>ODAI013423427.1_pt1 | contig 17508 bp, 9 predicted proteins | sample 1539321 | NCBI WGS metagenome assembly ODAI01 (sample SAMN02144231, study PRJEB22623) | gut metagenome | biome: sheep rumen | host: Ovis aries | place: New Zealand | reverse complement strand
GTTTTCACCGGTGTGAATCTGAGCCAGTACAGTGCCGCCGGCAAAGACGGAAAACGTCTTTCGTTCTCAGACCTGCTCCAGCTTGTGATAGACTCAACATCAAAAATCCTTTTGAGAATCTCTTCGTTTTATCCGCAGAGTGTTGACGACAGGCTTTGCGCCGTTCTTTCAAATCCCCGGGTGCAGCCTTTTTTCCATCTGAGCATACAATCCGGTAGCGACAGAATCCTTCGTCTTATGAACAGGCCCCATTCGGTTGAACACGTTGTGAGGGCCATAGAAAAAATCAGAAGCGTGAAAGACAATCCCTTCATTTCGTGCGACATAATTGCCGGCTTCCCCGGTGAAAGCGAAGAGGATTTTGAAAAGACTATGGATTTGTGCAGAAATCAGCATTTTGCATGGATTCACGCATTTCCGTTTTCACCAAGACCGGGAACCCCTGCGGAAAAGATGAGGCCTCAGATTCCGGAGCGCATAAAAGGGGAGAGGGTCCGCTTGCTCACTGAAACAGCGCGTCAGGGAAAAATTGATTACATAAAAAGCTGGAGCGGAAAGACAATCTCCGCCGTGGTTGAAAACAGCCGTGCAATGCGGAAGAGCGACGGGCGCACATCTTCAATTCATGCGGTCACTGCAAATTATCTTCATATACAATGTCCGTGCGATGAAAAAAAATACCGCCCCGGAATGTCAGTCAAGGTCACGGTCGGTGAACCCCTGGAAGACAATATCCGTGCAGGCGGCGAAATTGACTGCATCGGCTCCATTTCGAAACCGAATCTCTGCTGAAGTTTTTGCAGCTTCCCTCTAGTTTTTCTTTATGGCCACAAGGGTCAGGTCGTCGTACTGCTGATCTTCCGAAACATCCATATAGTAAAGATGAGTCGGGTCGGTTTCAATTTCAGAGCGGTTCAGACAGTAAGTGCTGTAGTCCTTGAAATGCAGACGCAGGAACTCATCAATCTTTTTGTCCACTTTGACCCTGCCGTTCTTGGCTCCGTCCTGAAGTTTGTACATACGGAAGATTTTTTCAATCGAAACAAGAGCCATAATCGCCTCTTCCGCAGTTCCCTCGCAGGTTGAAAAATCAAATGTGTACACTTCATTCGGATTCGGGTTGTGCCATTTTTCAAGAACATACGTGCCCCTGTTGAAAACAGTTTCGATTATGTCTGTAACACGTTCAGGCGTCATCTCTTCAGATGCTTCTCCTACCGTGTGATTTCCATGGGTGTCGCCTTCCTTCATTCCTGCTTCATTGCACACGACGGGCTGTCCTTTTGCATCGCGGAAATTTCTCTTTGCCTCCTCGATGCCGTCAGTGTAGAGAAAGAGCACATCGTCTTTCTTCAGCTTGAGTTTCACCACTTTGTATCCGCCCTTCATGTCAACAAGGTCGGTGCTGAACATACCGGCGGCAGGAGTCTCGGGAAGTGGTATGGCTTTCTTTTTGCGTTCACTTCCATCGTAAATTTGAACAAGGCTGTCTCCGGCATTGCAGAACCAGCAGTCTCCGGTCTTGGTGTTCATAAGGCAGAGCGTAAAGGCCGCAAATCTTCCCTTGAAACCACGGCTTTCAATCAAATCATTTATCTGGCTCACGACGGGACTCAAATTCGTGCCCTGCTTGGGATTAGTCATGCTCCAGTTGTTGAATGCATTCAGGAAGAGGGCAGCCACTTCAACCATAATCAGAGCGGCGGGAACTCCGTGTCCTGAAACATCGCACTTTATGATTATGTAGTGGTTTTCGTCTATCTGCTTGTAGTCGAAGTAATCTCCCGAAAGATCATCGGCACCTGCATAGTAGCTGAAGAAATCTGCACCGCCTGTCTTCATTGAACCGTAAGTGAGAGTGTTTCCTTTTTCATCCGTCTGCAGAGGAATGAATCTTGTCTGGACTTCTTTACCGAACGTCAGGTTTTTTGACTGAATGGCGGCTTCCACAAGTCCGTGCGTCATTTCGTTCACGGTATCTCCGAGCATACCGATTTCATCGCGGCTTTTTATCACTATGTCTTTTCCCGAAAGATTTTCCTTGTCATCGGTATCGCGGATCATTGCCACGTGGTTTGCAAGTTTCATAATGGGACGCACGATGATTGCAGAGATGATGAACGAGAAGAGGAATCCCAGAAGAAGTCCCACGGCCACGACGATTGCAGCCGTCTTCACGATTGTTTCCCTTGCATGGTTTATTTCATAAACAAGCGCGTCCGTGCTGATTTCAACAAACACGATTCCATGCACGTAGGTCTGCTCGTTTCCATGACGGTACATCACGGGTTTATAGAAAAGATATGTCGTGTTTTCAGTGTCTATCGATTCTGTCGTGAACTCAGGATAGCTGCCTATTCCTTCTGTTGAAATGCGGTCGAGTGTTTCGTTCATGCGGTTTGAAAGCTGAGTCGTCACTTCCGAAATTTCCTGCCGGCGCTCAACGCTTTCCTTATCGTCTTTTGTGGCAAGGGAGATTCCTTCCTGTGTGAGCTGGGTAATCTGGTCGGCAATGAAATTGATTTCACCCGCCGCGGTTTCGTTCAGGGATGCACATTTTTTTGCAATGTCCTGAATGTATGAGAACAGGAGTCTGCTTTCACCGAGCACAAAGTTCTGTGTGTCGATTTTAGAAGCGATTGCAGGATCGTTCGTGGCCCAGATGTAGTCAATGTTCGTGTCTCCGCCGGCGGAAGAGTAACCTGTGATTGTCGCATAATTTGCGTCGCTCAATGCCTCTGATTCACCTGTCAGGTCGCTCAATGCAAGAAGGTTTGCACTCGCATTCGGCAGATTTATTTTTGCTCCGCTTGAAAGTGAGTCAAGAATAACGTGGACTCTTTCCTGTAGTCCCTTTGCCCTTGTCTGCTCCTCACGCCTGATCATTATGTAACCGAGCGCTACGGTGAGGGCTGTAATCAGCATAAGGATGAGCAGCATTGTGTATGCCACAAGTTTGAATCTTAATCCCACTCCCTTGCGGTGAAGTTTTTCCTGTTTTGCTTTTCTTTCTTCCGGCATAATGCCTCCTTCTATCAATGCCCTTACTTCTTCCTGAACTGTCATTGCTTCCTTTGCCGTGCTTGAGAGACCTCTTGTTGCTACTGCAATCACGATTCCGGTGAAAATCAGAACTAGAATCACAAGGGTGAGCGGTAAATCTATTTTGTATTTTGCCACCATGAAATTTGAAATCCATGCGGGCACATAATCTGTTGCTTTGAATCTTTTTACTGTTCCGTATTCCTTTACCTGAAGCACTGGTTCTTTTGTGACATACATTCCACGGTCGGTGTGGTTGAGACCCACGTAATACTTTCCTTCAGCAATGTTTTTTATTTCAATTCCGCTGATTCTGTTGTCGGAGTGCACAGTAAAGTCTCCGTTCACGGCAGTGAGTGTGTGGTCATAAGGGGCCTGTCCGTCCTGGTCCACAAAGATTGATGACACTGTTCCTTCGTAAGTGAAGCCGCCGCCTAAAATTTCCATGCTGATGTCGCCGAACACGTTTGCGTTTGATGTCACGGCACTTATGATTGTCTGCGGAATGTATTTGTTTAAAATGAAATTTGTGGAAGTGCTTTCGCTTATGTTTCCAACCTCATCGATTGCGGCCACGGTGAAAATGTAAAGTCCGTTTCCTCTGTTTTTGAAACTCTGGCTCAGAGTCTCTGCATTTCCCCTTATGTATTTCGGCGGTTCTATCTGTCTTTCCAAAACGAATTTGTTTTTTTCATAAAGAGAGGTGCGGATGTTTTCCACCTGCGAGGAGCTTAAACGCAGAGGATGCCTTTTGTTCACGGCAAGTCTTCCGGGAATTGAGTCGATATACTGCAATGACCAAGTGTATCCTGCAATGTCGGTGTCTGTAGGATCCGGCTGCCAGGCCACAGTGAAGGTATTGCTTTGCATAAGTCCGTTTTCGTCAAGCGGAAGTTCCTTGAATGACGGAGCGAGCGGGGCGGTGGTGTCTCTGATGTAAGTTGCAACTGCGCTTCTTGACCAGTTCCCTGCATAATCCTGCTGTCTTACCTTGAAGTACCAGGGGCCGTCTTCGGTTGCAGTTCCTTCGAAAGAATTTTCCTGAGGCATATTGGTGACTTCATCAAGCGGTTCTGCGTTTATGTCGCGGGTCCACAAAAATGAAAATCCTCTGATGCCTGATGAATCGGGGGATTCTTCAACCGTTGCAGTAACCAGATCCGAAGTGCCTCCTTTCCCGTCTTTGAATGATTTGGGTATGATGACAGGCGGAGCAGCTGATGCGTCACGGAAAAGCATTGCAATCTGAGAGTTGCCTTTTTTTGAGGATTTACGCTCCCACGCAAATGAAAGTTCATTTCCTGCATTCGAGACAACAGGGTTAAGTGATGTGCTCACGTTTTCTACAATGACCGAAGCATCGTCCCAGAAAAGCTCCATTTTTTTCGTGAGGAAAATTCTTCCCTTGTCATTCTGCGTGTCGGTCCAAATCATATACAGTCCGTCGCTGTACTCAAAAAGAATAGGGCGGATTGCTGATTTCGTCGTGCTTATCTGTTCAGGCTCGTCTTTGAATTCCCCGGTGGATTTTATTGACGCAGTGTAAATTGCGCTGGTGATTCCATTGTACGGTGAGCGTTCCCAGGCAAGATAAATGTCGTCTCCGTGCGAAAGGATTACAGGCCGCTGGTTGTTGTAGTTTTCAAAGGAGGGCATTGAGCTTGTAATCATTGCCGGTTCCGACCATGTTTTTCCCCCGTCTTTTGTCACTGAAGAAAAAATCTGGAATGAATAGTGGTTTCCCGAAGAGTAGTGGGCCTGGAAAACAATCATGTCGCCGCTTTTTGTTGACGAAAGGTACGGTACCAAAGGATTTGAAGCTCCGGGATATGAAAATGGAAATTCTGTGAACTCGGACCAGGAGCTGCTTTTTGAAACAGCGCTCACAAGCGAAAATGATTCACCCTGTCCTCTTGTGGCAAAAAGAATGAAGCCGTCTGATGATGTAGGGAAAATGCGTGGACCGACAAGCGGAAGCTCAGAGGGTGGAAGAGTCTTCTGGGTAAACGAAACTCCGTCCGTGGATTCGTAAACCGAGATTTCATTTATTCCGCTTAGGACTGCAACTTCAATGAGGCCTTTTCTGTTCATTGCGACAGAGTAGAGTTCAGGTATTTCCCCGGAGTATTGGAAGGGCCCTGCAAATCTTGACGGGTCAGACCAGTTGAGTCCGTCTTTGGAAGTGCTGGAGGCAAGGTAAATCTCGCTTTTTTCTTTATCCACTTCCTCCCAGAAGCATACCGACAATGGCGCCTTTTTTGAATTGCCTGAGACGGTTGCCGGAAATCTGCAGTCAGTTTCGGAATTTGTGAAGGGCGAGGGATTTTCCCAATAAAGCGGCTGGGAATATGCAGAGAAAAACAATGTCAAAAATGTGCATAAAAATAAAATCTTTCTTTTCAATTTAACATACCCTCGATGCGTGTTTGCAGTTTCTGCACTTTGGCCGACCTTCGGTTTGAGGCCTTTTTCAAAAGCGACTGCAGGCTTGCGTTTGCGGCTATCACGTTTCCGCTTTGCAACTGCGTGACCGCCTGCTGGTAAAGAGCTTCGTCCGATGCCGAAAGAACCACTGCCGCGTCAGAACCTGTGCGTAATGCAATTTCATCCAGTACGGAGATTGCAATGTCATTGTCGGGATTGAGGGCGAGTGCCTGGTTTGCAAGTCTCTTTGCCTCTGCCAACTGCACGGAGTCTCTTCCGGCTTCTTTGAGTTTGGCCTGTGCCTGCAAAGCGGTATTCTGTGCCTCGATTTTGGAACTGTTGTCTATTGGTTTTGCCCTTATGCCAAGACTGAGTTCGGCTTTGTAGAGAAGGTCCGAAAGTCCGGGGTAGTCTGGGGAGATTTCGTGAAGGTCCTGCAGATCGGAATAGGCTTCCCTTGCCACCGAATCATTGTTTGCGTAATTCACCATCCTGAGTTCGTCAAGACGCGTCTTGAATGTGGCGTTGAACTGGTTCAGGTCCATCACCTGGTCTATGCGCATGGAAAGGAGATTTGCCTTTTGGTTTCTGGGATAAACTATGCGCAGTTCGTTGAGTTTGTTTTTAGCCTGAGTGAGGGCAGCCTTTCCTTCGCTCTTCTTTCCTTCGGCCATGAGATTTCTGCCCTGTGTGTAAAGCTGATTCGATATGGAAAGAATCTGCGACATCTCGGGGTAGAGGGGATCGTTTTTGTCGAGCTCTTTTCCGCTTTTCAACGCAAGCGCCGTGTTAATCAGGTTCTTAAGTCTGTCAAGCTCCTGGTCTGCCTCAAGCTCCACGTCCATAAACTTTCCCCAGTTTTCACGAGTGGATTCGGCTTCACTTATCTGCACGCTTGCCTCTTCGAAGTTTCCTGCATAGTAAGCTGTCTTTGCCCTGTTTTTGTACACACGGATTTCCTGAACCAAAAGTGGCTTCTGTTTTTCTGCAATCTTCTGCTTTAGGGAAGTGATTCTTTCGTAGGTCTCCTCTTCAATTCCGGCGTCTCTTTTTAGACTCGCAAGTGTATTGTCGTAAAGTGTGCCTGCCCTGTCCAGATTGCTTCTTGCGCTTGTGTAATTTCCCTGTCTGAACGCCTGTTCCGCTCTGTTGTAATATATGTAGATTTGGTTCTGCGCCTGAAGGGCTTCCCTCCGCTGTGTGCGTGCCTGTTCTGCAAGTGATTCCGTCTGGCTTGCGAGTGCTTTTATGTCTGCGATTGATTCACCGATTTTTCTCTGCATGTACTGGATGTTGCTTCTGTACTGTATTCCGCCTGAACTGAGCATATCTGAATTTGCCTGAAGAGTTGAGACATCGAGTGAAATGTATTGCGAGAATGTGTTGATGCTGGAAAGCAGTTTGCCCGGATACTGTCTTGCGTCTGGCCGGGATGCGTCGGGAATGAGGTTCATCAGTGCATGGTATTTTTCCGTTCCTTCGACATACATCTGTTTTCCTGCATCAATGAGTCTTGAACCTGCGGCTATGATTGCTTCGCTTGATTTTTGCAATGCGGCCTTTGAAAGGGATGCGCATAGATTTGTGTATGCATCAACGGCGTCTGTCCATCTTTCAGCAGACTGAGGAAGACCTCTTACTGTGGTAATCCAAGTGGCACTCTCTTTTTTTTCTGCGTCCTGCGAAAGGGCTGCCAGCGTGTTTGATGTATCTATGTAAAAGGCTGTGGCAGTGTCCTCTTTGTCTCTTATGTCCTGGGAAATGTCGGCAACGCTTTTGTCTATGAAGTCGTCCAGCCTTTTTATCTGCGATGTAATCTGGTCTGCCAAATCCGTCATTGAAGAGCAACTTTCCAAAAGAAGCTCCAATGCGGAAACCGAGGAATCGAATGTCGTGTAGTATTCGGGTTTTGCGTCCACGGTGCGTCCGTCTGTGTTCCGGTATGTGATTTTATTATTCAACTCTGCGTAATCACTCAGAAGTTTCCGAACGGGAATCAGATTTCTTACAGAGGATTCAATGGCTTCTTTCGGAAAAGGCGTTGTCAGGTCTGCCGCATCGTTCAGGGCCTGCACGAGAGGGGCTGTAAGTGTTCCGGCTTTTTCCTGAAGCGGTACAGTCACTGATTTGACCATTTCTTCCCACTGTTTGTCCATTGCTCCCAGTATGCCGGTTTCTTTGGTTCTTCCTGTTCCGATTATGAATTTTGTCGCATACGAAAGATAGTCTGCATCTTGAATTGTGCGTGAGTTTTTCAGGTCGGTGAAAATCGTGTCGAGCTGCCATCCGTTTTGTGCCACTGAATTTCTTATCCGTATGAACTCATTCAAAACGGGGAGGGCATTTGCTTGAGCCAGAGCTGCGGCCTGCATGTCACCTTTTGAGATCGCATCGATGACGGGTTGAACGGCATTTTTCAGACTGTCATGAAGAGCTCCGTATTTTTCCAGAAGATTTTTCACTGAATCAATATTTCTCTGGACATCCCTTTTGATTTGGGAAGGCACCTGTGATGACGTGAAAGTGTCGCGCTGAAAATCAAGTGGAATTGTCTGTGTGTCATCAGGCCGTGAAAAAAGGAGTGCGGCGTTTTTGTAGTCTCCCTTAAGAGTGAGCCTGTATGATTTTGTGATTGTGTCGTTGAAGTACGAAGGATAATACGAATAGTCATTTACCCTGACTGACTCAGGATTTTTCGTTTCTTGTGCCAGAGCCGGAGAAAGTGAGGATATGAGTAAAGTGCAAGTAAAAACGGTCCACATCCGTGAGTTCCGCATGACTACCCCTTGTAAGAAAATTCAAGCCTGCAACGGCAGAGTCCACCCGATATACCCCCGATACTCTATCGGCAGAATATTTCTTTATTTAAAGCAATTAATGCTGTCAAAAATTACGGCATCTCGAAAAAATATGTTTCAAGAAATTTTTCAAGGTTCTCATTACAAAAAAGCCGTCTACAAAGGATATGCCCTTTATAAACGGCTGCAGCTGATGTTTGGGTTTTAGACCGTTTCTAAATCACGGAAACCTCTAAAAACTGATTTTTTAGAGACTGCCTTATGCGGGCCTGGTCAAATCAGCTTATCTGATTGAGTGCGCTTACAACTGCATCGATACCTGCACGGCCTACGTTGGTTGACTTACCGGCTCCCCAGTACTGGTTTCCGTCTTCGCAGGTAATCTGTACGTAAGCTACTGCACTTGTGTTGTTGCCTGTTCCCACGCTGTGCTCGTGGAATGCCGTAATGCTGAAGCGCGGTGCAGGTGTCTGTGCGAGTGCTGATGAGAAGGCATCGAGAGGTCCGTTTCCTTTTTCGCCGATGGAAATCTGTTTTCCCTTCCAGCTGACTACTGCACGGCAGAGTGTTGTTTCCACAATTTCGCTTTCGCTCTTTCCTTCCACGTGGGTTTCAGACAAATCCACAATCTTCAGGTTGCTTCCGTTCTTGAGCCACTGCTTTTCGAAAATATCGTAAATTTCGGAGGCCTTGAGTTCCCTCTGCGCCTTGTCAGCAGCTTCCTTGACCGCAGCACCCAAAACAGGATGCATTGCCTTCGGAAGAGAAAGTCCGTAGTTTTCTTCCAATATAAATGCTGCTCCTCCCTTTCCTGACTGGCTGTTGATGCGGATGATTCCTTCGTACTGGCGGCCGATGTCATGCGGATCGATGAGAAGATATGGAACGTCCCAGAGTGCGTCTTTGTCCATCTTGGTGCGTGCGGCCATTCCCTTTCTGATTGCATCCTGATGACTTCCGCTGAATGCTGTGAAAACAAGCTCTCCTGCGTAGGGTGTGCGCGGTGGAATTTCCATGCCTGTGAATTCGGTGTATTTTTCGCCGATGGAAACAATGTCACGCAAATCAAGCTCCGGATCGCCTCCCTGGCTGAACATATTCAAAGCGACTGTCACGACATCGAGGTTTCCTGTGCGCTCTCCGTTTCCGAAGATACATCCTTCAACTCTGTCGGCTCCTGCCAGAAGTCCGAGTTCTGCTGATGCGACTCCTGTTCCCCGGTCGTTGTGGCAGTGGGTGCTTATGATGACTGAATCACGGTCCGTTATGTGGCTTGCAAAATATTCAATCTGGTCGGCATACACGTTCGGTGTTGAACATTCCACTGTGGTCGGCAGGTTCAGAATGATTTTATTGTCGGGAGAGCATCCCCATTCTTTCTTGACGGCCTCGCAGATTTCAACGGCATAGTCAATTTCCGTCATCGAAAAGCTTTCTGGCGAATACTCTATGCGTATTCTCTTCCTGTCCTCGTCTGAAAGGCAGCTTTTGATGCACTTCACTCCGTCAATGGCAATCTGTTTGATTTCATCCCTGCTCTTGTTGAATGTGTATTTTCTCTGCGCGGGTGAAGTTGAATTGTAGATGTGGAAAATCGCCTTTGGCACTCCTTTAAGGCATTCAATTGTCTTTTTGACCAGCTGTTCGCGGGCCTGACAGAGAACCTGAATCGTTACATCGTCAGGGATACGGTTTTCTTCTATGAGGCGGCGGATGAACTCGTACTCGGTGTCGCTGGCGGCAGGAAATCCCACTTCGATTTCCTTGAATCCGATTTTCACAAGCAGATCAAAAAACGCAAGCTTCGTTTCAATTCCCATCGGGTTCACGAGGGCCTGGTTTCCATCGCGCAAATCAACGGAACACCACAGCGGCGCCTTGGTGATTTTCTTTGTGGGCCATACCCGGTTCTGAATCGGGATCTCTGCAATCGGGGCATACTTGCCGTTCGGGTTCATGTTTGACATATCGTCCTCCTGATTTTTTTTACCTGTCACAAGCAGCAGACATTTTTTCAATAAAAAAAGCCCCGCCGCCGAAGCAACAGGTCCGTTAGTTACACGTTTATGAACAAAACTACACCAGCACCTTAGTTTCGGCAGTTAGATGAGGAAAATAGAGCTAGTAGAAGTAGTGTCTTATTCATGGGAAGTAATATACACTTTATTTTGAAATTAGTCAATGGAGTGGAGGAAGATGGCCAGGGCTGGTTGCCACTACCGTCATTCCATGCTTGTCGCTACCGTCATTCCAGGTTTGCCGCTACCGTCATACCAGGGTTGCCACTGCCGTCATACCGGGTTCGCCGCTACCGTCATCCCGAACTTGATTCGGGATCTCCCTCGTACAAGGGATGCTGAATTCGGTTGCATGCAACCACGTTCAGCATGACACAACTTCGTTCAGCATGACATGGCTTCGTTCGGTGTGACACAGTTTCGTATGGCATGCGTTCCCGTGGCAATTCTTTTTGGACAGCCCATCTTTCAACAAACTGATTTCCTTGGGAAGATGGGAGCGCGGAGTAACGGAGGGAAACGATGTGAGCGGAAGGTTTTCTTGAATTTATATTTAATACTTGACAGCCTATAATCTTCAATATACAATTAAGGTGGGTGGATGCAGACAGAGGTTACGATTTTTCGGGACTCATGCCTTTCATCTTTCCCGAACATTTTGAAGTCACAAGCTCCACACAGACCATAACTGAATACAGGAACTATTGAGAGGTGCTCACGTATGAAATTCCCTGCAAAAACATCACTTTTCATGTGCCTGTTTCTCTTCGTTTCCTGCAAAAACATGTACAGCCCGATTGAGGACATAAGCCATATAACGCAAAAGAAAAGCATGCGCCCCTTCAGCTCATTAAACGACCCGATTGTAATAACCATGCCTGTTTATCAAAAAATGGGACTTATGGGAGGAACTGCCGATGTCCGCTCGAAGCGTCAGGGCGACATTTTCGTGGTCTATGACTGGGAAAGCGGAACCGTGTACGACTGGGCGTTTTTTGAAGGAAACCACGGTCTTTCCAACTGGCGGGCAGTGGAGATGGGAACACCGACAAAATATTACGATGCAGGAGAAACCAGTGCGCTGATAGGATGCCTTGACCCGGCGACCGGCAGGGTAACGGTGACGCAGAACGCGGTGCAGGGAACATTCGAAAACCTGAACAACAACCAGAGCACGAAAAGCCGCTACGGAATCATAGGCACGAGCGGACGTGAAAACGGATGCTCCACATACAACGTCAATTTCTTCGACAGTGAAACCGGGAAAGTCAGCGGTGAGAAGAAGAGTATTTTCATATATGGTTCAAGTAATATTATGACGCCTTCCGTAGATGCAAAAGGAAACTATTGGATGGGATACATAGAACCGAATGCGGAATATAATTATCTTGCCAAATTCTGCGGTGAAACCCAGAGCATAGAAACCTACCGTACAATTCCGGTTTGCAAAACCTCTACATATGAAGTTATGTGCCAGCTTTTAGCCTATGACCACTATCTGCTTGTCAACGATGGAGTCCGGCCTTTGTATCCGAATGTGCTTATATATGACACAGATGATATGACCAAACCTCCGGTTGAAATTGAAATACCGACAGGAGATACGGGGTACGCTTATTTAGGCCGGGCGGCTTACATAAACGGGACACTTTATGCAGTCCTGTGGGATCACAGCAACTCCTACGCCCGCAACATGATTTACAAAGTCGATGTGGAAGAGAAGAAATTCGAGTTCCTTACAGAATTCAATTTTGACTTCACGGAGACCATCTACGTCAGGGGTTCCAGAATATATTTTCTTAGTTCAAGAAAACTTTCAAGGCTTTCCATGAGATACTATGACACGGCCACAGGCGAGGTAAGCGGTGTAAATGCGTTCACAATAGATGAAGTGTGCGCAAATGCCCATTGATAAACTCCGAACTCCGAGTTCAGAATTCCGAACTCACAGCTCTTTTAAAACTCTGCCGCCTACGCCCGATTGAAGGGGCCGCGGATGCGGTTCACGCCGGAGGCGGGAATGGAGGCCTGGCGGCCGGAACCCCGGAAAGCGGGGGTTGCCGGGGAGCGCGGAAGCCGTTTTTTTGGGCCTGTCGTCCGTATCGGAATTTAAGGTTTTCTGCTTCAAATTGATTTTTTTTTATTAAGCGTGTACAATGCTGCTATGGACATTCACAAGCGGTTCACACAGTCAATCATCACTGCAATGGAGAGAGACATCCGGGAGGCGGACGGTAACGAGGTCTGCTGGGTGGGCAGCATCAATGCGGATGGACGCGTCATAAGCGTGAAGGTTGGTGCCCGCGGTAACGGCGGTATGGTGCTTGTAAACAGTGCCTTGAATATGGATGAGATTGACGGTGACAGGAGCGACGGCAGAGGTCATGTGGTGATTCACAATCATCCTTCCGGTGTGCTTAGACCTTCCGAGGCGGATTTGAATGTCGCGGGTCAGTACATGGAGATGGGGGTGGGCTCGTACATCGTGAACAATTCCGTGACCGATGTCTATGTGATTGTTGAGCCTGTTCAGCCCAAGACTCTTTCCGTTCTTGATGTGGAGAAAACTTCCGTATATCTTTCGTCCGACGGTCCGCTTGCAAAGAAAAACAAAAATTACGAGGAGAGGCCGTCTCAGATTGCGCTATTGAAAAATGTCGCTTCCGCTTTCAACGGTGGAAAAATCGCTGTCTTCGAGGCGGGAACCGGGGTTGGGAAAAGTTTTGCTTATCTTATTCCTTCGATGCTGTGGGCGCTGAAAAACAAAGAGCGTGTGGTGATTTCCACTGGGACTATAAATCTTCAGCAGCAGCTGGTGGAAAAGGATATACCCGAGGCGCAGAAAATCATCGGCAAAAAAGTGAAGGCCGTTCTTTTGAAGGGGCGGCAGAATTATCTGTGTCTCAGGCGTATGAATGATGCCGCTGCCGAAAAGGATATGTTTACCGAAGATGCCGAGATTCTTGACCGCATTGAGTCATGGAGCGGTTCCACAGAGACGGGGAGCCGTTCGGATCTTGCTTTTATGCCTCCTGAGTCCGTTTGGTCAAGGGTGAATTCCGAGAGCGACGGATGCATGGGTGCAAGGTGCCCTTTCCACGACAAGTGCTTTGTGATGAGGGTGAGAAAAGATGCCGCGGATGCCAATATAATAGTAGTGAATCATCATCTTTTGTTTGCGGATATTGAGAGCCGCATGAACGGTGCCGGTTATGATGATGCCGCGGTTCTTCCGCCTTACCATCGCATTGTATTCGACGAGGCTCACGGCATTGAGGACAGTGCCACTTCTTTTTTCAGCGAGAGTGTGAACAGGTTCAAGGTGCTGAAGCAGATCAATTTGCTTTTCCGCACTTTCAGGGGATCCGCCGCAGGATTTTTAGTGCAGGCCGCCGCGGTTTCTTCGGTTGATGATTTTTACGACAAGGCCGTTTCATCTGTTTCGGATATCAGGTCGAGTATGGAGGCTCTTGAGACTCTTTCGCTGAATGCCATGGAAAACGATTTTACATCCCGTCTTTATCCGGCGACTGTGCCGCGTTTCCGTGCCGTGTTGAAGGGAATGGATGCGCTCCGTAATTCGATTTCCTCTTTTACAGCCATGGCCCGTGAAGTGCTTGAAGGAATTGCCGAGGATGACAGGGATCTTCCCGCCGTGTTTGAATCCAAGACTGTGCTCCGAAGGCTTGACGATATGGTTGTGCTTTGCAGGAATTTCAGCGGGTGGGACGAACATGACGACACAGTTTTCTGGATGCAGAAGATTCGTGTTCCGCCGAAGAAGAACGGGGATGAGCCTTTGGTTTACGTGCAGTTTACTCAGACGCCGCTTGATGTTGCCCCTCTTATGAATATGGGTGTGTTTGAGCCTATGAGCTCCGTTGTCTGTACGAGTGCCACTTTGAGAACGGGGACTTCCTTCGATTACTGGATGAGGCGTACAGGGCTTTCGTTTGTCGAGGACGACAGGCTTGTGAAGGATGTGTTCGATTCTCCGTTTCCATACAGGACGAATGCGATTTTCGCGGTTCCTTCCGATGCTCCTTTTCCTGACAATCCCGCGTTTCAGAGTTACGTCGAGGATGTTGTGGCGCGTCTGGTTCTTGCCGCAGGAGGCCGGACTCTTGTTCTGTTCACGAGCTACGATTCCTTGCGTCACACTTACAATTCCACTTACACCCGTCTTTTGCAGGAAGGAATTGAGGTTTACAAGCAGGGTGACGATGACAGGTTCAGGCTTCTTGAGCATTTCAAGGAAAACAGGGAAAGCGTGCTTTTTGCCACCGACAGTTTCTGGGAGGGTGTTGATGTGCCGGGAGACAGTCTTAGTCAAGTGATAATCGTGAAGCTGCCGTTTTCGGTTCCAAATGATCCGGTTTTTGCCGCCAGAAGTGAAGCCGTGGAAAAAAGAGGTGGCTCTTCGTTTATGGAGTTGAGCGTGCCTCAGGCCGTGATTAAATTCAGGCAGGGATTCGGTCGTCTTATCCGCCGTGGTGATGACAGGGGCACGGTGATTGTCCTTGACAGGCGCATTGTGGAAAAAAGCTATGGAAGACTTTTTACGACGAGTGTGCCCATGACCCGACGGATGTACAATCCTCTTTCGGATATTCTTTCTGCTGTGAAACATTTTCTTCAGGATTGATTTGCACGTTCCGGGGGCGGCTTTTGCGGAGTCTGAAGCGTTTATGGATTTCCCGTAGCTGGGACCCGCTGACTCATTTTGAACTCTTTGCATTTTGTTTCATGCTGAAGCCCTGATTTTCTCAAAAAGGCGATGGACTTTTCCTTGATTTTATTGTATAATGGAAGAATGATTTCCCTGTTTGCTTTGTTTCTGATTGTGATGGCGTTGAGTTTTCCTACCCTTATGCTGACGATTACATATCCGCTCAGTAAAAAATGGGCTCTTTTCTGGTCGAATTACATTACCACACGTTCCGACAGGCTTTTTTTTGCCATCCTGCGTTATTACCGTGGTTTCCGCTTTCTGGGCGACAAATCGAAGTTCGACTCTCTTCCTGAGCAGTTCCTTGTCATCTCGAATCATCAGAGCCTTATTGACATAGTGGTCTACCTTCTTTATTTCAGCGGCAGGGAAGTGAGGTTTGTTTCAAAGGATTCGCTCAACAAAGTGCCGATGGTGGGAAAAATGCTCCGTTCCCAGGGACACTGCATGATTCCAAGAAAAGGAAGTCCTTCGGTCGCAATGAAGCATTTGGAAAAATTCGGACGCAGGGTTGTTGAGAGAAAACAGGTTCCCGTTCTTTTTCCGGAAGGAACACGCAGCACGGACGGTTCGCTCAGGTCTTTTTATTCCGCAGGATTCCGTATGCTCATTCAGTCTGCCCGTATTCCGGTGGCGGTGTGTGCTCTCGACGGCGGATGGAAAATGGCGACTGTTTCCTCTGTGTTCAGATGTTTGAAGACAGGTGCCTACAGAGTGAAGGTTCTTAAAGTGTACGATGCCCCCCGGACCAAAGAGGAGGAAAAACTGATTTTGGATGAAGGCAGGGATCTTATACAGAAACAGCTCGATGAATGGAGGAAATTGCCTCCGGATTCCCTTGAAGTCTAGAAAAAACGTGGTTTTACTATTGACACAAACACGAAAAATTGTGTAATATTTTTTAATACTGAATTTTAGATATGGAGGAACGGTATGGCTGGAGCCAGTAAGAACTCTCGTACAACAGTGGCTACGCAGAAGTTTATCTGCCCTGATTGCGGTGGAGAAATCATCATGAAGACCATGTTTGAGAATGGCAGACTTAAGAATATTGCAGAATGCCAGAAATGCAAGCGCACTGAAAGAAGACCCAAGGATTTCAAATAAGATCCTGTGTCTGAAATTCGGATGGTCAGTGCAAAAGCTGAATCCTGGTTTCTTTCTTTGAGGGTGGAAACGGAAAGGCTTCCTTGCAGTTGTTTTGGGAGTCTTTTTTTGTTTTAAAATGTTGGGTACGGGTCCTTCGGTTTATGGGGATCCGAAGGTTGTTTACTTAGCTAAATAGCCTAAATATAAGCAATTAACTACTTGACTATTGCGGTTGTATATTATACACTGCATATAGTAATTTTTGGGGGTAATCCTTTGGCAGACGAAAAAAATAAGACTGGAAAGTCTTCTGCAGAAAAAAGACATGCTCAGAGTGAAGTGCGCCGCCTTCGCAACAAGGCAGTGAAATCAGCATGCCGCACAAGCGCAAAGAAATTTGTAGCCGCAGTTCAGAAAAAAGACCAGGCAGCAGCGAAAGATGCTTTGGTTGCATTGCAGTCAGAGTTGGACAACGCTCAGCGCAAGGGCATTCTGCACCGCAATACAGTGGCACGCAAGAAGAGCCGTATGTTCAAGCTCTATAATGTCACATTTGCTTCCGCAAACTAAATGAAGGGGATGTTGTGCTGTTTTTCGGCATGACATCCGCATTTCTTTTCCATGTTTTCTGAGGTGGTGCTTATGTCAGCAAAAAAAGTCACGAAATATGATTTGGTGGAGGCTGTTTACCAACATTCGGATTGTGAAAAGAAAGTAATTCAGGATGTGGTTGAGATTCTTCTCGACCAGATAAAGGATTCTCTGAAGTCAGGCAATACCATCGAACTCAGAGGATTCGGTACGTTCGAGCCGCGTCTTAGAAAAGGCAGATCAAAGGCCCGTAATCCTAAGACCGGAGAGCAGCTTTCTGTGGCTCCTCATTATGTTGCAGCCTTCCGTGCCGGACAGGAACTTAAAAAGTCTCTTTGGGATCTTCCTGTTGAAGAAAATTCCGGCAAGTGAAATTTTTCTATAAAGCCTTTCTTGTAATTCTAGCGTCTCTTTTTTTTGCCTGTGCTCATCCCGGCTTGATTTTTGAAGACGGCTGTGCCTTTTTCGGTTTCATCGCTCTTGCACCCGTGTTCATTTTGGTGAAAAAATCTTCCGTCAGGTCGGCTTGGTTTTGGGGTGCTCTTTACGGCATGTCTTCGTACGGACTTCTGTGCTACTGGCTTGCTGCCTTCAATCCCTTTACAATTTACATTGGAATGGCGGCCTTTGCTTTGATTCTTGCGCTTGTGTTCGAGGCTATGTCATTCGTCAAATTTCTCTTCAACAAAAAATCCGTGTATGTAATGGCACTTTTGTGGTGCGTGTATGAATATTTGAAGACAAAAGGATTTCTGGGCTTCAGTTACGGTATAATGGGATATTCACTGTGGAAATCCACGGTTCTGCTTCAGTCATC
>ODAI014544351.1_pt1 | contig 17509 bp, 16 predicted proteins | sample 1539321 | NCBI WGS metagenome assembly ODAI01 (sample SAMN02144231, study PRJEB22623) | gut metagenome | biome: sheep rumen | host: Ovis aries | place: New Zealand | reverse complement strand
TAGTTCTGCATAGAGAACATACCCTTCTTCATTTCACCACCGTACCAAGTGTTGATGATGCACTGCTCGCGGGTTGTGGTGTTGAAAGCCACGCAGGTCTCTGAGTTCAGACCCAGCTCCTTGTAGTTCTCAACCTTTGCCTTAGAAGCGTTGTAGATGACGAAGTTCGGCTCGAAGTTCTCCAGTTCCTCAGCAGTAGGCTGGATAAACATGTTCTTCACGAAGTGAGCCTGCCATGCTACCTCAACAATGAAGCGGACGGCGAGACGGGTAGCCTCGTTGGCACCGCAGAAAGCATCGACCACGTAGAGGTTCTTGTTGCAGAGCTCCTTGATGGCGATTTCCTTAACCTGCTTCCAAACCTCCTCGCTCATGGGGTGGTTGTCATTCTTGTATTCCTCAGTGGTCCACCATACCTTGTCGTGGCTCTGAGCATCGTCAACGATGTACTTGTCCTTAGGTGAACGACCGGTGTAGATACCTGTCATCACGTTCACGGCGTTGAGCTCGGTGTTCACGCCCTTGTCGAAACCGGTCAGGCCGGCCTTGGTCTCTTCCTCAAAGAGGAACTCATACGACGGATTGTGTGCAATCACCTTCGAACCGGTGATGCCATACTTTGTCAGATCTAAATTTGCCATAGTCTAAAAAATATGAATTAATTTGTGAGTTTACTTGCTACCTATTTTTATTTTGCGGCGCAAAGTTACAAATAATTTGCGAATTGCGGCTTGTCAATTTGGATTATTTACATTCTGGTGACGCTTTTTAGGTTAAAGTATTTAAAAATGCGTGTTCTTATGACACATTTGCAACGCAGAGTTGGCAAATTCGAATCGTGTTTTCGTGTTTTGTCTGGAAACGAATGGGTGTGATGAGAATGATTGATTCACGAACAGGATTCTTGTTCGTGAGGAGTGGGGGCGTGTTAATAAAATGTTAAAACAAGCTCGGCATCGGCGACCCGCGCTGGCGTCAGCAGTAAGTATGTGTAGTAAAATTAATTTTTTACCCGTTTTGCTGCCACTCTGCCACCAATAGTGCTCAATCCGCTGTATATTAAGCATATAGAAGGTGGTGGCAGATGGGTGGCGGGTGGCAGCAAAGCCCCACCCCTAACCCCTCCCCGAAAGGGAGGGGAGCGGCTGCGCAGGGGGTGGCAGCAGCGCCACAAGCATGGCTGCGCAACTCAATATCGTTTTCTCCATTGGAAAACACCGTTTTCTGCGCAAGAAAACGGCGTTTTCGATGCTGTGAACAGTTTTAGGACTATGAACGGGCCTCTGGATGCCGCTCCCCTCCCTTTCGGGGAGGGGTTAGGGGTGGGGCTTTGCTGCCACCTGCCACCCCATCTGCCACCACCCTCTAAATGCTTGAAGCATAGTGTTTTGAGTGGCATTGGTGGCAGAGTGGCAGCAAAACTCCATAAAAAATATGTACTGTGCATTTAATTCACCTGAATTGGGTGTTTTTTTTATGGGCATAGTGTTGTTGGTATAGAAAATAGTTCGTACCTTTGTACCCGCAAAAAGTGATGGACAGAACTAATAGTGAGAAAACGATGGCAACAGACAGTGAAATATTCCGCAGGAATGAGTTGTTGTTGGGCGCTGAGGCTATGGAGCGACTCGCCCAAAAACGTGTAATCATCTTTGGCGTGGGCGGCGTAGGGTCGTGGTGTGCCGAAGGCCTGGTGCGCAGCGGCATCCGCCGGCTGACGATAGTCGATTCCGACCGCGTGTGTGCTACGAATATCAACCGCCAGCTGATGGCCACCACGCTGACCGTGGGCCGCGTGAAGGTGGATGCCCTGAAGGAGCGTCTGCTCACCATCAATCCCCAGGCGGAGATTACGGCGCTGCAGCAGGTCTTCACGGAGGCAACGGCCGATAGCTTTGCTCTTGACAGCTACGACTACATCATCGATGCCATCGACTCGCTGAAAGACAAGGCGGCGCTCATCCTGCTGGCGTGCCAGACGAAGGCCCGGCTGTTCTCGTCGATGGGCGCTGCCCTGAAGCTGGACCCGACGCGCATCCGGGTGACGGAATTCTGGCGCGTCACGGGCGACCCGCTGGCCCGTGCGCTGCGCAACAAGTTCAAGAAATCCAAACAGTTTCCCAAGCGTAAGTTCCAGTGTGTCTATAGCGACGAGCTGCTCCAGAACCGTGGCGAACAGGTGGCCGCCGACATCGCGGAGTGTGTGTTCCCCAAGGCGCAGGTCAACGGCAGCATCGTGCATATCACTGCCGTCTTCGGCTTTATGCTGGCCGGGCTGGTGGTCCGTGATGCTACGTCGGCATAGCCTTTTTTTTGAGGCGAAACTTTTTCGTATTACATATTTTATTTGTACTTTTGCACCGTATATTAACAATCTTACTATGAATATTGTCAATTTCGCAGAACAGAACAGCGTGATGAACCAGTATATGGCCGAATTGCGCGACAAGAAGTATCAGCAGAACCGCCTGCTGTTCCGCAACAACGTGCGGCGTATCGGACAGTTGATGGCCTACGAGCTGTCGAAGACCCTGGACTATAAGCCCAAGACGGTGACCACCCCGTTGGGCACGATAGACATACCGCTGACGAAGGAAGACGACATGGTGATAGCCACCGTGCTGCGCGCCGGACTGCCGTTCCACGAGGGATTCCTCGATGTCTTCGACAAGGCCGACAACGGCTTTGTGTCGGCGTTCCGCATGTACATCAACCGCGAGCATACCGAGGTGGGCATCCATACCGAATATATCGCCACGCAGAGCGTGAAGAACAAGACACTCGTCATCGTTGACCCCATGCTGGCCACGGGAGGTTCGCTGGCCGCCGCCATCGAGAGTCTGCTGCAGGCCGGCAAGCCCCGCCAGATTCATATCTGCTGTGTCATCGCTGCCCCCGAGGGCATCGAGGTGGTGAAGCAGGCACTGCCCGACAATGCTACCATCTGGTGCGCCTCTATCGACCAGGGCATGAACGAGCAGAAATACATCGTGCCCGGCTTCGGCGACTGCGGCGACCTCTGCTACGGTGAGAAGCTGCAGCATGTCCGCAAGGTTGCCGAGCGGTAGCGCCGTCCATCCCGCGAAAACTCAAATATATATTTGGTTTTTCGCTCACTTATTCGTACCTTTGCACGCGAAAAAGAAACAACCTATTATGATACAGTCAATGACCGGCTACGGCAAGACCGTCGTGGCTTATAAGGAAAAGAAAATCAATGTCGAGGTGAAGTCGCTGAACTCGAAGCAGTTAGACTTGACAACACGCATCGCGCCGCTCTACCGCGAGAAGGAGATGGAGATACGGCAGATGATTGCCGCGAGCGTGGTGCGTGGCAAGGTGGAGTTTGCCATCTGGATAGAGAAGGATGCCGCCACAGATGCCGCCCCTCTGAACACCGCGCTGATGGAGAACTATCTGCAGCAGTTGCGGGCCTTTGCCGACAAGCAGCAGCTGGCGGCTAACACCGACTGGATGCAGTTGCTGGTACGCATGCCCGATGCGCTGACCAAGACCGAGTCGGAGGTGTTGGACGACGAGGAGTGGCAGACCGTCAGGCAGGGCGTAGAAGAGGCCTTGCGGCACTTGGTGGACTTCCGCACGCAGGAGGGTGCCGCCCTGGAGCGTAAGTTCGGCGAGAAGATAGACAACATCGAGCGGCTGATGGCTGCCATCGAGCCGTTCGAGAAGAGCCGCGTGGAGAAAATCCGTGCCCGTATCATCGACGGACTGAAGCAGATACCTGACGTGGAGTACGACAAGAACCGCCTGGAGCAGGAGCTGATTTACTACATCGAGAAGCTGGACATCAGCGAAGAGAAGCAGCGGCTGGCCAACCACCTGAAATACTTCCGCGAGACCATGGCCGACCAGCCCGGACAGGGCAAGAAGCTGGGATTCATCGCACAGGAGATGGGGCGCGAAATCAATACCACCGGGTCGAAGTCGAACCAGGCAGAGATGCAGAACATCGTGGTGATGATGAAGGACGAGTTGGAGCAGATTAAGGAGCAGGTGCTCAATGCACTATAGTTTACAGTTTATAGTTTACAGTTTATAGTTCACAGTTCATAGTTATGAAGGGTAAACTTATCATATTCTCAGCTCCGAGCGGCAGTGGGAAGAGCACCATCGTCAACTGGCTGATGCAGGAGCATCCGGAACTGAAACTCTACTTCAGCATCTCTTGCACGTCGCGGGCACCGCGCGGCACGGAGCAGAACGGGGTGGAATACTTCTTCCTGACCCCGGAGGAGTTTCGTGAGAAGATAAGCCGGGACGAGTTCCTGGAGTATGAAGAGGTCTATGAGAACCGCTTCTACGGAACACTGAAGCAACAGGTGGAGCGGCAGCGCGAAGCCGGGCAGAACGTGGTGTTCGACGTGGATGTGAAGGGCGGCGTGAACATCAAGAAATATTATGGCGACGAGGCATTGAGCCTCTTCATACAGCCGCCGTCGGTCGATGAGCTGCGCCGCCGTCTGGTAGGCCGTGCCACCGACACGCCGGAGGCCATCGAGCAGCGCTTGGCCAAGGCGGAATATGAGCTGACGTTCGCCACGCAGTTCGACCATGTCATCGTCAACGACGACCTGGAGCAGGCCAAGCAGGAGACCCTGAAGATAGTCAAAGACTTTCTGCAATGATCAAGACGGGCATCTTCGGCGGGTCGTTCAACCCCATCCATGTAGGACATATCGCATTGGCCAAGGCCGTGCTTTCTCAGTGTGCGCTGGATGAGGTGTGGCTGATGGTGTCGCCGCAGAACCCGCTGAAACGAGACCAACAGCTGCTCGACGACGACAAGCGGCTGCTGCTGGCACAGCGGGCCCTTGAAGGCGAGCCGCACGTCAAGGTCAGCGACTACGAGTTCCACCTGCCCCGTCCGTCCTATACCTGGAATACCCTGCAACAGCTTAGCCGCGACTATCCCGACCGCGAATTTGTACTCGTGATAGGCGGCGACAACTGGGTACACTTTCAGCGCTGGCGGCAGTGGCAGAATATCTTGTGGCACCATCGCGTGGTGGTTTATCCGCGTGGCCCGTACCCCGGCACCATCGAGGTGCCGCTGCTGCCCGTGTCGAGCACGGAGATACGGCGGCGTGTCCGACAGCAGCAACCCGTCACAGGCCTTGTTCCCCCGGCCATTGAACAGCAGGTAATCACCTATTATAATGCCCCTGAACAAAATTCATAAAACCTGTTGGTTATGCCTCTGAACAAAATTCATAAAACCTGTTGGTTATGCCTATGAACAAAGTTTATAATACCGGCGAAACCGAAGCCGAACTGCGCCAGACGTACAATCCCGACGGCTCGCCGCTACGCATGGCGCAACTGCGCCTGCTCGACATGGTGGTCTATCTCTTCGAGGCTGCCCGCCAGGCCGGTGTGGCGTGCCGGTTGGATGGCGGCAACGTGTTGGGAGCTGTGCGCCACGGCGGCTTCATTCCCTGGGATGACGATGTGGATGTCGTGGTTAGCCGCAAGGACTTCAAGAAGCTGTGTAGCTATCTGCAGACCCACCCCCATCCGCAGTATGTCTTGCAGACGCATGAGACCGACAAAGACAGCTTCGTGCCTTGGGGACGCCTGCGCGACCTTAAGAGCGAATATGCCAATCCCTATCCGCCCGAAAGCCGTGAGGGCAAAACCTTCGCTGCACAAAAATATAAGGGGCTGCAGATTGACATCTTTCCTTATGAAGGCTATATGATTCCCTCGCTGCAGCGGCTGGCGGCCAAGATGGCCTGTGTGGTACATTTCGACTTGTCCACGTCATGTCCGCTGCTGGCACGCATCACGTATGCCCTGCTTCACCATGCTGTCTATCCCTGCTTCCGTCTGGCCGGGCGGCTCTTCGGCAATCCTGACCTGTATATGCACTCCTATGGCACCTGGTGGTACTTCCGTTTTCCCAAAGACGTGCTCCTGCCCCATCGTGAACTGACCTTTGAGGGTGTCCGGCTGATGGGGCCTGCCGATACTGACCGCTTCCTGCGCATCGTCTATAAAGACTACATGAGCCTGCCGCCAAAGGACAAACGGGCGGTTCATGGCAGCGAGATTATCATCCGCCAGTAGTCGCCAAGGCAGCATGATGACCATCCGCCGTTAGTCGCCCGAAGTCTGTGTCTGCAGGGTGTGGGCCAGTCCTTCGTCCATCGTGAACAGCGGCGACCATCCCAACTGCTCTATCTTGTCAGTCGAGAACACAGCCTTGCTGATAGGCGTCGTATTGCCTGACGGAGAGAGGTTCATCACCACCTTACGCCGGCCTAATGCGGCAATGCGCTCTGCCAGCTCGCGGATGGTGATGTTCGATGCACCGTTTGCCACATTGTATGCCTCGCCGCTCTTTCCCTTGCCTAGCAGCAGGAGAATGGCAGCGGCACAGTCGGCAACATAAATCCACGAGCGGTACTGGCTGCCAGTGCTTTTCATGACGATGTCCTCGCCGTGCAAGACATTACGAATAAACTGGGCATACACGCGGTTGTCACTCTCTGTAAAGTAAGGCCCGTAGGTATGGCACGGGCGGGCTATCACGATCTCCATGCCGTATTCCTGGCAGTAGGCGGCACACAGCGTTTCTGCGGCACGCTTCGACGACGGGTAGCAAGAGCGTGGCGACAGCACGTCGATGTATCCGCTGCTCTGCTCCGTAAACGGTGTTCCGTCGCCCTCGCCATACACCTCGCCCGACGATACATAGACCATGCGCCGCAGCCCGTGCTCGCGGCCATAGTCCAGCAGATGGCAGAGCCCCGTCAGGTTGGCCTTCATCACCTCTACCGGTTGCTGCTGGAAGAAGTTCGGACTGGCATTGCTCGCTGCGTGTATCATCCACTGAAAACGGATGTCCACGGACAGCGGCTCGCAGATGTCGTGCTCGATGAAGTGGAAGCGCTCATCCTCCCAGTAGCTGCTGAAGCGCTGCCGGGCACGCTGACTGTTGCGCCCCAGGGCATACACCTCGCAGGTGCCGTGCAGCATCAGCAAGTCCGTCAGGCAACCGCCTATCAGCCCCGTAGCACCCGTGACGAGCACGGCACCCTCTTGGGGCAGTGGCACGGTTGTCGCCACACGGCTGAGGTCCTCCGCGTAGGGTGTCATTTCAGCCATGCTTCGCTGGTCGGGTGTCATTTCAGCCATGATTCTGCTTGTATGTTCATGAGTGCCTTGAGTATTTCCAGGTCCTCGACGGTGGTTACCTTGATGTTTTTCTCCGAGCCCGGCACGATGTGCATCTCCCTGCCGCCCAGCTCGGCCATCAGTGTACAGGAGGCTACCGAGTTGAGAATGCCCTTTTGTGCGGCCTCTTCGTGGGCTGCAATGATATTCTTCAGGCGGAAGGTCTGCGGGGTCTGTGTGCGGATAAGCTTGTCGCGGGGAATGCTTGTGGTCGATGCAAAGCCGTCGTCGCTCTCCAGGATAGCCTCGCGGCACTGTATGCCGGTGATGGCATAGCCGTACTGCTGGCAGATGGCGATGTTCGACGAGATGATGTCCTGCGACAGCAGCGGGCGCACGGCATCGTGTATCAGCACCAGGTCGTCGTCTCCACAGCCGGCCTCCTTCAGTCCGTAGATGCCGTTGTGTATCGACTCCTGGCCGTTCTTCCCTCCGGGGAATATCCACTTCAGCTTGTCTATCATAAACTGGTTGGCATACGACCGTACCACTGTCTCCCATCCCGCCAGGCACACCACTGCTATACCGTGTATGTCGGCATGCTGCTGGAAGGCCCGCATGGTATGTATGATGATGGGACAGTTATCGACGTGCATAAACTGCTTGGGAATGTCCTGTCCCATGCGGTTGCCGGAACCGCCGGCAATAATCAGTGCGTAGTTCATGTCATTTTTTTTCTTGAATTTTATTTTTTATTTTTTCTTTTCACCAGAAACGCGATGCATTCGTCGAAGATTTTCACTTTCGCCACCTTCATCATGCCGACGTACAAGGCTCCCATGATGACTGCACGCAAAAGGATACTGAGCCAAAGCTCTTCGACATTCCGGGTAGCCCACCATGCCACCCCTGCACACGTCAGGGCTATCAGCATGAAGGGCACCACGTCTTTCAGCATGTCCAGCATCTTCAGACCTGTCAGCCGCTGGGCCAGCACCTGCCATACCACCGTCCATAGTACCAGCATCAGCGCGAAGGCCGTCACCATTGCCTTGAGTCCTATCTGACTGAAGGCCAATACGATGACTATCTGTGTGGCAATCTGTGCCACCGAGCACCACATATAAGTGTCAGAACGCCCGTCGCTGATAAAGAGGTTCTGATAGAGTGTATGGATGGGCAGGAAAGCTCCGCTGAAGCACAGTATCTGCAACAGCGACACGCTGTCTGCCCAGTGCCGGCCCAGTAGCAGCACGATGAAGTCGGCAATGAGTCCCAGTCCGAACATGGCGGGCATGGAGAGCATGGCCGTAAAGCGCAGCATCTTGCGGAAGGCCCGTTGCTGTCGGCCTTCCTCGTCGCTGATGCTGGCCAGCACGGGCTGGGCCACCTGTTGTATGGTGCCCGAAATGAGCGAATAGCCCATCTGGTTCCACTTGGCAGCCTGCGTATAGTTGCCTACTGCCCCAGCCGTAAACAGCCGTCCGAAGACAAACGACAGCAGGTTGTTGTTCGCCTGGTTGATGAGGTTTGTCACCAACAGCTTGCTGCTAAATCCGAACATCCGGCGGATGGGCCTGAAGTCCAGCTGCACGGTGGGATGCCAGCGCACGAAATAGAGCCGTCCCGCATTGACGATACAGATAAAAGCAAACTGCTGCCACGCCAGGCTCCAGTAGGAGTAGCCGTTCAGTGCCAGCGTGATGCCGATGGTGCCGCTGCCTGTCAGGGCCACAAAGCTCGTGATGGTTCTTTCGCGGTTCATCATGTTGCGGAACATGTAGGCGGCATGGGTCGTCCCGATGCCTGCCATCAACATGGAGGCAAACACCAGTCGCGACAGGGCTGTCAGCTCCGGCTGATGGAAGAAGCGGGCTATCAGCGGGGAACAGAGGAAGAGCAAGGCATAGAGCACGACCGACACCAGTGTGCTGAACCAGAACACGGCGTTGTAGTCGCGGTGGGTGGCCTCCTTCAGGTTGGTCAGTGCTGCCGTGAAGCCACTTTCCTGCAGCGAACCGGCTACGGCGGTAAAGCCCGCCAGCATGCCCACCATACCGTATTCCGACGGCGACAGCAGCCTGCCCAGCACAATGCCGATGAGCACGCTCAGCAGTTGGGTGGTCAGGCTGTTCACCGCCCCCCACACCAGCCCTTTGGCAGTACGCTCTTTCAGTCCGTCACCCATTACTCTTTGCGACACGTTCCTTGATGTCTGCCAGCTTGTCGGCATACTGCTGATAGAGCAGCTTGCCGTTGCGCTCCATCTGCTGGTTGGTGAATGCCGAGTTCCACAAGCGCATGCCACCGGCACTCAGCGAGAAGAAGCCGGCATCATACCATCCCACCTGCAGTCCGCAGAGCCATGAGCGCAGGCACAGCTCGTCGTCGTCGTACTGGAACGGGGCCAGCCGGAAGTCGATCCTGTGCAGGTGCTGCTCGTAGAGGTCTTTGCGTATCCACATCGGCGCGCGGTTGACGGCATCGACAAAGCGGAACGCTGCCCCGCCCATGTCCTGACGCTTGCCGCAGCCCGACTGTGTGGCAGCATCGAAGCTGACCGTCAGGCCCCATTTGCCGCCAAGTATCACCATCTGCGGGTGCTGCCCGAACAGTTCGATGGCCTTGTCTATCCACCTCGTGTCCTTGAAGTCGTCATCGTCCTGCAGCAGGGCGATATACCTGCCGTTGGCCATTCGGATAGCCCGGTCGTAGGTGCGGTTCTCATACAGGTCGTTGGCCCGTAGCAGAAACTCGTTGGCGCCGGTCAATGCCTTGGCCAGCCTCGCAGTATGCTCCGGCGACGAGCCGTCGTCGATGACGATAATCTCCAGCGCCTTGCCCCAACTGCGTAGCTTGGGCAGGATGTGGCACACCTGCACACTCTTGTTGTGCGACTGGATGACGACGGTCACCTCCGGCGTGTCGTCGTAGCCCTTGGCCAGCCATGCCTCGTAGCTCTTCTGCGGCTTGTGCTTGCTCCTTTTCAGGATGGCCGTCTTAATCTTCTCGTATAATAGTCTCATTTCAAATAACTTGGAAACGTAATGCTTCTGTAGCGTGCGCCATATTCGCTGACCAGCGTCTCGTAGTCGGCCAGCTGCTTGTAACTGAGTTTCAACTGGCGCCAGGGCAGCTTTTTCTTTTTCTGCAGGAAGTCGCCATACAGTTCGAACTCCGAGAATCCCGATGTCTCGCGGTGGTCGTAGCTGTCGATGATGGCCTCCGTCCATGACTTGCCGTTATAGGCTTCTATGCGCTGGCGAAGTCTGGCGAGCTCTTCCTTTGCGAAGAGCATCTTATGGCCCACATAGCTCAGCAGCGACCAGTAGCGGTGGCCCGTCAGCCTACGGATGTTGTCGTAGTAGGCACCGTGATACTCGTCGCTCATATATACAATGGTATTGTCCTGCTCGTCAAGGAATGCGTGGGGACTTATCAGTATATGGTCGGCATCGACGGTGAGATAGTGGCTGCACGTGCCGATGTTGCCCGACAGCTTCACCAGTTGCTGAAACAGCCACCCGCTGCGGTCCACCGTGCTGCCGTCCTTGCGTGTGGCGATGAGGCCGATTTCGCGTGGACTGAACCCCAGTATGGTGCGCTCATCGACAAAGGTCAGCTGTTCGTTGCGGCAGAAGTCGGTGATGGCTTTTTCTTCTGGGGCTACGATGTAGATGTCACGGATGGGGTGGCTCACCTGATGCCGCACACCCTCAAGGCAGAGGGGCAGGATGTCGAGGTCTTTCCCGATGATGGGAATGACCACATCGATGGGCACCGCCGACGGCTCTACCGTCTCCTGCTGCCATCGCTCCCACTGGCTGCACAGCACTGTCCGCCCCCATTGCAGGCACGCATCGCTCTTCTTCATACCAATTTTTTGTGCAAAATTACGAATAAATCCTTAAATTCAGAATAAAAACTAAAATATTTTGTACCTTTGTAGCCGAAATAGCAAACTCTCTATTATGGAAACAACTATTCAGCGCGCCAAGAAGCCACGTTTGGAGTGGCTCGACGCCCTTCGCGGATTCACCATGATACTGGTGGTGGCCAACCATGTGCTGGGCCTGACTTTCGGCATGGCCCCTAAAGTTTCTTCCTCCATGCAGTTCCTGGTCATCTTCCGCATGCCGTTGTTCTTCTTTGTCAGCGGATTCCTGGCTTACAAGGCCGGGCTGCACTGGAATCTGTCCACGCTGGGCAAATTCCTGGGCAAGAAGCTGCGTGTGCAAACCATTCCCACCATTGTCTTCTTTCTTCTGGGCGCCGTCATCGTCGGCACCGAGGACTTCGCTTCGCAAGTCATGACCTGGCTCTCCAGACCGCTGAAGGGCGGCTATTGGTTCACCATCGTGCTGCTCTACATGTTCATCCTCTATTATCTCTTCTGCTCCCTGGAGGAGCGCTTGAAGCGGTGGATGCCCTCCATGCCGTCGTGGCTGCCCATTACCATTCTCTTCGTCATCTCCATGGGATTCTACGAGACGTGCTATCAGCCGCAGTATTTTTCGTGGGCTTTCGGCTGGCGCAAGGCTCCCAACGAATTTATGAACTATAGCAGCCTGAACCAGCTGTTCCTCTACTTTCCCTTCTTCCTCTACGGCAACATCGTGCGCCGCTACTGGGGCCAGGCCCAGCGCATCATGGACTCCCGGTGGTTCTATCCCGTCATCGTCGTGCTGGTCATCTTTGCCGCCTTCGACTTCATCTACTGGCACACGATGCGCATGACGCTGACCATCATACCGCTCACCCTGGCACGCTTCATACTGCTTACCATCGTGTTCATGTATTTCCGCTACTATCATCCCTACTTCACGCAGCGCACGGCGGTGGGAAAGAGCCTACAGTATATCGGGCGGCGCACGCTCGACATCTATCTCATCCACTATCTCTTCCTGCCCAACCTGCCCACCGTAGGGTCGTTCTTCAGCACCTATCGGCATAACTTCGTGCTCGACACCACCATATCCGTAGTCCTCGCGCTGCTGGTCATCGGCTTCAGCTGCATCACGTCGAACATCCTGCGCATCAGCCCGTTCTTCAAGAAATACCTTTTCGGGCGCGGCTGACCAGCGCCAGTGAGCCGTTATGATTCTGTTCGTCGTTATCGCCTATTTCCTCGTTTTGCTCGCCGTCAGCCGCTGGACGGGTCGGCGTGCCACGAACCGCACGTTCTATCGTGCCGACCGCCGCTCGCCGTGGTATATGGTGGCCTTCGGCATGGTGGGGGCCTCGATTTCGGGCATCACGTTCGTGTCGGTGCCGGGCATGGTCATGGTGTCGCAGATGAGCTATCTGCAGACGTGTATGGGTTTCTTCTTAGGCTATCTGGTGATAGCCTTCGTGCTGCTGCCGCTCTATTACCGGCTCGACCTGACGTCCATCTATGCCTACTTGGGCCGTCGGCTGGGCGAGCGGTCGCATACCACGGGTTCGGCCTTCTTCCTGCTGTCGAAGATGACGGGCGCCTCGGTGCGCTTCTATGTGGTGTGCATCATCCTGCAGCGCTTCGTGTTCGACGCGATGGGTATTCCCTTTGCCCTGACGGTGGTCGGCATGGTGGCCCTGATATGGCTATACACCCGGCAGGGCGGCATCAAGACCCTGGTGTGGACCGACTCGCTGCAGACGCTGTGCCTCTTCACGGCCCTGCTGCTCATTATATATAAGGTGGTGACCGACATGGGCATGACCCTGGGTACGGCTGCCGAGGCGGTGGCGGCGAGCGAGCTGTCGCGGGTGTTCGTGACCGACGACTGGGTGTCGAAGCAGTATTTCTGGAAGCAGCTGCTGAGCGGCATGTTCATTGCCATCGTCATGACCGGCCTGGACCAGGATATGATGCAGAAGAACCTGACCTGTCGCGACCTGCGCTCGGCACAGAAAGACATGTGTACCTACGGCATCGCCTTCGTGCCGGCCAACATGCTGTTCCTCTCGCTGGGCATACTGCTCACCATGTGGTACCGGCAGAACGGCATGCCGGTGCCGGCGGCAGGCGACGAGCTGTTGCCCGGCTATATCGCCGCAGCCTCGGCGGGCATGGCCACCTCGCTGGTAGAGGTGCTCTTCGTGCTGGGCATCATGGCGGCATCGTTCTCCAGTGCCGACTCGGCGCTGACGTCGCTGACCACCATCTATTGCGTGGACATCCGCCGACAGCCTGACGACGAACGGCTCCGCAAGCGCGTGCATGTCGCGATGTGTGCCGTCTTTGTGGTGTTCATCCTGTTGTTCAAGGCGGTGAACAGCACCAGTCTGATTGATGCCGTCTATGTGATCGTCAGCTACACCTACGGCCCGCTGTTAGGGTTGTTCGCCTTCGGACTGCTGACCAAGCGGGCCACCGACGACCGCCTGGTACCCTATATCGCGGTGGCTTCGCCGCTGCTCTGCTATGCCATCGACTATGGGGTGGGGCAGCTGACGGGCTATCGCTTCGGCTACGAGCTGCTGATGCTCAACGGCCTGCTGACGTTCGCGGGACTGCTGATGTTCCAAATGAGAAATGAAAGAAATGAGAAATGAAAGAAATGAGGAGTATTCATATTGCTTCTCGCGCTGCTTCAGCTGATAAATCAGAGAACCGTCCCTTGATCTGCTCCATTTCGAAGAACACCTTCTGCCAGTTCAGCAATTCCAGCTGCCAGTCTCTCAACCAATCTTCATGCTTCTCTGCCTTACTCTTGCCTCCCTTTTCGCTGTGCAGTTTCTGAATCTTGGAGTTCCTGCTCTATTAGACAAACCTTGACCTACGGCTGAAGCTACTCCCTGAATTCATTGGTGGTAGCATATATTGAGGAATCAACAGATTCGTCGTCCTCAAAAAAAGGCATATATATATTCCAGACCAAGTCATTGAGTTCTCTCATGCAGTCCTTCTCATTTTCACCAGCCATAATTCTATCTACCACGCTACAAATATCGTCGTGCTGTTGTTTGGTAGGAATGACAATAGGTATAAGCCGGCCATCGTTTATCTGCAAAGTATGTGTGATGGTTATCAGGCCTTTGACAAACGAGACGATAAAGTCTGAGTTGAGCAATGCTATAATGTATTTGTCACTGGCCAGCGGACAGAAGCTATGCATCTTAATGACATTCTTGGAATAAGGACCGATGTTGACGCTAAAGCATTTTAGCCGGTCAGTAAAATAATCGACCCACCCAAAACCTGTTGTAGGGTAATAAAGCTGTCCTTGCCAACGAGAGTTAGTGTTGGTTTTCAACTCTGATCAAATTAATAATTTGTCTAAAACAGTATCTGTAAATGTGCGCCAGATTTTTAATTCTACACGTCTATAATTGTCATACAACTGGCCTATTTTCTCAATCTCAAACACTAATCTTAAATCATTCTCATCTGCTTCTGGATGCACTTCATGCTTGGAGCCGACACGCGCCAGTTTGATGATATATAAATCGCGAATACCTTTCTCCTTAATGTATGGCATGAAATAATAGAGGCGGTTCAAAGCCACAGTTGAAGGAAATTTCTTACCTGTGTAGTAGATGCGAGCCGAACCGTCAAGGAACAGATCGACATTATCGTTTTTCACAAGGCTGATCAGCACGTTTTTATCGGGTTCGAGTGTCAAATCCGAATTTATCTCTACATCAGAGTTCTTAACAATGCATTCAGGATATTCTTTACGGAGTTCGTTAAGATTTACTGTGTTATCTATACCAATATAGTTTGCGATGCAGTCACCAACAAATTTGGCAAGATTTACAGGTACAGCATTGCCTATCATTTGCTCCATACCAGTTTTTGTACCAATAAACTTGAAATTCTTTGGAAATGTTTGAATCATGCTTCTCTCCAATGTTGTCAATGGCCGGATTCCCTCCAAAGTCTTAACGGGATCAGTAGGATGCAGCGTGTAGCCTTCGGGCATCGGACGATTAACACCCCGTATGGTCGGGCTTGGTTCATCAACACTGAATATTCCACGACGGGCATAACTGCGTGGATGGCGATAATAATAATTAATATCTATCTGGTTACCGAAATAGTCTCGGATTGTCATTTCCTTATTATCCTGACGCTCATTTAACAAATCCGACATAAAATCATCCCGATCTCCCAAATGCCCAATCATAATAAAGCGTTTCCTTCGCTGAGGCACGCCACATAAACTTGCATTTAGCACTGTCTTTGTCAATCCATAGCCACACTCCTTAAAGATAGAAATAGCATTAACAAGCTTTCCTGTTTTTATAATACGGTCAACATTCTCCATCACAAACCATTCCGGCTTGATTGCAGCCACAATTTTGGCATAGCAAACGGTCAAGTCACCTCGTCCACCATTCTCATCACGCTTACCTGCGGAAGAGAAGTCCTGACAAGGGGGACCGCCGATAATCATATCAGGTTTATACTTGGAAATTTTTGCCACAGAAAGAGTAACATCCGATAAATCAAGTTTCACAATGGGATGATTAAAATTATTGTGATATACAGTGATGGCATCATCCCAATTGTCAAATGCTGCTGCAATCTTGAATCCTGCTTTTTGGAATCCGAGACTTAAACCTCCACAGCCACAAAACAAATCTACTAGTTTCATATAATTATACAAATAACTCAGGGTGACTTACAATGAAGGCATCAAACCTTCGCTCTGGTTTCAGAAGTTTCTGCCCGTCGCCAAGTATGATATTCTTTATCTCGTATTTAGTAATTCTCGGTGTCGTCAGTTCTTTGCAGCGCATGATTGGGTTTGTCAAGTTGCCGCTTATTGAAAACGCTTTGTCCGTCTTATACTTATATGCCAGTTCATTGGTAATGGCAGTATAGTTAAACTTGTCGAAGAGGGTGTAATCCCACAACATGCGATACAACCAAATGATGGTTCGCTGGTTGCGAGAAATATCATCTTTGGTGTTCTTTTCGCGCAGACACATTTGTATTACCGAAAGATTTGACCATACGAAAACATCGAGGCAGTTGGTCTCAAAATCCTTCAATTTTTTATCAGTCTTCCAAATAGGCTGTACAATGAGAGGAACTTGCCTCTGGAAAAGGTCTGAAGATACAGTCAATACGGCCTCTTCTATTTTTTCATAATATGGTAACACCTGACGAATATCTCCCCAATCCTTGATAGCTACTCCTATTGTATTGAGCATGTCATGCAGTTTTGTTTTCCGTGAAGATGTATTGTAACAGTCACATATGCTGCATGCCAAGAAAAGAATTGTTGGCGAACGGACAACAATCTCACTGCCATACTCAGAATCAGGAAGGTCTTTCGTTGTGCTGTCTGGTAGAGTGGTAAGTTTTATTTCAAGACCGCTTACAGGTGCTGTGGTAGTCCGATTAATCATTACCAAATCAATCTTTTCCTTCTTGTCTACAGAATAATAACGTTCATAAGGGTAGTAGCCGGCTTCAAAGTCGTAATAAGCATCCTCACTGAGTGGGTCAACACCGAACAAAGATGTAGGAGTAATTTGTTTATGGCAAACTTCGTTATTTTTGTTAGTATGTAAGTATATAGGGTTGATGCCTTTACTACTCATGTAAGCGACCAGTGAAGCGGGAAAAGAACTGTTAAACATATTCTTTCCCCAACCATCCTCTACGGAATAGTCTCTGCTTGAATACTTCTGTCCAAAAAGTCCAGGCTTCGTATCTTGTTTACTCATGATGATGTGTTAAAATGTTGATTGACTTATTATGTTGTTTGCAATATGCTTCAAGTCACATGGGACTATGTCTGATAGGAAAACTTCATGTTTTTTGTATGGTCCTTCTATTACGTATGCATAGTCCCAATCTACTGATTCCACTCCCACCACATGAAGTTTACCTTCGTCATAGTAACTTACGCATGGAAGTTGCCCTAAACAATTGCGATTGAATACGAATTCCTTTTCACGGCTAATTCCGTAATCGCTGAAAAGCGAATGAAGCGTTGTAATAGTATACTCATCTTTTAGGCTGTTATCACACAGACTGTCGTTATCCTCCTTCAGCAGGTAATAGGGCGACAGCAGGTAGTAGAGGTCGGTCGCGTTCTTTCTCACATCTCCCTTCTTCGTGTATGCCAATTCCCGGAAATTGAAATATGCGTAACGCAGCGTGACATTTGTCTGTTTCACGAATTCCTCACACTCAGCATAGAAAGCCGCAGTGCTGTCGTCCGACACTCGGCCAGCTGCATAGTCACGATATTTCTTCAGCAGGCTCGAACGATAGAAAATCCGGTTATAGTCCAGGGCATCGAATATAAACCATGTCTCCATGTCAGTAATGACAATGCGGCGCAGGCTGTTGTTCTTGGCTTCACGCAGACGCAGATAGTAGAGGATGGTCTCATAAAAAGCTTTGTGAAGCAGGTCGCCGTCCTTCACC
>ODAI012438525.1_pt1 | contig 17515 bp, 45 predicted proteins | sample 1539321 | NCBI WGS metagenome assembly ODAI01 (sample SAMN02144231, study PRJEB22623) | gut metagenome | biome: sheep rumen | host: Ovis aries | place: New Zealand | reverse complement strand
TTGTACATCTCAATGAAGTCTTTTCTTGTTACTTGTTTATCTTTTTGCTGACTAGGAATTGTAGCTTCAATCAGTGCATCCTGAAGCATATCTATCCGGACTTTCAGATTTTCAATCTCATTCACATATGAGAAATCATCTTTCATGTATTCTTTTAGCTTCTCAAGATAAGTAATCTCTGCTTCCATTTCAGCTTTCTCTTCCGCTGCAAGAAAGCCCTCGTTATTCTGTAGTCCAAATGCTTTGATTGTGTGTATAATTTTATCAATCATCTACGTTCGCTCCTTTCACTTTAGCTCTTTGTAGTCGTACCACTTACCATCATCAAGTAGTACCTTAACTGTTTTATCTTCTCCGTCTCCATTGACTTCAACATCCTGAACTGTTGCCCACCGATCTGGTGAGTATTGATTCTTTCTTTTTGGTTTTACCTTGTCCCCTTTCCAAAAGGTTATTGCATCTACGAGTTTCATGCTACCACCTCCAACTTCATACTTATCCAATCTTTTCCATATTCGTGAGGGCCAATCTCAAGTTTTACAATCCGTCTGTAGTAATACATGTTCTTGTCTTTCTGTTCAAAGACTCTGTTTCCCTCTCCCCAAGGTTCGGAACTATTGTCTACCCCCTGCTGCCTAAAGCCGATATAGATTGTTTCATTCCAATCTTTATTATGAAGTTTCTCTTCATTTTCCACATTGTATTTCCATGTGATAAACAGATCAGATGCCCACTGATCTACGTACCGACCAGCATACTGAATCAGCTTTGTAAGAATATCACTCATGTTTATGTTCCATCCCCATTCATTTGTGTAGTACGATTCAAGCCACTGCCCACTTGCTTCTGCTACAATTTTACTCATTGTCTTCATCCTCCTTATATACATATTCCCTTTGGAATCTTTCCCACTGTTCAAGCAACCAATCAATGTCGGCTTCATTAACAGAAGTTCCAATCATAAGTTCCGTATCATCAACCTCTCCAGTTTCTGCATCGTATGGCATTATCCAATCAATGTCATATTCTTGCATGATATAATTCGTTGGCTGATAAGCAAGCTTGGCATATAATTTCCAATCATTTTCATCGTTATAATCCATCCAGGCAGCAACCAACGCCCATCGTTTTCCATTGTGAGCAGCCAATCTATACATCCATGTTGCCTCGTGATCTTCATTCTTAAGTATGTTTTCCAAAAACTCCTTAATCCGTTGTTTCATTTCCATAATTCCATCTCCTTTCAAATTCGTCGTACCATTCTTTCCAATCTTCAAATGCATCATTAGCATCTCTACCAAGTTCTAGAACATCGTTCCCTTGAAAGTTATAAATTCGTCTCTCATTGTACGGAACAAAAAAGTATGTATCACATGAAATACCACCATAAGGATCATACTCAAGAAATCTGAGTTTCCATTTCTTTTCCTTTGCTTTAATTTTGTAAATCTTGTAGCCATAAGTGTGTTGTTCCAACCACTCTTCAACCATTGCAATGATCTCGCTTAGCTTCATAATTTAATCCTCCATTAGTAAATTAAAAAGATAAGATTGAATCCTATTCACGTATCCACCCCAACTTTCGACACAAGGTTCTTTACGAAACTCTTTTCCGTTAATAATAAATCCAGTTTGTCTTCCCTCGTAGATGGGGTCATAAAATCCCCCACACTTAAAAGTGCTTTTCTCAATCACAAGAGGTATATTTGTCTTATTCGCGAATCTATCAAGTATATTTAGAATCTCTTTGTTCTCTTTATCTGATACAAATGCCGCTCCGTTATAACTCATCATTATTCCATTCCCTCCATATAATGTACAATTTCCATTGCTGCGTCAAAGAGTAACTTGTGATCTTCTTCTTCCTGACTTCCATCGCAAAATTGTAAGAACGTTTCAAGCAAATAAGTTGTATCTTTTTTATTTTTAAGCACATCATCAATTTGCTTTTCGGTAAGTTGTTCATCAGCCTGGTTGTCATAAAGGATGTCTGATTTTATAAATCCAATATCCCAAAGCTTTTGAGCAAGTGCTTTCCGTTTAGCTTCTGCATCCTGCTCTGCCCATTTCATTTCCCAATATTCTACGTTGGCATCCTTTATTCTAAGCTCGCCTGTTCCTCTTTCACAGGAATACTCTTCGTCATACTTCTTATCAATCTCTTGAAGTCTCTGCTGATCATCAGCATCATAATCCACAAGACTTATCTGATAGTCATTCTTTCCAAATCTCCAAACAACACCTATAATCTTATCCATTATCTGTCTGCTCCTCTCATGTATAATCTGCTACGAGTTTCCCTATAAACTCATTAGTGCTTTCTTTGTTTGGCTTACCAAAGTACCAACCAACACACGCTTTCTCTGTGAGTATTCCATTATCATCATACTTATCTCGCATAATGAAAGTCATATCGTCTTTCTCACAGTAGTGAACGCTGATTGGATTGCGTTCCAGGACAAGCTGTCTTTGAATGCAATCTGCAATTTTATAGATTGCACGTTCAAGGTCTTCTCCAAGGTCCGTATCGATTCGTGTTATCTCCTCGATTCCATGACTCCTTAAAAACTCGGTCTGCAAGTTCGCTATTGCATGTTCAACTCCATCTCTTAGTGTTTCATAATTCCATCCGCTCATTTTGCTTTAGCTCCTTTCTTTAAGTGGGAAGTAGGGCTTGTCACTGTTGGTTTTTAGATACTCAAAATATTTATTGGCATCATTTTCATCAGTGAATACTCTATACTGCGTTCCTACATCCGCAGCGAAATCAAGATTATCAAATGTATCATCAATAAATACTGTAAAAGCAATGCCATTATCATCTTCAGCCATGTAATAATCATCTTTCTTTTCCTTGATTATCCCATGCTCTTTTGTGATCGGTTCTATGAAGTCATCTCCATATACTGCGTAAATAGAAATTCCAATGTATTTATCTTCCATTTAATTACCTCATATAAATTCAGTTTTATTATCAGCCCCTCGTCGCTATTTCAAATTCCTTTCTTACCATTTTGAATCTTATCTGCGTATCCTCTTCAACAAGCTCTAATAAATTATCATCTTCATAAAGGATTTCGCAGACTTCTCCATCCATGCAAACAATTTCATCTGTATCATTACGAATAAGGTCAAAATATTTTCGTTCTCCATCTTTAGAAAAGCGTAATCTTTTTCTTTCATAAAGATCTACTTCACCCTCTTCATCAGGATTCCCAGAAAACATTTCCCATAGTGATTCAAGATCCAATCCGTATTTATTTCCAACACCATATTTATTCATTTAATTTTCCTTTCCAATATCCTTAATCACAGCTTGTAACTTCTCTGCAATTTTCATCAGCGTATCTTTCGCTTCCTGGCAATCATCAAGTATTTCCCTTACTGTACTTGGAACTCCATTCTGCCCTCTCATGTCAACGAAAAGCTCAACCTCTTCATCTACATCATAGTTCTCTGCATGTCTTACAAAATCTTTTACAAGATCTTCAGCAGTACCATCCCATCCGTCATACTCATATGGAACATCCTGCCCTGCCGTGTCTGTCCAGAACTCAATAAGGACATAGCCACATGTATCTTCCGTTGGAAGTGTGTACTCAAACTTCACATCCATCTCGCTTAATGCTTCTTCGATCCGTTTCATATCAAACCTCAACTCCTCTCTCTCTTTTGATACTATTAAGTTCTTCTTCGATATCTGCGTAGCTTCCTTTGCCGTAGTAATCATAAAATCCAGTAATGGATGGTCCATCACCTACAATCTCAATGCCTCTTGCTCCGTTCCGTCCTTTCATATAAGTGATGTGGTCATCAACATACTCATAAATAAGATCCATATTTACATCTTCAATTGTGGTATCATATTCCCTTATGATTGCGTCCACAATCTCTTCAATATCCAACTCTACATTTGCAACTACTTCGTAACAATGAAACATAATCAAACCTCCTTTACTCTGATATCGAAATCCTCAAGTGTTTCGTCGTTGTAACAACCATCATCTTTCCATTCCTGAATCCTATCCTCTGCTACTTCCAGGGCTTCTTCCATCGCCTCCTCTTCGCTTTCAAACTCTGTGTCTATGTTGTCGCTATCAATAATGCACTGTCCTTCAAACCAAATCTCGTACTTATACATTGCTTTCCTCACTTTCTGACCATACATGGTCGCTGAAATTGTGCTCACTGCTCCACCCCCAAAGTCTCAAGTTCATCCTCGCTTACGAACTGATCAGCTTTCCATTTGTCAATCACATCGTAAGCTCCATTGTCCATTACCTTTGCAATTAAGTCTTCCAATAGAGTCTTCAATCTGTAATACCCCATCATGTTCTGCGTAAGCAATACTTCTTCTGCAAACTCACCAAGAGTATCAAAGGTATTCTTGACTCCGCTATCCGTTTCCGTTACTTCAAACTTGATATCAAAGCCCTCTGCAATCATGGCCGCCTCGTAGCCATCCACGATAGTTCCCATCTCAATCCTTGTCATCTTCGTTATCCTCGCTTTCTGTTAATCCGAAGAACTCTCGCTCGCTTTCTTCCACATCATTCTCGTGCATGAAATCCTCAAAAGCATATTCATCATCACATTCCTTAAGAGTATGCATTGCATTGGTAGCAAGCTCACACACACGATCATATGAAATCCGTCCGCTCTTATCGTCTAATTTCTTTTGAATCCATCTTGTAGCATCCAGGATGTCTGAGAAGTAATGCCCCTGACTCCAAGTCACGTTCTGCTCATCCCATCCATAGGCTGCAACGAATGGTTCGTACTTCGCCTCCCTTATAAGTAATGCGTAATCAATCTCCGGAAATGTCTGAAGCACTGTTATCTTCTTGCCGTCCTTAATGTACTCATCAATTGATACTGCGTATGCATCCATATTTATTCCTCCTCAAATTCATCATAGGTGTTACGAACATATTCTCTTGTCTCTCTTGCCCATCGTTCGATGTTCTCAAGTGAGGACTCGATTGTATATAAATCCTCGGAATCATCTCCAACATCAGGGATAAGATCCTCGTAGATGTAATCCGCTTCGACCTTAATCTTCCCTACCTTGCTGGAGATATTTTCAAGCCTTCTCTTTACTGTCTCATTCATTTCTTTACCTCTCTTTCTTTACAGTCGAAATAGTAAATACAGTTCCAACATTTCTCTGTTGCCTTTGGCTTGGTGAAACAAGCTGGCGGTTTAAGATTCACAATAATCTTCTTCATAGTCCACATCCCATCCGTTCATTGACATCTGTTCTCTTACGTCCATCTCATATTCTTCTTGCTTATTGGGATAATTCCTAAGCTGATACATAATCCACATACTGATTGCATATTCCTTTTTGTAATGCAATGTATCAAGTGGCCCATCCAATGCCTTAAAGTATTCTTCTCCAAGCGGAGCGAATGATATGTAGCCATCGTATGACCTGTATTCCCTTCTGCTCCAACTGATGAAGTCCTGACTGTTTTTTGCCTTGTCTTTAATTATGTCAATCATGTTGTCATCAAATTCCAAATCAAATAGACACCAATCAGTTCCATAATTGTATTGGCTTGGACTTTTAAACGCTTTCATAGTTACCTTGGCATCTGCGAAATCTGTTTCTTCAAGAGCTTCCCTTATGTAGTCGCCGCAAATCTGCATCATCATCTGCTTGACTTCATCTTTGTAGTCTTCGTTAATATCTACCCATAAATTATTCCAATAGGTATCTGGCTGCACGATTGGAAGTAACTCTGTGCTCAACTCAATCTTCATCCTCAAGATCCTCCTTTGTATATTCTGTATAGTAAATTCCGGTTCCCTCATAGCCACCAACCACATCGGCAGTAGTTATGTAGTAACCGCCACATCCATCTTCCTCTCCGTTACCAAGCAGCATCCATCTACCTTTGCCATAGCGCTTATTCATCCAATCAATAAAGCATTCATCGTGGACGTAGAAATCTCCCTGATCATTTGTCATGCAACCGAATGTAATCGGCTTTCCGCAATGCTCGCATATCCGTTTCATTGTGTTAACTCCTTTCTTTTAGGGGAGATGGGTTATCATCCTTGACCACCCATCTGTCTTGTGCTACACTTAATCCGCTGATGTGGATAAACGTCTCATGGTTTCGGAGAGTTCGCCGTCGTCGCATGACTCGAACTCAATTCCATTGGTAACTTCCCAATGACCTTCGCCGTGTTCGTTTATCCATTTTTTTGTTACATCGTAAAGCATTGCACTTTCCCCCTTTCTATGTCATCACTTTTGTGTGATAACCTTTTCGTCATAGACAAGAATTCTCTTGCCGTATTCAAATGGTGTCGCCCATGTGCTCCACTGCTTCTGTGTTATCTCTCCAGCTTTACACATGCTATCTGTGTACTCAGCCCACATCTCCTGGACTGTCCAATAGTCGTACTCGCCATTGCTCAAGTTCCGTTTAAATTCCTTTACTGCATCCTTATAAGTCATAACTTAATCCTCCTTTAATTTTAGATAATAGGGATTGGTGTTCCGTGGTCGGTGGTTCCTTTAAGACAAGCTCCCTTATACTCCCATATATCATCGGCAACCCTAACAAGAGTTCCATATAAGGTACCCTCTTTTGCTGAGCTATCAGGTTCTCCGCACTGAATCATGTCATGAGTAAATGTCTTAGGTGGAACACAATCCAAAAACCAATCAGCAATCTCCTGTTCTACATAATCACCAACCTCTCCGATGTCTCCCCACCACCAATCACTGTTATATACCGTCTTTCCATTGTAGGTGCGGCATGTTCTTGGAGCTTTTCCTTCGTAAACCGCATCAATGATGTAGGCTTTAGTATCTCTGTTCCATGGTCTGCTATTGAACTCTCTTACTCTCCGTTCTGCCATTGTTTTATCAAAGAAAATCTCGTAACCATTGCCGGCTGGTAACTGATATGTCTTACCATCCTTAGTTATGTCATACACTGCTTTGAAACCAGGAAGAGAAACCCAATTAGGATCTTGTACCTCTATGAGATATCCATTGAGAACATCGTCTCCATATACACAGTATTCATCTGCATATCCAAAATCTATTGGATTACCAACACCGAAGTAAGCATAGCTCTTAACTTCAGCCACTCCCTTTTCTGTGAGTACAAACCTTTTGCCTTTGTCTGCCTTGACCATGTTATCTCCGTACTTTTTCATCTTTAATTTTCTCCTTTATTGTTGTTCACCATTGATATAGAAATGTGTATCAAGACGACCGTTGACATAGAAATTAACGTTTGCCTTTGGATCTTTCTGCTTTATCAAATCAGCCGTAAGTAAGAACATAAGCCATACAATTCGGTTGCTCAGATTATCGAGCTCATGCTCTTCCAAATCCTGATTGAACATTTGAAAGAACTCCTGCTCTGTATATCCGTAATCCTCTGTAAGTATTGTTTCGCATAAGCTATAAGCATCCTCTAACATCTTTGGATAAATATCCATTATCTGTACACTTACTTCTTTCATACTTTGCTTTTCTCCTTTCTCTTTTCAAGCATCAGCTTTTCATATTCATCAATCTGTTCCATTGTCAACCATTCAGGTTTCTCGTCATCTTCAAAAGCATTCCATCTGTCACGCATCTCCTTTATCTGAGCCTCAACGGTATGTGCCCATAAATGACCCTCGTAACCATTTCCGTTACCAAGAAAGTATTCGCAATCAGATTGAAGTCTGCCTAGCATTGAGTACTCAAAAGCCTTATCTCTTGGAAGCGGTTCGTAATAAACCTGCTCTCCTCCTATCTGAAAGTATTCATCGTTGTAAGGATCATAGAGCTTAACACTCTCAATCCGTTTGCCTTCCTTGTAAGTGTTCTTGTAAGCGCATCTCTCTGTATTTGCCGCTTCCATTGTTGCATCCTTATCACTCATAGAAGTATTGTTTATATTAACAACAATATCTTCATTCATTCCGCCTACAATCTCATAGTAGGTTCCGTTCTTCAACTTTGCCGTCATGCGTATGCCTCCTTATACCATTTCAAAGTTTCTTTGTATTCCCTTTCATAACTTTCTCTATTAGGAAGAAGTGTGAGTGTTGTATCTCCCTCACAATATGTGAAGATGAAACACTCATCACTGTTATAACCCCACAGGCTATAACCATTTCCGTAATCGCCAACCGAACATCCGAGAGCTTTTAACTCGGCATACTCATGATGTGTAAATCCTCTCAGCATGTAGTTTCCTTTTCGATCTGTGTCTTCCTCAGTGAATAGCTTGTTAATCCACCTGATTGAGTTCTCGCTTAACTGAGGATACTTACTGAGGTCAAGAGGAATAATCTCAACCTCGTCGCAATCTCTGTTGTAATCAGCCATCGTATATCCAGGCTCATTCCATACCCTACTTGCATTCGCTTTCATATACTCCTGAAACTCATTCCTTGTCATCCGTTTCATCTCAGTAATCCTCCTCGTTTGTTACATCTCTTCTCTTCTCACGTTGTTGTCGATGATATCATCCAACCATCTGGCACCAATCTGAAATCTTGGCATCACTACTGCGCTCCAATTTTCCATATCATTTAAATCCACAGAAACAATAGTGCAATCATCCGGATAAGCATTGTTGCCTGTGAGATTATAAATCTCGTTCATTACCTTTCCTTTGATGATATACACTTTCTCATTATTTAATTTTGTCTTTTCCTTAATCCAATCAAGGAAATCAGGAATTGAATCCTCAGCCAATCCCTCAATAGTCAACGCAGATCCAAGCGCGTCTATCTCTTCTCTTGTAGTAACAAATATTTTTTCCATTTCACACCACCCTTTCTAATCTGCAAAGCGGATACCAATATCCGTCGCGTTCTGTCGCAATCTCTATATAATAGTCATCACCATCAAAGGTCATGTCCTCATATTTTGCTTCCGGTCCGAAGATGCCGATGCTATCCTTAAGGTAATCAAAGATAGCTTTGTTATCCACATCGTCCGTCATAATTAAATCATTTAAAACTTCCGTTTGGTCGTTGACCCAATAGCCTTCGTCTTCGTTAAACCACACATCGAAGTAATCAATGAGTCTCCACTTGTGGGTTTCCTTTTCTCTCGCTATCATATCAATACTCCTCATACTTAACAGTTCCAAACTGTCTACCCATTGTTAGAACAACCATATCCTCTTTTTCGTTGTCCCAATCTTTTACCGGAAGTTCCTCAGTGTCGTATATTGTATATGCAAAATCACTTCCGTAGTTCTGCTGCATACCAATCACAACTTCCTGATCATAATCAAAGTTCTCAAGTTCCTCAATCAAATCTCTTACTGTCATAGCTTCGCAACGCTCCTTTCAAATTTTAACAACACACTCGTCTGAGTTCTTCACATCTCTCTTTGCCTTGTCCTCTGTCTCATACTTCTTTACGTAGACATTCGACATGTCCTCTGTGAAAATGTCTGCGTTTCCAGGGTATTCTCTCTTGAACTCAATCTTCAGCTCGTCTCCATATCTCTTTACTCTCGCAACAAAATACATTAGTATTCTCCTCCCATTTCTGCAAAGGCCATTGACATAGCCCAACTATATTGACGTTCTCTTATTGTTTCTTCGCTTACTTCTACTACATAAAATCTGTCACCACTCCACGGATGCCCATCGTCTTCTCTGTATGCTTCCGTTAAGAAGTTTGCCATGTTCTCCGCGTCTCTCTTGCTATCGAAGTAATCCAAATCTTCAATTTCCCTATCGCCACAGATTGTGTGGCGCATAACTTCGTATTTCATAATCAGCTCCAATCTATAACCGTCAGCTCTCCAATCTCGCTTTCGGTTATCTCTCTTATGTCAAAACTGCCATAATGCATTAATACATCACCGCAATTGCCACCAACTACGAACTCGTCAGGATAATGCACCCAGCTATGATCTTTCCGTTCTACAATATTGTCTCCGTCCCACTCGTACTCATTGTCCATGTCGAGGATGTTTCGCTTGTCGTTCTCAACAAGGTAATCAATGAGTATATCTACTAATGCCTGATAATTCGTAGTCGGATAATCTACCTTGACCACGTAGCTCTGCAACCATGAGAAACCAGTTCCATAACTAATTTTGTAATAAGCTGCCATTTGTTTTAGCTCCTTCCTTAATTTTATTCGCAATCCTTATATACTCATAAGAATTACGGCGCTGTTCATTCAATATCTGTGCATGTGTTGGTCTGCCTGTCATGCTTACACACATACTACTCATTTGCGTTAGCTCCTTTCTTAAATATCTAACCATACCCTTGCAGAATCACAAAGATCATAGAAATCATGAAGATAAAAATCTACATCATCCTCTTCAAGTTCATCAACGTCTACTTCTCTTAGCTCCTCTGCCATCTCTTCATAGTTCTCTGCAAAATCCCATTCCTTTTTTGCGTACTTCTCACAGATAGCTATAAGCTGAGGGATAATCAGTTTGATATTCCCATCTTCAATAGCCTTGCGAACTCCCTTGAATTCTGTACATGTCATTGCCCAACTCATTTGCGTCAGCTCTCCTTTCACTTGCAGTCGTAGAGGTCATCAACCTCTTCGCACCAATCACATTTCTGTTCCTCTTCGCCGTAGTCCACATCATCTATGCTAAACACTTGCGGACCAACATAAACAATCTCGCCACGGCTTTTGATTGCATCTATACAACGCTTACATAATTTCATTTCACACCTCCACTTTCTTCCATTTGGTTTGCTGAATATATCCGTCACTTTCATAAACCTCAAAATCTTCATCCTCAGAAAAACCAAGAAGTTCGCATATCAGCTTCTTTAATTCTCCTTTCCGGTTCGCCTGCCACAACTCATCATCTCTTACAATGGCCCCACAAGTACATCCATCATCATCATCCTCAGCATATATCTCAGCAACTTCACCAAAGTAAACCTCGCCAAGAGGACCTATGTTTTCACACTTGTCCGCATCATACAAAACCTCTTGCCATTCCCTTTGGACCGAACCTCTTATTGTACCTGTTTTAAATTTCCGTTCTGGGTACAAAACACCAAGCACCTTGATAATTGTCTCATCGCTATCGCTTACACGACAATCATCGTATATTTTGCATAGCTTGCTCCACTGCTCGTCATTGTACTCATTCTTGTAGTAATCTCTGAAGTCGTCATCTCCGTAACTTTCGTCAAAGTCATGCATGAGATCCCTTGCTTTCTCATACCAACTCGCTTTTTCAACACCCTCATATTCTCTGTTTCCATGAATAACAAAAATCTCGTCAAAATCTTCGCCACAAACACCACAGTAATATTTCCATTCATCGGTGTCATAAATCCAAGAACAGTCTTGTGTATCGATTCTTACTTCTCTCATGTGTTATCTCCTTCCTTATAAACTGGATTTGCGTTCCACTTATTTGTAAGCTCAAGCGCTATATATTCAAGATCATCATCAAATGCATAATCCTTATCAGGATTTTCAAAGTCAACCTCTGTCATGGGTTTTGTGTATGCCCACCAATTATCTTCATATAATCCGTCAAGTCGCTTTCCATCCTCAAACGGAAGTCCTATGTTCACGTATCTCTTGCTTCCGTCTTCCATTTCCACCTCAGCCTCAAAAAAACGCGAAGGCTGAAGTTCTACCATTCTTGTTCTTGTAATCTTCATGCGTTAGCTCCTTTCTGCATCCCAAGGATGTCTCTTATCATTTCCGTTAGCCTGTCAAGCTCCTCATCAAGTCTCAGTGCCATTTCCGGAGCAATGTCTCCACTTACAATGCCCATTTCGCTTTGGCACTCAATGAAAACTTCGTTTACCTTTTCATCAAGCAAATCTTTAATTTTATCTCTCATAAGTATTCATTAACTCCTTTCACAAGTTCCTTAATCTCGTCAAGGGAATCCGTCTGTTTAAAGAACAAAGTATAATCTCCTCTTCTAGTCTTTACAACAATATCAAATGTATAACGAGGAGTATTATCATATTCCCTTTTATCTTTGTCTACGTAATCTTGCCATACGTAAAATACAAATTCCACATTCTCTTTTTCTATGTACAATTCTGCATGTGGGCATGTATCATTATGCCAAGAATTATCTTCCCATCCCTCTGGGATATAAAGCTCACCACCATCCCAATTGGGAAATTCACTTTGCCAACTCATCTCCGTTTTGCCCTCCTTCGCAGTTCCCTTCTGCTCAGTTCCTCGTACATCTTCCAACACATTTCCCCAAACTTGTTTTCATTAAATGTCCATGCCAGGTTCTCAACAAATGACTTTATCATAGCGTCAGCTCCTCTCATGTTTAATTTTTGTTCTTAGCTTACCATTAATTCTCCCAATACTCAATGGGGTTAATATAACCCGCAAACTGAATTTTTACAAAGTAGTCGTCTGACATGATTGGCGTAGCATTGTCACTCATAATTGCCACAACCATATCACCGACTTCCCAATCCTCAATCTCTTCAAACTCCCATTCAAAGCCAACTGCATCCGTAACGATTACCATATCCCTTGCATAATCCAACTGTGAAACTACAAATGCTCTTGGGTAATAATCGCCCATTTCCCTTTTAGAGTTTGCAAAGCCTACACAAGCTAACAGACTCATTATAATTGCCAGCGTAATTACTATTCTCTTCATGATTCTACCTCCTCATCCTCATCTACTCCAAGCCCACAACAGTTACGACACATCTCGTCTTCGTACCCCATGTAGCTATCTGCATATGGGCAATGATATTTTTTGATTTCCCTTCCATGACTGTCATAATCAATTTCAGGAACATCACATGGCGTTTGTCTCTTCATATTCACTTTCCTCTCTTCCGCTACAGAACGGCTCTTCTACATTCAAAAACGGCTTTGCCTTGTGATGACAAATGCCGTGCTCAACGTCGTCAATATCTTCAAGTCCAAATCCAGGACTCGTAGAGCCAACCATCTCGTAGTATTTACATCCTATGCAGTCCTCGCAGAAATACATTGCCCTATCACCAGCAGATTCTAATTTCGCTTTGTTTTTGGCACAACTATCACGATAGTTCATTTCCCTTTCGAACCGTTCAGCGTCAGCTTCTTCTCGGCATCTGTTATACTCCGCAACCGAGCCATAGCTACGTTCTATTCTTGCTAAATCATCGTACATAATTTTCATTTCCTTTCCCTTAATGCCAACGCTCCACACTATATGTAAAACGCTCTTCGTTGTCCTTTCCCTTGCTACGCTTGAAAAATCTCTCCGCATCCACTTTCCATGTGAAAAAATGTGTCGTCAGCGTAATAGATTTCCCTTTGATCTCCGCTATATCAACATAATATTTTCCTAACATTAGTTTTTCCTTTCCCTTGGGTTAACGTAATCACGCACCGGAGATATACTCAGCAGCGCGTGATCACTTTCTGTTTTCCCTTTGTGTCAGTCCTCATAATAATCATTGATCGCGTTTTCGATGTCAGAAGTCCAAACCTCAATCATCTTGCGCACCTCCTTCCTCTTACTGAAGCACAATCTTCACTGTATCTGCGTCATCAAGAGCGTCACCACCCATTCCGACAAACTTGCGGACAACTCTGTTTCCGTATTTCACAAGAATTGCCTCTCTCTCGTTATTCATGAACAAATCATGAATTCCGTCAGCAACCACCATAAACCAGGTGGCACATGGCGCTTCGTTTAATAACTCTCTGTTAAGTATCATATCCGCATTAGCTCCTATCTCCTCACTACCCTTAGAAGTAAGGGCACCAAGTAGTGAGGAACTCGGCACCCCTAGCACTCCCCTATGGAATTGAACCATAGTCCACAAGTGATTCACATGGGTCTTTATCACCCATCTACTATGTAGGTCTCGTAATCTAAACCTTGCGGAGTGTACCAACACAACAGTGTCGTGAGATTTATGGTGTGGGCTTTGTTCCACACCTACTCACTCACGCTCGCCCTACTCACAAGTATCATGATCATTACTCTACAGAATGATGAGTAAACCCCACCAAACATGCAAGTGATTCACAAGTGTCTCTCAACACCCCCTCCTATGGCGGAGTCTCTAGTAATCTAAACCTTGCAACCTTTGATACCCTCACAACCACTACCTCTTGTGAGCGAAACGAACTATATGATAAACGCTTTGGTCAGTCTGCGATTATTTTTGTTCCGAGAAAGACTTTTAGATATGATCCTACTCGATAGCCACCACTTTCTTGCGCTATCCCCTCGGATTTGACCTCTACTCTCGGTAGGGCGGCGACCCTCTTGTCAGCCCTCGATACCCTTTTCCTAAGTCTTCTCGACAAGTGATTCACACCCTGGTTATCTAAACCTTGTCAACTTAGAAAGTGCTACGTGCTTCGACATCTCTAGGAATTTCGATCTCAGACCTCACCTTTGTCGTCTAGCGTAACCCACAGTGTGTCGGTTTATCACACCGTTGTCTCTGTCCGCCTACTGCGCAACTCTTGACGAAACCCTTGCTCGAACTGCAACTCCGACATCCTCGTCTACAACACTGATATCTCTCTACAGCCTATCACGCCTTTATTTGTTATTATCATTTGGATTTATTACCTCTCCCCAAGCGTCCTTGAGGCACCTCTCTAGAACGAGAAGTCTTTGATTAGGTAAGAGGGGATTTGAACCCCTCAAGAGCTTTGCGAAGCTCTCCACCATGTTACCTAGTAACTAAAACCGGGGCACCATTTAGATCAGGATAATATCCCATGAATCTTAACATCTTGCGGTAACTTCCTAGTTTCACAATCTCACGACGGCACACATAATCTGTGTGATACCACTCCGTTCCGTCTCGGAACACCTTACGTCCATATCTTAATCTCAACATATCAATTACCTCCTATTTTTCAAAAGAAGAAAGCCCTTAGGCTTTCTTCTCGTACTTCTTATCATCAGCTTTACGGATCTTTCTATATTCCTCTGCTGACTTCTTTGTTGGGAACTCATACCATCCGAAGTCCACTTCATCATCGTTTGATACCCACTTACCATTGAGGTCTGTAATCTGCTTCTTGAACATATCCTTCATGAACTGATACTTACGGTCTGAATACTTATGTGTCTCCTTGTCCTTGCTCATGCTCTTGATGAGACGATAGTTGAAACGTGCTCTGTACTTGCCATCCTCAAGTGTGACTACTACCAGATCACTCTTCCAGAACTGACCTTCACCCTTACATGCATTGTCATAGTTGGATACATAAGGCTTTTTCTCCTCTTCGACTACGGTAGGAGCGTTAACCTTAGTGGACTTACCATTGAGCATATTCTCAATGTACTGCTGAAGCTTCTTAGCTTCATCATCAGAAACCTTGTAAGTCAAACCACAGAAGTTAACCTCATTGTCTCTAAGAACCTTTGCAACTGTTGAATTTAATGTAATCATATTTTCCTCACTTTCTTCTCCTCTTTGGGAGATTGACGATTGATAGTTTCGTCCCTTAGGACTGCGCTCATTATGATTTTTCCTGATCTTTATGTCAAAAATACGAAGTTTTGGAACCACTGAGGAGGATCCCGGGGTATTAAACGCAGATTTTTCCTGGGTTTTTCGGTGGGGGATCAGAGCTGATAAATCTACACATAACTCCCTTTTTCGGCACCTATCATTCCCTTTTTAGTCACCTTCGAGCAAACCATCGTCCAAAGCAGTCAATTTACAAACTTGATTTGAATCAAGAAAACTACGTAAAAAAGCAAACGCAAGCTTACGCAACGCATAGCTCCCAGAGAATCCCAAGTTACGTGGCGAGATTGAGACCAAATTCGAGCGATTTTTAGCGTAAGGTATAAAACTCCGTTTAGAGAAAGAAAATTGAAATTTGGATCGAATGGGCAGGAAAAGAATATACGTGGGGACCCCGGTAAGAAGCAGACTGATAATATAACAATTAATTAGTAATATGTTTAGACTCATAATTGATAACAATTAGAAATTTATATAATAGTTAATTACTAACCATTTATATATACTATCTATTTATAATTGCTAACTATTATTAATATGCTAACTATTTATATATGCTAACCATTATATATTTAATTTAATAGTAATATGTTTACATTTATATATACTGTCTAATAATAATATGTATAATTACCTATTACTTAATTACTAATATTAAATATTGACTATAGATAAATACTGTACTTATAATAAGTTTAATATTCATACTCTTTAGAGTATGACAATATTACTATATATATTATTACTATATTAGTTAAAGCCTAAATAGGAGGAGAAAAAATATGATATATGTATCGCATGACTTAATAAGGAGCCCCAACATAAGTAGTGAGGAATTTTTGGCGTATGTGTTTGTTCAGATTCACACATATAGTAATAATTATGATTCTTGCTTATTTCGTGTAGGGGATATAGTTGACCAGAGTTTTGGAGAGACGAAGTCTCATTCTATTTATAACAACATGTCAAAAAATATAAAGAGCCTAATTGATAAGGGGTTGATTGATGCGGTTTGTCAAAAGAGTAGCATCCGGATATTCATGTCTTCTTACAATATGGATAAAGAGGGTTTTGTTAAGGCGGACGCAAATGACCTAAGGGATATAGTGGATAATGTTCCCAAGAACAAGGCAGATGTTCTTAGGTTTTACTTCTTAGTGCTATCTTCCATAACCAACAATAAAACTGGATGCAGGGAGCGCATATGGTTCGCTGATATTATGGGAGTGTCCAGAGATACAATCTCCCGGTATTCAGAGACTCTTGAGAAGATGAAAAAAATATATGTTTATAGGGCGGCCAACTTTTATATTAGTAATACATATGGCTTGTACAAAGACAAGGATGCGGTGATTACTGTTGGGGAAAAGAGATCTCATGGAAGAGCTGCTCATGAAAATGCAAATGAGAAAAGGAAATATGTTGCTATGTATTATAGTTTATTAAATGGGACAAATTATCCCATTAATACAATGAAAGAAATGTTGAACTATCTTTCTAAGCGCAACGAGGAAGTGGAGAAACTTGGAAAACGTGCCCGTGGTATGGTATATGATCTCCAGCCCTTAATTGATAAAATTAACGGTGAATGATAAAATTAAAGAGGTGGGCGATAATCGCCCTTGTGATTAAAAGGAGGAATATAATGATGAATACTGAACTGTCTACAAATCAAAATGAATTTCAAACAAAACTTAATAAAGTCCTTGCGCCAGATGAGAATGGTATGGTGTCAGCCAAGCACCTTTACGAGATGCTCGGTATGGATAAGTCCCATTTCGCTAGATGGTGTAATAAAAATTGGGTTGACAGTGATTTGTTAACCGAAAACGTAGACTACATCACGGTTCGCCTTAAGGGCGAGACGCCCACAGGTGGAGAAATCGAGGTTTTAGATTATCGTCTTCCATTGCGTTTTGCAATCAAGTTGTCAATGACGGCTAAATGCAAAGATGAAGTAAAAAATGAAATCCTAGAATACTTCCTTGATCTCGAAGAAGCTACTCCAAAGGCAGCATTAGCTCTTCAGGAAAGAAACGCAGTAATTGAGAAGTTA
>ODAI010790134.1_pt1 | contig 17515 bp, 13 predicted proteins | sample 1539321 | NCBI WGS metagenome assembly ODAI01 (sample SAMN02144231, study PRJEB22623) | gut metagenome | biome: sheep rumen | host: Ovis aries | place: New Zealand | reverse complement strand
GCGAAAGTTGCTTCGGTAGCTCCCTCAACAGCCGTTCCATTGATGCTCCAAGCATAGCTAGCTACGTTAGTAGCATTGCTAGGAGCTACGGTAGCAGTAATAGTATCGCCAACCTTCGGAGGGTTTCGTGCACAATTTGCTATTTTCGAAAAAATATGGTATTTGCGATTATTCCCACGAGTCTGGCGTATATATCGAAAACATCATAAACGAAGAGGTGACAGTTGCTGAGCAGGATAGAAATAATTGTCTGCCGCAACGGTTCTATATTCGAGCTTAATGTAATTGTTACCGGAGGAGCAGTAACGCTTAAAACAGAATACAGGGGTTAAGAACACAGTCATATCTGCCGGGATGCCTGACAAAGGATGGTAAGTGCAGCGGTTTCGCTGCCATGCCAATCGTTTTTATTCCGGACATTTTCAGGACATTTTGGAAATCAACAAGTTCTTGTTAAGAAAAGGATCTTGTGCTACAATATGTTGTACATTCCCCTTTCAAGAATGTTTCCATATATTCCCCGTCAGTTCCCCTTATTCCTGACGGGGAGTTCGCTTTTGTGCCCATGATCGTCCCGTTGTGCCGGGACAGTATGGCAGGGTCATTTAATCTCTCCCGTCGAAAGCATCGCTTTTCGGGGGCGGGATCGCCGGGGGATCATCGTTATACAAATAGGAGATGCACAGAGGCTTATTTTGTGATAAGATATTCCACGCCTGTAATGCGCAGGAAGGGTATGATGTTAATGATGTCAGGGTCAAAAACCACATGGCATTTTCGACTCTGACATCATGTCAATGGAATGATTTACCGAATTCAAGGAGACGGAGAATGGGACTGATCGCAGGGATTATCGTAGGAGCGTTATCCGGCTGGATAGCCGGGTCGATCATGCACAGCAGGGGCGGACTGCTCAGAAATATCATTATGGGTCTGGCAGGAGGCTTTGTAGGGAGCTTAGTGTTCAGCCTGATAGGGTTTAAAGCTTCCAACATGATCGGGAGCATAATTGTTTCGGTAGTAGGTGCATGTATTGTGATATATGTAGGCAGAAGACTGATAAAGTGATGATATGAATATGAAGAAAGCACTTATTATAGGCGCCGGTCCGGCAGGACTGACGGCGGCATATGAATTGCTGAGAAGCTCTCAGGAATATGAGGTGATCGTATTTGAGGAGAGCGGGATAACAGGCGGTATATCCAGAACGGTCGAATTTGAGGGAAACCGTATGGATATGGGCGGACACAGGTTTTTTTCAAAGATAAAGAGGGTCAACGACTGGTGGGAGGAGATGCTTCCCACACAGGGCGCTCCTTCATATGACGACAGGCTCTTAGGGAGGGAGGCGCAGCTTAAGGAGGGCGGTCCCGATCCCGAAAAGAGCGATCTTGTAATGCTTAAGAGGCGGCGCCTGTCCAGGATCCTCTTTAACAGCAGGTTCTTTGATTATCCGATATCCTTAAAGCCCGAGACCTTTAGGAACATGGGTCTTATTACCACTCTTCAGGTGGGCTTCAGCTACCTTAAGGCGGTCTGCTTCAAGAGAAAGGAAAATTCCCTTGAGGATTTCTATATTAACCGCTTCGGCAAAAAGCTTTACTCCATGTTTTTTGAAAACTATACCGAAAACCTTTGGGGAAGGCATCCGCGGGATATCTCTCCGGAGTGGGGAGCCCAGAGAGTAAAGGGGCTTTCCGTTTTTGCCATCATGAAGGATATATTCTCAAAGCTCGTGAACAAAAAGGACAGAAAGGTAGAGACCTCCCTTATCGAGGAATTTTCCTACCCGAAGCTGGGACCGGGAGAGCTTTGGGAGATCACCGCCAAAAAGATAGGCGAGGATCCCCGGGGCAGGATCATGATGAATGCGAGAGTCTCCGGTATCAATGTGGACGAAGGCACCGGCAGGGTAACTGGCGTCCGTTATGTAAGGGACGGCAAAGAGCTTTGCGAGGAGGGCGATGTCATTATATCCTCCATGCCCTTAAAGGATCTTATTCAGGGCTTTGAAAATGCACCGGAGGATATAAGACGGATCGCGGAGGGCCTTCCCTACAGGGATTATATGACTCTGGGGGTGCTCGTTTCGGGGCTCAGGCTTAAAAACAGGACAAGGATAAAGACTATCGGGAATATCATTCCCGACAACTGGGTCTATGTCCATGATAAAAGGGTCAGGATGGGGCGTTTTCAGGTATACAACAACTGGTCGCCGTATCTGGTCAGGAATCCGGGGAATACGGTCTGGCTGGGACTCGAATATTTCTGCAACGAGGGCGATGACTTCTGGAGCATGACGGATGAAGAATTTGCGGCGCTTGCCATAAAGGAGATGAAGGACATCGGCCTCATAGACGACAGGGACACGGTCATAAAGCATCATGTTGAGAGGGTCAGAAAGGCCTATCCCGCTTATTTTGACACCTGGTCGGAGATAGACAGGCTCAAGCAATATCTGGATGGCTTTGAAAATCTTTACTGTGTGGGAAGGAACGGCCAGCACCGCTACAATAATATAGACCACTCCATGTGTACTTCCTTCGAGGCGGTAGACAATATCCTTTCGGGGCGGCGGGATAAGAGCAATGTCTGGAACGTCAATACCGAGCAGGAATATCATGAAAAATGATATGAGTTGACGACAAAAGGCTGCGAAGCAGCCTCCGGCATACGACATATGGTGGTCAGGCTTGCCAGAAACCGCCATATGTCGTATGTCAGAGAGGCCCAAAGGGCTTTTGTCGGGCAGCTCATGATATAGGAAACGCAGAAATGTGTTTCCTGTACTACATAAAAAGTTCACAAAACTTTCTCTTGTAATTCACGGCAGTTTAAAATAGACTGTAAACGGGTGTGTGTAGATAATAAGGGGAAGTATTTATGGACGGAAGCATCTTTCTTTCCGGGAATGAGCGTTATGAAGGCAGCGTTCATGACACCGCTGAAAGGACGATCTGGAATGATCTCGATGAGGAAGAGGTCTTAAGAAGGAAAAGAGCGGCATATAAGGCTGTTCTCAGACAGAAAAGGAAAAAGAAGCGGCTTTGGAAGGTAAGGCTTATACTTGCTGGGCTGGTTCTTTTTGTTGCGCTTGCAGCAGGAGGCATCATCTTCCTGATAGTAAAGCTTGTAGGGGCAATAAATCAGAGCATAAGGACGATCCCGCCTGACGAGCCGGCGATCACAGAGACGGAAGAGGTCTACCGGCTTGAAATAACGGACCCCGAGCCTCCCCCGGAGGAGGCTTTGGAGGAGCAGCCAAAAGCCATGGTATATTCCGCGTCCGAGGACGGGGAGATAGCCTCGATCGGTGATGATGTGATCGGAAGCTATGTCGTTCTCATAGACAAGGATAACGCCTCGGTGATGGCGGGAAGAGGGTATCGTACAAGGATCAATCCTGCCTCGATGACGAAGGTGCTCACCCTTTTGGTGGCTGTGGAGCATATGGAGGAGAGCGAGCTGAGCTCACCCTTTACCCTCACCTTTGATATGACCAATTACGCCTACGTGCATGACTGCAGCACCGCGGGCTTTGCCGAGGGCGAAACGGTCACGGTAAAGGATCTGCTTTACGGGACTATCCTTCCCTCGGGCGGAGATGCTGCGGTGGCGCTTGCCTGCTATATCGCAGGCTCCCAGGAGGCCTTTGTGGAGCTTATGAATGAAAAGCTTTCGGAGCTGGGGCTTTCGGAGAGCGCTCACTTTACCAACTGTGTGGGGCTCTATGACGAGGATCATTACTGCACTCCTTATGACATGGCCATGATCATGTGGGCAGCCATGGATAACGAGCTCTGCAGGGAGGTGCTGGGCGCGAAAAAGTACACTACCACAGTGACTGAGCAGCATCCGGAGGGGATAATTCTTTCCAACTGGTTTTTACGAAGGATCGAGGATAAATATTGCGGACTCGAGGTGACAGGCGGAAAGACGGGCTTTGTTAATGAGTCCGGAAACTGTGCCGTAAGCCATGGGACGGCGGAGGACGGAAGGGAGTACATCTGTGTGGTCGCAGGCTCCACCAGTGCTTGGAAGTGTATATATGACCATGTGGCCATATACAGGAGGTTCTTCGACCCGGATTACGTCCCCGTGCAGCGGGCTCCCGCAGAGGAAGAAACCTCAGAGGATGAAGGGGAATAAACGGTGAGCTTTCATGTGCGCATCGATCATTACAGTGAACGGATCTGATCCGTTCTCTGTAAGAGGGAGCAGGATAAGGCCGTGGATGTTATATATGAGGACGGGCATGTGCTTGCGGTCTTTAAGGAGGCCGGCATGGCCGTACAGACTGCGGACATCGCGCAGAAGGATCTTATAAGCGAGGTAAGGGGCTACTTAAAGAGGCAGGGTGAGACGCCTCTTTCCTGTGAGGTGGTGCACAGGCTGGATCAGCCCGTTTCCGGGATCGTTGTTTTCGGAAAGGATAAGGAGACCGTAAGGGCGCTCAACAGAAGCTTTGCAGAAAGGACCTGCGAAAAAAGATACCTTGCGGTGGTCGAGGGAAGCCTTAACGCAAAGGAGGAAACCCGCTTAAGCTGCTGCCTGAGAAAGGATCCTGCAAGGAGCATGGCCGTTGTCTGCAATAAGGGAGAAAAGGGTGCGGCGTACGCGGAGCTTTTGTACAAAACCGTGGAAATAAAGCCCTTCGGAGATAAGGAAAGATCACTTTTAAGCATAAGGCTGTGTACCGGCAGGTTCCATCAGATAAGGGCCCAGCTTTCGGACTTGGGACACCCGATAACAGGCGATCGCAAATACGGTTATGTATATAAAGACGCTTTGAAAGGCCGCAGGGAAGGATCGAAGGAGGGAGCCCTGATGACTGACCTTTCGGGCAATGCGGGCAGTGTCGGTACGGGAAAGCGCGGAATAGCTCTGATGGCCTGCGGTCTGGTGCTTTCGGGGCTGCCCGGAACAGAAGGCCTCAGCCTTGAGATAGGAAGTAACAGTCCCAAAATGCTTGATTTTCTCAATGAATGGTTCTAAGATATAATGAATAGCCTAAGGCGGCCGGTCTTACAGGGCTGTCCGGATGCGGGCGGTACGCTACGGTCAGCTTAAGGCCTGATATAAGAGAGAGGAAGGTATTTCAAGATGAAGGTATTGATCATTAACTGCGGAAGCTCTTCATTAAAGTATCAGCTCATAGATTCAGAAACGGAAAAGGTACTGGCAAAGGGGCTGTGCGAAAGGATAGGGATAGAAGGCGGCATGCTGAGCCACACAGCTTCGGAAACGCCTGAGCGGGAGGCAAGGAAGATCGAAAAAGCGGTGGAGATGCCTGATCACGTAAAGGCAGTGGAGCTTGTGATAGAGTGTCTGACCGATAAGGAATACGGCGTTATCGGATCGCTTGAGGACATAGATGCAGTGGGCCACAGGCTGGTGCATGGCGGAGAGAGGTTCTCCGAGGCCACGCTAATTACGGATGAGGTCATAAAGGCCATAGAGGAGTGCAACGATCTGGCTCCGCTCCATAATCCCGCAAACCTTACGGGTATCCGCTCCTGCAGGCAGCTGATGCCGGAGGTTCCCATGGTAGGCGTGTTTGACACAGCCTTCCATCAGACCATGCCTAAGAAGGCCTATCTGTACGGGATTCCCTATGAATATTATGAAAAGTATAAGATCAGGAGGTACGGCTTCCACGGCACCAGCCACAGCTATGTTTCAAAGAGAGCGGCCGAGATACTCCATAAAAATTACCAGGACTTCAAGGTCATCGTATGCCACCTTGGAAACGGGGCCAGCGTAAGCGCGGTTAAGAACGGACAGTGTGTGGATACCAGCATGGGGCTTACTCCCCTGGAGGGGCTGTTTATGGGAACAAGGTCCGGCGATCTGGACCCTGCGATCCTTGAGTTTATCTGCAACAAGGAAAATCTCTCCATTTCGGAGATGCTTACCATACTTAACAAAAAATCCGGCGTGCTGGGCCTGTCAAAGCTTTCAAGCGATTTCAGGGATCTGATAGCCGCCGCAAACGACGGAAACGAGCTTGCAAGGACCACTCTTGAGGCCTATTCCTACAGGGTCGCCAAGTATATCGGCGCCTACACTGCCGCGATGAACGGTGTGGATGCTATCGTGTTCACTGCGGGCATCGGCGAGAACAACAGCGACGTCAGACAGCTTGTCGGCGATTACCTTTCCTACCTCGGAACAGGGGTGGACAGGAGCAAGAACGACGTAAGGGGTAAGGAAGCGGTGATCTCCTACGACGAGGCCAGGATCCCCATTCTTATCGTACCCACAAACGAAGAGCTTGCCATAGCAAGAGAGACCGTTAAGGTACTTGGCAGGTAGCTGCCGGACGGAGGATATCTATCATTTATTCAGATCAAAAAAGATCCCGTATGTATATTGACCTTCCCAAAGAGGTCGCGCAGATCATTTCCATGCTGGAGGAAAAAGGGTTTGAGGCCTGGGCCGTGGGGGGCTGCATACGGGATTCTGTTCTTAAAAGAGAACCCGGAGACTGGGATATAACAACAGATGCGGAGCCGGAGGAGATAAAGGCGGTATTCAGAAGGACCGTCGATACCGGAATAAAGCACGGTACGGTGACCGTACTCATAAAGGACAAAGGCTTTGAGGTGACTACCTTTAGGCTTGACGGCAAATATGAGGACGCAAGGCATCCCTCAGACGTGACCTTTACAAAGAGCCTTAAGGAGGATCTTAAGCGTAGGGACTTCACCATAAACGCAATGGCTTACAACAGCCGCAGAGGCCTGGTGGATGAGTTCGGAGGGCTTAGTGACCTTGAACACCGCCTCATAAGAGCGGTCGGGGATCCCGGGGAAAGGTTTTCGGAGGACGCTCTCAGGATAATGCGGGCCGTCAGGTTTTCGGCCCAGCTTAATTTCACCATCGAGGAAAGGACACTTTCGGCTATCCCCGAGAAGGCGGAGAGCTTAAGGCTCATAAGCGCGGAGAGGATAAGGGAGGAGCTTTTGAAGCTTCTTGCAAGCGCCCATCCGGAAAAGCTTCTGACCCTGAGCGAAACAGGGATAACGGCCGTTATTTTACCGGAATTTGACAGGGAGCTTGTCACTCCTCAGAATAATAAGCATCATCAGTACAATGTGGGGATACATACCATAGAGACGCTTAAGTATTCGGTGACCTTTGATGAGGCGCTGTCAAAAGAGGATATAACGGTCCTCAGGCTTACGATGCTGCTTCACGACATGGGAAAGCCCGACTGCCACACCAGGGATGAGGACGGGACGGATCATTTCAAGGGACATTCTGCGGTAAGCGTAGGTATAGCGGAGTCCGTACTCAGGAGACTGAAATTTGATAACGCGACGATAAAAAGGGTTTGTACCCTTGTAAGATACCATGATCACCGGCAGGAATGCAGCGAAGCCAACGTAAGAAGAACAGCCGCGGTGATCGGGCGTGACCTTATGCCGCTCTGGTTTATGGTGAGAAGGTGCGATACCATGGGACAGAGCGTATACATAAGGGAGGAAAAGCTTAAGGCGACGGACCGCTTTGAAGAGACCTATGAGCGGGTGCTTCAAAACGGAGACTGTCTGACCATAGGGGAGCTTGCGGTAAACGGGAATGACCTGATAGCCTGCGGAATGAAGCCCGGAAGGGAGCTGGGGACCCTGCTTAAAAGGATGCTCGATCTGGTGCTTGAGGATCCCTCTCTTAACACCCGGGAAAGGCTCCTTGCCTTATGCGGCGGGAAGCAGGAAGCTGCCGGAGGACAAGTTTGAAAGCAAACTTTCAAACTTGATTGGCGTGTCAGATACGAGCTCGAGTAAACTCGGCTCGTGCCTGACACTGGAGGACAATAATGAGAAAGGCTTTGATCCCGGCGTGTCTGGTGGCGATACTCACCATGCTGGGATTTTATCTCATCGCAAATGAATACAGAAGGACCGGTATAAAAAAGGGTCAGAGCGACCTTGAATACGCCGGGAGCCTTTCAGAGGATACATACGGCGATGCAGAGGGGGCGGAGTATCCGGGGCAGCAGCCTTATGGAGAGCTTACGGAGGGGGCTGCGGAAAACGGGAGCCTTACCTTCTTTACCGGGGTGCTTGTAGCTGCGGATCACGAGGGAAGGTTTCTGACGCTTAAGGATCCCGGAAGCGATAAGGAGGCTTTTTTTTCCTACGACGGGACAACGGAATTTTTAAACAGGTTCGGAGAGGGGATAACCGCGAGAGAGGTGGAGCCCGGAGAGGTCCTTAATGCCGCTTTTTCCGCCGAAGACAATGCTTTAAAGAGGGTGGAAAAGAGCAATGAGATATGGACGCTTTCAGGGGTCAGGGATTTTGAGGCTGACGAGAAGAAGAATATCCTCACCATAGCCGGCAGGGCCTATAGATTTACTGAAGACCTTTTTATCTGCTCGGAGGGAGAACAGGCTGAATGGATGGATCTTACGGGCCTTGACACCCTTACCGTAAGGGGCCTTGACAGGGACATTTATTCCATTGTTGTGGAAAAGGGGCATGGCTATATAAGGCTCACAAACGACAGCTATTTTGTGGGGGGCTATATAGAGATACGGAACAAGGGCGCCGGGGAGGCTTACGCGGAAGGCTCCGTGAGCGGTGAAGGGACAGACGGCCGTACCGAGATGATAAGGCAGATAACCGAGGATATGCTGCTTCCGGTGCCTGAGGGGGAGCTAAACGTAAGGCTTACCAACAAGGGATACCTGGGGCAGGAGGACCTTACGGTAGTAAGGAATAAGGAAACAATACTGGATCTCGGGAAGATAAAGATAGAAGAGGTCGCCATAGGGCATGTGGAATTCAACATCGAGCCCGGCTACGCGCAGCTCTTTATTGACGGCGAGCTGACCGATTATGAGGAACGGGTGCCTCTTGAGTACGGGATACATAATATAAAGCTGGAGGCAGCAGGCTATGAGCCTGTGACCACGAGCCTCAAGATAGGGTCGGAATACGCAAATGTGGATATAGAGATGGACAAGCTCCCGGAGGAAGGGCAGCAGGGAAGCAGCGGCTCTCCCTTTAGCGGCACCAGGACCCTGAGCGATACCTACACGGGAAGCTCGTCGGGCTCCTCTTCAGCCCCACCACAGATATCCTCCGCAAGCTCCACACAGGGCAGTACGGGGAGTACTTCACAGGGTATTCCGGGGAGTTCTTCGCTGAGCGGTACGGGAAGCTCCGCACAAAGCGTGACGATACCGGGCATATCCGGCACCGCAGGCAATACTCAGTTGCCCTCCGCAAATGTGATCACCGCCACAAGGAAGCTGTATGTGCAGGGACCGTCGGGAGCGGAGGTGTACCTTGACGGAAGCTACATAGGCATAGCACCCACAAGCACCGCAAAGGTGACCGGGGCCCATGTTATAACCCTCAGCAGGACCGGGTGTGAGACCAGGAGCTACAGCATTAATGTGGAGGACGACGGGAACGATATCACCTTCTCCTTCAGCGACCTGAACAAAACGGAATGATCCGGCAGTTGTTTAAAAAATGAAGAAATATCTTGAGGATAAGGAAAACAGAATAGTACTGCTTATTTCGCTCTTTACCCTTATAGTGGCCTGTGCTCCGCTTTTTACGAGGCTCTGCATAAACGGCCATGATCTGGAATATCATCTTTTAAGGATAGAAAGCCTTAAGGAGGGGATATTGAACGGACGCCCCTTTCTGAAGGTCAACATGCTCTTTTTCGGGGGAGCGGGCTATGCAAGCTCAATGTTCTATCCGGATCTTTTACTGTATATCCCGGCGTTGTTAAGGGTGTGCGGGGTGTCGATAAACTTAAGCTACCATATTTTCGTGGCGGTATGCGTCATCCTTTGTTATGTATCCGCCTTTTACTGCGCATGGGGCATCACGGGCTCGCGCTACGGAGGCGTCTTTGCGGCCGTTATGGTAACGCTTGGCAGTTATCATCTGGAGGATATATATGTAAGGTCTGCGGTGGGAGAATACACCGCGTTCATCTTTATACCCCTTGTCATCTACGGGATATATAACGTGCTCTGTATGGGGATGGACAGGCCGTATATCCTGGGACTGGGTTTTCTGGGACTTTTACTGTGCCACACCGGAAGCTTTGTGATGTGTATTTTCCTCTGCGGGGCCGTCTTCCTCATAAAGCTCAGGGTCTTTATCAACAGGCCCGCACTCATCCTTAAGGTGGCGCTTACGGCGCTCGTAACGGCAGGGATCGGCTGCTTTTACTGGCTGCCGCTTATTGAACAGCTCTTATCCTCCGAATTTATGGTGAGCATTCCGTGGATGAAGCCCGTGGATGAGGCCGGGACCTTTTTTTCGGTATTTTCCCGGGAGTTTCCCTCCGTGGGAACGGGGCTCATACTTTTTTATGTGCTGAGGCTTTTTGCAGACAGGAAGGAGGACGGTGAGCTTATCGGCTTTTCCGATCTTCTCTATTGCTTCGGGGTGTTTTTTGCGCTTTTGTCAACAAGGCTTTTTCCCTGGGAAAGGCTGGGGGGTGTGATGGGCTTCATCCAGTTTCCCTGGAGGTTTTTTATAGCGGCCTCCGTGCTTTTTGCCTTTTCGGACGGGATACTTTTATATATTCTGTTAAAGCGGGCAGGCAAAGCCCTTTCGCTTAAGGAAGCATCCCTTTGTGCGGCGGCGGCAGCCGGAATTTTCCTTGCGGCGTCGCTTTCGGGCCTTGATGTCATGGAACGGAATGCTCAGGGCTTTTATGATTATTCGGACGATTATTACAGCTATGCTCCCTTTACCGCTAATGTGATAGCCGGGGAATGGCTGCCCGTTTCCGTAAAGGACAGGGACAGGCTGATAGAGCAGAGCAGGCATGCTGTCGGGGACAGGGGACAGGAGCTTAGGTTTGAACGCTATAAAAACGAGCTTACGCTGTATGCGGAGGGAGCAGGGGAATATGCGGATGTGCCCTTTATCTACTACAAGGGCTACGGTGCCATGTCGGGGGACGGGCAGAGCCTTAAGGTCGACGGCGGAGGAAGCAACGGACTTTTGCGGGTGTATCTGAACGGAGTTTCGGGACCTGTCAGGGTGTGGTACAGGGGAACGGCGGCACAGAGGCTTTCCCTTGTCATATCGGGGTTTACCCTGCTTATTATTCTGACCCTGTATGTAGGCAGACAAAAGCTTAGGGGTCAGCGGAAAGCAAATGAGGGATAATGAAATGGGAATATTGCAGGCTCTGAGACGGCGGGCGGGACGGCTTATTATGCTCTCGCTCATACCGGGGATACTGCTTTCGGGATGCGCACACAGGGAGAGGGAGGATACCGTTACAGACGGACGAACAAAGGCAGAGCTTCTTTCCGAAATAACCGATACCATGGCCCGTTACCGCGAAAGCAGGGAGAAGGGCGGCACGGAGCCTGAGGAAGAAAGCGGTGAGCAGGCAGAGCCTTTGGTCCTGTGTACTGCCGGCTTTGAGCCGGGGGGCAATAAGGAATTTACGCTCGTTGTAAGAAACGCAGAGGATTCGGTTTCCGGGAGCCTGAGCTTTGAAATTACGGACAGCAATACGGAAAACGCCGTGTATACAGGAGAGCTTACGGAAGAGACGGGAGACAGCCGGGCGGAAACTACAGGAGGTGCTGAGAGAGAAAAACCGGAAAGCGGGTCAGACAGGGACAATGTCCCCGGAGAATCTTATGAGGAAAACAAAGACAAAAGTCGGAAGGCAGCGGAAGATGACAGTATCAGGGTGTTTTCAGGGGATTTCTCTGAGCTTGACAGTGAGGGCGAATATTACATCGCCTGTTTCCGTGCCGGAGGGGAGGGAGAGGATCCCGTCCTCTATGCGAAAAGCGGGCCCTTCAGGATAGAGGAAAGCTACTACCGGGAACTTCTTAAAAAGCACATGACGCGGCTTTCGGAGAATGAGGAGCGTTCAGGCATGGACAGCGGAGCATACAGTGACAGGGAGGCACGCAGAGGACTGTATAAACAGACGGCCGACCTGCTTCTGTCCTTTGAATTCTTTGAAAACAAGCACCTTACGGAGGACGGAGAGGAAAAGCCGCTGCCGGAGACGCTTGAGCTGTCAGGTGATCATCTGGAGATGCTCTTAAGCACCCGAGAGGAGAGCTTAAATGATGATAAGGATTGGGACAGCGGGGACGACTATATAATGAGCGCCCTGCTTTCGGAATATGCCGGGGATATCAGGAGCATAGACGAAAACGAAGGCCGGGAAAAGGGGAAGAAGGCTAAGGAGCTCTTTTCTGAGGCCGAAAAGCTTTTTGAGGACAGTGAGGATACGGAGGAAGGGCCCGGGGCCTTGCGGTTTTATGCCGCGGCACAGCTTTACAGGCTTACGGGCGAAAAAAAATACAGGGCTGTCGCGGAGGAATGGCTTAACGGGGATATTGAGGCTGTCTTTTCCGGAGCCGGGCCACTGCCCTTTGGGGTGGCCGAGGGGAGCATCGCTTATCTTACAACACAGTATAAGACCGGAAGGGAGCTTTCGGACAGGCTGATGAGAGCGCTGCTTGACAGAGCACTCATCCTTGCAAGGGAGTGGGATCATTACAGTACAGCGCTGTCGCGGAAGGGTGAGCTCACAAAGGAGATGTTGGAAAGGGCAAGGACAGCGATCCTTGCAAACTGTATAAGTCAGAGCGTTGTGTATGTGCAGGCCGCGGAGAGGTCGCTCTCATACCTGTACGGTATGAGCCCTGAGGGAGAGGCGGATGCTCTGACAGAGGAAGGAGAAGCGCCTCCGGTCCTTTTCATACTGAACGGACTGGCGGATGTTTATATTTCAAGAACAAACAGATAAACTTGATTTATGATGAGGAGAGGCTGATGAAGATAATAGTATTATGCGGAGGACTGAGTACTGAGAGGGATGTTTCCCTGGTTTCGGGGAGCAAGGTTTTTGAGGCGCTTAAGGACAGAGGACATAAGGTGATCATCCTTGATGTGTTCATGGGCTACCGGGGTGAGGTGACGGCTGACATTTTCGACAGGGATATAGACTGGTTCGGAGAGATCCCGGAATTTGACGCCTCAGACGGAAGAGAGCTTCCGGGAAAGAGCAGAAAGCTTGACATCTCAGAGGTCAAGGCCTTAAGAGAGGTAAGAAGGTCGGGAGAGTTCTTCGGACAGAACGTGCTTGAGCTGTGCCGTCTCTCCGACATTGTTTTCATGGCTCTTCACGGCGACTGCGGCGAAAACGGAAAGATACAGGCCGCCTTTGACCTGTGCGGGATAAAATACACCGGTACCGATTCCTTAAGCTCCGCCCTTGCAATGGATAAGGCCCTGAGCAAGCATATTTTTTTCGCAAACGGGATAAGGACGCCCGAGTATCATGTCCTCAGGGATGAAAACGAGGATTATGAGCCCGAGTTTCCCTGTGTGGTAAAGGTAAACAGCGGAGGCTCCAGTGTTGGTGTATACATAGTAAAAACCATGGAGGAATATAAAAGCGCGCTTAAGGGTGCCTTCTCCTACGAAAAAAAGGTGCTTGTGGAAAAATATATACAGGGCAGGGAATTTACGGACTGTGTGATAGAGGGGATGGCGCTTCCGGTGGTGGAGATAGCCCCTAAGAGCGGGTTTTATGATTATAAAAACAAGTACGAGGCGGGGGCCACGGTGGAGACCTGTCCCGCGGACATCCCAAAGGAGCTTACGGAGAGGATACAGGAGGCTGCGGTAAAGGCCTTTAACGCTTTGGAGATAAAGACCTATGCTAGAATGGATTTCATAGTGAACGGGGAGGGAGAGGTGTACTGCCTTGAGGCAAACACACTTCCGGGGATGACGCCTACAAGCCTTATCCCCCAGGAGGCAGCCGCCATAGGGAAATCCTTTGGGGATCTCTGTGAATGGATAATAGATATTTCACTTCAAAAGCACGAAATTTACCGTTATCTGTAGAAGGAAGAGGTGGATCATGCGCGGAATGGATCTTGAAAATATAGCAAGGGCGGTAAACGGTGAGCTGTTTGTAAGGAAAGCAGGTGATGCCTCTTCAGATGAGACTGAAAAGGAGGCTTCCTGCGTTGTGATAGATTCCAGAAAGCTTGAGCGCGGCGGGATCTTTGTGGCCACAAAGGGAGAAAGGGCAGACGGACATTCCTTTATCGGACAGGTCCTTGAAAAGGGCGCCCTCGGGGTCATATGTGAAAAGAAGCCTGATGATGAAAACGGAAATTACATCCTTGTAAAGGACAGCTTTGACGCGCTTAAAAGGCTTGCCGCCTATTACAGGAGTCTGTTTGATATTCCCGCCATAGGGATCATCGGCAGCATGGGAAAGACCAGCACCAAGGAAATGGTGGCGGCGGTCCTTTCGGAGAGATACAGGGTGCATAAGACAGAGGGCAATTACAACAACGAGGTCGGTGTGCCCCTTACTATCCTTGGACTCAGGGATGAGCACGAAATAGCGGTCATAGAGATGGGAATAAACCAGTTCGGGGAGATGACAAGGCTTGCGAAGATAGTCAGGCCCGACAGCGTCGTAATGACCAATATAGGCCCCTGCCATCTTGAATTTCTCCATGACCTTGACGGTGTTTTCAGGGCAAAGACCGAGGTTTTTGAATATATGACGGGAAAGGGCAGAGCTATCTTGAACGGAGACGATGAAAGGCTGTCGTCCGTAAAGGAGGTATGCGGTGAAAAGCCGATCTTTTACGGACTGAAGGACACACTTGATGTCTGTGCCCGTCGCATCGAAAACAGACAGCTTAACGGAACGGATGCGGTATTTGATATAAATGGTGAGGAGCTTAAGGTACATATACCGCTTCCGGGAGAGCACAGCGCGAAAAACGCTCTGGCGGGCGCTGCCGCCGGGTACTTCTACGGGCTTGATGCTGAAGAGATAAGGCGGGGGATCGCAAATGTGAAGGGCGTCAGCGGAAGGCTTGCTCCCATAAAAACGGAAAGCTATCTTCTGATCGACGACTGCTATAATGCAAATCCTACCTCTATGATGAATGCAATAAAGCTTCTTGCGGATACGGGACGAAGCAGCGGGAGGAAGACCGGCACGGCCGCTGTCCTCGGGGATATGTTCGAGCTGGGGGAGGACTCCGGCAAAATGCACAGAGAGGTGGGATGCTTTGCGGCGGAGCAGGGGATAGACAGGCTCATTACGGTAGGAGAGAGATCAGAGGGCATGTATGAGGCGGCTAAGGAGGTATTCTTAAAGGAAAACGGAGACCCTTCGGATATCGATAAAAGACTGCATCATTACAGGTCAACTGAGGAGCTTTTGCAGGCCATAGATAATGAGGACTTATTTAAAGAAGGGGACACAATACTGCTGAAGGCCTCCCATGCCATGCATTTCGAAAAGGCGGTAGAAAGGCTTTCGGGGATTGGGAACGGGTAACGGAACACTTTATTTTACAATGCCACTGCTATGGCATTATTAGCCGGCTGCTATCCTGGCCTCAAGCTCCTTTATTTTCGCTTCGGCTCTTTCAGCACGCTCGCGTTCCTGATCCGCTCTCTTCTCAGCCTTCACGATCTGTTCCTCAGCCTTCTCGGCACGCTCCTCAGCCTTTACGATCTGTTCCTCAGCTTTCCTGGCACGCTCTTCCGCCTTCTCCGCGCGTTCCCTTTCGTCTTCTATGGCATCCTGTATGATCACCCATTCCTTCATATACTGTGACCTCCATATCTCGTTCCTTCTGCCATTAACTACAGCAGCATCGATCTTTCTTGTAAGATCACTCTCTGCACAGCCTGTTTCAACATAATCGTAAAAACACCTGAGATCCTCCGGTATATCGTTGCCCTCATAGCAGCAATTATAGAATATCTTCACCGTTCCATCGTCAAGCCCGAGTCCCTGCTTCTCCTCGCAGGCCTCCCTGAAGGTATACTGGCTCAGTCCAAGGTGAAATGGATCAAAAGTGCAGATGAACATCACCGTGCTTTCCGGAAGCTTCTTATATGAATTGCCCTTGTTCATATAATCTATGTCTATGGCTGCCTGATAAAACCGGCTTCTCTTCGGCAGTTGGTGTGACTCGACCGTTTTATGATTCAGATTCTCCATCTCCGCATCATATACAGCCCTGTCACTGTCCTCATTATACACATCAAGCCTCATCGGCTTCCCATCAGATGTATACTTAAACTCCTTCTGCGTCTGAAGCTCTGTAAGCTCGCCGACCGGACGCTGAAGCAGGCATTCCAGCACTTCCCTGCACAGCTCCCTGTCCTCCATGACCTTACCGAACATAAAGTCATCCCTGTATCTAAGCTCCTCAAAGTCCTTCAATCTTCTCTGTTCGCTCATATAAATCTCTCCTTTCCTGAAATAACGGCAGGAATATACGAGTGATACAAAGAACCTGTGCTGTCCTTCTTTATTCCTGCCTATAAATGATTTTGGGTTTATAAGCAAGAATTCCTGAATTGACAAAGATAAGGTCATTAGACGACAAAGATTATGTCTTATGTGTGAAAAATTGCTTATATGTGGATAGTAACACATGGTGACGGTTTTGTCATCATAGAAATCCTGATGTAATATTATAATCTGTCATTTTCAAAGCAACCAAAACACTACATTTCACATCAAATATCTGTCTTTTTAAAATCTCTGTATCGTTGCGTTCACTCGTTATTCATATTAGTAACTGGCAGTTATTTACGTTATCGGGTATATTGTAAGGGTATCCAAGCGGCTGTATAATGAGCACAGGCAATTTGAAAGACTGAGGATCATTATTATATATACTGCGGGTGTCAAGCGGGGCAGCACAGCTCCGATCCTTGATATCGGATGCGCGGTAATAAAGCTTGAGGAGGCATTCCTCTCGGATTTCGATCCGGTAAGTCTGTGGCGTGAGCTTTCCACCGCTGTAAGGGCAGGCGATTACTCAGACGAAGTGCTTATGAAGCTGATCATTTACCCGTTAACCAGGCGTACCAAGAAAGCTCAGAAGACGGCTGTCGGCAGGGCGATAGACCTGGCGGAGAAAATACCGGATAAAAAGCGCCAGATATTTGTGCTTACCGGAATATATGTGTTTGCAGATAAAGTGATAACAGATGAGGACGCTGAACGTATAAGGAGGATAATGAAAATGACAAAGGTAGAACAGATATACACGAGAGAAAGGATCGCAGCGGTTAACGAGGCAGTTAACGAGGCAGTTAACGCAGTTATGGAGGAGGAACAACGAAAGCGTGAGACGGAAAGAGAAGAAGCAGCGCTAAGGCTTTTAAGAACCGGGGACTCTGTTGAAAAGATCGCGCTTTGCCTGAATATGTCCATAGCAAGAGTAAAAGAGCTTAAACAGACCCTGCTATCCTAAACCGGATACCAGGATCCGGCAGCTATAGTGAACGACAAATTTGTCGTTCACTATAAAGCCTCCGACGGATAAATTCGACATTTGCGAAGCAAACGTCGAATAAGTGCGCACGGATTTTGTAAGGAAGATGTCGCCGGAGGCGTCCAAAACTTATTCGATATTTGCTGGCAAATATCGAATTGGCCCGGCGCAGGAAACGTCAAAGTAAAAAGAACTTTGTCGTTTCTTATATAG
>ODAI014364149.1_pt1 | contig 17517 bp, 16 predicted proteins | sample 1539321 | NCBI WGS metagenome assembly ODAI01 (sample SAMN02144231, study PRJEB22623) | gut metagenome | biome: sheep rumen | host: Ovis aries | place: New Zealand | reverse complement strand
CTTAGCAATTGCTTCACAATGTGCTCACTCGGTGTGTGGGGCGTGACTGCTTTGCAGTCACACGGATAAATAAACTCTAAGTAATTACGTGCAAGCACGTATTACTGCGAGTATTATTATCCTATGATTGCAAGCAGTAACTGTTGATGCAAATATGCCGCCTGCAATAGTATAGAAATCGCCGCGTGTCCTAGGGATAGTTTTTTAACAGCCTCCAATGTCTATATCTTAAAAAGCGGTTTCTTACCAAACTTTATGAATGTTCCCACAATAGCAACCACAAGACCGGCTGCAAGAAGGAAGAATCCAACCCCGAACTTAAGTCCAACGGCATCACTGAAGAGGTATTCTCTCTGCTCATCGCGAATATAGAATTCATAAGCAAAGAGTCCAAAAGAAGTTGCTGCCATAGTAAGACCACAAAGTGCGAACGAACTTAACTTTGCGCAGAAGAATATAAGCGCAAGCGCAAGTCCTGCTATGATCACATAGCCATATGTGAATTCATACATCTTATCGATATTATTGTCACCGTCAAGTGTGTACGAATGAAGATCCAAGAAACATCCAACCATAGCTACCACAGAACCTAATAAACCAAAGATCTTGAAAGCTTCTCTTACCTTCTTCGCAGGCTTCTCCTGAGGGATAGCACTATAAGCTGTACCTGAAGTTGAAGTCTGTGTTGTATAGCCAGTATTGGCAGGAGCTATTGGTGCTGCTGGTGCTATTGGTGCTACTGGTGCTACCGGCGCAACTGGTGCTGTCTGAACTACAGGTGCCACTGGAGCAGCTGGAGCAACGGGTGCTACGGGTGCTACTGGTGCTACCGATGCTACTGGTGCTGCCACTTCTTCTACCTTCTTCTCAGTATCAAAGCTTACGCTTGGTTCAGGAATAACCGGTGGTTTAAGAAGGTCATCGGCTACCTTCGAATCGAGTTCAAGATCTATCTCATCCTTAACATCAGCCACTGTTTCCGTAACATTTTCCACTACTGTTTCTGTAACGGCTTCCTTCACCTCAGAAACAGCTGCCATAGCGGCAACTGGACTTCCACACTGTGTACAAAACTTAGCTCCATCACTTAATACTGCGCCACATACTGTACAATGCATAAGATTACCTCCTTAATACTTACTTAGCCACCAGTTCCCTGATAGCATCCACAACGCTCTGCTTATCCTCCTTGTAGGTTACGCCAAACCATTTGTCAGAAGTCTTAAGACAGGTAACAACCGCTCTGCCAGACTTAACAAGATTGTCTATTATAACCGGAAGAAGGAATTCGCTCTTTATATCATCTTTATCGAGTTTTGAGAGGAAAAGCTTGAATTCGCTCTCAAGAACATCCACAAATGCTGCCGGCACGCCCCACATATTCATGGAAACAGGGGAATTAGTATCGATAGGCTTAAGTCCGTTATCGTCCTTAACAGCCGCACCATAAGCAGTCTTAACTATGCCTGATGTTTCCTTTACGCCAAGAAGGATATCATCATCGTTAAGCATACATACACCTCTTGTTACTGCGCCGTTATCACTTAAGGTGTTGCCAAGCTTGAAGCCCGCCATACATATGTTGAGCTTCTCTCCTCTGCCATCCTTTATGACAGATGGCTGCTTAGAAAGGAAATCATAGAGCTTAACATAAGCTTCTTTGCCATAATAATCATCCGCGTTGATGATTGCGAAGGCACCCTTAATCTTACCCTTGCAGGCAAGTATAGCATGACCTGTACCCCATGGCTTAAGTCTGTCCTTAGAAGTTGTGAATCCATCCGGAAGATCGTCTATCTCCTGGAAAGCATAATCAACATCTATGAACTTGCTGATCCGGTTTCCGATAACCTCCATGAACTCATCATATATATCATGTCTGATGACAAATAAAACCTTATTAAAGCCCGCAGCCTTAGCATCTCTTATGGAATAATCCATAAGTACCTCACCGTTAGGTCCTACCTTCTCAAGCTGCTTGATGCCACCGCCATAACGGCTTCCTATACCTGCAGCCATAACAACTAAGGTAACCTCTGGCTTCTCATCTTCATAACCGTTCGGATTCATAGTCTGCCATCTGTAAGAATCCCTGCACATATCAACTATGGTCTTAGTAGCCTCAAAGCCGATCTCCTTCTTAGCAAGCGACGCGTCTGCATAATTGCAGTCTATATCGCCACTTCTTCTAGGAGCGATAACATAAGGGATCTTGATGTCATTGGCCTCTTCAAATGCATGCACAAGTTCAAGTACACTGACGCCCTTACCTGTACCGAGGTTATAGATATATGTTCCGGACCTTTCCTCTATGTGATCAAGAGCACATATATGTCCCTTTGCAAGATCCACTACGTGAATATAATCTCTCACACCTGTTCCATCAGGTGTATCATAATCATCACCAAAGATTGAGAGCTTCTCTCTCTTGCCTACCGCTACCTGTGTTATATAAGGCATGAGATTATTCGGTATTCCCTTAGGATTCTCGCCTATCAGGCCACTTTCGTGAGCGCCGATAGGATTGAAGTATCTTAAGATAACTACAGCGAATTCCTCATCTGCCTTCGCGTAATCTATAAGTATCTGCTCAAGCATAGACTTGGTCTGACCATAAGGATTCGTTATCTCGCCCTTCGGACACTCCTCCGTAATAGGCACGAAAGCCGGCTTTCCATAAACAGTAGCCGAAGAAGAGAATACTATCTTCTTAACACCATGATTTCTCATAACATCCATAAGGATCAGTGTTCCAGTTATGTTGTTGTGATAATATTCAAGCGGCTTAACAACTGATTCGCCGACAGCCTTAAGTCCCGCAAAATGTATCACAGAATCTATGTCTTCTGCTGCAAATACCTCTTCAAGTCTCGCCCTATCGAGGATATCTCCCTCATAAAACTTAAGCTTCTTGCCTGTTATCTGCATAACTCTCTCAAGACTCTTCTTAGAAGAATTCGAAAGATTATCATATACAACAACTTCTCTTCCCGAATTAAGCAATTCAACGCAGGTATGACTTCCTATAAATCCTGCTCCGCCCGTAACAAGTACTGACATCTCTACTCCCTTCCTTATACAGCCTCGTGGCCCTTAGCCTTGATCACATCGACTATCTCATGTACATACTTAGAACATATCTCATCAGTCTCAGCCTCAGCCATAACTCTTACAAGAGGCTCTGTTCCGCTCTCACGAACGAGAACTCTTCCATCTTCCCCAAGTGCCGCAGCTACCTTCTCGATCGCAGCAACTACATCAGGATCTGTCATAGCAGCTTTCTTATCCTTAACCCTGACATTAACAAGAAGCTGAGGATAGATAGTTACAGGCATAGCAAGCTCGTGAAGAGTCTTCTTCTTCGCGATCATAACCTCCATCATCTTAAGAGAAGTAAGGATACCGTCACCAGTTGACGCAAACTTACTAAAGATTATATGTCCAGACTGCTCACCGCCAAGGATGTGTCCGTTAGCCTGCATATTTTCATATACGTACTTATCACCTACAGCAGTCTTCTCATACTCGATTCCTGCCGCATCAAATGCTTTGTAAAGTCCGAAGTTACTCATAACAGTGGTAACTACGGTATTGTTGGTAAGGTTGCCCTTCTCCTTAAGATATGTGCCGTAGATATAGAGAATAAGATCTCCGCTTATAACATTACCCTTCTCATCTACACACAGACATCTGTCTGCATCTCCATCATATGCAAAACCCACATCCAGCCCCTCATCCACAACAAGCTTCTGAAGCGCTTCTATATGTGTAGAGCCGCAATCCTTGTTGATGTTGGTTCCATCTGGATCTGCATTGATAACATAAGTCTTAGCGCCAAGTGCATCGAAGATAGACTTTGCTATAGCAGAAGAACTGCCGTTAGCACAATCGATACCGACCTTCTTGCCCTTATATGATGCTGTAACAGTAGATATGAGATAGCCCATATATCTGTTACGTCCCTGTACATAATCCACAGTTCTTCCGATATCGGCACCTGTAGCAAAAGGAATATCTCCCACCTTGCCATCTAAGAACTGCTCTATCTTCTCTATAACTGACTCCTGCATCTTCTCACCCTTGTTGTTGATGAGCTTGATACCGTTGTCATAATAAGGATTATGGCTCCCAGAGATCATGATACCACAATCAAAATCCTCTGTTCTAACTACATATGCCACACTCGGAGTAGTAGTAACATGAAGAAGATATGCGTCCGCGCCGGAAGCAGTGATACCTGCAGCAAGAGCATATTCAAACATATAGCTAGAACGTCTTGTATCCTTGCCGATAACGATCTTGCTCTTCTTTTCCTGATTAAAATACCAGCCTAAGAACCTTCCCACCTGATAAGCGTGTGTCGCAGTCAGACCAACATTAGCCTCACCACGAAATCCGTCGGTTCCAAAATACTTTCCCATAATTCCTTACCTCATTAATCAAATCTTTTTGTGGCAGATGTTGATTCTGCCCTGGTTGTCGCAGTTGTCGATGCGACCTTGGACGTTGTCGCAGCACTTGAAGTACTTGCAGCAGCGGTTGATTCCTTAGTCGCGCTTTCTGTCTCCTGCGTACCGTCCATATCTATAACTATCTCCTGATAGATTGTATCCACTATCACTGTCTCCATATGGTTGTCATAGCCCGATGCCACAACCGTGACCGTATGTGTTCCGTAGGCAAGTTCCACAGTCTTCGAGCTGTCTATCTTAACACCATCCACATAGACTCTGGCACCGACAGGTGAGACCTTAAAAAGAACACTTCCCTGCTTGGATGCCGGCTTGACGAATTCGTCAAATGCAACCACAACCTCATCATTACGTCTAACTGTGATATTCTTGACTGCCGTCACATCATCCTTAGAAAGTATCACCTTATAAGTGCCTTCGGTACAGTCTATGACCATATTCTCGGTCACCTTCATGATCTTAGAGCCGATATCTATATATCCACCTATGAACTGACTGTATCCTGTAAGCTTGATCTTACCATGTCCCTTATTGATTATAACCGAATATATGCGCCTTGAATCGCCATATATAGTTATCTCATCATACTCAGAAAGAGATGACTCCGTAGAAAGAGCATCCTCATCTATAAAAACAGTATCCGAATCGTAAGTATATGTCTTATCTCCCACGCCTATAGTATGAGTTGAAGGCGCATACTTATAATCTCTGATATTCTTTATGGATGTTTCGGACTTTACCCTCTTGATCGCAGTCACTATATCCTTCTTCGGATCATAAGTTATATTCACAACCTCGCCTAGATTCAACTGTCCCTGGGAAACAGGTGCGTCGTATTCGTTGGCGATATCTGTGCCACCGCTGTACTTAAGAAGATAATCCTTACTGGTTTTGTTATAATCGCTACTATCAACGTCGCCCTTTATACTTCTTACGGTAAATGTTTTCTTAGCCTCGTCTCTGCCGCACAAAACAGCAAGTATATGAATCATACCATCGTCAGATGCCTTGGCTTCATTCGCAAGATTCCCATACTTAAGCCGCAAGGCCTCATTGGCCTTAGCTGGAGTTCTGTCATTATCGGTATCGGGATTATTGCATGACGCAAGAACACACGACACGATAATAAGCAGGATGCATATCAGGCTTTTCTTAATTCTCATTCGGATTCATCCCCATTCTTGCTATAGCCATGAGGCTGTCTCTGTTACACAGATCCTTATCTTCCATGACAAGCTCTAACAGGTGTAAAAGCTCATCACCTATCCTCTTTCCATGAGTATAACCCATATCCATAAGATCCTTGCCGCATATAGGCAGCATCGATAACGAATATGGTTCCTTATCTCTTAAGATTCTCTCATATTCCCTGTAAGAAGCCTTAAGTTCTTCGCTTTCTCTAAGCACCATATGGCACTTATATATATCCATGACCGCATCAGCGCCTTTTTCAAACATCCACTTCTTGATAAGAACGCTGTCAGTCGGGATATCCTTATCATAAGAATCCACAACAGTTACCACACGCTTTATAGTCTTATTGTCATACTTAAGCTTGCGAAGGGCAGCTTTAACAGGCTCAGGGCCTCCATAAGTCTTAAGCGCTATCGATAACCGTAGGGCTATATCAGGCTCTACCTCAGATAATCCGATCACTGCTTCATCGGTTCTAAGCCCATCGCACACATAAGGCATGAGCCCGCTTTTTTCTATATACTTTATGTGACCCGGATTCTGACTAAGAAGAGTCTTAGTTAATTCCTGATTGATACGCTCACTGCTTACCAATGAAAGGTTATCCTTAAGAACACCTATCGCAGCATAGGTCTCTTCCTCAATCTCAAATCCATACTTTGCCGCAAATCTTATCGCGCGAAGCATACGAAGAGCATCCTCTTTGAAGCGCTCTATCGGATTGCCAACAGCCCTTATGACCTTATTCCTAAGGTCATCTACGCCGCCAAATAAGTCCACAATCCCCACCATCGGATTATAAGCCATAGCATTGACTGTAAAGTCACGCCTCTTAAGATCCTCTACGAGATTGTTTGTATAAGTGACCCACTCAGGATGCCTGCCATCTGTATAATCCCCATCTATGCGATAGGTAGTCACCTCGAAAAGCTCACCTTCACATATGACAGATACAGTTCCATGCTTGATTCCTGTATCAACTGTCCTTGAGAATACCTCTTTGACCTGGTCAGGCGTTGCGCTTGTTGTGATATCCCAGTCATCAGGCTTGATACCAAGCAAAGAATCACGAACGCAGCCGCCGACAACATAGGCCTCGTAGCCTGCATTTTCAAGGGCATTCAGGATCTTATAGGCTTTCTTAGGGATCTCTATATTCATCAATAAGCCCTTCCCCAATAGAGCATCTTCTTGGCTGGCTTTCCACAGCATACGCAGGAATCACTTATAGTCTCCTGTTCAAATGGTACACATCTCGAAGTTACGGCAAGATCTTCTTTGATCTTATCCTCACAAGCTCTGTCACCGCACCACATAGCTTTAACAAAGCCTGACTTTGTATCAAAGATTTCCTTGAACTCAGCATAATCATGCGCAACATAAGTATGCTCATCTCTATGCTTTCTGGCTCTCTCAAGCATATCCTTCTGCATGATATCAAGAACTACCTCGACTTCTTCTCTTATGTTGTCGATAGCAACTACCTTCTTCTCTCGTGTGTCACGTCTTACAAGAACACACTGACCTGCAGCGATATCCTTAGGGCCTATCTCTATACGAACAGGTATACCTCTCATCTCGGCTTCAGCGAACTTGAATCCAGGTGACTTCTCAGAATCATCTACCTTAACACTAAGACCTGTTAATCTATCCTTAAGGGCATAAGCCGCATCAAGAACGCCTTCCTTGTTCTGCATGATAGGTACGATGCAAGCCTTAACCGGTGCGATCTTAGGCGGAAGCACAAGACCATTGTTATCACCATGAACCATGATTATGGCACCGATAAGTCTTGTTGTTGCACCCCACGATGTCTGATATGCGTAAGAAAGCTTATTATCCTTATCTGTATACTGTATGCCAAATGCTTTGGCGAAACCATCTCCAAAGTTATGTGATGTTGCAGACTGCAAAGCCTTGCCGTCATGCATGAGAGTCTCAACTGTAAATGTATTCTCAGCACCTGCAAACTTTTCTTTCTCTGTCTTCTCACCCTTTATAACCGGGATAGCCAAGACATTTTCAAGGAAATCTGCATAGACGTTGAGCATCTGAACAGTTCTGTCCATAGCTTCCTTTGCGGTTGCATGAACAGTATGACCCTCCTGCCATAAGAATTCTCTTGAACGAAGGAAAGGTCTTGTTTCCTTCTCCCATCTTACAACAGAACACCACTGATTATAATTGCGAGGAAGATCTCTGTATGAATGAACGATATTCTTATAGAAATCACAGAAAAGTGTCTCTGATGTAGGTCTTACGCAAAGCTTTTCGGTGAGTTCCTGCTGACCGCCTATAGTAACCCATGCTGTTTCAGGCGCAAAACCCTCAACATGGTCCTTCTCCTTCTGAAGAAGGCTCTCAGGTATGAACATAGGCATATATACATTCTCAACGCCTGTTTCCTTGAATCTCCTGTCAAGCTCCTTCTGAATATTCTCCCAGATAGCATAGCCGGCAGGTCTTATGATCATACATCCCTTTACTGAGGAATAATCGATAAGTTCGGCCTTCAAAACCACATCTGTGTACCACTGTGGGAAGTCCTTCTCCATATCGGTTATGGCTTCAACCATCTTCTTATTCTTATCTTCCATCGTCACATGTCTCCTTGCTGTCTCTTATAATGGATCGTTTTGTATGTATTACCGATAAACTCTGTCTTATCATCGCTGAAATCCTGGTCATCCTTATAGAGGAAAACCGTGAGCGTTATATCGCCTGACACCTTATCCACGAGTTCACCGCCCGTGAACTTGATAGCAGTAAGTCTTACCTCATCAGTCATCTCATCCTCGGTAACATGGCTGTACCACTGGCCTAGTGCCTTATGAGTATCGTCATACATCCAGGTCTGTATATAATCGAAGTACTCTTCTGTGTCCTTAGGCGAGAAGATGAACTTCTTAACAGTCTTCTTATTGCCATTAGGATCTTCATAATCAAAGCTTATCTGATATCCTATCTTATAGTCCATGCCACCAGGGTACTTATCCATATAACTGTACCACACATCATGGAAATAAGCTCCGGACAATTCTTCTTCATCTGTCATGAAAATCTGATATTCAACTATATCTTTGTCCTTTATAAAAGGACCAACATAACCATCCTTACGTGTTCTGACTCCGTCATGATAGAGATAGAAGCCTATCTTCTCTACAGGACAATTATTGCCCTTCTTGACATAAGTTGTAGTCTCAGGCACAATTGCGGATGTGACCGCAACAGATTCTGTAACAGTTTCTGAGGCACTTTCGATCACATCGTTACTGCTAATCTCTACCTTGGCGCATCCAACAGTACATATAGCAGCCGCAGCAAGCAAGGCTACACTACATTTGTTCTTCATAATACTTCCATTCAGTCCTTATATCTATATCTTTGTGTGTCACCGGATGCCTGAATTCAAGTCTCACGGCACAAAGAGCCACACTGCGCAAAGGGACACTTACTCCATACTTTCTGTCAGCAAAAAGAGGATGCCCAATATGTGCAAACATAGCCCTTATCTGATGATGTCTTCCAGTTACGAGCCTGACTCTTATACGTGTACAGGGTACCGAATCCACAACAAGGCGTTCCACCATATCATATTCGAGGATTGCCTCCTTAGAATCAGGCACCTTATCATCGGTCACCACAGATATATTATTCTTCTTATCATGCCTTATATAGGCCTTAAGAATCCTATGCCCCGCTTCTAACTCCCCTGTAACTATAGCCTCATAAGTCTTAGTAATAGGAGTCTTATCCCACAACCCGACATAGCGCGGGTCCTTGCCCACAAGACACAAGCCACTTACAGGCTCATCAAGTCTTGTGAACACATGAGCATATAATTCTTCATGCGCAAGGGCTCTCTTCTCAAGAAGGTAACTTAACATATCCCTCTTCAGACCTCTGCCACTTTGCACAGGCATACCCGCAGGTTTGAAGCATACATATATATACGGATCCTCATACAGGATGTCTATCATGCCTCGCCTATTCTATAACCAACGCCCCAGATAGTCTCGATAATGGTTGGCTTGCTTGGGTTCTTCTCAATCTTCTCACGAAGCTTCTTAATATGAACTGCTACAGTAGTAGTACTGTCCTCAGTTGCATCACCCTTCCAAACGATGTTATAAAGCTCTTCCTTAGAGTATACAACACCCTTATGCTCGAGCAAGAATGCAAGAAGGCTATACTCCATAACAGTAAGTTCCTTCTCTGTATCATCTACATATACTCTTCTGTGATCAAGATCAAGTCTTATGTTCTTATACTGAAGAGTATCATAATCAACAGTCTGTCTAAGCTTAAGAGCACTATATCTCTCGATCTTAACCTTAACTCTTGCTACCATCTCACTTGGGCTGAAAGGCTTTGTCATATAATCATCAGCGCCCACATTAAAGCTTCTGATCTTGTCGCCCTCACTATCCTTAGCCGAAATCATCATAATAGGTCTGTCTGTTGTACGTCTTATGTTTCTGCAGATATCGATACCGTCCATATCAGGAAGCATAATATCAATGATATACAGATCATAATTCTTGTTGCTTACAAACTCCATAGCCTGTGCGCCTGTAGAAGCAACAGTCACTTCATAACCTGCGATTTCGAGATAATCTCTCTCAAGTTCCGCGATGCTGAGTTCGTCTTCGATAATTAAAATACTTGCCATAAAATCCTCCATATCTGGTTTGTATTATTTGCATACCTTGTGAATAAGTATATGCATGCATGTTCCTTTGCCAAGCTCACTTTCAACCCATATCTTACCGCCATGATCATTTACGATCTTCTTTACTATGGCAAGACCTATACCGTTACCCTTCTCTGGATTGGTACGAGCCTGATTGCCCCTGTAAAACCGGTTAAATATCTTCGGTATATCCTTGGCTGGTATACCGGGGCCGTTGTCTTCGATACATATATGTATCGAATCCCCTTCGCCCTCAATCATAAGGCTTATCTTCGGATCCTCACTGCAATACTTCCTTGAATTACTGATTATATTATCAATAACTCTTTTGAAGTAAAAAGGATCCATACTTATATGTGCATCTGTAAGAGAATTCTTATAATCGAATCTTATCTTGCTAGCCTCAAGCTCATCACTTAAGGCATCTGCATATTCATCGAAGAAATCTCTTGCAGCTACTACCTTAAAATCATATCTGATCGCTTCAGTTCCAAGCTTCGCATAAAGCATAAGCGCATCTATAAGCTTATCCATATCCACGCTCTTGTTGTATATGGTATTCAGATATTTGTTCTTTCTTTCGGGATTATTATCACATATCCCGTCCATAAGCCCCTCTACATAACCCTTGATAGATGTGATAGGAGTCTTAAGGTCATGTGAGATACTTATAAGCATCTCCTGCATAACCTTCTCTTCCTTAACGGAATCACCGACTCTTATAAGCAGTTCCTGTCTTATATCATCAAGTTTCATAACAAGTTCCCTGCTTATACTCTTATCATCATAATCAAAACCGTCCTTTAACTCCCCATCAAGAATCCGGTCCATGTACAGCGAAAGCTTCCTTACGTCACTGCGTCTTGTGCGATATTCACGCACAAACAGCAGCACAAAAACCAATAGCGCTGTCGCAAGAATGATACATATATATTCCATGATCATCCAATATATGACTTAAGAACATCTACTTTATCAAGCTTCTCCCATGGAAGGTCAAGATCGTTGCGGCCAAAGTGTCCATAAGCAGCAACCTGCTTATATATAGGTCTCCTAAGATTAAGCATATCTATGATTCCTGCCGGTCTTAATTCAAAGTTGGCTCTTATGATCTTCTCAATCTCTTCATCAGGGATGACACCTGTGCCAAATGTATCTACACATACAGATGTCGGTCTGGCAACACCTATAGCGTAAGAAAGCTGAATCTCACATCTCTTTGCAAGACCTGCAGCGACTATGTTCTTTGCAACATATCTTGCCGCATAAGCTGCCGATCTGTCAACCTTCGTTGGATCCTTACCGGAGAATGCTCCGCCACCATGTCTTGCATATCCGCCATAAGTATCGACTATGATCTTACGTCCTGTAAGACCACTGTCGCCATTTGGTCCGCCTATAACAAACTTACCTGTTGGATTGATATATATCTTAGTCTCATCATCGATCATAGAAGGATCAACTACAGCTTCGATAACATACTTTCTAAGATCCTTATCTATCTGCTCCCACTCTACATTAGGATCGTGCTGTGACGATATAACGATAGCAGTTATCTTATCAGGCTTGCCATCCTCACCATATTCAACGCTCACCTGAGTCTTACCGTCTGGCCTAAGGTATGACAGAGTTCCGTTCTTCCTTACCTCTGTAAGCTTTCTAGAAAGCTTATGTGCCATATATATAGGATATGGCATATATTCATCTGTCTCATCTGTGGCATAGCCAAACATAAGTCCCTGATCGCCTGCACCTATCGAATCATATCTGTCCTCAGATGAAGCCCTTGATTCTAAGGCCTTGTCAACTCCCATAGCTATATCAGCAGACTGCTCATCTATAGCCGTCATGACTGCACATGTATGACCATCAAAGCCATATTCCGACTTGTCATAGCCTATCTCTATCACTGTATCGCGTACTATCTTAGGGATATCTACATAAGCTGATGTGGATATCTCACCCATAACCATAACAAATCCAGTGTTAGTGCATGTCTCGCACGCAACTCTGCTGTTAGGGTCTTCTGCTAATAATGCGTCAAGTATCGCATCTGATATCTGATCGCATATCTTATCTGGATGTCCTTCAGTAACAGACTCCGAAGTAAATACTCTCTTTTCCATAACACTCCTGTTCCTATCCTACTTTTAATTTGAACTTTCTGATTTCTTCTTCACTGTCGACTTTTTCGATCTTAGCACCGAGATTACGAAGCTTAAGATCAAAATCCTCATATCCGCGAAGGATGTATGTAAGTCCATCAACAACAGTATAGCTTTCGGCCATAAGACCAGCTATAACAAGCGCTGCGCCAGCCCTTAGATCAGGTGCCGACACATGAGCGCCAAAAAGTTTCTCAACGCCGTCAATGACAGCCATACTGTTATCCGCCTTAATATTCGCACCCATACGGTTAAGCTCATCCACATATCTGAAGCGATTCTCAAATATACTCTCAGTTACCACGCTTAAGCCGTTCGCAACCGAAAGAAGCACAGTCATCTGAGGCTGCATATCCGTCGGAAATCCCGGATAAGGCAAAGTCTTAACCTGAGTATGCCCAAGCCTCTCAGTTCCTTCTACCAAAACAGCATCATCATATTCTGTTATACTGCATCCGATTTCGACAAGCTTTGCGCTAATCGACTCAAGATGCCTTGGTATGACATTATTAATAAGTACTTTGCCATTAGTAGCCGCTGCCGCAAACATAAATGTTCCAGCTTCTATCTGATCTGGCACTATGGAGTATGTACAGCCGTGAAGCCTGTCCACACCCTTGATCCTGATCACATCAGTACCTGCGCCCTTGATGTTGGCGCCCATGCAGTTAAGGAAGTTGGCTACGTCAACTACATGCGGCTCCTTCGCAGCATTTTCAAGGATAGTATTGCCCTTAGCAAGGACTGCCGCAAGCATGACATTAATAGTCGCGCCTACAGTAACCATATCAAAGTATACATGATTGCCTGCAAGTTCTTCTGCCTTCGCACTTATCATACCATGATCTATATCAACCTTCGCACCTAAGAGTCTGAATCCCTTAAGATGCTGATCTATAGGTCGGCTTCCTATCTCACAACCGCCTGGCATGGCAACATTCGCCTCGTTGTACTTGCCAAGCAAAGAGCCCAACAAGTAGTAGGACGCCCTTATCTTCTTGATATAATCATATTCGACAGAATATGTATGTATACCCTTGCCTGAAAGCCTATACGTGTTCTTATCCACGCGCTCAACGAAAGCGCCGATGCCCTCCATCGCCTCAAGAAGAACCCGGATGTCACTTACATCCGGAACGTTCTCCAAAGTGACAATATCATCAGTAAGCAACGCACCAGCAAGAACACCCAATGCAGCGTTCTTTGCACCACTTATATTAACCTCACCCATAAGGGGGGTTCCACCTTTTATAATATACTGTTCCATATTAATTCCTTTTACAACTGAGATCAATAGGATCTGCTAAAAGACCCCAATATCCATCTATAGATTATACATCATATTAACCATATATGCAAGATTTTTTAATGATATCCTTAAAAAAAACTCCATAAAAGCAGTGAAAAAATACCCTGGATTCTATATCCAGAACCCAGGGCCAATATTAGCAATTCTTTTGTAATTCAATATTAAAGCCAGTTATGTGGATTTGTCTGAACACCATTCACAATTATCTCGAAGTGAAGATGTGGACCTGTAGAGAATCCAGTACTTCCAACATATCCTATGGTCTCATACTGATTAACATAATCTCCGACGCTACATGCAAAACCGCTAAGGTGTGCATATCTTGTCATATGTCCGTCACCGTGAGTAATCTCAACAGTGTTGCCATAGCTTCCCTTCCATCCTGCATAAGTTACGGTTCCCGAACGAGAAGCCATAACAGTAGTACCTGTAGGCGATGCATAATCAAGACCACCATGGAAAGATCCAGTCCAATCTCTGTAACCAAACTCCTCTGATATGTAATAGTAGAATGTAAGCGGGAAGATGTAAGTAGGAGCTGTAAGAGTTCCTCTCTTTACAACCTTCGAAACCGGCTGTGATTCAATCTGCTCATTAATAATTGTAGTAGATACTGCAACTCCATCCTTATATGTAACAGCAACATCTACATGACGCTTGCCAGGAACTGCTTCTCTGACAACCGAAGACTGACCGACATACATAGAATTATCATCGATATATTCTACATCTGCATAGAATTCTTCTTCATAGCTTTCTTCCTGTGCATATACAACTGATATCTCAGGAGTAGGTACTGTAACTACAACCTTATCTCCAGGGAAGACAACAGTGTTTTCGTTAAAGCCATCATTGATAGCATAGAGTTCTTCTATGGTCATATCGTACTTGATAGCCACGTTATACAAGCAATCGTTATCCTGTATCGTATAAGTCTCTTTCGCTGCAGTCTTCTTAGTTATAGCTTCTGTAGCATCCTCAACAGACATGATATCCTGAGCTGTGGTATTCACCTGAAGAACCTTAACATCCTCAGAAAAACCTATAGCAAGAAGTCCGTTCTCCATAATAGTATCCTCGGTAATAGGGCTTACTATAGCCTGATCTCCGACTATCTGCGCAGATACCTTATCAACATCTACAGATGCGATACTTGACTCCTTAAAAGCGATCTTATATTCATTGTCCTCTGCCGATGTCATAGCCACCTGAAAAAGATTGGCTTCATCATAATCACTCTTGACGTTCTCAAGAACCTTGATTACATCCTCCTGACTGGCAAGAGTTACACAAAAATCATTAACCCTGATAGTATATCCAGCTACAAGCTCGGATTTCTTCTCGTTAGACTTCAAAGAAGCCTCTATATTGTGAAGAGTTGTTGTATAATCTGCCTTATGTCCTGCCTCTGCGGCATATACTGCAAATTCTACATCTGAATAAGCCACGCCATCCTTACAGAAAGAATTCCTTGCTTCTTCATATACTTTTCTGGCATCGGCTACACTCTCCACATAGCCCATATCCATATCATTAATTACAATCTTATAAAACCCATTATCCGTACTTGTCTTCTTCACAGCACCGATATTCGATGTTGGAAGCAGAACGAAGCTTGCCAAACTCACTCCCGTAGCTACGCTAACAAATGAACGAAGCCATCTTCTGTAATGTTTTGAATTAAACTTCATTATCCCTCCGATCAGGTGTTTCAACCAAATACGGGTTAATTATAACATTTCTGTAACAATTTGTAAAGCCCTTTTTTCAAAGGCGGTGATCTCACGCTTCAAACAGTGTCAACCACAAGGGTTATCCGCCTCTATATCTCCTTGTATTTCAACAATTCGTTCACATATTCTTCGCCATAACGGGACATAACGCCGCCTTTACGTGTTATATAGCCTATCGTAAGAGGATCCTCTTCCTTAAGCTTTATAGATACAAAACCCTTCAAAACAGCGTCATCACCTGACAACATACCACTTCCTATGGAATAGCCGTGAAGCTTACATATAAGTTCCATTGTTGTAGCTCTGTCAGCCGACTTAATAAGCTTTCCAAAATCATAATCCGCCATAGCCTCTTCATTCAGATAAAAGTTATCATCACTGCTCTGATCAAAGAGCACGCACGGATAATCCGACAGCTCCTCTATGGATATTTCGCTTAATCCCGCTAATTCGTGATCTTCCCACACATAAGCATAAGTTTCTCTTATCATAAGCGGTGTGAATTCAAGACCATATTCCTTAAAAAGCTTTTTTATGATGCCTTCACTCGATTCAGAAAATGATACGACACCTACCTCACTCTTCATGCTCCGGACATCATCAAGAACCTCTCTGGTTTTCGTCTCATGTATGGTGAATACATATTTATCGGGTTCATACATCTTTATGACGTCTGCGAAAGCATTTATAGCGAAGTTATAGTGAAGGGTAGAAACTGAGAAGTGCTCCTTATCCTTGCCTCCCGCAAGATAACGTTCCTCAAGTATCTCATACTGCGAAGCAGCCTTTTTGGCATAGTTGACGAACTCACGACCTTCTTCCGTCAATATAACACCCTTGTTAGTCCTGTCAAACAAAAGGATACCAAGTTCATCCTCAAGCTCACGTATGCTCTGAGACAGAGCAGGCTGAGAGACATAGAGATTCGTCGCCGCCTCCCTCATAGAAGAAGAAGAGGCAACCTCAAGCACATATTTGAGCTGAAGCATATTCATAAGATTATTCCTCCTTAAAGAGTTTTATTCAAGTCTCGCACCATAAGACTTGCGCGCTGGATTGCTCTGATATACAAGTAATGAAAACCTAATCCACCTACAAATCCGGTGACAAAGCGCCTTACATTCGTAGACTCCTTTATCTTCAGAAACTGGATAAGCCAGTCACAAAACATGACCCCACACATGACTACGGAACTATATACAAGCTTTACCCTCTTTGCAACAAACAAAACTGCAAAAGGAAATGCCAGAAATACCCCTGTACATCTGGCACATACCGGAAACTGATACCCTCTGATAAAAAAGCTTCGCTCAGGCATCTGATGGCAGCCCATAAGATGCCCGAATTCCATAGCTTTTATCCACATGTCATCAGCCTTACTCTTTTTATACATCATACTTTGCACTTTTTTCCGCAGTCTCTGCAAAACCAGTAATTAACAGTTCTAATCTTCTTGCCGCCACCGCATGCGCCACAAAGAATTCCTATCGGTCCAAGACACCAGTAACCGAGTAAACCAGACCCGACAGAAAAATCCTTTCCCTTAGTTCTGGTCTCACTGATGATCTGACCATTATTACTTCCACACCTTGGACATCTCATAATAATATACCTCCTCTTTTTCCACCATTACAAAAGATGATGTAAAGTAACAATCACAAGGACGATTCGCAAGATTTCGTCATACTATTGCAGGCTGGCGCAAGTGCGGGCGAACTGTTTGCAAAATAACCACTGCTTGAAATCATAGGATAATAAAAGCCGATAATGTGTGCTTGCACACAATTATTGGCTTTTTATTATCCGTGTGACTGCGAAGCAGTCGCGCCCCACACATCGAGCATATAGATTGCGTAGCAATCGGTAAAGTGCTAGGCACGAATATGCGAGATGGTGTGGGGATTGCAAGCATCCTTGCGAGTTTTCGCGGAGCACTTGCTACTAGGCGACT
>ODAI011854972.1_pt1 | contig 17517 bp, 11 predicted proteins | sample 1539321 | NCBI WGS metagenome assembly ODAI01 (sample SAMN02144231, study PRJEB22623) | gut metagenome | biome: sheep rumen | host: Ovis aries | place: New Zealand | reverse complement strand
CTGCTTGAATTCGAGCACGCTGCCTACCTCCGCGACAAAATACGCGAGCTCCAGAGCAATACATAGCCATACGAGAAAGGAACGCCATGTGAAAAAAATCAGGATACGTTACATAATCCCGGCAGGAGTGATCCTGCTCATGGTCCTGCTGAACATCATAGCAAGGCTCAGCCGTGGCTTCTCGGACTTCTATGTCACAAAGATATTTCCGGTGTTCAGCAATGTTTTTTCCTTCATAAGCGGGATATTCCCCTTCTCGGTCGGCGAGGTCATGATAATCCTGCTGATACTGCTTATCATCACCGGTTTGCCGCTGACAGCGGTACTGCTGATAATAAAGAAGGGGAAACGACGCATGATAAGCGGTATCGCTGCGCTGTCCGCACTCTGGATACTGGCCTACATATGCACCACGGAGACACTCAACTGCTTCATTATGTACCAGTGTACGCCGTTCTCCGAGCGCTACCTCAGCCACAAGGAACACACCCGCAGTGAGCTCATTGAGCTGTACAGCATCCTCATAGACAAGTCCAACGAGCTTGCTCTGCAAGTTCCCCGCGATGAGGACGGAAGATTTCACATGACCTGCAACGTTGACAAAGAAGCACGCAAAGCCATGAAACGTGCGGCGAAGGATTACCCGCAGCTCTCAGGCTATTACCCCAAAGCCAAGCCGATAAGCTTCTCGTATTTCATGAGTCAGGCAGGGCTTTCCGGAATCTACTTCCCGTTCTCATTTGAGGCAAATTACAACGACGACATGGTGCGGACGAACCTCCCCGACACCATCTGCCACGAATACGCCCACCTCAAGGGCATCATACAGGAGGATGAGGCCAACTTCATCGGCTTCGCTGCATCAATAGGCAGCGATAACGTTGAGTTCCGGTATTCCGGCTATCTTTCGGCTCTTGAATATGTCCACAACCAGATATACAAATACGATATCTCTGAGGCTTACTATCTTGACGATGAGCTGCTCCCGGAGGTACGCGCAGACTGGTTCAGGTTCCTCCCGGACGACTACTGGGAGAAGAACAGGAAAAAGGAGATAATCTCAACCGATACCGTCAGCTCAGTCTCGGAAACTGCGCTCGACACAAACATAAAAATGAACGGCAGAGAGGAAGGCACTGAGTCCTATTCCCACGTTGTAAATCTGCTGCTCGACTACTATTTTCCGGCATGACGGGGCTATGCTCCGTCTTTTTTGTGCAAGGTGTATGTACGGAGCTGTCAGTATTTGATATACCATACAAATTTAATGCTGTATGCTTTATTTATAACTTAAAATATGGTATAATTACTTTGATTTTTAGCAAGATTTAAGGGGGCTAATATGAAAAACGGAGTAAAAATGCTCGACATCGCCAACGAGCTCGGTGTGAGCGTAGTCACTGTCTCAAACGCACTCGCCGGACGCGACGGAGTCAGTGACCAGATGCGGCGGAAGATTTGCGAGACCGCCGAAAGAATGGGCTATAAGCCTTCAAATACAAAATCCGAGAAAAAACGTGACCTGATACCCAAAATAGGAAAAAACGTGGGCATAATATCCTCGGAGCGCTTCGTCGGACCAAGAGGTACTTTCTACTGGGAGCTCACCGTCAGTATCTCCAACCGCCTGTCACAGCTCAATGTGTTCACCGTCTACGAATGTGTCACCTCCGAGAACGAGCTCGGAGCCGTTCCTCCTAATATGATGACCGAAAATAAGGTGGACGGCATCATCGTTATCGGACAGGTACACCGCAACTATATCCGTATGCTCAGCACCGCCGAGATACCTGTGATTTTCGTGGACTTCTATGACAGCCGCTACAGTATAGATTCGGTGAATTCCGACAGCTACAACGGCTGCTATCTGCTCACGGATTACCTTGTCAGCATGGGACACAGGCGCATCGGATTCTTCGGCAACCTCAATGCTACGAGCAGCATCAACGACCGCTTCCTCGGCTATATGAAGTGCCTCATCGAAAACGGCATAGACTACCGCCCGGACTGGACGCTCAACGACCGCGATGAACGAGGGATCCTTTTCACAAAAATAGACTTTCCGGACGATATGCCGACCGCCTTCGTCTGTAACTGTGACGAGACCGCCTTCCGCGTGATATCAGCGCTGCGCTCGAAGGATATCCGTGTGCCGGAGGATATCTCGGTCGTCGGCTTCGACAATTATACCGTGTCGAGCATAAGCATACCGGCTATCACGACTATGGAGGTCGATATCTCAAAAATGGCTGAGGCTTCGGTAGAGCTCATGGTACGCAAGCTCGCCGACCCGACCTATACAGAGGGCAGGAAGATCATAAGCTGCCGGCTTGTTGTAAAAAACAGCGTCCTCGACATCAGCGGAGGTGAGCATAATGTTCGATAATTTCAAGGGGCACCTTTCAACGGTAACAGGCCACCGCAGAAAGGTCAGGGAGCACTGCTTCCGGGCAGGAATATACTGGCGCGGTCTGATGCACGACCTGTCAAAATTCTCACCGACCGAGTTCATCCCCGGAGTGCTCTATTTTCAGGGCGACCGCAGTCCCAACGAGCGCGAGCGTGAGGTCATGGGCTATTCAAAGGCTTGGATGCACCATAAGGGCAGGAACCGCCACCACTTTGAATACTGGACAGACTACAGCCCTGTCACCAAGAGGCTCGAACCGGGGAAAATGCCGGATGTGTTCATAATCGAGATGTTCTGCGACAGAGTTGCCGCTTCAAAAATATATAATAAGGAAAAATATACAGACGATATGCCGCTCGCTTATTTCATGAGGGCAAAGCACCGCCGCATCATCGAGGCTGAAACTGCTGCGAAGCTCGAATTCCTGCTGACTATGCTCTCAAAGCGAGGCGAGGACGAGACCTTCCGCTATATAAGGCGTCAGGTGCGCCTCGGCAGACGCGGCGCCGCCGACTGGAAGGGACTTGCAGCTTTCAGAGAAAGGAGCACTGTATGAAGCTTCTCGCTATCGACGGAAACAGCATCCTGAACCGTGCGTTTTACGGTATAAAGCTGCTTTCCAACAAGAAGGGCGAATTCACGAACGCTATTTTCGGCTTCATGAATATCTACCTCAAAAATTATTCCGACGTAAAACCGGATGCCGTGGCAGTTGCCTTTGACCTGCGCTCACCGACATTCAGGCACAAGGCTGCCGCTTATTACAAGGCTAACCGCAAGGGTATGCCGCCCGAGCTTGCACAGCAGCTTCCGCGCGTGAAGGAGCTTCTCACGCTTATGGGCATCAGGGTCGTAGAATGTGAGGGCTATGAGGCTGACGATATCCTCGGCACCCTCTCAAAAGCCTGCTCCGACCGCGGTGAACAGTGCTTCGTCCTGACCGGAGACCGCGACAGCCTCCAGCTCATTGACAAGAATGTCACAGTCCTCCTTGCCACAAACAAAGAGACCGTTAACTATACCCCCGAGCGCTTCATGGAGGACTACGGCTTCGAGCCGATACGCCTTATCGACCTCAAAGCCCTTATGGGCGACAGCTCCGACAATATCCCGGGAGTTGCCGGGATAGGTGAAAAAACTGCCTCTGCGCTCATCAGGGAGTACGGCACCGTTGAGCAGCTTTATGAGAAGTATATGGACTCCGGGCTGACTAAGGGCGTCAAGGCAAAGCTTGCCGCCGGACGTGATGCTGCAAGGGAGAGCAAGTGGCTGGCAACTATCGTCCGCGATGCGCCTATTGACAGCGTGCCGGAGAGTTATATCCCCTCGCCCGCCGATACCTCCGGTATCAGCCGTCTGCTTACCGAACTGGAAATGTGGGGACTGATGGAAAAGCTGTCCGTTTCGCCCTCTGAGAGCGCTGCTGCACCTGCGGCGGAAGCCCCTGCTGAGGTCAGGAATATAGCCGTCACCGAGGCTGAGCTTACTGATGAAGCTGTAAGCGGGCTGAAAAAGTGCTCCTACCTTTTCAGGGAAAATATCCTGACCGTCCGCAGCGGGAACACCGTTTATTCCTCCGCGGACGAAAAGCTCATACTCCGCTTCTTCGCCTCAGACTGTGAAAAGCTCACCGACGACGCAAAGCCGCATTACCGCTATGCTATGGCTCACGGCAGCGAGCTGTGCAATATCACGGGAGATGCTGCTATTTCTGGCTATCTGCTCAATTCCTCCGCCTCTGACTACACCATAGAGAAGCTCTGCGCTGAGTATGGGGTACACTTTTACTCAGAACACGGCAAGCTTGCTGACCTTCTGTCACTTGAGGACCTGTTGGCGAAGCTTGATGCCGCTGTTGAAAGCGATGGCATGACTGAGCTTCTTACAAAGGTCGAACTGCCGCTCACAGAAGTGCTCGCATCAATGGAGGACATTGGGATATGCGTTGACCGTGCAGGCGTCGAGGAGTTCGGGACTTATCTCTCCGAAAAAATCGAGGAGACCCGGCAGATGATCTTCGATGATGTGGGGCATGAGTTCAACATATCCTCCCCGAAGCAGCTCGGAACAGTGCTGTTCGAGGAAATGGGGCTCCCCGCAAAGAAAAAGACCAAGAGCGGCTATTCCACCAATGCCGAGGTACTTGAGGAGCTGCGCAATCAGTCGCCTGTAGTTGACAATGTTCTGAAATACCGCCAGTACACCAAGCTCAGCTCCACCTACGTCGTGGGACTTCTCGACAAGATCGCTCCCGACGGACGCATACACACATGGTTCCGCCAGACTGAGACCCGCACCGGACGTATATCCTCAACTGAGCCTAATATGCAGAACATCCCCGTCCGCACCGAGCTTGGCGCACGGATGAGAAAATTCTTCACCGCTCCTGAGGGCAGACTGCTCGTTGACGCTGATTACAGCCAGATCGAGCTGAGAGTTATGGCACACCTGTGCGGTGACGAAAATATGGCGGCAGCCTTCAATTCCGGCGAGGACTTCCACACCTCGACCGCCGCTCAGGTGTTCGATATGCCGGTATTCATGGTCACTCCCGAGATGAGAAGCGCCGCAAAAGCCGTGAACTTCGGCATAATCTACGGTATCGGCGCGTTCTCGCTGTCAAAGGATATCGGCACATCAGTCGCGCAGGCAAAGAAGTATATCGCTGATTATATGCAGCGCTTCCCGAAGGTAAAGGAGTTCATGGATGGCACTGTTGACAGCGCTGTGAAGAGCGGCGTCGTGTCCACGATGTTCGGACGGAAGCGCCGCATCCCGGAGCTTTCCTCGTCGAATAAAATGTTACAGGCTGCCGGAAAGCGTATCGCCATGAACACTCCCGTACAGGGTACTGCTGCCGACCTCATCAAGATCGCCATGATAAACGTATATAAGCGCCTCAAAGCCGAGAATATCGCCGCAAAACTCATTTTGCAGGTACACGATGAGCTCATCCTTGAGGCGGACAATGACTGCGCCGTCCGCGCCGCTGAGATCCTTAAAGAGGAAATGCAGGGCGTGTACGAAATGCGCGTGCCGCTCGCAGTAGACGTTCATACGGGACATTCGTGGTATGATGCGAAGGGCTGACGATATGGAGATAATAAGGCTCGGAGGCGATTCTCCAGGGGATATTTTCGAGACTATGTCGGCTCTGGACAAGTCCTGCTTCGGACCTGAGGGCTGGTCGGCTGATGCCTTCCGTGAAGAAGCCTGCCAGCCGGGAGGGATCGTCCTTGCCGCTTTCTGCAATGGCGTTTTTGCAGGACTATTCGCAGGCTTTACCGCCTCTGACACCGGGGAGATACTGAGTGTTGCGACTGTTCCGGAATACCGCGGGAAGGGCGTTGCACGAGCACTGCTGACAGAGTTTTTCAGGCTCGTTCCGGACGAAGCGGAAAGCATCGCACTTGAGGTAAGGCAGTCAAACGACGCAGCTATAGCGCTGTATCGGAGCTTCGGCTTTGAAAAGGCAGGTGTGAGGAAGCGTTTCTATACGTTTCCGGCAGTCGAAGACGCAGACGTTATGGTAAAAAAACTGACGGTGTCATAGTTTTTCTGCTTGCCTCTGAATGCTCACAGATAACTAATTCTGACTTTATTTAAAAAAACTATGGTAATTTATAATAATTTGTGATATAATGGTTGTGTATTATTTTATTTTGAACAGGAGTGTAAACCAATGAGATATAACAGGACCGAAATTCCCGGTAATATCGGCTTTTCTTCGATAATCGACGAAAAGTTCAAGACAGGCTCACTTACAGTGCGCTTCATCACCGGGCTTTCCGGAGAGTGTGCCGCGGCTAACGCCCTCGGCATCGGAGCTCTTTCGTCCTCCAGCGCTGACTACCCTACTATAGCAGCGCTCAACGAAAAGCTCTCCTCACTCTACGGCGCAGGTCTCAGCACCTTCGCCAGAAAACGCGGAGATATCCAGATACTCGGCATGAACGCCTCGTGGCTCAGCAAAAAATACGCCATAGACGGCGAGGATATCGACAGCGAGATGCTCAGCATCATCCGCGGCTGCATCTTCTCACCGAATGCCGCTGACGGTGAATTTGAGGCTGAATCCTACGGCATAACCCAAAAGGACCTCCTCGACCGTATCGACGCAGAGCTCAACAACAAGCGCGGCTATGCAATTTCAAGAGCCTCCGAGATAGCTTTCCGGGGCGAGCCCGCAGAGTTTTCCTGCTACGGCACCAGAGAGACCGCTGAGGCAGTCTCCGCCGCGGACGCTTTTTCAGCTTACCGCAGGCTCCTCAGAAGCGCTCAGATAGAGATATGCTACATCGCTCCGGAGGAAGACACCGCTGTGCTCGAAATGTTCCGCAGAGGTTTTGCCGCGATAGACAGACAGGCTTCAGGCTTCAACTTCAGGACTCCCAGCCCCGCTAAGTCTGAACCGGTAACGGAGTCCGATACCTTCGACGTCCGCCAGTGCAAAATGGTAATGACCTTCAAGAGCAGCTCGGACGACTTCTTCGCACTTAAACTGCTCAGCACGATATTCGGCGAAACTCCGGTGTCAAAGCTCTTTATGAACGTCCGCGAAAAGATGAGCCTTTGCTACTACTGTGCAAGCAGATTTGTAAGCTCCAAGAGCACTCTCATGGTAGACAGCGGCGTTGAACGTAAAAATATCGAAAAAGCAAGGACTGAGATACTCAATCAGCTCGATGAAATAAAGAACGGTAATATCTCCGATAACGAGATAGCAAGCGCTTTGCTCAGCCTCGACAACGCTCTCACTCAAGTGGGAGATACCCAGTCCTCCTACGACAGCTGGTACTTCGAGCGCTTCTGCGACGGAGCTGTAAGAACTCCCGCAGAGCAGTTCGCGGATTATAAGAACGTCACTAAGGCGCGTATCGTGCAGGCTGCAAATTCTCTCAGCCTTGACAGTGTTTATCTCATGCTCGACAAGGAGGAGGCTTAATGGAAAAGAATATCATCACAAGCCCGCGCACAGGCGACAGCTGCATCCATGTGAAGCACAGCAGCGGACTTGATATCTATATCTGCGAGATGCCCGGATTCAGCAGCGTCGAAGCGCTGTTCGGCACTAAGTACGGCTCGATAAATACCATGTTCCGCCAGAAGGGCGACGCGGAGTTCACCACGGTCCCGGAAGGTATCGCGCACTTCCTCGAGCATAAGCTGTTCGAGAACGAGGACTGCGATGTCTTTGAGCTTTATGCCAAGACCGGAGCTTCCGGAAACGCCTTCACATCCTTCGACAAGACCGCCTACCTTTTCAGCTGCTCGCGGAATTATCAGGATTCGCTCAGGATACTTCTCGATTTCGTCCAGAAACCCTATTTCACGCAGGCTACGGTCGATAAGGAACAGGGTATCATCGGTCAGGAGATACAGATGACCAACGATAACCCTGAGTGGCGCGTTTTCTTCAATATGCTCAGGTGTATGTACCATGAGCACCCGGTAAAGATAGACATTGCCGGCACAGTCGAGAGCATCGCACAGATAGACGCTGACCTGCTCTACAAGTGCTATTATACGTTCTATAACCTCAATAATATGGTGCTTTCAATTGCCGGAAACATCAAGGCTGATGAGGTGCTCGCAATATGCGATGAGTGCCTGAAAAACTGCGAGGACAAGGGACTCGAGACTGTATTCCCTGATGAGCCGGAGGATATCGTTCAGCCGGAAATTTATGAGGTACAGCCCGTCGGAGCACCTATCTTCCACATCGGCTACAAGTGCAGGGCGTGCGACGGCGAGGAAAGGCTGAAGAAGTCTGCGGCCGCCTCAATAGTCTCCTCAATGCTTACTGACGCCTCAGCTGATATGTACCAGAGGCTTCTGAAGGAAGGTATAATCAACTCCACTTTCGATACAGAGGTGTTTGCCGGCGACGGCTACTTCACCGTCTTCTTCACAGGCGAGTCCGCACAGCCCGAAAAGGTGCGTGATGCTATTGCTGACGAGGTTGACAAATGGCTGAGCGAGGGCCTGAATGAGAAGGACTTCCAGCGTATAAAGAAGTCCACCTATGGTATGCTCGTGCGGATGCTCAACAATGTTGAATCAGTGGCTAACCTCATGATGGGAGCTCACATGGAAGGAACAGGTCCCTATGATACAATAAGCGCTGTTTCCGACCTCACTCCCGAGGACGCTCTCGGCTTCATGAGAAGCGAGCTAAGACGCGACAGACTCGTTATGTCTGTTATCAAAGGAGATGAACAGTAATGGAAGTTGATAAAATTACCGACAGCACCGAAATATACTTTCCAAAGCTCGGCTGGAGATTCCACATCGACCCGACCGCGTTCACTATCGGGAACCTTTCGATAACATGGTACGGAATACTGATAACTACAGGTCTGCTTCTGGCACTTATCTACTGCTTCCCGAAGATGAAGCGCTTCGGACTTGACTCCGACCGCACGGTAGATGCAGTAATAGGAGGAGTTCTCGGAGGAATAATCGGTGCAAGACTGTACTATGTCATTTTTAACTGGGACGAATATAAGAAGGACAGCTTCAAGGCGACCGCAAAGGCTGTCGTGAATACCCGCGAGGGCGGACTTGCAATTTACGGCGGCCTCATCGGAGCACTCGCCGTCGGGCTGCTGATATGTAAGATACGCAAGGTCAAAATGCTACCGATGCTCGATATCACTGTGCTCGGATTCCTCATAGGTCAGGGCATCGGACGCTGGGGCAACTTCGTCAATCAGGAGGCTTTCGGCACCAACACAAGCTCCTTCTTCGGCATGACCGGAGGCACTATACAGGAAAGGATACTCAGCGAGAGCAATTACCTCGACGGCACTATGCACGTTCACGGACTTGACGTTTCAGCCTATGAAGCAGTTCATCCCTGCTTTCTCTATGAGTCGCTGTGGTGCATACTTGGCTTCATCCTCATTTCATGGTACTCAAAGCGCAGAAAGTACGACGGACAGATACTCCTCATGTACCTGAGCTGGTACGGCGCTGAGAGATTCTTCGTGGAAGGTCTCCGCACGGACAGCCTCTACATCGGTTCAAGCAACCTCAGGGTATCACAGCTCCTTTCAGCTGTGCTCTTTGCAGCATCTGTGATACTCCAGATAGTTCTCTATGCAAAGTATAAGAGAGACCCCGAGTCATTCGAGCTCTACGTCAATACCGAGGAGTCACACCGTCTTATTGAGGAATCCCGCAGAAAGCGCATGGGTATGCCTGCCGAGGATATCTATGCCGCTATGGGCAGCGATGACGACGACGAGAACTTCGACGACGATTTCACCGACGATGATGCCGATGAGGACGAGACCGCCGGCAGCTCCATCCTCGGTGATGAAGAAGATGAGTCCGGCGAGGACGAGACCGATTCCCCGGACGAAGCTCCCGCAGATACAGCGGAGGAAGCTGCCGCTTCAGCCGAAGAAGCAGCTGAGGAGACTGTTGAAGAAGCAGTCGCAGAAGCCGAAGATAAAATCACCGATGCCGCCGAACAGGCAGAGGATAAATATGCAGCGATCGCAGAAGCTGTTGATGAAAAGCTGACCGGAGGCTCCGGAAAAAGCTCCCACAACAGAAAAAAACGCGGCAGATAACAACAGGAGGTAATAAAAATGTCACAGATAATAGACGGCAAAGCCGTTTCAGCAAGCGTTAAAAAGGAAGTCGCAGAGGAGGCCGCTAAGCTCCGCGAGGAAAAAGGTCTCAAGGTCGGTCTTGCAGTTGTAATTGTCGGAAATGACCCTGCTTCAAGAGTTTACGTCAACAACAAGAAAAAGGCCTGCGAGGCTGTAGGCTTCCAGTCCTTCGAGTACGCGCTCGACGAGAACACCACCCAGGAGCAGCTCCTTGACCTGGTGAACGTACTCAACCGCGACGACAGAGTGAACGGTATCCTCGTTCAGCTCCCGCTGCCAAAGCACATCGACGAAAAGACTATCATCAACGCTATATCCCCTGACAAGGACGTTGACGCCTTCCACCCCTCGAACGTCGGAAGGATAATGATCGGCGACTATGCGTTCCTGCCATGCACTCCCGCCGGAGTAATGCGCCTCATCGAAAGCACCGGCACGGAAATAAGCGGAAAGCAGTGCGTAGTCATCGGACGCAGCAATATCGTCGGCAAGCCTATGGCAATGCTCCTGCTCCACCAGAGCGGTACGGTAACTATCTGCCACTCACGCACAAAGAACCTCAAGGAGATATGCCTCGGCGCGGATATCCTCGTTGTATCGGTCGGAAAGGCTAATTTCGTGACCGGTGACATGATAAAGGAGGGCGCTGTCGTTATCGACGTCGGCATAAACCGCCTCGACGACGGAAAGCTCTGCGGCGATGTCGAGTTCGCCTCCGCTTCTGAGAAGGCTTCCTACATAACCCCCGTTCCCGGCGGTGTAGGACCTATGACCATTGCAATGCTTATGAAGAACACCCTCACCGCTGCAAAACAGCAGAACGGACTTATGTAAGTCAAAAGTAAAGCTCCCCGTATGGGGAGCTTTTTTGTATGGAAAATGAGTGCAGGGGGCGATGCCCACATCGCCGCGCGTGATTTTAGTCTTTATAGTTCAATTCAACGATGTCAAGGTTATCCCAGTTCTCATAGATAGCATCGAACACTTCCTGAGTGAGAGGAGCTTCGTTGTCATCGTCCGCGATAAGGCTCGGTCTGCGCCATACATACTGGTAAGCTGAGTTCTCGTCAAGGTGAAGCAAATAAACAGTACCGTCGGGAGCGGTCAGTTTATGAGTAGGCAGTCCGTCACAGCTGATTGCGTGGTAGTCAAGAGCGTCAAGCATTGTGAAGATATCGGTCTGTGCTGCCGGCTCATCAGAAATGCCCGAGGTCGGAGGCGGGATAGTTTCGGTTACTGATTCAGTTGTTTTGGGTGTAACAGAGGAATCGGCAGTAGCTGATGCTGTATCGTCAAAAAGGAAGCTGAGGTCAAGACCGTCCTCGACAGTATATCCGCCGTCGGATATCATCTTCTTTATATCCTGCAGAGTTGGTATCATAGTTGCATCATCATCAACGAAGAACTTTGATGTTTCAACGGTATACTGGATTCCGTCAGCATCATAAGCACCTATCCTGAGAGTGATACCTGTTTCAAGGTCAATATACCGCTGTGTATCGAACGCTTCCTCGAGCTGAGAGCTTACCGGATTGCCGGCAACTCTGATAACGGCACAATCCCTGCCGAGATATTTCTCTCTGCCCTCAACAGACCACTTTGACAGGTCATTGAGAGAGCCGTCATAGCTTATAGACTTCATATTTTCAACAGGATTTTCGATGACCTCCTTTGACTGTTCAAAGATGGATATGCGTTTTCCGCCGTAAACATAGTCTATTCTTCCCGAATTGTCAGTTGTATAATACTTTATGCCCTTCTTGTTGTCGACAGCCTTTGTTACACGCATTCCGTTCTCAGTGCTCTCCATGTAGCATCTTGTGAAATTGTTCTCAGGGGTTGTGCACAGCTCATAGAGCCACTCCTGAGTTATTTCACCGGGGATATCGGTATTTCCGGAGTTTGAACTTTCATCGAGGAAGCTGAGGTCATAGCCGTCCTCAGCAGGCTCATAGTCTTTCAGGAACTCCTTGAACCCGTCCTTTGTCATAAAACCTGTGTTGTCATTGTAGGTTATGCTGTTCACCTCAAATGTGGCAGAATACTGCCCTTTTTGTGTGAAACGCAGCGGAACGCCGGTTTCAGCGTCTATCCACATACAGAAACTGATGTCATTGCTTTCGATACGGGGCGTTCCGGTAATTACTATACATTCGCTCGTTCCGGTAATTACTATACATTCCCTGCCGCTGAAGGTGGTAGTTTCTGCGACAGACCAGTCATTCTCCGTACTGAGCCACTCATTGACCCAGCTTTCCGGGCAGTAGAACATTGAATTGGAGCCGGAATAATTATTATCTACCTGGTACATCCTCGCATTATCGGCGATGCGGAATACCCTGTTTGTACCATTGGCAAACATGAAGCCGTCATATTTCCCGATGGATTCCCCTTTTCTGAGAATATCAACTTTTTCCTGAGACCAGAAGGTATCGGCTCTGTTGTCTATCTGCAAGCTGCCTGTATAGATATGGTCGTAGTCGCTGCTGGTTGTATTGGTATAGCTCATACTGAGCGCGGAATAGTTAGAGCGTGCATTGCTGCACAGGTCAATGATATAGTCCTTGTCTATATTCTCGGGGACAGTCCTGCTTGCTGGAGCTGCCATATCGGAGGAGACTTCCTCCGTAACCTCTGCGGCAGGCAGCTTTTCATTATCAGGAGCGTTCCTCCTGAGCGCGTAAGCGGTACCTGTTCCGGCAGCGACGATAGCAAGGCAGGCGGCAGCGGAAACTACTCTGCGGAAGACACGTCTGTCACTGCGGCGCTCAACACCGCTTACCTCATCCGCTGTGAAGTCGCCGTCGCTGTTTTGAACGCGGCGCTCTATCTGTCTGTAAAGGCGGTCAGCCTTCTTGCTATCTGCCTGCGGATAATCCTTAACTATCCTTTCGATAGTTTCATCATCTGCATTTTGCAGGATATTTATAACATTTCTTTTGTCTTTCATAGTATCTCTCCTCTCAGTAAAGGTTCGTGACAGATTTCCTGAGACGTTTCAGAGCCCGCGAAGCCCTCAGCCTCACCGCCGGCGGAGAAAGGCCGACGATAGCAGCGATCTCCTTTGACTTGCGGTCGTAGAAATATTTCTGTATGATAATGGTCGAGTCCGGCTCACCGAGGGCTGCTATCTCCCGGAGGAGCTGCTCAGTAACTGCTGCCCTTTCGGTATTCTCTGCGATATTCTCACCCGAAGACAGCTCGGGAAAGCTCTCATCATCCATAGCGACCTCTCTGCCATGCTGAGCCAGAAGCGACCGCCGGCAGCTTATAGCCTTATGCTTTGCGGCAGTACCGATATACGCCTTTATATTAGTTGATCTGTCAGGGTCGAGGTGAAGAATAACTTCCGTGAAGGTATCGGTGACACATTCATCAATATCCTCGGGAGTACCGACACCGCGCAGTACCCTTGCAGAAACAGCGCAGACGTAGTTGTAGTATTCATCGAAAAGTGCCCTGTGTCCCACAGTCGGCGACTCGCGCATGAGCCTTAGTATCTCGCCGTCAGTCATTAACTTCCCTCCTTTCATAAGCAGTACCGCTTTCACTATACACATACGCAGCATGACCTCAAAGTGCAACAAAATTTTAGAAAGTAGTAGGGGCGCCGTCCCGGCGCCCGCAGTAATAAGATCGTCCGCGAAGCGGACACCACAATTCCGAATTTCGCATTCCGAATTCCGAATTAAAAAAATGGTCGCACAGGCGACCATTTTTCAGATGTATTCTGTATGTTTAACGAGCCGTTCCGGCTCACAGGTCAGTCCTGCGCCAGTATCTCCTTATAGAACTCTGCGTAGTCCTTTCTGCCGTCCTTAGTGAACTGGATAGCCGTTCTGGGATGCTGATTGAGGAGGCCTGTCATGAGGTACTGGAGGTCATAGCCCCATACAACGCCGTCCTCGCGGAGCTTAGTCATATGCTCCTGGATGAACTGGAGAACGGGGTAAACGTTGTACTTGGGATTCTTGAGGAAGCCGAGAAGAAGCTCCATCGCGCAGTTTCCGGCGCCGCGTCCCATAGCTGAGTATGTAGCATCAAGCCAGTCAACTCCGTCGCCTACAGCCTCGATAGTGTTAGCGAATGCGAGCTTCTGGTTATCGTGAGCGTGGATTCCGACCTTCTTGCCGTACTTGTCAGCCATTTCGCAGTAGAGGCTTGCGATGCGAGCCATCTGCTCGGGGTAGATAGAGCCGAAGCTGTCAACGATATAGAAAACGTCAACCGGTGACTTTCCGAGGATATCGAGAGCGACTTTAAGGTCTGTCTCCTGAGCGGTCGAGACAGCCATGATATTGCAGCTTACCTCATAGCCCTTCTTCTTGGCATCCTCTATCATATCAACGGCAGTGGGTATCTGGTGGAGGTATGTAGCAACTCTCACGAGATCAACAGGGCTCTCAGCTCTGTCGTGGATATCTCTCTTGTAGTTGCAGCGTCCGACGTCAGCCATAACAGCTATCTTGAGGTCGGTATTGTTTTCGCCGACAATGGAACGTATATAGTCATCATCGCAGAACTTGCAGGGGCCGAACTTGCTCTCATCGAAGAGCTCGCGGTCGCCCTTGTAGCCGAATTCCATATAGTCAACGCCTGCGCGGAGGTTAGCATTATAGAGGTGCTTCACAAATTCGTCGGTGAAGAAGAAGTCGTTCACGAGGCCGCCGTCGCGGAGGGTAGCATCAACGACCTTTATATCAGGTCTGTAATCGAGGAGCTTTGAGATCTCTTTCATTATTATCTATCCTTTCAGATTAACTTTATAATTTTAAAGCTTTACGCTGTAACGGTTTAAAGCGTTTAACCAACGAATATCATTATAACACTCCCGCAGCGATTTGTCAAGAGCTTTTTGAAATTTTTAGTAAGTAGTTATTAGTGAGCAGCAAGTAGCAGGGCGCCGTCACGTCGCCCGTGCCTGACAAATATATTATTCATGGGGGGGAGGAGCGATGCCGACATCCCCGTACGCCGCAATTCCGAATTAAAAATAATTGGGTATGTAACTTTTTTGGTGGTTTGTCGTTCGCAAATTGCCATTGTATCACAGTGCCTCAGAATGTCAAGACTGACTTAAACAAGCGCTGTAAACAGCGGTCCTGACATTCCTCCTCACTGTGAGGTATGGCAATTACGCAAACGCCGGAATCAATCGACCACATTATTTGTTATTTACCCAAATAATTCCGCATTATTTCCCTGACGCATACAGATAAAGCAGATAGATACCAACGGCAGTAAGAAGCAACAGCGCACCCCAGATGAGGGCGCGTTTCCTGTCCTTTTTGCCGATACCGGCGGTGCAGTTATAGATGCAGACAAGCATAAACAGCACTATCAGCCGGCTTATTATCGCGGATATCACCGGCTCAGCCTCTCAGCTCAGCGCCAATGGCATTGAGTGCCTTCACAACGCGCTTCATAGCGCCGTCAGCCTGTTCATCGGTGAGAGTCCCCTCGTGTGAGCGCATAGAAATTGAGTAAGCAACGCTCTTTTTGCCGTTCTTCTTCATATCATCACTGCGGTAAACGTCAAAGAGAGTAACCTTTTCGAGTATCTTTCCGACAGCCCCCTTGATAGCCTTTTCAAGATCTGCGGCAGGTGTATCCTCGTCGCACACAAGGCTGATGTCACGGGTGGATGCAGGGAATTTCGGGAGCGGCTGGTATGTTATGCTTCCTGTGTAGGCAGCCATAAGCTCAGGAATATTGAGCTTGAGGACATAAGTCTTTACGCCGATGCCATAGGTTTCCTGAACCTCAGGGTGGACCTCGCCGAGGATACCGAGAGGAGTGCCGTCCTTGAGGATAACAGCACTTCTGCCGGGGTGGAGAGCACACTTCTCGTCGAATGCGTCGGAATCGTTTGCACGGACATAATCAACATCGGTGATCTTGAGCTCAGCAAGAAGCTGCTCAGCAATGCCCTTTATCGTATAGAAATCAGCATCGCCGCCGTACATACCAACAGTAAGTCTCTGCGGTTCATCAGGGAGAGAATACTCATACTTGTGCTTCTGACTGCCGCTGTTAGCGAGAATATCGCCGTTTATGAAGGGCTTTGCCTCCTTTGCGGGGAGGTATTCCTTTGCGATCTCAAACAGGCAGGCCTTCTCGTTGCGGTTATTGTAGTTGAACGAGAGAACGTCGAGCATTGAGGGGATAGTTGAAGTACGCATAACGCTTGTGTCCTCGCCGAGAGGATTTACGATGCGTACAACATTGCGGAGAGCGCTGTCCTCAGGCAGACGTATCTTGTCGAAATACTTGGGTGAAACGAACGAATAGGTAGCTATCTCATAGCCGCCGAGTGATACTGCGGCATTTCTGAGGGTACGGACGAACTTCTGCTCCTCAGTGAACTCAGCTCTTGCAACACCGCGGAAATCAGTCGAGGGGATGTTGTTATAGCCATAAATTCGTGCGACCTCCTCAGCAATATCAGCCTTGCAGCCGATGTCTATACGGAATGAAGGTGCAACGACATTGCCGTTTGAGAATGTGAATTCAAGGCGGCTGAGGTATTCCTTCATATCAGCCTCAGAGATGTCTGTTCCGAGGAAATTGTTTATCCACTCAGGATCGAATACTACCTCAGAGGGCTTGAAATCAGACTTATTGCAGTCGATAACGGTATTTACGACTTCGCCTGCTCCGAGTAATTCAACGAGCTCGAATGCTCTTTTAAGGCAGGTCATTGAGATAGTCGGATCAACGCCCTTTTCATAGCGTGCTGAAGCGTCGGACTTCAGGCGGAGCTTCTTTGAGGTCTGGCGAACCTGTGAAGGCTCGAAGTATGCTGACTCAAAAACAACCGTTGTTGTATCGTCCATAATACCGCTGTATTCGCCGCCCATTACGCCGGCAACTGCCACAGGCTTTTTCTCATCAGCGATAACGAGCATATCTGAGGTGAGTTCACGCTCTACACCGTCGAGAGTCATTATCTTCTCGCCGTTCTCAGCATTGCGGACGTTTATGTGAGCGCCCTCGACATAGCGGAGATCAAAGGCGTGCATAGGCTGACCGTATTCGAGCATAACGTAGTTTGTTATGTCAACGAAATTGTTTATCGGACGCACACCGCTTGCACGAAGCCTTTCTCTCATCCAGCGCGGAGAGGGCTCTATCTTTACGTTTTTAACGATACCGGCACAGTATCTCGGACACTTTTCAGCATTGTGGATATCAACCTTGAGATAGCTGTTGACATCGCCGGGAACACCCTTGAATTCCGGTGCCTTTACCCTGAGCTCAGTGCCGTATGTAGCGGCAGTTTCCCTTGCAAGACCGATAACGCTCAGGCAGTCCGGACGATTTGAGGTTATCTCGAATTCTACAGAAGTATCGTCAAGACCGATAGCAGAGTGGATATCATCTCCAGGCTTGCAGTCCTCCTCAATGACGAAAACACCCTCAGGATCAGCATAAGGGAAATCGTGTGCAGTAAGGCCGAGAGTGTCTAATCCGCAGAACATACCG
>ODAI012785643.1_pt1 | contig 17518 bp, 12 predicted proteins | sample 1539321 | NCBI WGS metagenome assembly ODAI01 (sample SAMN02144231, study PRJEB22623) | gut metagenome | biome: sheep rumen | host: Ovis aries | place: New Zealand | reverse complement strand
GGGTGTTGATACCCGTATTGAACAGGCTGTAGCAAAGGATGTCAATGATAAGAATCCAGGTAGAGGATAGTACGGTGTAAAGGAGATAGTTGAGGATGACGAAAAACACCGACAGACAGAGGATGCAGGCAAGAGTCTGATGCTGAGTAAGTCCTGCCCTCATCAGTTTGTGGTGGATATGGTTCTTGTCAGCCAAGAAGAGTGGCTTGTGATGGATAAACCGATAGATAGTCACCCTGACGACATCTGCCATCGGGACGAAGAGTAGGGTGAGGGGTACAAGAAGTGCTTCCTGGCGTGTTTGCCATATCGCCGTGTTATCCGAGGCGCATTTGATAAACAGGAACCCCAGAGTGAAACCTAACGACAAAGAGCCGGAGTCACCCATGAATATCTTAGTGTTTTTCTCTATTTTCCCAAATAGGTTGAAATAGAGAAAGGCTACTAATGCTCCCATCAATCCTGCTATTAAAATGGAGTAGGTATGGACAAACACCTGATAGTGCCTGAAATAGACAAGGAATCCCAATAATGCCAATAATGATATACTTGCAGCAAGTCCGTCAATGCCGTCAATCAGGTTAATGGCATTATCAATCAATACCATGATGAAAATGGTCAGAGGAACACCAATATAATAAGGTATCTCCCAGAAACCAAATAGTCCGTAGAGATTATTGATATACAGTCCGCAGAAAGGTAATAGGCATGCGGTGGCTATCTGTACGGCAAATTTAGTAGGAGCATTAAGTCCAAGTAAGTCATCCAGAATCCCTGTGAGATAGATAATCAGCAGTCCAATCAGATATACAGCACTCCAAATATTGACTGACAGGTTGTATTTCTCAGAAAGAGGAACATACATGATAATGCACAGGAATGCCACCAACATACTGGGGAAAAAGGATATCCCTCCCATTCGTGGGGTGGCATTATGATGTACTTTCCGTTCGTTAGGGATATCATATAACTTCTTCCGCTTGCAGAAATCAAGGATCAGAGGTGTCGATACGCCTCCACAGATTAGACTTAAAATAAATGCGGCAAGTAGATATATCGTCATAAGCAATTTGCTGTTATATACTATAATAACTGATTATTACTGCTTATATTGTATATGTGGGCTTTATTTTTTATACTTATATGTATCTCTATTTATACAAGAGGGGCTTTTTGTCCTACCTGTTCTTTGTAATTATTTCATATCCTTTTAGTTTTTCATGCCAAGAATAATATCTGGCAACCATTTCATATCCTTTTGTCCTTATTTTTTCATTAAGTTCTTTGTCTTCAATAAGTGATAAGCATGCACTGGCAAATTTTTGACTATCTTCACAGATTAAACAGTTTTCTCCATTTTGAAGTTCAGGGATAGCTTTTGCGATGAGTGGTGTTAATACGACAGGAACAGCATTCGCCATTGCAACAAGAATTTTGTTCTGAATGCCAGCAGCAATTTGTATTGGGGCAACAGCTAAACAAGAATTATTAATGAAACTGTCGATATCTTTAACATATCCAGTTACAAAAATATTGTATCCATTATCAAGCCTTTGGATGTTTTTGGGAGGGTGTGCCCCTACCACGTAAAACTTCATGTTAGGCTTATCTTTAAGTAGGAGAGGAAAAATGTCTTCAACGAAATGGATGACAGCGTCTTGGTTTTGTAATGACTGCATGTGTCCGATAAAACAAATCTTGTTTTGAAGAATTGTTTTGTTGTTTGAGGAGATAACTTCTACGCCGTTCGTATGGAGAGTTATAGAGGACACATCTTTATTAGGCATGTTGTCACAAAGGAAGTCGATGTCAGATTGTGAGACTAATACAACCTTAGGATAATGCTCAATAACATAGGATTCAAATCTTGCGATTAGTTTCTTTTCAATCTTATAGATACTTCTTAATAACCAATCGCCTTTTCCTTTGGAGGAGAGTGCGTATGTCTTTGATAATGCATCCGTCATTTCCACTATGGTATGGTCTTGTTGCTTGATATTCTCAATGAAAGGCAACATGCGAAGCAAGTGGGATATGTAGAGATCTGGTTTTTCTTTTTGGATGACGTGTGAAAAAAGTCTTTTGTATGCTAATGAATAATAGTAGCCACATTGGATGGGACGTCCTGTGAGAAAGTATAAAATGGAAAAAAAGATTGAAACTGCTTTTTTTCGTTTTGTTGTATATATTTCATCATAAATTTCCTTTGCCCCCAGAATGTCGGCTTCTTGTTCTGTGTAGGAAACAAGAACTAACTGATGACCTTGTGATTTGAGATATCTCGCTATGAAATTGATTCTCAATAAGTCACCTCCACATTCAGGTATTGGAAACCGAGGAGTCAGAATACAAATTTTCATTAACTCTTTTTGTTTATAACGCTACAAATGTGTTTTTATTATAGTGTATTAAAAATAGAGAAGAAGTTTGTCTCTGTAGCTTTTTCCGTATTATTAGAAATGAATATTTCCCTTGAATACTTATTGAAACGAGGTATAGGATGATTTATATAATGTTTTAGGCAACGAATATATTCGTCAGCCGTATTACATAATCCTCCCACTTTATTAGTATCCACATGGTAGCCCTCAAAAGTCTCACTACTCCCAATGATATTTTTGCCATACATCAGTGATTCGCATGTCTTTACCTTCATGCCACTACCAGAAAAAACTGGTAAAATCATAAAATCTGCCTCATTGAAGAAAGGACGTAAATCTGGTGCGTCATTAATGACTTCAATATCTTTCATACTATCATTTTCATTTTTGAGGCGTCCCATGCCTTTACCTACCACTTTGAATTCTATATCCACAAATGGAAGAACATTCTTTACGAAAAACAAGACACCGTTATTGTTTGGCTTATTATAGGTTCCAATAAACAAACATAGAGGTCGTTTGCTTGTCAGTTGCGATTCATCTATAGGAGAAAAGTTATCTTCTAATGAAATACTAATGATAGCATCAGCCTTCCTTCCGTAGTGCTTCTCAAGGAATTTGGAATCTCTCTCGCTTAGTGTAATGACTTTACTGGAATACTCACATCCGTATTTGTCATTATTTGCCGCACAACGGACAATAATCTGACGTCCAGGGAACCATCGTGGGATTATCGCATCATAATATATGCTTTCTATATTGTGATAATGAGTGACGATAGTTCCCTGATATCCGTTTTCTCTTAGTTTCTTGGCTACAATAGCAATCACGCTGGTACTAAGAAAAATGTAATTGTAGTCTTTGCTAATACTGATAATATCCTTAATCTTTTGAGGAGTTAGACCATTATGATAATTAAAAGGGAATAAGAGAACTGCCAAAAGATAACTCCATATTGGACGTTTCTGAGCTTCATCCAAAATGTAATACTCTCCAACATTTTCTGTCCCAAAGAATTTCTTTATAGTATTGAGACTTCTCATGTTAGCTAAATTGCCACCTGTTGGTATTGAGCCTCTTTGGCGTTTAAAACCTATAAATAGTATTTTACTTTTAATCATGGTCATTTTTATAGACACCTCTTAATTTTGTAATGTAGAAATATAGTTTTGGAAAATAAAGACGGATCTTTCTCATAAACCATGCAAAAGGAAAACGAGCAGGCATGTTCCTGCGAACAAAGAGTAAATAATCATTATCAGAATGAGTAGGTGAGTTGACAAATTTCTTTCGTACTTTTAATGGCATTTTTATTAAGCGTTCAATTTCTTCTTTATTTGACTCATGATCATTAGCACATTCTCCACATACATGAGCTGTTAAAATGACAGGTAAATGCTTTCGGTGTACCATTATACTATAGTCTTCGTCAGCACAGCTATGGTGGAAACCTTGATAAAAAATGCCACATTGCTGTATAGTGTCTTTATGGACTAAGAGAATATTTGCGTGTGTCATGTCTACTGCTTGTGGCTTTCCTGTTGGTTGTGCCAATTCATGTATTCCTTTCTCTTTGCCGATGAAAAGGAATCCTCCATAGGTAATCTTTTCCCTATTGCCAGGTTGGCAAGTAATACCAGAAACCAGTCCGTGTCTGCCTGTCAGTTGATAGCCGTAATTATCGGCAGCAAATAATTCTTCAAATACATGGTCGTATATTAATGTGTCATCATTCAACAGCAGATAGTAATCCCATGGTGTTCCTTCGTCAATGGCTGCTTGCCATGCTAATCGCATACCACCAGCCCAGAAAAGAGAACCAGTGCCTTGCAGAATTTGAATGCCTTTAGTGGGAAAAGAAAGTCTGATAGCGTCTGCCGTGCCATCTGTACAAGCATCATCAGTCAGAAAAACTGTTAACATGATGGGATTCGTAGCTAACTGGTTGTAAGCCTCTGATGCCTCAAAAAGGTGCTGCAGGCAGGAAAGTGTTTTCTGCTTGCGGTTGTGAACCGTCAGTATTGTTGCTATTTTTATGTTCATTCTACAAAGGTAAACAATTTGTATGAGATTGCCAAATAATTATCTTCTTCTTATATATTGTTTAATATGTTTGAAGTATGGCATCCGCTTTAGTTGATTCCATGTTTCCTGATTGACAATAATACCTTGATTGTCCCATCCCTCATAGGATAGATAGATATCCTCCTCACTTTTTTCAATATATTCATAGATATGTTTTGGGGATTTATTTCCTGCTCGGACGAGGGTATAGTTGCGTTTTTTCACACACATATTGTTGACTATGTCCTTGCCTTGGAAAAGGTTAGCACCATCAACGATGTTGTACATCACTTGATTGTCCATATTGTTGTTCTCAATGACATTTCTACATAATCGAGAATCAATAGCATAATGTGAGGTGTTGATAACAATATTTCCATAGATTCTAAGGTGGTTGGCACCGTCGTCGCAGAAAATACCACGATTATGTTTCATGCCGGCATAGTCGTGAATATAGTTGTAGCGGATGGTTGCGTCATCATTTTGAGTACATGTATAAATGGCTCCAGAATCCATCAAGGTATGGTGCTCCTTGTTTGCTAGGTATTCCTTGTCATAATAGATGTGATTGTATTCCACGATACCTGAAGATATAAAATCCTTTTGTGCCCTATACCATACACCTATATCGATTGCACAATAGCCAAAGTTCTTGAAAGTGTTGTGGGCAATGTAGTAGTTATGACCTTTACAACTGACGCAAGAGGTTTGGGTCATGTCCTTGCCCATATTGTCGAACTCGTTGTTGACTACCGTTATATTACCGCAAGAGTTGGTGGCTCTAATACCGAAACCGCTGCACTGACGGCATAGGTTTCTTTTAAATACCAGATTGTCTGTCTGGTCTGCAGACAAGATGAGACTGCGGATACCTTCAAAATGACATGAGCTAATAGTTATTTGTTTTGCCTTTGTGTTTTGTATTTGCAATAATTGAGTCCCGCCTTTATCACCAATAAAGTGGAGACCAGATAAGGTGAAACTATTGTAGGTATTGTTGTTCAGATTGAGGAAACACGAAGTCGTACATTCGTGAATTCTCTTGCCTTTTCCATAATAAATCTTTCCATGGTTGATGTTTACTTTCTTTTTCTTGTCTGAAGGATTGCAAAGGATAAATCGTGGCAATTGTCGTCCGTAGATATAGTCGTAGTTGATATTATATCCTTCTGTACCAAAGTTCTGTATATATGCCAAGTTATCAGCGACAAAAAGAATACCATTGGAATCTATTTTGTGAACTCTAAATGTATAACTTCTGAACCATTCTGTAATAGTGATGTACATTTTGCTTACATCGTCGTTTATAAAATTCACAGCCTTGGAGTAAGGGAGAAAACACAATTTCTTTTTCTCATCCACTACCTTGATGAGTCCATCAGCAAAGATGCAGTCATCCCAGCAATCATAAAACTCATGTGTGTCAGAATCGACAAAGGTATTAGTATGGTGGAACTGCCCTTTATAAGTCTCCCCATCATGATAGTCATTCCCTGCAGCGATTAATATAGCTTGTTGTCCCTTGATACTAATTGATAAATCTGGTTGTTGTTCATTAATTCTGTCTATGTGGTTTTTGTGATAGTAGTACACCCCTGGTTCTATGATGATCTGGATGTCTTTATGTCCATTAGCAATAGCTTGCGTGATATTGTTATTTATAGATTTAAATAGAGTCTGATTATTGATCTTCATCAAATAGGCAGCTGTAGCATGGCAGGGGAATCCCCATTCTGCTAGTACCCCTATAATGTTTATGACCCAAACATATTTTTTTAAATAAGGTTTCATATAATAAATTACGAGTGGTGTTTGTAAATACTTTCATATACTTTAATGAGATCCTCCACATTCTTCTGCGGGTCATGTCGTTTAACAGCAATAGAAGAGAGGTCTTTCTGTTTCTCCTTGTTACGGAATACAGTGCAAATTTTGTCTGCCAACATTTCAATGTCCTCAAACCGATAAAGATTTTCTTCATTTCCACGCATCATATCGGGAATACCACCAACATAGGAGGCGACGCACGGAACACCCAATATTTGTGCTTCTCCAAGAGAGTTAGGACTATTCTCAATAGAGGAGGGTGACACAAATAGATTGCATTTAAGCAGTTCTTTTTTCATTTCTTCTGCATTCTTAGGACCAGTAAAATGGATGTAGTCCCGTATTTTGAGCTTTTTAATCAATGACTTAATATAACATCCATAGCCAGTTATACGCCACCATTGTGAGAAATCGTAGTTAAGTGTTGGGTCTGCCCCACAGATATTCAATGTAGCATCAGGATATGTCTGGACTACCAATGGCATGGCTTTCAGTAAATGATGAAGCCCCTTGAAAGGCGAAGAGTAAGATAGTGTCATCATGATACAATGAGGCTTACAATAGTCATAGTCCCAGTGAACGTCCTCATAAAATGCACTCCTTAATGTCTCATTTACTTGATGGTATTTCATATAAGGATTGATTGCTTTTGTGTGTGCATAGTCCCATGATGTCCGTCCGATAACATGGTTAACAGAGCGTATCATTTCTATCTCAAATCTTCCACGTCTTTTAAATTGTGCCTGTTCTCTAAGGATGCCTCCTCTAATTATGTCACGAAAACTGATGTGTGTGAGAATGTCATATAAAGACATCCCATCATGGAAATGACGCCAGATGACAGATGTCATCCCTTGAATGGAGATAACAACATTTTTTCCCCCACATACTCTTAGCCATGCTAGACTATGTGAATATTCAGTTCCGTGGATGTGTACTATATCGGGTTGTACTTCCATTCGGATTTTTTCCATATATTTGTTATAGGTTGGATTTTCTGTATAATGTCCTTTCCCGTAAGGAATAGCATAGGAAGTGATGTCTCCTGTAACAACACGGGTTAACTCCTTCACATCTTGTGATGTAGAGAGAATTGTCAGTTCCATGCCCTTTATGCTTGTTAATGCTGCAGCTGCCCCTAAAATCCAACTTCCGGTTGTTTTCCATGTCTGCACCTCCTCACCCCTGATTTTCGCAATCGCCTCAGGGAGCAAACTGCCTGTAATCCAAAGTATCTTCATGCTATTCTTTAATTAAGTATTGTGAGAATACGTCTTTTAAAATCCCCATCTGATAATCAACACTCCATCGTTGTTCCACTTCATCACGTGCTCTTTGTCTGATGGCGGCTCTTTCTTCTTCTGTTTTTGTAGTCCATAGGAGAATCTCGTCTGCCAGGCTCTTTGTGTTGTCTGCCTCATAAAAGGAACCTGTAAGTCCTTCTTGGATAGCTTCAAATTCAGGCATCTGTGTCTCGAAATCATTATTCGAAACAACAGGTGTTCCATAGGAAAGAGCATGAATGGCTGTCAGCCCTACTTCTGCAGGGCATACGCAAACGGCAGCATTATATAGTAATTCCGCATTTTTCTCTTCCTCATAGCAGGAACCGTAGAACCATACCTGAGCTTGTAAGTCGTGTTTGATAACTTGATTTTCTATTGTATTATCATCTGTCGGGGCACCAACAATGACTAAATTGACGTAGTGAGATTGTTGGTTGAGTTCTGAGATTGCCTCTATTAAAATGTTCAGTTTCTTACGAGCTTGAATCCTACCAATATAGATGATGGTAGGGTTATCGTTATTGAAATGTTTTTTGTAGATATCGGTAGGGTGTAATGAGTGGTATATCTGGGTTTGTTTCTCTGTGTTAAGAGAATTGTGAAAAACATACAAGTCTCTTCCTTTGACTCCTAATTCTTCCATCAATGTACAATTGAATTGGTTGTACATCAAGATGCCGTCCATACTCTTGAAGAATAATTTGTAGATACGTCTTGAGATAGGTTTTGTGAACTCATGTTTGGATATTCCATGAGTCCAGCAATAGATGGGCTTGCCAGTGAGTTTACAATAGATAATAAGCAGCCAATTAGCAAGATAGTCTATTTGCCCAGTGACAAGATAGGCAGAATATCCTTTTAAAAGAGAGTTAATACCCTGATGCCATTTATAATCTTTAAACCCAGTCTTCTTTGTATGGAGAATCTTCTTGAACCCTTTTAATTGCTCAGGAGGGAATTGTTTTAAAGGTTGGAAGACTGTGTCACCAAAATAGAAATCACAATTCAGTTCCTCATCCATAGCATGATAGATGGGGTAGCGGTAAAGCGGGTTGTAATTAAAAAAACAACAGAGTTTCTTCATTTAGTTTGTTTGATTTATCACTTGCAGCCATTTTTTTTGCCATTTCTCTAGTGAAAAAGCGTGGCTGACAGTATTGTATGCATTTAGCTGTAGCATTTTTCTCGTGTCTTTATTTTCTATCAGGCTGGTCATAGCAGCGTAAAGTGCCTCCTCTTCTGGATTAATAATATAACCATTGTATCCGTCTAAAATGATATTTGTCATTCCTCCGACGTTGGTGCATACAACGGCACATCCTGATGCCATCGCTTCCAAGAGGGACAACGAGGTGCCCTCGGAGCCTAATGTGGGAACAACGGCAATATCTTTATCAGCATGAATAGAAAGACTTTCGTCATTATTGTATGTGCAGAACTCAACCTGAGTGTATTTGCTAAGTTTTTGTTGTATGTATTTCTCGTCAGGACCAGTTCCTGCAATGGTTATTTTTATGTCATGATATTTATTTAAAAGTCTTTCAGCAACATTTGCAAAAAGACGTGTTCCACGATAAGTGAACAGACGTCTGGCAAAAATGATATGGACTATCTTATTATTCTTTTCGGGTATAGATGATGGAATGACTGAGAAGTTTGGAATCACAATGTGCTTGGTCTTAGGATAAGGTGAGATCGCCCTATGCCAATTTACAAAGTTATAGTCCACACAGACTAATTGATCAACTTTGCTTATACGCTGTATAGTGTACCATGCATCTTTACATTTACCTAAGAAATGCCGAAAGTATCTCCAATGTGAACATTGATTGAAAGGAACATCCCATGCGATGCCATGTTGAATGGCAATGGATCGGCATGGTGCGTATTTCTTGATTAAGAAATCTGTCCCATAAATCAATAAATCACTTGACGGGTTAATATGTTGAAAGACAAATGATGTTAGCATTTTCAACATTTTCTGATAGTCTTTGCTTCCATCTTTGATTCCATACACGTCATAGTTATCGTACTCATGATGGAAGTCCTCGGTGGCCCGTTGGTATATAGTGATGGCATAACCGCTGTCTTTCAATAGCGGAATCAGATTGGTGAGATAGGTTTGTACGCCTCCAATTGATATACCGGATCCGTCAGGCTTCAGATAATTGTAGATGATGTGTGCACGCATATAGGAAACTCTTTATTTTAGTGCGTTAACAATTCGTTCACAGGCTTTGCCATCCCCATAAGGGTTAACAGCTTTGCTCATTGTGTTGTATGCCTGTTTGTTCTCAAGCAATGTACTTACTTCATTCATAATTTTATGATAGTCTGCTCCCACCAATTTAACAGTTCCAGCAGTCACTGCTTCTGGACGTTCCGTAGTATTACGCATGACTAAGACCGGTTTCCCTAGCCCTGGTGCCTCTTCTTGTATGCCTCCACTGTCTGTTAGTACAATGTAGGATTTCTCCATTAAATAGATAAACTCTAGATATTGTAGAGGTTCAATGAAGAACATATTTCCAAGATTATCCAACTTTTCTCCAAAGACTTGGTGAATAGGTTTGCGCACATTAGGATTGAGGTGCATCGGATAAACAAAGTCCACATCAGGATATTTCTCTGAAAGGTCTTTGATGGCTAAGACCATGTCAATGAATGCTTGTCCAAAATTCTCCCGTCGGTGCCCCGTAATGAGTATAAGCTTTCGACCATAGGATAAGCGATTGGTGTCATATCCTGCCTTAAATAATACAAACTCTTGCTCTTTGGCTAATACGGGATCGTTTTTTAATCTGTTGGCAACCATATGAAGTGCATCGATGACCGTATTACCAGTTACATAAATCATACCTTGAGCTCTTTCTTCTTCAAGATTAGATTTGCTAAGCAAGGTGGGTGCGAAGTTGTATGTCGCAATACGCCCTGTAACCTGACGATTCATTTCTTCTGGCCAGGGAGAGTATATGTTACGTGTACGGAGACCTGCTTCAATATGTCCTACAGGAATCTGTTGATAGAAAGCGGCAAGGGCTGCTGATGTAGATGTGGTGGTGTCACCATGTACCAATACTACATCTGGTTTGTATTGCTTGAAAACCTCTCGCATACCAATCAGCACTTTTGCTGTAATATCATATAAATCCTGACCTTGTTTCATGATGTTCAGATCAAAATCGGGTGTGATATCAAAAATATGAAGAACTTGGTCTAACATCTCCCGATGTTGCCCTGTCACACAGACTTTCGTCTCAAAAATATGAGGATATTCTTGAAATTTTTTCACCAAAGGAGCCATCTTAATGGCTTCTGGGCGAGTTCCAAAAACAAGCATGATTCGTTTCATCTAATTTCCTATTTTTAATCTGTGAATAATCCTTTCTGATAAATCAGTTTTTTTACGTAAGCGTAGCTGTTTGTGCAAAAGAGAGCATTCAAAAAAATGTATATAGTGATACCCATTACTAGCTGTAAAGGTAAGAGAATGCCAGGATGCATGTCCGTAAATGAAATGCCATAGAGTAGGGCTCCCGTGAGAGAAGATGTTAAAATGTAAGGAAAAATATCTTTGATTTGTTCTGTAACACCATAGTTTAGAAGTTTCTTGCAAGGGTATAAGTTAATGATGATACAAACAAAGTTATAAAGCACGATACCCCATGCAACAGCATATACATTGATAAGAAAACTGACAATAAGGATGATTGTCTCTATGGCTTTCTTTATAATTTCAACCTTAAGCGTAATGCCACTGTAACCTAATGCTTTGATAGCACTCATATTAGAACTTTGGATGGGAATCATCATGAATGCGATGCAGAATATCTGCATAAAAGGAACTGCTTCCAGCCATTTCTCTGTCAATAATAATATGATTAATGGTTTCGCACACGCAGCCAGAATTGCCAATAGTGGGAGAATCATAAAATTAACAACCTCTATGGACTTTTTCATAATTAGTTTGACACGTTCTCTGTCATCTTGAATGTCTGCAAAAGTGGGGAGTAATATTGTTTGAAGGGAGATGCTGATATTAGTGGTGATAAGATTAGGGAACTGTTTTCCTCTGTCAAAAAATGCCAAAGTGGAAGGTTGGTAGATTTTTCCAATGATGAGACCACGTATGTTCTCGTAAATGGCAATCAGCATATTGGTGGCGAATATCTTCCATCCATATTTGAAAAGTCCTTTGAAACGTTGCAGGGAAAATGCGAATATAGGTCGCCAATTAATGTTGAACCACATGGTAATGGTTAAGATTGCTTGGTAGACAATCTGTTGGTAAACTAAAGCCCATATACCCCATCCTGTATATGCCATAGTTATTCCTGTAACACCTGACGCCAAGATTGCGGCAAAATTGCAATAGAACAGTTTATTGAAGAGCATATGCTTGGATACATATGCCCGTTGGATAGCATTGAATGTGTTGAGAAAAAGATTGATACTTAAAACACGAAGTACAGGGGTCAGAATCTGGTTGTTGTAGAAATTAGCGATAAATGGGGCGACCCCAAATAAAATAAGAAACAAGATACCTGCTGATGCCAAACTAAAGAATAGAATGGTGGAGAAATCCAAATCATCAGCCTCTTTTTTTTGGACTAGTGCAGTGTTTAGTCCACCATCTATAATCACATTTGCTAATTCAATGAATACCACAAGGATAGCAATAATACCAAAATCGGCAGGGAGTAAAAGTCTTGCAAGAATGATAGCCACCAAAAGGGAAATAGCTTGTGAGCTAAATCTCTCAAGCAGTTTCCAAATAAATGAACTGATAATCTTGCCACTTTGTATCATAATTAGGTTTGTTTACGTAGTACGACTATAAAAGACTTCCTTGAAACATGCTCCAATCAATAAAAAGAAGTAAGGTTCAATAATAAATGATCCACTTAAGAATAGTTTGACTATGCAAATAGAGAAAAGGAAAAGAAGGAATTCCTGTGAGATATTTCCCTTTGTAACAACAAATGCCCAAATAATAAGGACTATCAACAGTAATAATAATGTATATCCAATCAGGTAACCATAGGTGCAGACTAGATCCAGTGGTAAGTAATGAGGATAGATAATGTCATAATTTCTGCATCCAAACGCACCGAGTCCCCAAAAGTGCTCTCCGCTATTCATAACGGAATAGAGCTTGTCACGCAAGATACTTCGATATGAGTCGTTACCCAGTTCACCAGTGACAAATTTCTCCAAGATTCTTGTGCTGAGTTGTAGTCCAGTAAAAAGTTTTGCAAGGTATAATACTACACTTTGTAAGTTGATGATAATGATACTCATAAAGGCAATAATCCCCAACTTGATATAAGCGGCTCCTTTGAATTTCATGTAAAAAAAGAAATAGATGATGCCAAAGAATCCCATGCATACTAATGGACCGCGTGTGCCGCATGATAATAGAAACATAAAACCTAAGAAGGTTATTACTGCTTTCCATATCCGGAACTTCCTCAAAGTTGCCCATAATAAGAAAGTTGCGTGAGGAAGAAGCAGATAGGCAGTATACATGTTGTCATCGCCAGCAACATCCTCCATGTTCTTGTTGTTTTGGGCATAGACCAAATAATAGAAAAGGTCTATAAGAATACATATAGTGGATAGTAGAAGAAAAGCATTGAAATTTTTATCAATGTTAATAAGTCTTCCGATGAAGTAAAAAGGAAATATACAGAAAATACATGTCAGGACATTCTCATCTAAGTACGCAGTATTTTCTGGGAAATACACATAGTTTGCCAAAAGATAGAAAATATTAAGTATATAGAAAAGATAGTCGCCAAGAGAAAACTTGTTAATCAGCGAAGGCAATGCAAGCAAGACTGGTGTGGCAAAATAGATAATAAAAGCAATCTCAACATTGTCTTTGAAAAGGGGAATACGAACAAAGACACCTCTTAGATATGTATGAAGCATTGATGCCCAAACAACATAAATCAAGAGGTTGAGAAATGTTTCCTTCCTTAGTGATACATGGATTTTGCTTGTGATTGCTATTTCCACTTCTTAATTAATTTAGTCACGAACCTCAATAATCCTAATTAAGTCATCCTTTACGATGACAATAATAGTGATGATAACGGAAAGAATTAACATGGATAGAACGAATAGCATTCTTTTGGGACCAGTAGGTCTAATAGGGACAGAAGCTCCTTTTAACAAAGTAAACGCAGGTGTACGCTCCTGGATTTTTGCCTTGGCAGCAAGCATCTGACTGTTAAAAGTATTATAATTATTAAGTTTCTGTTCCATCTCACTCTCCATCTCTTCTGCTTTCAAACGAACACTCTGTAGGGCAATATTGACATTTCCATCGATGAAAGCTCCATAACGTTGACGTGTTTTTTCATAATCCCGTTTTGCCTCAATAGTCAGTTGCTTGTAATACTCATAGTCAATTTTAGCCTTATTCGTGCGGTATTCAGTGATAAAGTTTTGAAGACGTTCTTTCACTGAGTCCGCAAGAATTTTGCAAACCAAAGCATCCTGTGCTTTTGTCCTAATGGTTATAACGCCATTCTTCTCATTAAGGCTAAATTGTATATTACTTCTGACAGCATCTGCAATATTATTGTCATCCTCAGAAAGGATATAGGGATCTTTTTCCTGATTGATAGTTGTACTCTTTTTATTAGATTTAAATAGTTTTGTTATCCATATCATAGGATAACTCCATAAGCTTGTTTCTTGATGCTTTTTAAGATAGTCGTAATAGTTACTCTTGACTTTACCGTCCATAGTAACTATACGAATATTGAAAAGACCAGTTACAAAGCCATTGTCCTCCATCAAATCTGGATATAAGATAGGTGAAATAGCATCCTCTGATTGGACGTTGTTTATACCAAAGCCGAAAGAAGATGCTATAGAACTCAAGGTCCCTCCATTAATAGAACTGCCCATTTCAGGCGCAAGCCTTGCTTCTGAAGAATAGTATCTTGGAACCCCCATAATATATATGCACGATACAATGAAGACAATGGGCAATACTTTATAGAAAAGTTTTTTGTTTGCCCATATCTTCTTGGCAACTACCCGCAGGTCAATGACCTTAGGATTTTTCTTATTTTCTTCCATACTCTTTTACTTCAACAGATTAGCAATAGTGGCTGCCATGGTTCCCAGGCTGGTGGTGGTGGAGGCTATCATCATTTTCTCCGCCATTGTCATCTTGCTCATAGCCTTGGTGGGTACGACAATCTCGCAACCCGGACGGACCTTTGTCTTGCTGGTCACCTTGGCAATCGTACCATTCATATATAATATATAGGTGTTGCGCTTCTTGGCATCATCACTGTAGCCTCCTGCCTGATTGATATAGTAGCTTGCCTTCTTCCCTTCTTTGTAGGCAACAGTATTCGGGTGAAGGACAGCACCATTGATTCTGACAGTAGCGTTATATTTCGGAACGATGATGCGGTCACCGTCACGCAGGATGATGTCATCATCACTACCTGGATGAGCTATTGCCTTGTCGAGCTCGATGCCAACAGAATAGGTGTCTGAGATACGGAAGCGCTCCAGCTGGGTCCTGCTTTGTCTCTCTGAGAGCTGGGCGATAGCCATGGCATTGGTACTTGTCTGTGCCATCTGCATCATGTTACGCTGCTGTTGCTCGCGAGCCAGTTGTAGTGACTCTTCCAGACGGACACGCTCAGCCTCGTTGAGTTTACGCTCCAATCGGGCTCCTTTGATATAGGCAACGTGGTTGGGACCGCCTGCTTTCTTGATGACATCGCTTAAGCGGGTCTCCCGTTGAGACAACGCATAAACCCCGGCAAACATCACTTCTCCTTCGACCGTGACACTTTGCTGTTCGGTATAGCCGGCACTTCTGTGGACATAAACCTCGTCGAAGGGGTGGAGCATAAAGGTTGAGTCTCCTTCAATCCTGAGACCGTCTTTCAGTTTGAATATATAGGTGTGGGCAATCATGGAGTCTGCTTCCTCTGCTGCGGGATTGTTGGCACGACGGGATACTTCAACCCGTTGGACGGAGGCGGAATTCTTAAGTCCTCCCGCTTGCAGGATCAGGTCTTCAATGGTAGTGTTCGCAGAAAAGACGTATTTACCAGGGAACTGCACTTCACCAAGGATGGTGAAAGTCTCTTCCTCATGAACGTCGGGGCGGGACGGAATAAAGAGCACATCCTCGCTCTGTAGTCTGATATCTGGTGAGGTCTCGTTCATGATACCTTCCACATCCACGGCGATGGTGGTCAGTTTGCGGTCTGGTTTCATGCGATGGATGATGGCATGCTTGGCAAAAGCATATTCTGTCGTCCCGGAGGCAGCCTGAATCAAGGTGCGTACACTGTTGATATGCTCTCCTAACTGATACATGCCAGGACGGAAAGCGGCACCTTTGAGTTCCACCATATTCTCATAACGGGGAATGATAGAGTCAACAGCTACGGAGTCATTGTCGTACAGACGGAAAGAGTTGGTGTCGAACTCCTCCACGTTGAAGACAGCATAATTTCCTCCAGCCTTTCGGTATACTCTGGTGTATTTTGTGAATGCATCACCGGTGAATCCTCCTGCATAGCGGAGTAGGGTGGAGAGCGACTCGTTCGCTTTCATCTCATACCACATAGGGCGTTTCACCTTACCGTTTATACTCACCAGATTGTCGTAGGTTCCTACTTGTACGATGTCATTGTCGGCAAGGCGGATATTCCCCGTCAGTTTGCCATTCAGCATATAGTCATAGACATCGACGACACTCAGCAGTCTGCCCCCACGGAACACTTTGATATTTCGGAGTGTTCCTAAGTCACTGATGCCACCTGCCATGTGGAGGGCGTGGAACACGGAGGCAAAAGCAGAGAGCGTGTAGCTTCCTGGTTTTTTTACCTCACCAAGGACATTGATGGTAATGGTACGAGTTTGTCCAAGGGTCATCTGAATATTAGACCCCTGATAAAAAGAGCCAAGCCTGCTCCTAAGGCGTTGCTTTGCCTGTGCTACCGTCAGTCCGCTGAGTTCAATGACTCCGCCATTCTCTACGGTAATGGTACCATCAGGAGAGATGATGGCACTGATGTTGTCACGGGAAGTTCCCCATACGTCGATATTCACCACGTCACCAGGACCAAGCACGTAACTCTGTGGGGTGGCTATGTTCATCTCAGGTTCAAAGGTGAGATCCCTGCGGTTGAACATGTCACGACCGAATACTTTCTTTTTTCCTTTCTTGTTTTTATAATAGTCTAATTGGTCTTGGAGATGTTTGACGAGTTGTGCAGTGTCTTGTGGCATCCATTCATCCAGTTCAGTCTCCAGTTCCAGATATTCCGGATCGTTCTCGTCGAAATACTGGTGGGTCGTATATCCGGAAATACGTCCGTTCGAATATTGTTGGGCTGCAGATTCATTTTCGAGGTACTCATTATAGTTCTTTTCCGACTGGGTTGGCAGGTTTCTGCCTGTTTCCAATCTGCTAATTCCGTTGTTGACACGGGTGCGGTCTTTGGTGTCCCCCCTGCCTATCGTCAGTCCATTGGAGTCGTCCCCTTTCTGCATATTGTTATACATCTTGCGGATTTTCCGGATTTGCGAGGCAGTGACACCTCGTTGCATGAGGTTGGTGACAATGCGTGACTGTGTTGTCCCTTTCTGACGCTCTTTCATAACGTAGTCCAACACTTGCTGATCCGTCATTCCAGACTGTGCCAAGACATTTCCTGCACAAAACAGGAGAAGCATGCTAATGATGATATATCTGTAGTTTCCCATATATATAATAACAAGAAAATCGGAAATTTATTGCAAAGGTACAAAATAATTCATAGTTTATAGTTCATAGTTCATAGTTTTTTCGTAACTTTAGATAAGTTACTCCATCTCGGCATAAAAAATAAATGGGATTTATTTTGTTTTGCGCTCGATTTTTCGTAACTTTGCAGCGCAAAGTACATTTTCTTGGGGTTGACTGGATTT
>ODAI013828770.1_pt1 | contig 17519 bp, 22 predicted proteins | sample 1539321 | NCBI WGS metagenome assembly ODAI01 (sample SAMN02144231, study PRJEB22623) | gut metagenome | biome: sheep rumen | host: Ovis aries | place: New Zealand | reverse complement strand
TTTACGGAAGAACGCAAGTTGACCGACATCGCAAAGGCATACGAAGGAGGAAACTGAAATGATGGAATTCAAATGTCCAAACCTCCATGAAAATGAATATGGAGAAGAAGTGTGCAGGTACACAGATTGCCCATGTCATTGCCATTCACGCGAAGAATGCACATTTAGCCCTTGCTTTGATGGCGTTTCAAGCGAATTTGACTAAGTGAGAAACTGAAATGGACAACGACAACTATACCCCAATAGCGCATTGGAAATCCATTGAATACGAGTATGCCACCTGCTCAAACTGTGGGTTCAACGAATACACGGATTGGGACTGCACCAACGAAGCGAAGGAGAAAATCAAGACTTTCCACGAGAAGTACAGGTATTGCCCCGGATGTGGGAGGAAAATGGAAGCACCAATAGAAAGAAGGAACAACTGAAATGGACGACAACTTCATAAATGCCATCAGCAAAAAACTTGCCAAAAAATTCATGGATGAACACAACACAATTCCCCCGGTTGAATATGTCATCGTAATCATGAAGGGCAAGACATTGACGGCAACTCATCGACATATTCCATCTTCGTCAAAGGGACGGTCAGAAATAACAGAAACCAAATTTATCCCAGATGAAAATGGACAATTGTTTGGAATCAAACTGGCATGCTCATTCTACAAGAACAAAAAGGGCAAGAGAACCAAACAAATGGTTTGTTCTGGAATAAAAGACGCTTTGATGAACTACATTGGTGGTTTTTCAACAGATATCCAGGACAAAGTTGAGAAGTGGATAGTTTTGGCATAAAGAAAGGAGAACTGAAATGAATAGCGACCACATAGTGATGTTCAACCACGACTATTCCAAGCTGCATGGTCAGAGAAGCGGGAAGTTAATCCATGCCGAACTGGTGAAGATGGACAAGACATTCTCCAAGGAGGCTTTGGAATACGACACTGATGGACTGTACGAGTTCAAGATGGGCGAATACTACATCCAATGCGTGTTCTTGGGGGACAAGGACATTCCATTCACCACATACAGAAGCGAAACACAGGAAAACCGCGACAAGTATTTCCTCCACGTTGGCGAGGAATTCGAGTTCGTGGTTCACATCAAGGAAATCTAAACAAAGGAGAAAACTAAAATGGACATGACATATTTCAACGCGGAGAAGACGAGAGACAATCTCGTTCAGTGGATAAAGGACTGGTTTGAGAAGAACGGTCCGACAAGCAAAGCTGTTCTGGGAATTTCTGGCGGTAAAGATAGCACGATTGTTGCCGCGCTATGTGCAAGGGCAATTGGCAAGGATCGCGTTCTTGGCGTTCTCATGCCGAATGGGGAGCAGAAGGACATCTCGGATTCGATTAGGGTCTGTGAAGCCCTTGGCATCCCCAACGTCACAGTGAACATCAAGGGCGCGTATGACGCAATTGGAAATGCCACGATTGACGCATTGGGTGACATGGTGGTTGAACTGTCGGAGCAGACCCTCATCAACCTTGCTCCACGTCTCCGCATGACAACCCTTTATGCCGTGAGCCAGACAGTTGGTGGACGAGTAATCAACACCAGCAACAAGTCGGAGGCAATGACCGGCTACTTCACGCGCTGGGGTGACGAGTGTGGCGACATGAAGCCTCTCATCAACCTGTTGAAGAACGAGGTTGTGGCAATTGGTCTGACGATGCCCGAGATTCCACGCGACCTTGTGGAGAAAGCGCCGTCGGATGGATTGACTGGAAAGACTGACGAGGACAAGATTGGATTCAGCTACGATGCCCTTGACAACTATCTCCGTTGCATCAAAAACGATGGGGACGTTGACAAGAAGATTGAAGCGCGAATCTTCAGCACTTCGTTCAAGCGCAAGCCAATCCCCGCTTTTGACCCATTGACAATGTAAGGAGAACAACCATGAAGAAACTGATTTTCATTGGATTGATGTGCTTCCTCGTTGGATGCTTTGAATCTCCTGTTGACGAGAGTGGCAAACACATAGCCGAAAGAAAAGGAACAAACGAATTCAATGTGGTTCTGTATCCAGGTGGCGAGAGATTGACATTCCATTACATCATGATTGATGGACACGAATGCATTGTAATGACGGGACCCAAAATGGGTGGATTGACGCATTCGCCAAAATGTCAATGCCTTAACCGCAATGCCGAGATTGTCCTTCCTGTAAACATCGTCACGAACTGTGTTCCGAACATCGTGCCATTGTAAACAAAAATCTCCTGTTTGTTGGGTAAAACAAAGGTCGTCCCTTTTGGAACGACCTTGTTTCGTCATGGATTTCTGAATTGTTATCAGATTGAATCCATTTCCGTCCAAGATGCACCTGTATTGAGGACGGCGAGGTCAATGATGATGAACTCGATTGTCTTGACAGGCTTGATGCCAATCTTGACGCGAAGTTCGTTGCGGTCAATGACTTCCGGCGTGTTGTTGCTCTCATCGCAGGTGATCTTGAATCCATACAGACCACCACGGTTCATCAAGTCCTGGAAGAATGGCGTGATTGTCTTCACGTACTTCTCGCGGAGGGCGGCGGTGTGTGGTTCGTAAAGGAACTGCCTTGAAGCGAAGTACACGTACCTCTTGATGCGGCCAATCAGACGGCGCACGTTCACGCGGTCAAGCGCAGACTGCCTCGTCTGGAACGTCTTCTGACCTTCCTGAATGATGCCGTCGTTGAGGTAGTGGATCGCGTAGTTCCAGTTGGTGTCGTAGATTTCACCAGCCTGAACCCTGTTCGGGTTGAAGGAGGTCTCCACCATGTTGATTACGCCACGGCGCATTCCTGCTGGAGCATCCCACCAGTTGTACTGCTTGTCGGTGAGGATGTACGTACCCATTGCCTTGATTGATGGTGGAACCCAGAGGGTGTCGCCAGTGTAGTCGCTGATAGTACGGTACCAGTTGAGGTAGCCTGCGCCATAGCTGGTGTTGAATCCAGCAATCTTGGATAGATATGGAAGGATGTTGAGGTCAATGCTTGTGTCCTTCTTCGTCTTGCGCACCACCTGCTTGTTGCCAATCAGAACCATTCCACGGGGACCATCTGCGCAGAACATGCAGTCTCCACGGAACTTGCAGAACGTATCGTACTTGAAAATGATCGTCTTCCAATACGCCAGATCCGTGTTCTTGTTGAACTTGAAGAACGAACTGTACTTGACCGGCTGGTACAAACCACCAACATCCTCGCCATCGTCAGCGCTTGGGTCGTAGACCTGTTTCACGAACTGCGCAATGTTGGAAACGCCGGCATCGCATACAACGTCAATTTCGGAAGTGTGGATGTCAGACATGGTGTCCAGAATCTTGTTGAGGGACTGAGAAATCGTGGTGTAAGTGATGATTGGCTCGGCCATTTCTGGATAGAAGCCAAGCATGATGTTCGCATCGTCAATGCTTCTCATTGACTCAATGTACCTCTGCTGTGCATAGCAGCATCCTTCCATGACAGAAGCGACGTACTTGAGGAGATCCGCGAGTTTCTGGTTGTACTGTGAATTGAGGTACACCTTCAACTTGAGGAATTTCTCAACGAACTGCTTTTTCTTCTTCTCGTCTTCTTCATTGCCACCAAGGCCAATCCTTGGCTTCATCTTCTCCTTCTTTGTCGTGTCAATGTTCACGATTGCGTCAAGTTTCGCCTCAAGCGCGTCCTTCTTCGCAAGCAAAGTGTCTCTGCTCTGTTCGTCAGATGAAGAAACCTGCTCGGCTTCAGACTTGATGAAGGTAATTCCACCAAACAGTCCAAGATCGTCATAGGACTTGAACAGATCTTCAATGTACTTCGTTCCGGCCTTCTTCTTGTCGGCATTGTCCTTGTTCTGTGAGTCAATGAACGCATCGTCAAGCCTGTCAAGGTTGATTTTAGCCTTCTTGAGGTAGCGGAGCCTGTTCTTGAACCTGTTGCTCTTCTCAATGGAATTCATGATAAGAGCCTGGATTGCCTCCATTCTCGTCTTCGCCCACGCCTCGGAGTTGTAGAAGTCGTCTGAATCCTCGAACACAATGCCATCTGGAACAAGGTTCTCGCCATGGACAAGGCTCTCGAAGTCGTAAATCGCCCTCAAATAGTCTGTGGAGTTGAGAATTGACAACTCTCCAAGTTTCTCCTTCGTGATGTTGGGAGAGGAGAAGTCGCTTGTCTGGTCTGTGTTCTCGTCTTCAAGCTCTGGGTCGGGATCAAGAATTCTTCCCATTGCCATCGCATATACATATGCGTCATATGTATATGGAAGAACCTCTGGATCGTCCTCAACCTTTGTCAGACTGAACTTGATTTGACCCTTTGTGTCGCACTTTTCGCTTTCCCCTTCTATGACATTTCCATTCTCGTCCTTCTTAATCTCCCTCTTCTTGATTCTGTACTTCACAGTTGGGAGTTCAGTGATGAATTTCTCCGAAACGTCAAGGTACTTTCCAATGTCAAGATCGTCAATGTATTTTTCAAGTTCCTGATTTGGAGCAAGTTTCTTGAGTTTGTCCTCAGTGAATTTTCCACCAAGAACGAGCTGGTCAAGCGTGCATATTGGCTATTTCGCGTCGGAGTTGTAGAACTGAAGAAGCGCACCCATTGTTGAAACTGCCAGATTGTAAAGTGGGTTCTCTGTTGTGTTGCTGTTCTCATCGTCAACTTCCCACATCACGTCCCTTGGAGCCTCAAGCCCATATTGAACTTTGGTCTTTGATCCAAATCCAAGCATCTTCGCGGCATATGCCGAGAACAGAGTAGCTGCCTGATACTCCCTATCGTTCTTGATGTCCTGCTTGACCTCTTCGTAGTCAGAATCTGACCCTGCCACGAAACCATGGTCTGGGTTCAACACCTCCTGTGGGTTCTCCAGGTTGGAGAAGCAGTAGATGTACTCGGAGTTGTTGTTGATGATGGTGTCAATGAATGTCGTAAGTCCCTTCTCGTTCTTGCCATTTGGATCAAGGGAGCCAACCCAGGTCTCAACTGGCTCGAAGTCAATCTTTCCATCTTCCGTTGACACGAACGCCTTGAACACAACAACACACACATCGTTGCAGATGAATGGCTTCAACTTGCCATCAACAAGGTTTCCATTCACAAGGCAAGACTGCGCTATCGTAGCGGCCCTTTCTGAGAGTGAAGTTGAAAACACGTTGTCCTTCTTCATCAATGGAGTGTGGAGATCGGAGTCAACAAACGTTGTTGGGAGATATTCCGCAGCTGCTGCAGCCCCAGCTGGGAACATGATTGTCTTAAGGGAACGAACTGGCTGATAGAGTTCGTCCACTGGAGCCTCAACCCCAGTTGACTTGTTCTGGAACCAAGCTGTGTTGCACATCGTGGTGATTACTGGAACAATTCCGATGCAGTACCTTGAATCGCGGTTTTCCTGCTTGTCTGCAACCTCTGGAGTCCTTGTATACACGGAACGGGTCTTGTCAACCAGATAAATCACGTTTGGATTTGGCGCAGACTCTCCTGTCTCATATTCCTCAACCAAGTCCTTGGAAAGGAAATCCTGACCAGAAGGTGCAATCAAGGAAAGGTGGTTGATTCCCAAATCCTTGAGGGAATGGTAGTTCTTGATGAACCTTCCATCTGCGTCAGTTGGCTCAAGTCCATCAACGTACTGTCTTTCCCCAAGTTTGTCCAATTCGTCATAGTAGAACGAACCAACTTCTTCGTCCATATGGTAAAGTGGACGGCTTTTGTTAACCACGTACTTTGCAGCCGCGTAAATTCCGGCTATGTCGTTGGAATAAGGAATCTTGGCAGCGTAGAGAAAGCCCCCTTGATTCAGAACTTCCATGCCAGCGTTGTAGAAATATTCCTCGGCCTCGTTAGTTGGTGCGCCATAGTTGAGAAGCCAGCTTGAGCGGTTCGTGATTTGAATTGGCTCAAGATCCTCTCCCTTCTGAGCGAAACCAGTGATAAGGCATCCTGTACCAATATTGGTTGTGGTATAACCGGACAAATCATGTTCCCGTATCTCCACACCAGGGGCCTTGATGCTTCTTGGTGATGACATTGTTAAAACATCCTCGTTTTTACTGTTTTATTATTCCTACCCAATAATGAACACCCGTCCATAATTTCGTAGGTCACATATTATTTACACGATTTACATTCAAAACCCATTTCTATTTTTTGATGTTGAATGGTAAATAAAACAAAGATAATAACTGTTTTTACAATGTATTGTCAACGTATTATTGGTAAATAGTCCATGAAATCAGAGGATTAATCATAAAATGAAAACAAGAGAAGGAACATAGACGAACCCAAGGTTCAAGTGCATGGAAGAAGATGGAAATGACGATACAAGGTTCTTGATTGAAGTCATGGACGAAGAAGGACACTTTGACAAATTCATGGTTGACCTTGCCGACGAAAGCGATTGGGGCAACATCAACACAGTGGACGGAACATGCTACTTCCCATCGGGAGAGGAATTCGATGGAATTGGCTGGGGAAACGATGAAGATGGGTACGAGAAAATCTGCACCGTCTGGAAGAACGGGTATCGGGACGATGAAGAGGAGATTTCAACATGGGAGTTCGCAGAAATTGTTGACTCGCTCACCGGTCTTTACAGCGACATGTGATATGCGATGAAGATAACAACGACAGACAGGCTTCCAGACATCAACGTTGCGGGATTGAACAGAATCCTGCAAATAAAGCCAGACGTCTCAGACGAAACCCACAAGGCGAAGCACGATGCAAGGAAGGACGAACACGTTACCTATCTCAAGCCAGAGCAGGAAACGCCATTGAAGGACTATCCAAAGTACGAGGAAGCCCATGTGGACGATAAGTCAACTTTCCTGCATCCTGCGATAAAAAGCAAGCAGGAGTTGATTGACTGGGTTCTGACAATGCTTGGACATCCCCTTGTCACGGTTGAACTCCGGCAGAACCACTTTGACGCAGCTATCCAGAGCGCATTGATGATGTATACCAAGTACGCGACGTTCCCAAGGAAATACGTATTGAAGTCGTCTAGGCAGTACGTCCCTGGAGTTGGCATTGATTTGTCAAGGGAAAACGCCACACAGGTAACGGATCTCCAATATGGTGTTGACTTCACTGGATGGGGAGTTGTCCTTCCCTGGATGATAAACAGAACCTCTACTGGGAACTATGGAAGTGGAAATCTGGCTGGGTCTTTCATCACCTACCACAATTTCGTTGAATTCAAGAAAATGGCTCAGAGGGTTTTGGCAACGCAGCCAGACTGGCAGTTCAACAGAGCGGCAAAGAGACTTGTCATAATCCCAGAGCCAAAATACTGTGGAAACATACCTCCACCCTACCATTCGGAACTTTGGCCATATCCAGAACTTGGAAGGATTCCAGACCCAAGATGGGGCGTTCCAATGGTGATTGAGATAGAGGTTGAGCCACCTCTTGACGAGTTGTACTGCAACGAGCATGTCAAGAGACTGACATTGGCATACTGCAAGATAATTCTTGGGCAGATTCGTGGGAAGTACGATGGCATTACCCTCCCTGGTGGTGGAAGCGTGAGCAAAGACATTGGCTCGGAGGGCAAGGAGGAACTTGCCAAGCTGGAGGAGAACCTCCGAGCAGAGACCGCGTTTGGTCAGGAGATATTCTTCGCATAACAATTAAAGGTGATTGGAAATGGAAATTACACTTGAAAAAACCAGACAGCAGCCAGATTTTGGTGGAGACAGAATTGGTGAAATCCAGCAGACTGGCGACAAGGAACAGGACTTCAACAACGCAATGGTGGCTTTGAGGGACGATAACTACGAGGCGTTCATTGACGATTTGAACACGCTTGCCGACGATCCAAAGGTTAAGAACCTCAGAGACGCAATTGTTGACAAGTTCAACAGCAAGGATGGAGTCCAGGTGTTCTTCTCAAGCGAAAAGGCGATGCCAATAAGGAACATCCACCCAACACAGTTCGAGGTTGACATGGAGAAGTCCCTTTCATATCCTCTCCAGAAGAAACCTTCTGGATTGGTTGACATTCTCGCAGGTGAAAAGCCATTGAAGCTAGCTGGTCTTCCCCTTGTGGTTGCCGAGATTGAGGGAACGAACTACATCATTGATGGACACCACAGATGGTCATAGGTCTACTGTCTGAATCCAGACGCGAAGATGGTTGTGCGCGTCCTCAAGTCAGACATGATTCAGCATCCAGACGATGCGTTGAAGCTGGTGCAGATGGAGATATTCGTTGCGAAAGATGGAAAGGAACTGCCACAAAGCAAGGTTGAGTCCGGATACAACCTCTACACCATTGACGCAAAATCCTTCCAGAAATGGTGTCAGAACACGATGTCGGACGATGCCAAGAGGATATTTGACAAACTTCTGCCCGGAAAGGATCCAATAGAGTACATGTGGCACAACGTTGAGACAATGAGGGAAGAGGCAAAACCCACAGACAACGCACATGGAAGGGAGGACATGCCACAGACAGACAAGGTTGATGGCGAGTTCATAAGCCCAAGGGCAGAGGAAGTGTCAGAGAACACAAAAATTTCTGAATCCAATAAGAGGAAAACAACAATGAAAAAACTGAAAATAACGAAAGAAAGATTCGAGAAGTCCAGATACTTCCAGAAGAAATACGGCAAATTGGAGTATGTCTCTGAAAGCGGAAACCTGTACAAAACGAACAAAGGCAAGGTGCTGATGTTCAAGGAATCATCGTCCAGATATGGCTTGAATGATGTCAAGACGGATGGTGATGTGTTCAGAGCAATAGAGAAAATATGCAGCTCTGAGGGAAGAGATTCTGAATCCATATTCACCAACTGTGCAAGACATCAGGTAGTGTGGGAATTGGAGGAAAAACTTCTCAATGGCGAGAATCTGAACACAATCGACAGATTGAATATTGCTTGTCTGCTTGCATCAAATCTAGATCATGACGACAGCTATGAACCAATGGATGGTTATAATGAATCCACCAGAAAGTTCGGCAAAAAGTTCGCCAAGGAAAGTCTGGAAGAAGATCCGGCGTTGGTATGTCCCTATTGTGGTGGCAACAACTGCGAGGTTTCAATTGGCACAGACGACTTGAACTTCACCAACCTTGACAGACTGCAAGGCGAGACGTTCAACGTGGAATGCTGGTGCAACGATTGCAACAAGCCCTACAATGTCACTGTTGAGTTGAATGTGAAGGATGTCTATCCAAACGAAGATGCAGATGAACTGTCCGGCGATTGGGCGTGATTTCAATAGCAAAAACATGGATGAAGGATGGGTGTGTAATTGCCCATCCTTTATTTTATATCCAGAAAACTCTGATTTTTCAAGTTATGTAAAAAACTGGATTTATTTTACGAACCCCCTTGCGTTCCGAACTCCATTGTGGTATACTGTAAGTGTTCTGAGGGACAAAGGTTCTTGAGTGAGAGCCAAAGTCCCAGAGGGATGGGAAAAGGAGAAGCCCATGAGTTCTCCAATAGGAGCAGTAGTTATGGCGAAGTCCACGAAAACCACGAAGACAAATGGCGCGACCTGGGAGATGGTTGGCAAGTCCACGAATGCCAAGAAGATCGCTGACGCGCTTTCTGCGTGTGGTCTGAATTTTGAGGTTGAGAAGCGGCCGATTTTCTTCGGCCCTAACATGAAAGGCATCAAGGACAAGTTCGCAACTGTGCGCACTGACAAGGAGGGGTACATGGGGATTGTTGGTTCTGGCTATGAAATCTGCCAGAACGAGACCGCATTTGGATTTGCTGACTACATTGACCCGAACCTTACCTTCACCCGTGGTGGTCTGACCTACTCCGGTCTGTGTTGGGTGGTTGGAAAGCTGCCTGCCATCAAAATTCTGGGCGAGGACTACACGCCCTGCATTGTCCTTCAGAACAGCTTCAATGGCAAGTACAAGGTCCGTGCCAACATCGTGGCCGTGTCCACCGCGAACTACGCACAGTTCAACATTGGCTTCAATGGAATCACGAACACGATTTCCATTCTCCACAAATCCTCGCTTCCCGCGCGCATGAAGCAGGGTCAGGCGGCTCTGGTGACTGTCCGCGAGTACATGGATGGTCTGCGCAAGGCCGCAGAGAAGTACGCCTCCATCAAGATGGACAAGGAGCAGATTGAGCTGTTTGTATCCCTTCTGTTCCCCATCCGCGAGAACATGAGCGAGACGACCAAGGCCGGCATCCTGAAGAAGCGTCAGGAGTTCACCTCCTGCTTCAATGACGCAGGGAACAAGGCGCACCGTGGCGATGCCTGGGGTCTGATTCGCGCCTACGCCGACTACACCACGCACACCGTGTCTGGCACGAAGACCAAGACCTTCGAGCGCCGCTTCATGGACACCACGATTGGCAAGTCCACCTTTGGTGGGTTTCTGAAGAAACTTGAGACCGTGACCGGCAAGAAGGTTGCGTAAAAGGGAACTGGATGGTGGATGGGATGTTCAAGTCCCTCCACCATCCGAAACCGATTTCAAAACAAGGAGAGACGAAAAAATGAAAAAAAGCGAAGTCTGGATTGTCAAGATGGAGAACGAACATGACGAGTCTGAATTTGACCGTTTCATGTTCCCTGCACTGAAGGACGTTTCAAAATTCCTCAGAGAGTACCTTCCCGCGAGTGGGTGTTTCTCCGGAGACATTGACGAGTTCCTTCGTGACCTTGAGCGGGATGCATACAAGTTCCTGTACGCGCACCGTGACCTTGACGAAGGTGGCATTGAAGTGTTCACAGTCAGCACTACCAAGCCGATTGCAAAGGACTATATCATCAGTTGAAAGGCAAAACAAAATGGACAAAGACCAGAACAAAAAGACGCATGTGCGATATGCCGTGCATTACAATGACCGAAACTACGAGTACGAGTTCCACAGTGCGAAGAAGCACTATCTGAGGAACCACGCTGACGTGCTGAACGTGCTTGAGTACTGCGTCTCTCAGGACTTGAAGAAGGATCTTTACAAGCCGAGCGAGAAGTTGTATAATTTCAGTGTTGTTCGGCTTGTGAACGATGAACCAGATGCCAATTGGGAGGTTGATGGCGTCAAGTACCATGAATCCCTCAAGAACGTCATCATGCAGTTTGTTTTGGATTCAATCAAGCGGAACTCCTAACATCAATTCAGAAGGTCATATGAAGGAAAGAGAAGACGTAATACGGCGAATGGGAACAGTCACCAAAGTGCATGGTGGCACATACGAGATTGAGGATGACGAGACGAAGCGGAAGATTCTATGCACGTTGAACGGCAAGATGAAAATGCACTCCATCAAGCTGACACTTGGCGACAAGGTTGAAGTTGAACTTTCAATCTATGACCTGACAAAGGGACGGGTTGTGTACAGACATCGGTGAAAAGACTGAAGCAAATGGAATGAAAGTGTGGGACGCAATGGCTGGTGAAAACCGGCCATTGTCTGTATTAAGTGAACTGGACGTCAAACAACTGCGTATGCACTGGGACAATTCCCTCACAGGTGTTCCTCACGAACTGTGTGACTGAATCCCTCAACTTCTCCTTGTACTTCTCCAATTCCCTTTCTTCCTCGGTCATGTCATTCTCGTCCTTGCTTGACTTGGCAAGATTGGAATTCTCCACAACAACCGAGAACACGTTGGACTTGTGCTTGATTGAGGACTCGAATCTGTTGATGTTCTTCACAACCTCAACCATCTGGTATTGAAGGTCAGGTTCCGGATTCAACCTTCTTGTGACAACGTTTCCATCTTTAGAGGTGCCAAGCCTTATTTCGCATGGCTTGTACAACAGGGAAAGCTGATTTGAACAGGAACCCATCCCAATGTAGTCCCTCCCCTCGGACATCAATATGCTCCCATCGGAAACAGATGGATTCAAGTTCATGTTGTATCTTGGATCAAGCACTGATTTTGTCACGAACATGTCCCCATACAAATCTCCACTTGAATAGTTGTTACTGAACTCTATTCCGGAAGTTGCGACGTTTCTCAATGACGTCTCAACTACTGTCTGGTAGGCAAGATCTCTCTTATACTGTGAAACATCCCAGAAACTCTGGTATCTCAACTCCCTTTCCTCGTCAGATATTCCAGTTTCGTTCACGTAATCCCCCCAAGTAAGATGCTTTCCCATCCCAATACCATTTTCAACCATCAAGCCCTTCACCACAACCCCGGACTTTTTCAGCATGTTCCTGTAGTTCTCGTCTGTGTTCCTTTTTCCAAAGTCAACGTCAAAGTGGATCCTGACAACAACGTCAATCTGGTTTTCCTTCAACGATGTGTCAGTCAAATGGTGAACGTACCTGTAGAACCCATTTCCATCTTCGTGCGCAAGGCCGGAGACAGATTCCCCAACAGCGCCAAGAACTTCATTTTCGTCTGCAAGAACCTGAATCTGCAAATTCTGCAAATTGATTCCATTTGCCACTATTGGCTTGACCCAAAACACCAAATCAAGCTGGTTGAAGTCCTTTGAGACTGGAACAACTACTCGGAGGACTCTATCGTTTCCAGAAATGAACGTGTCGTAGAGATTGAACATGAAACCAACCCCATTTCCATCTCCATTTGAAATGACGTATTTCCCACCATCATATCCAGTTTTGGAATTTCTCAAATTTCTGAACGTGTTCTGGTTCAATTCAATCCACTCCCATTTCAATGGGTCGCTTTCATCTCCAATCAAAATCAAGTCAGTTGGGGAATATGTGGCGAGAACCATTTCATATGAACCATCTCCAAGTATGTTCATGATTGAGACGTTTCCACCATAAGTTTCATCAACTGCTATTCTTGTCTTTCTGTTGTGGGTTTCATACCAGTCAACAAAGTCAAGAACTCCAGAAATATCGTCCTTCCAACAGGCTGGACACTAAACTTTCTGCCCATCAGGTGGCGCAACCTCAAATGCGTATCCACAGTTTCTGCACCTCCTTTTGATTCTGGACACCTTGTATTCTGCGTCACTTGGCTGGAACAAAGTCAGGCTGTGTGGAAAATGGTATGGTGTTGAATGCCCATTTACAATCGTGAGTCCATTTCCGTGCATCTGCCTTGAAACGCAGTCACCAATTCCTACGTTTGGCGACATCACGTACAGGTTGTTTCCAACCTGTTTGACCGACTAAAGGCACTTCATGTAACTGACTTTTCCCTGAAGAGTTATTCCCCTCTGCCTTTCCATGTAATCGTCTATTTCATCCTTTGCCAGAGCCTTGACTGTATTTGAAAAGAGGGACTTGCTTGACATCTTCTTGTATGGGAAAAGAACGTTCAACTAAGAAGAATTCACCTCAACACTGTTTCCATCATCATCTTCAACGATGGCTCGTCCATTGAGACCGTGCATGTAAACCTTGTCCAGATGCAGTAATTTCTGGTTTGGCTTCATCCCAACCGTATCGTCCATCATGTAGAGTTCTTGATGCCCTTTCTCCTTGAACCTGGTCTGAAGATCAAGGTTGAAGTCAACAATGTATTCGTTTATTGCGTCAATGTCGGTTGAAGATGGGGGGTTGAAGTCTGGATATGTTCTGCGCCATTTTGAAATGAATGCAGGAATTCCCTTCACTCTTTTATCCAAAGATGGAATTAGGACAGGGAAATCCTCATCAACCTGGTTCAGAACCAATGCGTTGGCAGTCTGACCACTGTAAAGTCTGTCTATGTTAAGAACGTACTTCTTCATACTATGGTATTTACCATTATCTGTGGAATGTGGTAAATACCACAGTATGAGCAAAAAAGAAGAAAAATTTTCCACGCATTCAATAGTTCACGATGAATACTACAATAGGGTCATGGACTTGGACTTGCCGTGGTTCAATCCAGAAACTGCAAGAATTGACGAATTATGTGGATGGTCACTTGACTTCCAGACATACTACATCATGTTGAGTCTGCTTGACAGAAACAGACCAAAGAACATACTTGAACTTGGATTTGGGTTTTCATCCCTGCCAATCAACCAATACGTAAGAAACTTTGGGGCAAGGCATGACATTTGCGAGGGAAACCCAGAATGGATTGACTATTTCAACCAGAAATACTGCAAGGATGGAGAATGGAATTTCAACCTGATTGTGAAAAACGAGATTGTCAAGACGTTATATGGCTATGAAAACTGCAGGATATATGACGATTTCAGAAATGGACTTAATCCACCCTATGATTTTGTCCTTATAGATGGACCGGCTGGAAGCAAGGAAACTGTTTCCAGAGCGAACATCCTCAATGACATTGACGTTCTTGACAAACACAGTACAGTCATTTTCCACGATACCAGACGGGTTGGAGAGCAAATAACCATGTCCAAAATGATGGAAAAGCTGAAAGGATATTGGAAGCGCGATTTCAACCTCTGTTCGGTAATCACAAACATGGACGTTTCACTTGATGGAATGGAGGCTTCAAAATGAACAGCGAAAACAAGATAGACATGCTCAACTACTGGATTGAGGAAATTGTCAAATACTTTGACGAGATTGGTTTTGAATATCGGCCAATGCCAAGAATAAAACTTGACCAGACCCCAAATCCAGAAGACGAACTTTTCATCAAGACAGGCTACTACGACCCTTCAAGCAACGAGTTGGTTCTGTTCATAGACAACAGACACATCAAGGACATTCTCAGAACGTTCTGCCACGAAATGGTTCACAGAAACCAGAACATCGTCAATCCAAGGCAGTTCGCATTGTCAGAGGGGGACATGCCACTTGCCCAAGCACCAATGTTGAAAAAGATAGAGAGCGAGGCGTTCTTGAAGGGAAATCTTCTGTTCAGGCAATTCACTGAGAGATATACTCATTGACCTGTCAATAATAGACACATTCAAGGAAACAAAAATGGCGTGGAGAAATCCACGCCACAGTGCTTTTCCAATCAATTGAAAGGAATTGCCAATCAAAACTCCTCGTTGAGGATTTCCTGCAGCTTTCCTGGATTGATCTTTTCAAGTTCAACACAGTTATCTATGAGTTGGCGCAAACTGTCAGAATCTGAATCCTCTGCCAAATCCCAGAACTTCTCTTGAATCATCCACACGAGTTCATCCTCTCTGTCGGCCATGTCAAGCACGTCCTCCTGAAGACCCTCGTTAACTGCATTTTCAAGCATGACTTCATAGGTTTTCTCTCCAAGGTCAAAGTCCTTGATAGTTCCCTTGAACTCTTCGCCATCCTCGCCTTTCATCACGATGTGGTCTCCCTTGCGGAACGGACCCTTGAAAGCGTCTCCAATTGCCTTGCCAACCTTCTTCGCACCAGACTTCACCTTCTCCCAACCAGACTTCATCTTGTCGCCAATCCAGGACTCCTCAAGAAGGTTGATGTTCGGAACCATTCCCCTTATTGAGGAATTCAACTGGTCAATCAACTCTCCACGGTTTGCCTTGTCAATGTAGTACGCCTCAAATCCCTGTGGATCATTCTCGTATGTGAAGTAATCGTCGTAGTCCTTGTCGTAATACTCAAAATCTGAGATGTTCACAAGGCAATCCTTGTACAGCACAAAGTCTCCATCGCCCTGACCATAAATCTCCTTCACCTTGTGGACATTCGGGATTCCAAGCCAATCTTCGTCTTCCAATCCATCATCCCCAATAGCAGCGTAAGCCAAGTTGTCAAGTTCACCCTGAAGGTATCCACCTTGTCCACCCTGTTCCTGCAGCCATGCGTCAAATCCCTTCTCGTCCTTGTCCTCAGGATGCTCTTCCCTGTACACGTCTGACATTCCTTCAATCACATCCCAGTAGTTCATGGAGAATCCCTTGTACTGGATTTCTGGGTCTGACCAATCGCCATGGTAGATGTGCTTCGCCCCAGGAATGTCAAACCACCACTGTTGCTTCTTCTGCAATTTCTTCATTGGCTTCTTCGCCTCTTTAACAATTTTCCTGAAATCCATTTTATTTCCTCATTGTTGATTCACAGTCTATTTACAGAAATCATTTCCTTTTCACAACGCCCAGTTCAATTGCCCGTTCAACCATTGCCTATACAAGTTCCTGCAAATCTGGAACCTTCACAACGGTTATCTTCACTGGCTTTCCATCCTCAAGGTACTGGAAGTGGTGGAGTTCCTTGCTAACAACAGCATCCTTTGGAATCTTGCCAGAATCCTTCGCAGCCCATTCGTAGACGTTCAACTGGAGTGCGTACTTGTTGTAGGCGTTGTTGTTGATGTCCTTTGTCAGTTCGTCTATGCCAACCTTGCCATTTGGTATGTCCTCCAAGTCCTCTCCTGCCGTCTTCCAGTCAACCAAAGTCCACACACCATTCTTTTTCATGAGCAGGTCGAACTTGCCACCCACAGTCGCCGAACTTGCGTGAAGGGAAACCTCGCTTTCAACGTCAGTTGCTCCCTCAACCAGCTTCTTGGCGTAGTCGTATATCGCGGTGTATATCGCAATCTCCTTGAGGTTCTCCCCTTCCTTTGATGGTGGTCTGCCATTTACCGCGTCGTCGGCAAGAATGTGGGCATATCTTCCAACATGGGTGCTATCCATTATGGATCGTTCCCATTCTTGTTCTGCCTGACTAAATGAAATTCCCTTCTCCCTTGCCATCTTGCCAATGAATGCCTCCAAGTCAAATGGTGGGTCGAAGAACTTCTACACGAAGTTGTTTGCGCCAATGTCCCTTGTCTTTGGCTCCGTCAATGGAACTGTCTTTCTGAGGAACTTCAAGAACCTCTCGTCATTGTCCACAGCATACCTCACTCTGAGGACTGTGTCGGAACCCTGTGGCTCGTTCCACTTGTCCAACAACTCTACACACCTCAACGTGAGGGTCTGAATCTAATCCTCTGACAAGGACTTGATGTATTCATCAACTTGCTCAGATGGGTCTTTCTTCACCCTTGCCTCGTTCACGAACTCCTCTCCATCGAAATCTGGGAAAGTCAAGTCCTAGTTATTCTGAGCAGACCTCTGAACCTGCGTCTTCACCTCTTCAACAAGGTCTGGATTCTCCTTGACTGCTGGCGAGTTCTTCCACGCCCTCCACATCTTCTGCACCGAATCAACGTCATCTGGAGTCACTCCCTTGCCAAATATCATTTCAACTATCTCGTCTGGGTCTGATGAAATGACGGGGGAGTCAACAACAGACGCATGGGGCTTCCAATCGCCCTTCTTGAACCCATTTCCATTTCTGGAATACTGCATGTACTTCTTGTGGCAGAGATGCAGTCCCGTGTTCTGGTCGTATGTCCAACCCTCGTATTCATTGTGGACTTCCTTCTATGTGCCATCGTCAAGAACCTTGATGTGGGTCTCGTCTGTCAAGTCCTTGTGATATGCACATCTTGCCATGATTGCCAGCATGATGTTCCTCACGGAACCCTTGAAGAAAGTCTCCCCATCCTTCTGCTGCTGGGAGAACCTTCCAAACTTGGTCATCTTCATGTTGGTTGTTGGCATCAAGTCAACTTGAACGTACTCGTCCTTCTGTTTTCCATCATCGTTCACAATCGGCCACCGCAATGAACACACGGTAGCTGCCATGGAAAACTCCACTCCACATTCCTCTGCTCCAGACTTTGCCAAATCCACCCATTCCTCAATGC
>ODAI012153307.1_pt1 | contig 17522 bp, 16 predicted proteins | sample 1539321 | NCBI WGS metagenome assembly ODAI01 (sample SAMN02144231, study PRJEB22623) | gut metagenome | biome: sheep rumen | host: Ovis aries | place: New Zealand | reverse complement strand
GATCAAGAACTTAGAGATGCCGCAGATATAGCTTATGAAGGTCATAGCAGATTGGAGTTAGGAATCGAAGACTAAAACACTATTATTAAAATCAAAGTCTTATTGAAATCAAGAAATACAAGATATGACGAAAGAAGATATACTGAGGTTAAGAGATACGGCAGAACAGACGCGGGTACAGTTCAAGGAGCGTATGACTCGCGACAACAAGTTTGACGTGAGTTGCGAGATGGTGGCACAGAGTTCCGTGATAAGAGTGGGAATGATGCAGATGGCAATGCCGTACACCTGTACAACTATATCGATAGATATAGTGACAGAGAAGACAAAGATAAAAGAGACGAAGAAGGCAGAGATAACTCACTGTCTTCGAAGTATATAGACAATAATGAAACTACAAAAAGAGACAATGATGGAGTCGAAGAAACCGAAGATAGAGCACGTATGTCAGACCATTGTTGGAGATGGGATATTTAGAGATGACTGAACCCGACAAACCTCGTATAATTACGAGCAAAACAGGATCTTTATGGATGACCGAGGATTTGATTTACATGATATGATCGGTGTCGAAATTCTGAAATATCGAGGAAAAATAGAGAAGAAGTCACATTATATTCCTAAAGATTACCTTTATTATCGCGATTATGAGAGGTTCAATACAACAGCCCGAAAGCCCAGAGGGGGATGATGTTGCTTGAGCCGAATTCAATATCGTCTTTCACCACATAGCCCTCTTTGGCTTCGGATAGTTGTTTTTTGCCCTTGTTCTTTCCACCTACCTCAAATGTCTTTCCGTCAATCTCGAAGTCGCTGATATGCGAACTGATGACATCGGAAACAACGCGCATCTGGCTAAAGAAGAAGGTCTCACGGATATTACCAACATCAGCAGCATCGCCACCAAGCAGGTATGCCATATTGGTATTGTCCAGATATACTTTTTCAACCTTCCCAACCCCTCTGATGCCACCTGTATCATCACGCAGTTGACCTATCATGCCTGCTTGTTCCATATAAAGGAAATAGTCTGGTAGTACGTTCCGACTCACGCCAACCACGGTAGCCAACGAATCCATAACGGGCTTGAATGGAACACTTTGAGCTATGACTGCCAGCAGTTTCTTCAGTTTCCTGCCTGTTGAGGCATTCATATTAGCATATTGTGGTATATCCACCTCCATCGTCTGATTGATAACCTGACGAAGCCTTATCCCAAAATCAGATTCGCCAGAAAAAGGATAATAGCCTCTCTGCAGATAGTCGCGGAACAATGGCAGCGGATGGCTCACATCAGCAACCTTCGCTTTCAGTGCCAGTACATCATCCAACGTGTACACAGGCACCTTGATATCATGAAACAACTGTAGATACTCTCTAAAAGACAAGCCCTGCATCATAAATACAGGTGCCCGACGGCTCAGGTCAGAAAATCCTTTGTAGATATCAAGTACCGATGATCCCGTAAAGCCGACTTTCAAATCAGGATGAGAGTCGTATATCTGCTTCAGCTCGTGCGACCAGTTTTCATACTTATGAATCTCGTCTATAAATATTTGCTCACCCCCCTCTTTGGCAAACTCATCCACGGTCTCAATGAGTGTGTGCGATGAGAAATACAGGTGGTCGGCACCAATATATAATATATGTCTTGAATCCCTATGCTCCTTGATATACTGCAGAATCATTGTGGACTTGCCGACACCACGTGGACCGACAAGACCGAACATTCGAGACTCCCAGCTTATCTGGTCGAACATATAACGATGAAAGGTTGAAGTCGTTTGCTTCAACTGACCTTCCATAAATTCAATCAAAGAGATATCCATAAGCGTTTATATTACTATCCGGGTGCAAATATAGCAAAATTGCACTAAAATAGTGCAGGATTTGCATAAAAATTGCACTATGATAGTGCATTTTTAGCAAATTAAGCCCCAAAATCAGGGACAGGTGATGAAGTGAATGATGTATGAGGTCTGAGGGCTGAGGGAAGAGGGCTGAGGGCTGAGGGAAGAAGGAAGAGGGCTGATGTCTGATGTCTGAGGGCTGAAGTATGTGGGCTGAGGGAAGAAGAAAAAGATGAATTCAGACAAATAGGTTATGCCAGGGACGTACAAGTACCCATTATTTCTCCGCAAGCCTTGCGGAGATTTTTGTTTTTCTTAGAAAATGTGTAACTTTGCACAAATAAAGAAAAATCAGGGATTATGAGAAGCGATATATTGGATTTCGGTCCTATTGAGGACAAGATGCAGGGCATCATCAAGGTGATTGGAGTAGGGGGCGGTGGCTGTAATGCTGTGCGCAACATGTGGAACGACCAGATAGGGGGTGTGACGTATGCGGTGTGTAATACGGACAGTCAGTCGCTATTGCGATCGCCGGTGCCCGTGAAGATACAGCTGGGTGAAGGTCTGGGGGCTGGTGGCAACCCTGACAAGGGACGCATGGAGGCTGAGAATGGCATTGAGGATATCGAGAAACTGCTGAGTGACGGCACGAAGATGGTTTTCGTGACTGCTGGTATGGGTGGTGGTACGGGAACGGGTGCTGCTCCTGTGGTGGCTGGTGTTGCCAAGAAACTGGGCCTGCTGACGGTGGGTGTGGTGACTATTCCCTTCAACTTCGAGAAGAAGCGTAAGATTATCAAGGCACTGAAGGGTGTTGACGAGATGCGCAAGAATGTGGATGCGCTGCTGATAGTGAATAATGAACGGCTGTGTGATGTGTATTCAGATTCTGACCTATCGGTGAAAGAGTCTTTCCAACGTGCTGATAACATCCTGATGGATGCGGTGAAGGGTATCTCTGAACTGATTACGATGCCAAGTGATGGTGGTATCAAGAGTGACTTCCGTGATGTGGAGACGACGATGAAGAATGGTGGCGGTGCTATCATGGCGATGGGCAGGGCGAGTGGTGATCACCGTGTGGAGCGGGCTATCCTGGACGCTTTGGACTCTCCGCTGCTTTATGGAAATGATATCGGTAAGGCGAAGCGTATCCTTTTTAATATATACAGTAGTGACGAACACCCCATTATGGTTCGTGAATTGCAGGAAATTGATGATTTCTTTGACCAGCTGGATCCTAACATCGACGTGATATGGGGTACGGCAACGGACGACTCGCTGGGAGAGGATGCAAAGGTGACGATACTGGCTACGGGACTGGAGGATGAACTGCGTAGCGAGGTGCAGAAGGATGTGCATTGTAATGATGATGACTTCTACGAGGACTTGATACCTCAGATATACAAGCCTTCAAAGAAAAATGCGACTATCAAGGATGTGCTGACTATAGACAAGGAGTTGCCTTTCGAGGTGGAGCCTGCCAAAGTGCCGGAGGTGGCACAACAGCCTGAACCGGAGGTGGCGGAGAAAACTCTGGAGCCGCAAGAGGCTGAGGATGACGAGAGGGATGTGCCCAGACAGCCTACCATCATCGACAAATGGAGGACGTGGCTGAATGGTTTCATGAAGGAGATGTCGGATTGATGGAGGATAGGCTGAACACGATGGAGGAGGTTGCCGAGCAGGTGAGAATACTGGCTAGACAACTGCAGGCAGCGGGTAGGAAGGACTTGCTGCTGAAGGCTATCGGTGCACCTATGCTGGAGGAGTTGCGCATAGAGGCGGCTCGTGCCAAGTTGAGCAGGCTGCTGATTACGAAGGACTATAGGTTCATTCTGACGGACTATCAGAAGGAAGTGGAGCTGCAACCTGTACACAAGGCGGTTTATCTGTTGTTCCTGGCGCATCCTGAAGGTATTGAATTCAAACGGCTGGGGGATTACAGGGAGGAACTGATGCGCTACTATATGGCTACAGCTAAACTGATGGATAAGGAGAAAATCATAGAGGGCGTTGACCATTTGGTTAATCCGCTGGACAATGCCATCAACGAGAAGTGTTCGCGTATCAAGAAGGTGTTTTTGGATATGATGGATGAATATACGGCGAGCTATTATATTATCAGTGGACATACGCAGAAACATATTGAGGGTTCGTCTCGCGTGTGGTATGAACGGCTGAAGGTGATAACGCTGCCGCGTGAGTATGTTGTGAGACAGGGGTAGTCAGGAACGGATTGACAGGTAATAGCCCAGGCGATAGAGTTGGAATAGGAATAGGTTGGGGTGACGCAAGAGGATGCGGCGCTCCAAAGGGCTGAGGAGGCGATGGGTGAGGCGGATGAGGGGGGCAACAGGCGAGAGGTGACGGACAAGGGTAAGAAGGGGGGAATAGTCGATTAGTTCGTCGCGGAAGCGATGGAGCGTCTGCAAGTTGCGCTCACACTTGATGATGTAGTCGTCGTTGCTCTCGAAGGTGCAGAGAATGAGTGGGTTGTGAATATACATAATGGTGGCTCTGGTTTCGCAGAGTTGCTTGCCAAAGTGAACGTCTTCATAGCCGCTGCGAGTGAACCGCTCGTCGAAACGACAATGGGTGAAGCAGGCTCGTGAGATCAGAAAATTGGTAGAGCGGAACTGCTGATAAGGGTGTGCGTTGCAATGGTCGATGGTGTGTCGGGGTTCGCTATGTTTTTCATAAAGATAACGCAGGTTGGAGGGATTGGGACTGCCTCCAACGGCAATGCCTCCGTTGACTACATCGTACTGGTCGTAAGGCAGGTAGCGGATGATGAAGTCCATGCCTGGAATCTGCATATCGCTGTCGAGGAACAACAGCCAGGGATATCGGCTATGGTCGGCAAGGTAGTTGCGGGTGGCAGCACTGCCAGTGTTTTGTTCCTTGCGAAGGAAAGTGCAGTTGCGGAGCAATGAGATGGCTTGGTTTTGTTCCAAGGAAAGGGTGTCGGTAGATGCGTCGTCTGCTACTATGATTTCGTAGCTGAATCCGTCGGGTGCATCATAAGCGACACGCTCGCATAACTGTTGCAAGCGCTTCACGGTGTCGAGGCAGACGCTGTTGTAGCAAGGAATCAATATGGAAAGTTCCGTAATCATAATATGTGTGCAAAATTAATCAAAAAAAGTTATAAATGATGGTTTTGTCTATTTTATTTGCATGTTTTATTTGAAAAGTAGTAATTTTGCACCGAAATTTTTGAATTATCAAACAAAACAACGAAAGATATGAAAAAGAATTTATGGAAAGTGACTGCCTTGAGCGTGATGATGTTTTTCGCGGTTCAGGGACAAGCTCAGACTTTGGGTGATGTGCTGAATGCAATCGGTTCGCAGCAGGGTAGTAATGTGGCGCAGGGGTTGACCAGCGTGTTTTCCAGCAGCAAACAGGCTACAGCGGAGAAGATTGTAGGAACATGGAACTATACGGAACCTGCCATCGTGTTCACATCGGATAACATCCTGGCCAAGGCGGCATCGAAGATTGCTGCCAACAAGGTGGAGAGTAAGCTGCAGGAGCAGTTGTCGAAATACGGCATCAAGCCCGGCTCTTTCACGATGACCTTCAACGAGGACGGCACGTTCTCGGAGACGCTGAAGGGTAAGACCACCAAGGGACGCTGGGAGGTGAAGGACTCGAAGCTGATCTTGTCGGTAGTGGGGGTGAAGGCTATTTCTATCACTACTCAGATAGACGGCAAGGACTTGCAGTTTGTGACGGATGCCACCAAGCTGTTGAACTTGTTCAAGACAATCGGTGCCAAGTCGAGCAATTCGAGCATCAAGACTGTTGCCTCGCTGATGAAGAGCGTGAACGGCATGCAGGCTGGTATCACCATGAGGAAGCAGTGAAACGCTTTGCTAGTGAATAGTGAAACGCTTCGCTAGTGAATAGTGAAGAACGTTAAAAAATATTAAGAAGAAGGTATTTCTCATTCCTCATTCCTCATTTCTCATTAATAATGTGTACCTTTGCAGCCGCTATTACGAGATAGTAGCATGAAATTCAATTTAAACAATTAAAAATTAAACAATTACAATGGCAACAAAAATCAGATTGCAGCGCGGCGGTCGCAAGAGTTATGCTTTCTACAGCATCGTAATCGCTGACGCTAGAGCACCACGTGATGGTAAATTTACTGAGAAGATTGGTACTTACAATCCTAACACCAATCCTGCCACAGTGAACCTGAATTTCGATCGCGCACTTTATTGGGTAGAGGCCGGTGCACAGCCCACTGACACCGTTCGTAACATCCTCAGCGCAGAAGGCGTTTATCTCATGAAGCACCTCCGTGGTGGCGTGAAGAAGGGCGCATTCGATGAGGCTACTGCCCAGAAGAAGTTCGACGCTTGGAAGGCTGACAAGCAGAAGGGTCTTGACAAGATTGCAGCCGAAGAGGCTAAGGCAAAGAAGGACGCTGCTGCCAAGGAGTTGGCTCAGGAGAAGAAATTGAACGAGGAGATAGCTAAGAAGGTAGCCGAGAAGAAGGCTGCTATCGAGGCTGCTAAGGCAGAGGAAGAGGCTGCAAAGGCTGCTGAAGCCGCTGCTGCTGAGGCTCCCGCAGAAGAGGCTGCCGCTGAAGCTCCCGCTGCAGAGTAATCTTCATCGGTTCCAAAAATCAACGTATTGCATCGCGACTTTTATGAAGTCGTGATGCTTTTTTATATACGCTATGCTCTGACGCTTTAGTTCTGCTATTCGCTCAGGGTGTAACACCAATTGCTCCACTTCGTGAAAAACACTTTCGTAGGTTGGTTCTACGTTGATGATAGGCCGTAGTGCCGTTTCGTGGATAATATCATAATTCTCTGGTTCGCCACCTCCAACAACTATAATTCCTTTTGACATAGCCAGTAGTGCATTCATAGCAGGTGTGTAAGCATATAGCTGGTCGAAAATGACATCAGAGCCTTCCATCATCCGCTGGTATTCGCTGAAAGGGAGGGATTCTGCAATATTCAGTTTTACCTTGTGGGGATACTTGGACTGTAGGTCTTGGGCGGCTCTGAGCATGATGTCAGTACCTTTGTAAACGCTGCGTTCACGGTTTACGCCAATGAAAAGTACTACTTTTGACTTGCTGGCTCTTTCGGTCGAAAACGATTCCGGCATACGGATAGGGTAAGGAATATAGGTTGTCTTTTCTGGGAAGGCAGGGTGGTAACATACCCAGTATTCATAGAGCCCTGTGATAATACCGTCGCAGTCTTCTGCTATATATTTATTAAGTTGTTCTTTTGAAGTTCCCAACCAGTCTTGTTGGTAGTATTTCGCCTCGGCATCCGTTCGTGTTTCGTTGCCAAAGTTAAAGTCGCTATATCTCAGTGGCTTGTCGTAAGTGCATGTGTTTACCCAATACCAATCCATGCCAAATCCGCCAAGGAATATTTTTTTATTATGTTTGCGAAGATAGCGATAGAACCAGAACAGTCGTTCGGCCTTGAGCTCGAAGAAAATGGGGTTGATGAGTTGCACGACATCATAGTCTCGCATCTTGGGGAGAAGAGTCCATAACTTTAGCATCAGACGTATTCCTCCCCACTTACCAGGTGTCCTTGCCACATCAATATCGCGCGGATAGTCTTTCCAGAAATCACCATTGGATATGACACATACCTCGTGACCTAAGGAACGGAGTCCTAATGCCAGTGTCCAGTGGACGTTGCTGTATTCGCCAAGTAGTAGTATTTTCATCGTTCTTTTTTTAATAGAGGTAAGCTATGCAGCAACAGGGCACGTCCGATGCTGGAGTTTGACAGTCTGCGGAACCAAGTGTATTTCGCCGTGTAATCACGATCGGGCAACGGGAAGAGACCGTCCTGACGCAGTGTGTCGATAGCGGCATTGAGTGTTGATAGCGATTGGTGTAACATAATGGTGTTATAGAGATAATCCATCGTCAGCTGGGCCACTCGACGGTTCAGGGCCAACCGGTCGTTGTTTGGCATGTGGTCGGCTAAGTAATGCAGATGGCGTATCACTTGGAGATTGTCGTCCAGACGGCGCTCCTTGCTACTTCCGTCTTTCTGTTGGATAACCGATGCCTGGTGTTTCCGGTAGTAGTAGGCCTTGAAGGGGGTGGCGTAAACAATCTCAGCCCTTATCAGCAATTGGGGCGTAAACTCCTCATCCTCGCCATAACGGATGTTTGGCGTGAATTCCAATTGTCCTCTGACGGACTGACGGAAGAGTTTGCACCAAATGGCGCCCTGAAGATTGTGGCTGTTCATGTATTCGGTACCACTTGTCTTTATGATATCTCTATGGGTAATGGTTGTGTCGGAAGCATCCTGTGTGAAATCAAAGATGATAACCTCTACGTCCAAATTGTTTCGGATAAGGTTCAGGCAACATTCGTAAGGTTCCTTGATGAGATAATCGTCACCATCAACAAACTGGATATATTGTCCATGAGCCATGTGAAGTGCATTGTTACGTGCCACGCTGACCCCTTGATGCTGCTGACGGACATATATGATGTCTGTTCCATATTGCATGAGTCCATTCATCGGACTGCTCTCTGAACCGTCGTCGAAAACGATAATTTCACGTTCGTCAGCAGACAAGGACAATGCCAGAATGCTGTTGATGCACTCGCACAACATCGGGATGGGCAGGTTGTAATAGGTGACGATAAAGGTCACCAACGGCTGGGCTTTTTGAATCTGTGTATGAGTTTGTTGATTTTGCATAACGTGTTAATACCCAATATGTTTAGTAATATTGCTTTTACTTTTTGTCTTCCTTCAAGAATGCTGGCGTTAACATGACGCAGAGGTAGTATGATGGGTTTGCCTGTCTGTTCCCATACGTCCATCTGGATGTTTACCAGATACATGTAGTAGTGGTCGTCAATGGGCATACTGCTTTGCAGGTGAGTCTCTAACAGGAGGGTTAGTCCTTCGCCGCCTGCCGTTGCGGTAATACTTTTCGTATTGTCTGTATAGTAATATAATCCGAGGGATGTCGTACACACTTTTCGGGCTTTACGAAGCAGCTGGGGCAGGGCATAGACATCCTCAAAGATGCGACCCTTGGGAAACCGTACTCCTTCAAACAGCTGGCGGCGGAAAATCTTATTACAGGCAAAACAATGAGTATAGACCTGTGCCTGAAGCCAGTATTCATTGATGTTCTCATAACAAACGTCTTTCAACGGTGGACGTCCGCTGATAGTATATTCCAACAAATCGTTGTCGCCTATCATTTCAAGCAGAGGTGCATAGGTGTCTGGAGATATCCAGTCGTCAGAGTCAACAAAAGTGATATATTCGCCTGTCGCAATGTCCAATGCTGCATTGCGGGCATCGCTCAACCCTCCGTTTTCTTTGTGAATAACTCTGATTCGTTTGTCTTTCTTCGCCCAGTCGTCACATTTTTGAGGACAATTGTCAGGAGAACCGTCATCCACGAGTATCACCTCCATATCGTTCACATGCTGCCTTAACACACTCTCCACACAGCGGTCGAGTGTGTCTTCTACACGATAAACAGGAATGATAATACTGAGTTTCATGGCTACAAAGATACAAATTTGCAAGTAAAAAAACAAATATATTTGGATAAACGTAATTTTTTGTTTACTTTTACGTTTTATTTTAAAAATAATGACGAAAGAAAACGATGAAATATACGGTCACGTACTGAAATTTACGGGGCTGTTCGGTGGAGTGCAAGGCCTGAATATACTTATCAGTCTTGTGCGCAATAAAGTTGTAGCCATGTTGTTGGGTCCTGAAGGTATGGGACTGGCGTCGCTTTTCCAAACCACTGTTAATTTCATTTCGCAATCCACCAATCTGGGGGTATCGTTCAGTGCGGTACGTAATGTGTCGGAACTCTTCGATACGGGTGATGAAGCAAGAATAGCCCATTTTATCAAGGTTGTCCGTGCGTGGTCGTTGCTGACAGGACTTGTGGGTATGTTGTTGTGCATTCTGATAGGTCCGCTGTTGAGCAACTTTACCTTCTCATGGGGTGACCACACACTCCACTTTGTATTACTCTCTCCGTTGGTGGCCTTGCTTGCTGTAACTGGCGGGGAGACTGCTATTCTGAAAGGTGCGCGCCAATTGAAATCACTGGCTGTGATACAGGTGTATGGTATGCTGTCTGCGCTTGTCATCGCCATTCCTATTTATTTTTTCTTCGGACAAAGTGGTATTGTTCCCGTTATGGTTCTCATGGGATTAACAATGCTTCTCTTAACCATTCAGCGATCCTATCGTCTTTATCCTTTGCGCCTTGCAGGTGCCAAAGGCGTTCTGGGCGAGGGCATGGGGATGGTCCGCTTAGGAGTGGCTTTCACTCTGGCCGGTGTGTTGGGTAGTGGTGCGGAATTCGTCATCAGAACTTATCTCAACAATGTTTCCGACTTGGAGACAGTAGGCCTATATAATACGGGATATATCCTGACGATGACGTATGCCGGACTGGTATTCTCGGCAATGGAAACCGATTTCTTTCCTCGCTTGTCAGCAGTGAACAGCCAATGGCAGAATTGCAACGATATTATCAACAAGCAAATAGAAGTATCGCTGTTGCTTATTTCACCCATGCTGGTGGCAGCTCAGTTTGCGATGCCTTTTGTGATTCCCATTCTGTTTACCACCAAGTTTATGCCTGTTGTCGATATGGTTCGCATTCTTCTTTTGGCAATCTACCTGCGAGCCATCAAGTTGCCTATTGCCTATCTGCCCTTGGCAAAGGGTGATTCGCTTTCCTATCTCTTCCTGGAGGCAGTCTATGACATTTTGGTGGTTCTGTTAGTTATCTGGGGATATAGCGAGTGGCAGTTGTTAGGAACGGGTGTTGCCATCACAATAAGTGCCTTTTTCGACTATTTCTTGCTGATGGGTTATACATACTTGAAATATCGTTATTGTCCTACGTTCTCAGTGATGAAGTATTCAATTCTTCATCTTTCGCTAGGCGTCGTTGCTTTCCTGTTGGCAACTTTCACGGACGGTTGGCAATGGTGGATAGGGGGATTGCTGGTATTCGTAATTACTTCTGCAGCGACTCTTTATACCTTTTATCGTAAAGTGGCGTTATGGAATAAGCTGATGTCTAACTTAAAACGTCGTTTCTCCCGTCATGGCTAAAGTGACTGTACTCATGGCTGTCTATAATGCACAGCAGTGGTTGCCGGCAAGTATTGGTTCGATGATGAACCAGACCTTGAGAGACTGGCAATTGATTTGTGTTGACGATGCTTCTACGGACGGGTCGTTGGCTTTACTGCGTGAATGGGAAGAACGGGACAGTCGAATAGAGGTGATAGCACTGACAAAGAACGGAGGTCAGGCCCATGCCCGTAATATTGGACTGAAGAGGGCGAAGGGTGACTATATCTGTTTTTTGGATGCTGACGATACGTTTTCTGACGATGCGCTGGAGCAGGCTGTCAGCGTGTTTGAATCTCATGGACAGACAGATTGTGTACTCTTCCAGGTGAAGACTGTCCTGAATGGTGTTGAGACACCGCATCCGTCACAGACCTTTGAGGTGTTGACAGGTAAGGAGGCATTCACTATGAGCATGGACAACTGGAAGATTCATGGAGTCTATATGATACGTGCGGACTTGCATCGTCAATACCCTTATGATGAGACATGTAGGTCCTATAGTGACGACAATACCACCCATTTGCATTTTTATCATTCACGGGAAGTCCGCTATTGCGAGGGCATCTATTATTATTGGATGCATTCAACGTCTGTTACTCATCAGGTTTCTGTTCGCCGCTTTGACTATATGCGAGCCAACGAGAGTCTGAAGCGACAGCTGGAGGGAATGGGGGCTTCTCAGGATATTCTTGAAAACTATGAAAACAGACGCTGGCTGATTTTAATAGACTGTTATATGTTCTACCATGTTCATGGGGCGGCATTGTCAGCGGAAGACAGGCGATATGGGTTATCTGAGTTGCACCGCATCTGGCAAACGATAAACCGTGCCTCATTAAAAAAAGAGACGATAACCAAATTCGGCTATCGTCCCTGTAAGTATTGGCTCCTTTTCAGATTGCAGGAGTGGTTATATTTCACCCTCCGCAGCTTTTGGGGTAAGAATTATTAAAACCTGAAGGCCATTTGCACATCTATGAGGTTGTAGTTGTGCTTTGCTTCTGTAAGTGTTTCTATACTCCGGTCGTTGACGCGAGAATACTCTAAGTGTAATTCCAGGTTCTTCGTGAAGAAATAGTTCAGACCGCACTCAATCTGATTCACAGAAGTTGCCCAGTCTTTCTGGCTGCGATAGGTCTGGTAACGGGCTTTGGCAAAAAGCTTGTTCTTAATGATTGGTACAATGCCAAAGACATACCAACCATCAGCCTTGTCGCCTTTGCTGTAGTCTATCTCGCGCACGTTGTTGCCAGGAGAGGCAGCACCCCAACCTTGGCTGTGGATATACTCCGCACGGAAAGTGTAACCGTCCTTGTCGTACTCAGCAGAGAAGGCGTAACGGTTTTTCTCGATGCTGCGTTTCGTGCCAGTTATCGGGTCTAGCATGTCACCACGGCTACCGGTCCATCCGAAGGCACCGATGCGTACGCCTTTGATGGGCATTACCCATAGACCACCGATGATGTCTTTACGATTGTCCTTGTCCTTCTCGTTAACACCCTCGCCATTATAGACGCCTATCTGATAGTGCAACACGCGACGCCCGCTGGCATTGGGGAACAAATCACCTGACAGTTGGATACCGATATCACGTCCTCCTGATGACTTCTCACCCGTACGGTCGCCAAAGGCAGAAAGCTTATTGATAATATCAGCATAGCTGCGCCAACCCTGTGTGATGGGATTAGTGGGGTTTTCAAAGGTAAAGGCACGTTTGAACTGACCGGCACGGATCTTAAACTCTGGAAATCTTCTCCATTCCGTATAGAGGTCAATCATCTGAACAGTTGGCTGCCCTGGGCCTGTGGCGTTTGTGCCTTGAATCTGGACGCGCCAGTCGAAATCGCCAATCTTACCGTCCATAATGAAACGGGCCAGACGAAGATTGAAAGAGTTGGAAGAGTTTTTTTCTAGAATAGGATTCCCATTTTCATCTTTTCCTTTCTTGTATGGATCCATGCCCTGGTATTGTAGGATGCCATATCCACTGAATTTGATGTTCTTTACCCATTGTGGTAGTTCAATGAGTGTCTTTTTCGGGCTCTCTTGTTTTTCTTGTTCCTCTGCACTTGCACTGATGCTGATAAAAGCAGGCATCATCATGGCGAGGAGTAACGATAGTTTTTTCATAATATGATTTTTAAAATATAATGTGTTATTGGTCACGGCGTTCCAGGAGTACCACGTTTTCAACGTGTGGTGTGTGGGGGAACATATCGACAGGTTGTACGGCAGCCACCCGATAGGCGGCGTCCATGTCGTGCAGGTCGCGAGCCTGCGTGGCAGGATTGCACGATACATAGACAATACGCTTGGGCGCAGCGTTCAGAATGGTCTTGATGACGTCTGGGTGCATTCCTGCACGAGGCGGATCGGTAATGATGACATCCGGTTGTCCGTGTTCTGCAATGAAGTCATCGGTCAGGATGTCTTTCATGTCGCCGGCATAGAACAGGGTGTTCTCAATGCCGTTGAGTTGTGAGTTGACTTTAGCGTCCTCGATAGCCTCGGGCACATATTCGATGCCAATCACCTGACGTGCCTTCTTGGCCACGAAGTTGGCAATGGTGCCGGTGCCTGTATAGAGGTCGTAAACGAGGGGCTTGATGTCTGAAGTCTGATGTCGGATGTCTGAGAATGCAAATTCACGGGCTACAGAGTACAAATGGTAAGCCTGTTCGGTATTGGTCTGGTAGAACGACTTTGGACCCACCTTGAACTTTAGGTCCTCCATTAGTTCGAAGATGTGGTCTTTGCCCTTGAATACCAGAATGTCCTGGTCGCCAATAGTGTCGTTGCACTTCTGGTTGTCCAGGTAGAGTAGGGAGGTAATCTGTGGGAATTTGTCGGCAATATGTTTCAGCAGTCCCAAAGCCTCTTTTTCTCCGCCTGTCTCATCGTAGTGAAACTGCACTATAACCATCCATTCTCCGGAGTTAGAATTACGTACAATGACGTCGCGAAGTAGTCCTGTCTGTTGTCGTAAGTCAAAGAAACTCAAATTGTTGTGTTTTGCGTATTCAAGTATTTCATTACGTATCTGGTTTTGCAAATCGTCCATCAGCCAGCATTTCTCGATAGGCAGGATTTTGTCAAAAGCTCCAGTGATGTGGAATCCGATGGCAGGATGGTCTTTCAGGGAATGAGTACGAGGAATGTCTGCTGAATCATTTCTTATTTCTAATTCCTCATTCCTCATTTGCTCTTTGGTTATCCATCGCTTATTGGCACATCCGAAGTCAAGCTTGTTGCGATATTCCTGTGTATGCACAGAACCCAGAATAGGACGGAATTCGGGCAATTCTATCTTGCCGATGCGTGACAACTGGTCATAAACCTGCTGCTGTTTGAATTTCAGTTGCTCCTCGTAGGGCAGGTTTTGCCATTTGCAACCTCCGCACACACCGAAGTGTTGACAAAAAGGAATCGCGCGTACCTTACTATATTCTATGAAGCGCACCACCTCGCCTTCAGCAAAGGAGTGCTTCTTGCGGCGGATTTGTACATCGCATACGTCACCAGGAACACAGAAAGGCACGAAGACTACGAGGTCGTTCCAATGGAACAGGCATTTCCCTTCAGCTGCTATAGCCTCTATTTTAACACTCTCCAGGAGTGGTAATGGTTTCTTCTTTCTTGCCATAGTTTCTCTTTTAGGTGCAAAGGTACAAAATAAATATTAAAATATTTGCAGATATGAAGGAAAATTCGTACTTTTGCAGAATTAAGTACTGAAATATTTTATAGCATAATAATAAACGTATTTAAAACTATTCAAAATCGTATGAGCCAAAAAAGAGTTTACACCTTCGGAAATGGAAAGGCTGAAGGTAACGCAAAAATGCGTGAGGAACTGGGTGGTAAGGGTGCTAACCTTGCCGAGATGAACCTGATTGGTGTTCCCGTTCCTCCAGGTTTCACAATCACCACAGACTGCTGCAACGAGTACTATCAGGTCGGACAGGAGAAGATTATGGAGCTCCTGAACGACGACGTGATGGCTGCCGTCAAGCATATTGAGGGTCTGATGAACTCGAAGTTCGGCGACAAGGAGAATCCTCTGCTTGTCTCTGTGCGTTCGGGTGCTCGTGCCTCTATGCCGGGTATGATGGATACCATTCTGAACCTGGGCTTGAACGACGAGGTGGCAGAGGGTATGGTGAAGAAGACCAACAATCCTCACTTCGTTTACGATTCCTACCGCCGTTTCGTACAGATGTATGGTGACGTGGTGCTGGAGATGAAGCCCGTAAACAAGACCGACATCGACCCGTTCGAGGAAATTATCGAGAAGGTGAAGAAGGAGAGTGGTGTCGTTCTCGATAAGGACCTCTCTGTTGAGGACCTGAAGAAGCTGGTCAAGCTGTTCAAGCAGGCCATCAAGGAGCGCACAGGTAAGGACTTCCCCAACGATCCTATCGAGCAGCTCTGGGGTGCAATCTGCGCTGTGTTCCGTTCTTGGATGAACGAGCGCGCTATCCTGTATCGTAAGATGGAAGGAATTCCTGACGAGTGGGGTACAGCCGTTTCTGTTATGGCAATGGTATTCGGTAACATGGGTGACACCTCTGCTACTGGTGTTTGCTTCAGCCGTGATGCAGCCAACGGTGAGAACCTGTTCAATGGTGAATACCTGGTGAACGCACAGGGTGAGGACGTTGTTGCCGGTATCCGTACACCTCAGCAGATTACAAAGATTGGTTCTCAGCGCTGGGCTGAGCGTGCCGGCATCAGCGAGGCTGACCGTGTAGCCAAGTATCCTTCTATGGAGGAGGCTATGCCTGAGATTTATCAGCAGCTGAACGGTATCCAGGAGAAGCTCGAGGAACACTATCGCGATATGCAGGATATGGAGTTCACCGTTCAGGAGGGCAAGCTGTGGTTCCTGCAGACCCGTAACGGTAAGCGTACAGGTGCCGCTATGGTGAAGATTGCCATCGACCTGCTCCACGAGGGTAAGATTGACGAGAAGACTGCCATCCTGCGTTGCGAGCCTCAGAAGCTCGACGAGCTGTTGCACCCCGTATTCGATAAGAAGGCACTGACATCTGCCAAGGTGATTGCTCAGGGCCTGCCTGCATCTCCAGGTGCTGCCTGTGGTCAGATTGTATTCCACGCTGACGATGCTCAGGAGTGGCACAAGGACGGTCACAAGGTTGTGCTCGTTCGTATCGAGACATCACCAGAGGACCTCGCCGGTATGTCTGCCGCTGAGGGTATTCTGACTGCTCGTGGTGGTATGACCTCACACGCTGCCGTTGTGGCTCGTGGTATGGGTAAGTGCTGCGTTTCGGGTGTTGGTTCACTGAATGTTAGCTATAAGGATAAGACCGTTGAGATTGACGGCGTAGTATATAAGGAGGGCGACTATATCTCTCTGAATGGTACCACTGGTCAGGTTTATGCTGGTGAAGTTCCTACCAAGGCTGCCGAGCTTTCTGGCGACTTCAAGGAACTGATGGACCTCTGCGACAAGTACACCAAGCTGCAGGTTCGCACCAATGCTGATACTCCACACGACGCTCAGGTGGCCCGCAACTTCGGTGCCAAGGGTATCGGTCTGACACGTACAGAGCACATGTTCTTCGAGGATAAGAAGATTATCGCTATGCGCGAGATGATTCTGTCGAAGGATGCTGCCGGTCGCGAGAAGGCTCTTGCTAAGCTGTTGCCTTACCAGAAGGCTGACTTCAAGGGTATTCTTGAGGCTATGGACGGACTGCCCGTTAACATCCGTCTGTTGGATCCCCCATTGCACGAGTTCGTTCCCCACGATTTGGCTGGTCAGGAGACCATGGCTAAGGAGATGGGCGTCAGCGTAGAGGATATCAAGCGTCGTGTTGACTCACTGGCTGAGAACAACCCAATGCTGGGTCACCGTGGTTGCCGTCTGGGCATCACCTTCCCTGAAATCACCGCTATGCAGACCCGCGCCATCCTCGGTGCTGCTTGCGAACTGAAGAAGGAAGGCAAGAATCCTATGCCAGAGATCATGGTTCCGCTGATTGGTACACTCTATGAGCTGAAGCAGCAGAAGGAAGTCATTCTGGAGGCTGCCAAGGAAGTATTCGCTGAGTACGGCATCGAGGTAGAGTTCGAGATTGGTACCATGATTGAGATTCCTCGTGCTGCTCTGACAGCAGACCGTATTGCTACTGAGGCTCAGTACTTCTCATTCGGTACCAACGACCTCACTCAGATGACCTTTGGTTACAGCCGCGACGATATTGCTTCGTTCCTGCCTGTATACCTCGACAAGAAGATCCTGAAGGTTGACCCGTTCCAGGTACTCGACCAAAAGGGTGTCGGCAAACTCATCAAGTATGCCGTGAAGAGTGGTCGCGAGGTACGTCCCGACCTCCGTTGCGGTATCTGTGGTGAGCATGGTGGTGAGCCCAGCTCAGTGAAGTTCTGCGCTAAGATTGGCATGAACTACGCATCTTGCTCTCCTTTCCGTGTGCCCATCGCACGCCTCGCCGCCGCGCAGGCAGCTGTTGAGGAGTAATCGCAAGATTCT
>ODAI013097099.1_pt1 | contig 17524 bp, 11 predicted proteins | sample 1539321 | NCBI WGS metagenome assembly ODAI01 (sample SAMN02144231, study PRJEB22623) | gut metagenome | biome: sheep rumen | host: Ovis aries | place: New Zealand | reverse complement strand
GCAAATGCATTCCTCGATCTGCTCTCCATCGTAGAGACCACTAAGAAACACAACAACTCACCATACGCTGCTATCCGCGCTTTATTCTAAGCACGGGCAACTACTATATGGCAATCGCTGAATAGTTACCCTCTCATCTTCGTTATTATAATCTACAACTCTACGATATTTGTCATCAAAGACTTCTTTCGAAATATCTGCATATTCTCGTGTGAAAGTATTTGGCATCAATAATACATACCCACTTTTCACCTCTCTATCATTATTTCTTATCTTTATGAGTATATTCTTGTTATCATAGAAGAAGACTTCTTCCGCCCAAAACTTTTTTAATGAGGAAACAACGATGAAATTGTCTCCATTGGGGTTCTGAACAACATCTAATCGCGCATTACCCCACTCTTTTATAGACAAGCTGTCTGCCGTCTGCTGTGCTACTAATTTTACCATAGAGTTTTTGTATTAATAGATCTTACTCCTACAAAACGACCTTTATATGAAATACCACTAATAGGCAATACCTGAGCTTCAGGAACATTTGTTATTAGAGTGCCATCTGGCGTTATAACATCATAAGTAATTTCATTGTTCTTATTATCCAAATATACCATATCAATGGTAGTCTGTTCCTTCTTATCCGCATCACTGGGATCAGGCAAATAATAAGCTTCAGAGTTTCGTGCAATATGATATTCGGAGATGGCTACTAATCCGACTTCCTCTGGTTTGTTACCACAAATATCATCAAACATTTTATGAATAGCATCCTTTGTAGACTGATTAAGTGCAACCCCCAGAATATCTTGCTCAAGTCCATTATCGATCAAGTCAACCATCATGGAAAATCCCCTTTTTAACTCAAAAGGATCCATCAGTCTTGATGTAATATTCAGGCCACCAATAATTTTGTCATATATGGTTATAAAGGATGTATTTGCCTTTATAATACCTATGTCTGTGTTTAGAGTTCCTGAACAATATTCTATATCAGAACGTTCAAAGGCAGAACTGCTCAAGAATACTTCATACAGGAGATGTGCAACAAGAGAACGCTGTATTTTGCTTGTCATAAGAGGATGTGTTATGATAACACCTTCCGTCAGCATCGTATGATTGAATGAATTTTGTTTCCAGTAATCCCCAGGGTAATCCTTTATATTCTCAATAGCGCCACCATTTGCGAATCTAATATATTCTTTATAACCCTTTATGGTTGTAAATTCGCTAAGTCCCAAGTTCATAACATGAAGCTGTCCAAAGCGTATATGACCATGTATCTGAGATGATTTTTGTGGAGTCACAAGAACACCTGTCCTTGGTTTTGTAGATACAGATTGATTTCCACGTAACCTTTCCAATATAATCTCATGCTTCATTTTATCGACCTTAACTACGCGTCTTGGAATACGTAGATAGATATAAACAGCTTCTGGATATGCTTCTCGTAATACATTCTGCATGTTAAGTTCGCCCAGACCTTGATCAGGGTTATTCCTTTCATATGCCTTATACTGCACATCAAACTGTCTAAGAGTGAAAACAATTTCAGGGTAATTACCTCCAAGACCCATGAATTGTTGATAGTCCGCAGAGAACTGATTGTTTAGTATATCATGGCAAATGTTGCTGAATTTTATTGGGAATAATCCTGCTACGCGCTTGAAATCCGAATCCCAATTCTTATTTGCTACTGATTGGAATTCAAGGCCGTCACCAACAAAATGGAGTGCCTGAATGTTCACCAGATTTTTATTGTCTAAATATAAAGCAGGTTCTTCTGGAGGTAAGGATAATAATTTCTGCGGATCATTGAATAATCGCTTAGTGACGATACTATTGGGATTATCCATGATTATAACCACCGCTTCATCATTAGTACCACCTCTGCCTACTCTACCAATTCTTTGATAGAAACTTGTAGAACTATTTGGGATGCCATTTAAAATGGCAACATTCAGTGCTCCGATGTCTATTCCGACCTCTAACGATGAAGTACTGACGACCCCTTTGAATTTGTTTGTTCCAAGAACATTTAGGATGTTATTATAATCTTCGGCCTCCAAACCAGATTTGAAAGGATAAATGCCAATTTGTTGCATATTTAATGCTTTTTCCGTATCTAATGCAACTTGGACAACATCCTTACGACTATCAATAAACGTAATTGAATGACAATTGTCAGGAAGTCCGGAAGTAAGTTCTGTCAACAGGTTTGATAGCCCCTTCCCAATGCCTATTAAAAATATTTTGGTTGGGCAAGAAGGTGATGTATCCATGTTTGGGCCAATAATATCAAATTTATCTATGCCCGAAATATCAGACGAGTGCTGAACAGGATCATTAATAGTAGCAGATGCAGTGATGTATTGAGGTAGTTTTCCTCCAGCGAGTAGAGTACAACTATTAAGTCTACGAAATAGATATGCACTATTTGAACCAAGCATCCCTCGATAAAGATGTACCTCATCGATTATGACGAGCTTAAGGTTAGCTAAAAACTTTTTTAATGCATCTGCAAACCTGTCATCTTTTAACTTGCCGAGTAGGAATGTATGAACAGTGTCCGGTGTGAATGTAATGACACTACATTCTTTGAGTATTCTCAGCCTTTCTGAAGGGTCAATAGTACCATCAATTCTACCGCATTTGACATCTTTCAGTTTATTTTGCCAACTGTCAACTTGCTGACTACCCAAGGCTCTCATCGGATAAACAGCAATTATCCTTGCATTTGGATCCTTTTCAAGAATCTCCAATGCGGCCATGTGGAAAATAGCCGTTTTCCCTGAACTTGTTGATGTCGTGATACATACGTTCTTGTTCTCAGAAACCAGTTTCGCTGCTGCATATTGATGTTCGTATAGCTTCCCTTGATAATTACGATTAACATAATCTTCAACCCTTTGCCCCAAATCTTTCGCTCCTACATGATATGAGGCAACTTTGCCTGGTTTGTCAATTTCATGAACTATCATGTAGCCATTATTGGACAGAATAGTTCGAATCTTGTCACTTAGCTTGTTTTTAGGTGTCGTCGGCGAAATTGGCGTCGTGTTTTGAGGTAGAGTACCTGCTTGCGGTGCTCCACTCGATTCATAGATGATATATTTTGGGTCATCACAATTTAGAATCTGGGGCAATTTATCAAGGTCTGAGTTGGTATAGTGAATAGCAGGACTGGTAATGTCACTTATTTTATCTGAGATGTGATCCATATCGCAAATATGGAACCATGACTTAGATTTCGGTGATATTAAATGGTCATCAACTGTAACAGGTTGATTGAAGACAACGATACCAGAAGTATGTCCCAAATTGACATGAGTGCTGGGGAACCATGTGTTTAATGTTGTAATGACGGCAAATTTGTTGTTTTTTGTCTGGACAAAAGGGTTTTTACCCATACCACCTTTAATGATAGTGCCATCGTCAAGTTTCCAATCTCCGTTTTCTGCAGCAATTACATTACCGCTGTAATTCTTGAACTCAAGTACAGTAATTGCATCGGGTTTTATGAGCAAAGCGTCAAGTGGAACACCGTTGAAGTTGATGTTGGCAAACAGCAGGTGCATTTCTGCTGATTTGTCATACAAGTCTTTCAGAATTGAACACAAATTTCTGAACTGTTCGCGCTCATGAGTATGATCATACTCTTCTAACTTGAAAATTCTTAAACTCATATTATTGCTCGTTAATTATCAGTAATTCTTAACCCCATCTCATTAATTGCTACTCCAAAAAACAAAAATAACTATGGTCATTATAATCTATTGCTTCATTTAAAAGCTGATTGTTGATAAAGAAAGACTTACGGTAGAAATCTTTGCAAGAAACTGTTCTAAATTCTAGTTCAGCTTTCTCATATATACCATCTTGTGGCCGGATAATCAGACCAGCATCAATCAACATGGGGAGAATGCAATACAACCCATTTGGCGTAGCGCGATTACTGCCGTACTTTGCTGACATCCTACTAACAATGACTTGTGTGTTGACTTGTTTTTGGATATTGAAGAACTTCCCGAGTAAAGCTGTTGTGTCATATCCGAAAGGATAGGCGGAGTTAATGATAGCAGCGTAAACAATAGCTCTGTCACCCTTGAAATGAATAGCTTCGTTGTACTCTTTTATATGCTCTCGTATAAACGGGAAAAGAGGATTCTTTACAGTAAGTCTGTTAAGGATGGTCACACATTTTTTGATGCGGTTTTGTCCCTCATATTCTCCAGCGGCTAACGAAAGGGCAAGTTCTGTGTTGTACGAACCATCTAAAGCCGCCTTCATTGCCATTTCTAGCATTGAAATACTAATACGTTGATTTATTAATATCTTATTCTCCATAACAATTTAATTCTCTATCATTATAAAGGGTATCACCATTTCCATAAAATGTGAACCTCCATGAGTAATTTCTTCTTTTGCTTTGAATAACTGTGTATTTCTCCAAACGAGCCAATTGTCTCTTATGAGCCAATTAATGCGGTCATTTGGATGCAAATCGGCAAATGCTTCAAGATACGTCTCTTTGTCGAAACGTAAATACCTTTCTCCCCGACTCGCATCACTATCTTTTTCTTTTACGATGAACGTCTTGTCGTGCTGGTTAAGAGCCCATCCGTCATGTGCAGAAATATTCCCATGATCAGTAGCTATATAAATGCAATACCCTTCATCATGCAGACGTTTGATACGAGGAAGTATTCTATCTACCCAATTCTCAGTGATGCTATATAAATCCTTTGTATATTGACACGCATGGGCTGTGTGGTCAAGATTAACATCTACTAAGGCAACACGTGGTTGATAGATAAACTCCGGGATGTCTTCTTCATATAGATACAATGCGCTATCGCCAATCATCTGTTTAGAACCGCGTTCATGTGAAGTCCAGTATTTTGTCCAAAGATTGCGCTCAGATTGCGGCCCTTGGTTATAATCATTTTCTGGGAAGTCGCCGCGGAAGATCGCCTGTCGGCTAAGTTCCGTAATTGAGGGCATCCATGCAAAAAGAATATCCTCTTTTGGTTTTATTCCTTCTTCCCTAAGACGTTTGCCGAGGATTGTATACTGCCAGTAGCTAAGACAGTCAACAACAATCAAAGCCACCATATCATTTCGTTCATGCCTATCGCTAATAAATGGTAATATTTTAGAAACGACTTTGGGCCTACCGTATGCAGAAGATGTTTGGGTGTTGAAGTAATTCTCGTCAACGTAACGTTGAAAATCTTCATTAATCTCATTTAGCGCTGGTTCTATCTCTTTGTATGCATTCTGCATGATCGCCTTTATGACTAAGTCACTTATCTGTTCCATAGTGTTGACAGAGGTCCAATCACGAGGTATTTCCAACAACTGTTGTTTTAGTTCTGAAGCATCGGCTCCCAACTTCTCTTTCTGTGCATTAATTATATCTATGGTCTCTCTTGGCCCAATATTACGCAATGTACGTTTTTCATAAAGGATGCATAATAGTGGGAAAGATGGATGTGCCTCTACCAGTGTAGGTATGTCATAACACGAGAACAAATCCGTCAATTTGAAATCGGTCACATAGCATTTTCGCATGATATCTGGCATCAGCATTTGCCCGGTACCAAGAAGATAACAATAATGTTGTCCATCATCATTCTTGTGCAATTCATAATGGAAACGCAATTCTATATTACTTCCAGTGACAAATTTAATGCCTGATTCCTCACTCAAACGAGAATTTATATCTTCTCGCATGAGTAGACTATCGGCATAACGAATAATACTAATACAGACATCCTCTTGTATTATGTTATGAATTATATTGCTGACAAAACTATCCATTTATTCTGACTGTTAGTATATGTTTTACATCTGGTACAACATTATATGCATGAGAGAGGTTGTTTTCAAACTGATCTCTTTGTTCCTGCAACTTCTTTAATTTCCCTTGACGTATGTTTTCAATTCCGATTCTACGAATACGGTTTTCTGCAACATCCATAACATGGCGTTTTTTGTCAAGTTTTGATTCAATGTCGCTCTGTATTTCAGACTCTATTTTCAAGAAAACAGAATATAGATTCTTTTGGAGTTGAGCATTTTCTGTGATTGTTGGGTCTGAAGCTATAAAGCCAATACCTTTAAACTGGGCTTTGCGTTTAACCAGCATATCCCACAATGTTTGACCGTAAGGGGCGAACACACGTCCATTTTCACTGATATACTGTGCTGTATAACAAACCTTCGTTTCATTATCATTTTTGCCAGTAACCTTCCATATCGTAAGATAACCAGGCCGTTCTTCGCCACTAAGAGACTGAATAACTGGTATTTCTCTACCTATACCACCATCTATATCACGAATGATATGTTGAATGATGGGGTGTTGCAATGTGATATGAATGGCCGCAGGGTTATCCTCTTCCCATTTGGAGTCAAAGATGGCTCCAAGATTTCCATCTGGAAGATGATACAGAGTTAATCCATTAAGCATTTTGTCGTAGAAGCCTTTCACATTGATGCAATGCAAGTCCATAAGATCCTCAAGCCAGATGGGAAGCGGGCTATATTTGACTTCTGATGCTGCCGTCTTAGTGATCTCTTTCTCGGAGATTGATGGCAGGGCGTGTTCAGTTGAGCGATAGTTACGAAGTTTATCCTTGATTTCGTCTAACCATTTCTTACTATCTTTTTCAAATTGGCGGGGATCAAGTAGAGATTGCAGGTAGAGTTGATTCAGGTGTTTCATCTCTATCGTAGAGTCCAATACATCGCTTGTCTTGTCAATACCAAGCTCGTCCATAATAGTATCGAGCTTAGACATAATCGTGTTGTAAATACGGTTGTCAACACTGTTGTCTGTTAGCATATTGATAGCCACAACCTTATGTGACTGGCCAATACGGTCAATACGTCCAATGCGCTGCTCTAATGCCATTGGATTCCAAGGCAGGTCATAGTTGATAACAATATGGCAGAACTGCATATTTAGAGATTCTCCAGCGGCATCTGTTGCTACCATTACGGGAACATCATCCTTGAAGCGTTGCAGGGCATTTTTGCGGGCAGTCAATGACATTGAGCCATTAATGCCTACACAATCCAACCCAGCGTCTTTGAGTGATTCAATTAGATACTCCTGTGTTCCACGGAACTCTGTAAATACCAGTACTTTTAGGTTCTCTTCCGAGGGGTCACTTCTAAGTTGGTATATTCTATCAAGCAGGGCAACCATTTTGGCATCTTTCTCAATACGCATAACCTCTTCTGCTTTCTTGATAAGTTTGCCTAACTCATCAATTTCATTGAAGGCTATACCGGCATTGTAAACGACATCCATCTCAGCGGCCATCAGCCCTTCTTCCTCAAAATCACTGTAGCGCAGACTATCCTGCTCACCGTATTCTTCCAATTCATCAGGATCTTCTCCTTCCAGCAAACGCTTATAGCGGTTACGCATGGCAGAAAGAACAGCTGCAGTACTACTGCTCGCCAGTTTCTGGAACATAACCATCACCAGTCCCTTAGCATAGCTGTTCATGTCAAGAGCATTTTCAAAACTCTTCCTGACATATTCTGTTACATCTTCATATAGTTGATGTTGCTTGGCAAATTCCCATTTGTCGGTCTGAACATTCAAACGCTGAGTTTCACGCTGTTGGAATAGTTTCTTTCCATCATAGTCAAGAGCAAAGCGTTTCTCAGATCGCATGACGTATGGTTGTATCTCTTTAATGCTAGGCATCCCGTCACCTGTAAATGTTTCAGGATCTATCAATTGTAATACCCGGCGGAAATGGTCGCTCTTACCTCGATGTGGCGTGGCAGACAAAAGCAACACATTTGGAACACTGTTACAAAGAGCATCAGCCATAACGTAACGTGAAACCTGAGCAGTTGCTCCGCCCATTTTATGTGCCTCGTCGATGATGACCATATCAAAATCCGCTTCCAGCACAGCCTCTAAGCGGTATTTGTTATATTCATCCACCCTTTTCTGGCTCCAACCATCTCGTACCGTTAAAGGTTTCAGGGCATCACTAGAAACGATAATCTGGTTATGCTGCTTCCAGAAATTCAGCTCATCCTCAGCATCAAAACTGGCAAACGTTTTGGCCATACTATTGATAAAGGAGGAATCATAAATATGGAAGTTTTCGCAAAAATGCTCACGTAGTTCTGATTGCCATTGTAACATGGCAGATTTTGGGACTATGAGTAGCACACGCTTTACTTCACCTCTAAGTTTTTTCTCCTTCAACACAAGACCTGCTTCAATGGTTTTACCCATACCAACTTCATCAGCTAATAGATAGCGGGTCTGAAGTCCTTGCATTACCTTCTCTAAAACGAGAATCTGATGGGGAAGTGGTGTGAGAGAGCTTTCGTAGGGAGCAAGTAATCGCTTTTGGGCAATTTCTCCTTGGATGCGAGCAGCAATAGATACATAACGAGCATAGGAAAGAGCATCGAGATTACTGTGGTAATCTTCGATTTCATTAATCATTACCTGTTTGAATTCATCATTTTCAAGAATGTGAATCCAACAGAATGTTTTATCAAACATCTGTCTCTTGCCAATAATTTCGATGCTCTTGCCTCTATACTGCATATGTATTTATATTATACGTGACGTGTAGCAACATCATAATAACGAAGTAGTTGTTCATCTTCCTGTAACAAGTTTTGTGGTATCTTGTCACCAACTTTTATGATTGTCGCAAAGTCCTTTTTCTTATAGCAATCCTTAAAGCCTGCACGGACAGCTTCTATTCGAACCTGTTTAATCGGTTTGGCTTTAGGCTTATTGACAGCTTCAACATATATATTGAATTCCTTCATCAAATTTTTGATGTAGAGTTTATCAAGGTCAGCCTGTTTCTCCGGATCTGCGATACGCCATTTGCCATCAGAATCCTCGATAAAATTCTCTTCCAAGAAAATTTTTAGCTCTGGCAGCTTGCTCTCCATTTTTACAGCCTTCACAGCCTGCATCCATTCAGGTTGTATTTCTTGATATGTTTTTGGAGCATCTTTAAGGAAATTCTTTAACCATTGAATTCCATTGGCTTCATCACTAACCAATATGCCCATGGGAACAAATTCAGTTGCAACAATTTTCTTCTTTTGATATTCAGAAGCTTGGTCTGCCGAGAAAATCATTCCATCGATTTCTAAATAGCGATCCCGAAGTCCATCTTGGAATTCCTTGGCATCAATGGGAACTGGATATCCTCTTTGCACATAGTAAGATATGATACGGTCATATATAATACGTGGATCCCTCTCCGAAATGAAATAAGACTTACTGTCTTTACCAGAGAACCTGTTTATATGTTCCAAATGTTCATCCACTAAATTCCAAACGGAATTATCAGAATCTGATTCCACTATTCTAACAACCGAATCTGATGGCTTATAACACGAAATTGCCAGATCTTGTTTAACAGCAGTAGTTGTTGTAATAGCACGCATTCCCCCTTGGCCTTTATTTAATGCTGAAACATTAGCAATAATAAAGCCTGCCTTTGTAATAGCCGTTTGAATACTATTCCATACTGCAGCTGATGTGTTGCTAAACTCTACCGTCATCCATTTGCCGGGCTTCAAGATGCGATAGAATTCTGCAAAACACTTTTGCATTTCTTCCAAATAAAAGACAATGCTTTTACCTTGGTTGGGGTTTTCAATGGCCTCGGATTTATTGTTTGTAACAACATTTAACCATGCTTCTGGTAGAGTGTTTAGTTCAGAATACATGATATTCGCGCCGAAAGGAGGATCAACAAATATATAATCTACAGAATTTTCTTTTAAAGAAGAGTCTTCTGCAGAGGAAACTTGCAATCCATTCCCATAATGATTTGGTAATAACGGAATTGCTCTTAGGTATCCTTTAAGTTTATCCTCGACTTGCTCAAGTATTGATGTTTCTACTGGCGCATTTGGAACATATAATGTTCCTTTTAAGTGTCCAGCATTCCAGCCACCACCTCCATAAAAATAATTATTAACATGAACTCGATTCATTTTGGTTGATCGATTAATCATTCCCGTAAAAATGAATTTCGCTTTATTGGGTAATGCAGACTTTTGAATTTTGTCATATATTGATGCTAAAGCAATCAAGTTCCTTTTTGTATAAAATTGATGGAAATACATTATATGATGACTCTTCTGTGGCTGATCCAAATTAAAGCCATGTGGTAACTTTGAAGTAGGGCAGAAGTACTTGCAAGATGTGTCATCAATTTTATTAATAACTTCTAAATCATAATCCGTGGGTTCTCTTTCATACCTCTTCTTATTCGCAGTGGTATACACTACAATTACGGGAACAGACTTAGCGATAGTAATGGTTTCGTTCAAGATATCATCAAATTTGGTCTCGAACGATTTTGACATATTCTTTTTTGTTTGCTCTGAGTTACAATGAGGACAGCTAAATTTGTCTTTCATGCATTTATTTTCTCTATCTAGAGCTTCATTCCAATATACATATTCCTGTCCACAATTACTACAGACACAAACATCGCTCCATACTACGTAGTTTATTAGTGCAGGTTTGCCATCATGCATAGTCGTATACATCCACTTACATTCTTCTTTAACTTCTTTAAAGATTCGATTTACTTCTGATTCTAATAATACGGAATTAACAGGTGTATTATAATTATAAGAAATCATAGATGCATATGGAGATAAGTCACCGCAGATAGCATGGCGTTCCCCCCAATTTGGCTTAATACCAAACAGGGATTTCCATTCCTGCTCGATTTTTGTACGCTGTTCATATGTGGGATGACCACATGCTTGTGCAGCCACACCAGTCATTCCTGTTCCAGCAAAACCATCAAAAACCACATCACCGGGTTGCGTGTAATGTAAGATGTAACGCATAATGGCAGGATGAGGAACTTTCGTATGATAAGTATGTGCTGTATATACAGGATTGTTTTTCCCCTCTGTCACATCATTAGCATATGGTTCCTTAACCTCGAAATTTTCTTTTCTCTTACCTTCCTTCACTAACTTTTCTTTTTGTTCATTCCATTGGTTAATTAACATATTTAACCAAGGATTTGGACATGCTGTATAATATGGAGGGTCTGAAAGATTAATAATATCATCATCTTCTCCAATGGGAAAACCTTCTATTTTTCTCAGTTCTGGTAGTTTCTTACGAAGTTCTTCTCGGAAATAAGACCGGCGAGCTTCATCGTTTTCAAATTCCAGACCAAGACAGGTGACAGGGCCATTATCCAATAAGCCAGATCCGCTCATGGCTTGTGTCATTTCTTCTGCAGAGAAAAGACCACCAGTTGCATCTTGTTTTGCCATAATAATTTTACTGTTTAATGATGATACGAACATCCTCTGGGCGCATACCAGAAGTTTTACTAAGAATAAGCTGCTCAAAAGCATCCATAGCAGCCTGCTTCGTCATAGGACGCGAGAAGGAGTGTACAATTTCATCGAAAGAAATCTCAACTCGCTCGAAACTATGGTTCAGTTTCTGAATAACTTCAACCAATTGTCGAGCATAAGTGTGGTCTAATTCTATCTTGCCTTCAGAGAATTGCTTGATTAGAACCTTTTCTGGCTCATTGAGATATTGCTTGTTACGGTCAACAGATGGATCGTCAAGAGCATCGTGGAACTGTTGTTCAATATCTGCAAAGATATCATCTAACTCTGTTTTAAGGGCGTTCACATTGGGTTTCTGACCACTTTGAACTGTGGGGTTAAAACCATCTTGGAATGGTGAGATTAAGATATTCTCACGTGTTACCAAGCTATTTGCCGGTTTCAGTTGTCCTATCTTATTCTTCCACTGGGTGAACATTACCATATTAAGGAAGTTTGCATTGATAACATCTTCGCACACCTGATATTTCTTGCTGCTCAGTATGTCTAGTTTCGTGGCATTTTCCATTTCTGTGATATGAGCCGCGGTATATCGAGCTAAATACCAGTCTGCATAATCTCCTTTTATCTGTTCTAACTCGCGAAGATAGGCTGTGCGGTCGCTATCATTCATATCAATGATGGACGACAGCTTCTGCATTCCCTGAATTAGTTTCATCATCAGAGGCTTATCGCACATAGCAAGTTGCTGGGCTTGTTTAAGATAACTGATAATTGCCTGGAACTTCTCCATGTCCGCAAACTTCTTTTCAAATTCATCGAGCTTGCCTTTGTCATCAACAAGTTTTGAGCGAACTTGGTCAACTGTCCATGTGATATTGCGGAGTTTTGCCTCATTATTGTAATTTGGGATTTGATCGCACATACCAGCAAGTGCGGTAAATCTGCTATAATAGCTGTTACCTTCGGAAGGAGAAAGGATTTCTGCTCCAGCGAAAGTATAACCATTGCGAATTTCTGAAGCCATCTTCACTGCTCGTTTAGAAATATCACGGGCAGCAATGGCAAGATCTGCGTATGTGCTTGCCTCTCCCAAACGGTTGGTACGGTCTTCTTCAATCAATGCAAACATCAACTCTTTTACCACAGCAAGATTGATTCCCTTTGGTGGACAGATGCTCTTGAACTCATAGTAGTCATTATCATTAAGGCGGGTTACCATATCAATAGTACTTGCATTGATACGACTGCTATTATTTAGGACTAATTCCAGTTCTCCTTGTGCTGCCATTGCAGAAAGTACAATGAATTCGAGATCTGCCTCAATATGGAAGTCCTTACTCAGGAACTCATTACCTTCCACATAGAATGCTTCCAGAATCTCCGAGCGGTTAACCACCTTTCCTCCCGCAGCATCAAGCATGGCTTTAATGGAACGAGCATATTGAGAATCTGATGTTGACAAACGTCCGTCTTTCCAAAGACCAAGGCCATGTAAGATAGCGATACCATTACTATTAGCATTCTGTGGCTTAGAGATAACACTTCTTGCTGAAGACAATATGTTCTTTCTATTGTCATCGGCTAGGGGTTGTGAAAGCAAAGAGAAACTTGGATACTCTGGATTCTCATGATCGAAGTGAGGCTCCATAATGACAGAGACGATGCTACTAACGGCATCAATCTTGGCCTGGCCAGTTCCGAAACCTACCATAGAGCGCATAGGTTGGGCACTTCCATTGTATTCAACATTTGTCTTGTCATAGAATTCACGGTCAAACACCTCGCAACATTCCTTAAAGAAACGCTTTCTAAATGTTTCGTATTTGGGCTTCTGAGCAGAGTCTGCACCATTTTCAAGCTGTAAGGCAGCACCATAGTATGATACAGTCTCCTTAAATTTGTCACTTAATTCGTTCAGAAGGAAGAAAACTCCATCCTCTTCATTATCGTGATCCATTGCTGCCGCATCAAAAATAGGCATAAAATAGATGTAGAAGTGACGTCGGGGATGGGTTGTTGATTTCGCAGCAGGGTTACCCATGAAAATGTAACCAGCCCGAGTACACATACGTGACTTCCAAACGATATGATGTGGCCAAATAAGGAAACCATTACGATATGTCTCATCCTCTACAGGCAGCACCTTGGCCAAAAATTGGAAGAAATAATGGTCTTTTGTGCTATCGTCCATTTGAGATGCGTAGTCCTTAATCTTTTGCTCGTAGTTGACACCACCCTCAATTCGAAGATGGTATTCATCATTGATGTCATTCCGCTCTAAATATTCGCCAATTGTTGCTTGAACAATATTGTCGGCTGCTGGTTTAACAGCCAATTCAACAAGGTCATCATATCCCTCGCACATGTCATCAACAGGACATAGGTCACGTGTTAGAGTCTCTGCTGTAGCACCATTTGTCTTGGCCAAATCTGCCTGAAGAATCTTCACTGCGAGAGCATTCGCTATCCTATGAGCGAGGGGCTTCTGAGAAGCGCGACCACCAGTGAAGTTGTTGTCAATCTTCTGATCAACAATGGTCATGATATCACTCACACGGCGTACATCTGGGATGGCCATAAGGTCAGTATTCCGTTTCATGTCATCCCAATATGAATCGTAGCTGATGATACCTGGTTCTTCCTCTGGAACATCTTGGTCGAGCATCTTTGCGAACTTTTCTGAAAGGACTTTCAGCACCTCGCGTTGGCTCTTTCCAATACGTATCTCCTGGAAATTCTCAAAATATTGTGGATGAACAGGGAACAAATTGACATAGGTATCAAAATCGTTATCCATGTCGGGGAAGAGGTTTCTGAATTTACCAAGATGATCAGAAATGGTAGACTTTTGCTGCTCATTCTTCTTTAACAGACGTTCCTGTGCAATGAATTGAACATCTGTTTTCAATATAGTAAGATTCTCGTATCGGTCACTTACATGCGAAAGCATGTCCTTTTCAAACTGGAACTCCGTTGACTGATAAATCAGTTCCTGAACACCAAACACCATTCTGAAATGTGTCCTGTCGCTTTGATGGCCGAGGGCCTGAAGAACCTGGAGGTCTGTATTAAGAGCAGCTGGTGTGGCATGTCCCTTTAGGAATGACAGCATCTCGTCAATGACTAGGAGGAAGCCCTTGTTAGGATACTTCTCTTCAAACTTAGCCATCATTTTTGCTATCTTGGTCGCATAGCTATCAGGTGTTTTGTCGTCAGAAAGGCTATAATCAATACCCCATTCATCAAGAGCTTTATCTATCTCCCATGCTACTATTGTCCAGAGATCTTTATTGCTGCCAATCTCAAATCGATGAACAAGATATTTTCCTGCGATTTTCCCCAAAGCGTCCTTCGCTTTCTCATTCTGAAGCAAGTCAAGGTACTTTTCGTCTTCTGCAATGATAGAGAGCAATGACATAAGGTGAGATTTACCGGTACCATAATTACCGACTATCTGAATGCCTTTGGTCTCTACTGGTCGTGAGAAGTCGAGATGCTTGCAGATTGTGGGAATTGTGTAGCTCTCGAAGGTTTCAGAACAAACAAAGTTCTTCACAACGTTAGTACGATAATCCTCATTATCAAGTTTTTCAAATTTGATAATCTCGTCGATAGGATTAAATTGGATAAGTTCTCTGTATTTCATATTTGATGCTATTTATTATTCGACTATTGCGTAAGTTAGATTTTTGAGACTGAATGAATAGTTGTTTTGTTTTGAAACAAAGTAAAACCTTTCATTCACTATACAACCATTAGCTTGGATAATTAACAATTCATCCTTTGAAGTCTGTTCTACAATCGTCTCAAGATTGAAGGAAAGAGCCGGTTCGAAAAGAATGCCGATATTGCAGAATGCCACATAGCGACCATATTCTGGATGCTCATGTGTGTGTTGGCGAATCATTTTGCGAATGGCATCAGAAGCATACATATTAAGACTAGCCTTCTGAGCTTTTGTTTGAAGGGCATCGGCAAGGTATGTACCAACATCAACACTCTCAACTTCTAATGACGACGAGAGGTCGAATGCAAGTCGATATTTTGGATTCTTTGACAGATATGAAGCGAGGTTGCTATTCATGTTTCTTTCTAAGCTATTGGTTCTGGTATGTCTTTAAATCGCATAAGTTCACCAGGCTCCACATTTAAGAGCTTCGCTATTTTCATTAGGGTTTCTAATGTGGGCTGGCAATTGTTAGTACACCACTTGGAAATAGTTGCAGGATCCTTTCCCAACTGCTCGGCTAGCCATTTGTTGGTTCGCTTTTTCTCTGCCAACACAACTTTAATTCGGTTAATATCTTTATCCATATTACAGCTATTGGTTCTCCAATTTTATTTATATTGGGCAAAGATACGAAAAATAAACGGAAAATAGTTTCAAAATACCAAAAATCTGATGAAAAATAACATTTTTATTGCATTATACTCAATTTTGACCCCCAAAACAGGCTTCGCTCTGCCAAATATGTGCTCACCAAAGAGAGCAGACGAAGGTTAAAGGTAGACATTTTGTCTCTTTTATGCAGAAATCAGTTCCAATAATGCGACTTTTCCGCCAGATCACAATGATATTAGATTTTTTTATGTATCTTTGTCCCAAGTTTCATTAATAAAACATAGGATTATGAACGTCATTGAAATTACAGAATCGAATTATCAAGATTTTGCGACTCTTGATATTGTTGCTTTCTCTTTTGCCTATGAAGGGGCAATGGGAGAAATGGGTGGTATCTATATTATCGACAGAGAAGGGCAGATATATCATGCCAACTATTTCATGGGCGATAAATGTCTCGATCGAGACCACATTAAGGACGTCATTCCTGTATTTGTGGATCTTGAACATGGTTTGTTGGGCAGTGAGTCTAAAAATCCCAATTGGAGTTCTGAATATTTGGGATTTGGTAATACTTTGCTCATTTCAAATGAGATTCGTGATGGCTTCAAAAAGAAAGTTGAAGAAGCAAATCTTCAAAGAGCAGGCGAACTCTTCCAGCAGTGGCCAGGCTTTGTTTTGGACCTGATCGGGAAAGAGCATGGCAGTCTCACCATGAATGATATATGGGAATTACTGAAAAAATGAATTGGTAATAATATAGCTGTTGGTACAATCTTCGAAATTTATTTGGTGCCAACAGCTATATTATTTTCTATTGTATCATACGCCAAGAGTAAAATAGTACACAAATGTGTCTATCATGTCACCGATTTCTTTCAGGTGCTTGACATAGGCTTTGTCATCAGGATCGCCTCCTAATTCGTCGCACTCAAACTCCTCAAGGTCATCTAACAATTCCTGTTTTAGAGTTTTATAATCAGCATCTCCCTCTTCATCAAATAACTTTTCACAGATGTCAGTGATGATATAATGGGAAAGCATCCAACTTTCGTATGCCGTATGAACTACCAATACAGCAGTTAGCTGGTAAAGATTGTACATCTTGAAACACTCAGGCAATTCTTTTTCAAAATATACTGCTATTGCCTGTCTAACAGGACTGGGTTGACGGAACATCAAATAATTGTCACCCATCAGTGCTTCATAATTAGCACTGTTTGAAAAATCATTGACAATAAACTCTTGGTCATAATTTTCTTTTAAGTTACTGTAGGTGTAATGATAGGTTAGAATTGACTTCGGTGAGGTATAGCCCTTGCGTTTCTTCAGGGCTTCCTCCATCTTCTTCGCAAGTTCTTCGTTGTCTGTCGTGATAACGATACCATGTGGGTTCGTTAAAGTCTTTCCATCCTTATACAAGGTGTATTTGCCATCTTCCAATTTGTAATTAAATTCTGCCATAACCAAATTATATAATGAATTTAACTCATGAGAAATTTATTTGCATACTCGCTGGCGTATTTCTTAAGCTCATCGCCTTCGAGAATCCGGATGTGTTCAGCAAGGCCTATGTAGAAGCGACCAATGCCTTCCATGCGGCAGACATCGGTAGTGAAATACCAGATGTTCTCGTCTCCCTTATGGCCAGTAATGAACTCCTTCGCACGGGGATATTCCTCTACGAGTAGGTTTTTGGCCATCAAGTCGAGTTGTAGCGATATGCGAGTGGTGGCGTCACCATTCATGTGGAACACATCCACCTTGACCGCTTTATGACTGGCTGTATTGCGCCATGGCTCGTTGTCGAGTATTTCCACATAGCCAATGCGGTTG
>ODAI012098503.1_pt1 | contig 17528 bp, 14 predicted proteins | sample 1539321 | NCBI WGS metagenome assembly ODAI01 (sample SAMN02144231, study PRJEB22623) | gut metagenome | biome: sheep rumen | host: Ovis aries | place: New Zealand | reverse complement strand
GTACAATCCCGCGATGAAGAATAAACGCTCCGCGAGGATGCGCACGGATGCGATGCGGAAGATGTTGACATGTCTTTGAAAAACAAGACATGTCAACCCGCATCCGGCGCGCAAGACTCGCGAGCGAGTCTTGAATCTTCGCCGCACAGGATATTAATGGGAGTTTGGGAGTTCTGAAATACAATAGCCGGAAATGTTGACTAATGATTGAACTATTGTAACTTTTTTGACGAATAGACAGACATGGAGAATCACATTAATAGTTGACAGAAAGTTTACTGTGAGTATAAAATCAAAGAGCCTGAAAGTTTAGTAATAACAATCTTCTTGTTTACTATTCTGTCGGGCTGTTTTCATGCCTGCCGTTTGTTTCCCGCCCCGGTCCTGCAGGGGCCGCGGTTTTACCGCGGAACTGGTCCGGACGGGATGCGTTTCGACGGGAGGAGGCGGGCAGGCACGGGATTGAGCGGAATGTTTTCGCAGGAGGAGACTCACAGGAGGAGACTCAATGGAAACGACGGAAATAAACAATTATATCGGTGAAAAAATCAGGAATCTCAGGAATCTCAACGGTCTCACACAGCAGGAGCTGGCCGACCGCACCGAACTAACAAAGGGCTTTATTTCACAGCTGGAGCGGGGACAGGTGTCGGCTTCTGTGGTTACTTTGTTCGACCTGATTGAGTGCCTCGGATCCACACCCGCTGAGTTTTTCCGTCAGGAGACTGAGCAGGTTGTGTTCTCGGAAAACGAGTATTTTGAGAAGATCGACGATGACGGAAACAGTATCCAGTGGATTATTCCCTCCGCGCAGAAATATCAGATGGAGCCTCTGCTGGTTGTTCTGCAGCCCCACAGCAGGCTGGAGGAGGACAAGCCCCACACCGGTGAGGAGTTCGGTTTTCTGATCAGCGGCCGCCTGGCTCTGCATCTGGGGGAGAAGATTTACAATATCAAAGCCGGAGAGAGCTTTTATTATAAGGCGGCTGTGTCGCATTATATCTCGAATCCCGGAAACCGCCCGGCAAAACTGATCTGGATCAGTTCACCCCCGGAGTTCTGATCAATACATCATACAGGCCGTGTCATAAATAATACCGCGCAGGACATCAGCTGCGGGACGGCAGGGGATCAAAAAATGCCGCTCGGACATCAGCTGCGGGACGGCAGGGGACCAAAAAATGCCGCGCCGGGCAGCAGCTGCCGGACAGCGGGGAATCAAAAAACCGCACCGGGCAGCAGCTGTGCGTGCGGAAGGAAATTATAAATTATCAGCGACAGGAATGCGGGCGTGTCAGGAATCGCCGGCACGAGAGGAACAGCGGATGGAAAACGTGGATAAAAACATGGATACAATTATTGAACTGCAGGGAATCACCAAGGTTTTTGAAGACGGATTCAAGGCGGTGGACGATTTTAATCTGACGGTCAAAAGAGGAGAGTTTGTCACTTTTCTCGGACCCTCCGGCTGCGGGAAGACTACGACCCTGCGCATGATCGCGGGATTTGAAATGCCTACAAAGGGAGATATTCTGCTGAACGGAGAGTCCATCATAGGACTGCCGCCCTATAAGAGACCCATCAATACCGTCTTTCAGAGATATGCCCTTTTTCCTCACATGAACGTCCATGACAATATCGCATTCGGCCTTCGCCAGCAGAAGACGCCTGCGGATGTCATTGAACGGAAGGTTCGGCGCGTCCTCGAGCTGGTCGACCTGGAAGGCTTTGAGCGCCGGAAGATCAGGACTCTGTCAGGAGGCCAGCAGCAGAGAATCGCGATCGCCAGAGCTCTCGTGAATGAGCCGGAGATCCTCCTGCTGGATGAACCCCTGGGAGCGCTTGACCTCAAGATGCGCAAGGAGATGCAGCTTGAACTGAAGGAAATGCACGATACTCTTGGGATCACCTTCATCTATGTCACACACGATCAGGAGGAGGCACTGACCATGTCCGACAAGATCGTGGTCATGAACGAGGGGCAGACTCAGCAGATCGGTACACCCGAGGATATTTATAACGAGCCTCAGAACGTATTTGTCGCGGACTTTATCGGAGAGAGCAATATCTTTAACGGCATGATGACAGGCCACTTGAAGGCCAGATTCTGCGGCGGCGAATTTGAATGTGTGGATGACTATGATGAGGGCGCGCATATCACGGCAATCGTACGCCCCGAAGATGTGTTGATCACAACCCCTGAGAGAGGAACGATCGTCGGCGTTGTGGACAAGGCGATCTTCAAGGGGATTCATTATGAGATCACAGTGCTGTCCGGAAAAAACGAGATGGTCATCCAGACTGTAAAAAATGCCAGTCCCGGAGACCGGGTGGGGCTCAGAGTGGATCCCGAGAACATCCACATCATCATTGCGCCCGACCACACGAATCTGTTTTACGCGGACATCAACCGCGAATACAGGCTGGAATACAACGGACATGAGCTGAAAAAGAACATCACCGAAATTTTCCGGAGCAGCAGCAGGAGAGATGACGGAACGGTCGTGGACTCCGCGGGAAATGCCATCGAACCCGACCGGGTGCGCGTACTGGTCGCCATCAAACCCGATGACATCGAGATGACAGACAATCAGGAAGCGGGACTTGTCCAGGGATGGATCAGCAATCTGGTCTACAAAGGCGATCATTACAGCTATGTCATCCACACCGATCTGGAACAGGATTTTGTCGTCAACGACGAATACCTCTGGAACATGGGGGACCACGTCGGCCTCCTCATGCCCGAGGACAAAATGACCTTTACACCCAGGCGCAAATAAGAGCCTGCTGATTTTTCCGACGGTCCCTCAGATCTGCCGGCGGCCTTGCCCGGTATCTTACGAAAAAGCCGGTCCGTATAAGGAAAAAATAAAAGAAGGGAACTTTCGAAGATGCAATTTTCGAGAAAACATCTTGGCATACCGTATGCCGCTTTTCTTATTCTATTTGTCGTGGCACCCTTGCTGGTCCTGTTTTTTTACGCTTTTACGGACGGGCAGGGACAGTTTACCCTGTATAATTTCCTGCATTTTTTTACTAATCCCAACACTCTGGGAACGCTTTATTACAGCCTGGTGATCGCCATGGTCACCACAGCGGTCTGCCTGCTGCTGGCCTATCCCGTGGCTTATTTTCTGGCTACGAGCGGCATGCGCCTCAAGTCGGTGGTGCTGATGCTCTTCATCCTTCCGATGTGGATCAATTTTTCACTGCGCATCACGGCTCTCAAAGAAATCCTGAGTGTGCTGGAAGGGAATCTTGCCATGCACCCTTTCCTGAACGCGATCATCGGCATGACCTATGATTTCCTGCCCTTTATGATCCTGCCCATCTACACGACGATCACGAGACTGGACGTGGCGCTCCGGGAAGCCGCCATGGATCTGGGCGCAAACAAAGTCCAGACTTTTCTGCGGGTGACACTCCCGCTCTCGGTGCCCGGCATCATAAGCGGAGTATCCATGGTCTTCCTGCCTGCCATGACCAACTACGTTGTGCTCGATATGCTGTACAACAGCACATATATCATGGGCAGTCTGATCGGGAGTTATTTCTCCGCCTACAACTGGAACGGAGGATCTATGATTTCCCTGATTCTGCTCGCCATGATCTGCATCTTCACGCTTCTGTCCAGCCGGGATGATGATCAGGAGCGTAGTGAAGGAGGTGCGCTGCTGTGAAATGGAAGATTTTCAAGAGACTGTTTCTGCTCCTGGTACTGTTATTTCTCTACCTGCCCATTGTGCTGCTGGCAGTGTACAGTTTTACCAGTTCCACCCAAATCGGGGCGATCAGGGGTTTTTCCCTGAATAATTATGTGACGCTTTTCACCACACCGGAACTGACCAATATGATAGCCGGAACGATCTCCCTGGCCCTGATATCGGCCCTGATCGCAACGGTTCTGGGCACCATAGGGGCCATTGGGGCCTTTTATTCCAAAAATAATGTCTCGGCCTTCATCTCTACCCTGAACCAGGTGCCCGTAATCAACGCTGATGTCGTGACAGGTTTTTCCATCTGCGTTCTGCTGGTCGTTGCGCTGGGAATCAGTAAGGATTCCTATATTCCTCTTCTGGCGGGTCACGTCACTCTGTGCGCTCCCTTTGTGTTTCTCTCTGTCATGCCCAGGATCAAGCAGATGGACTCCAGCATTTATGAGGCTGCGTTGGATCTGGGAGCGACACCTGTAAAGGCCCTGTTCGAGGTCCTGATTCCCCAGATCGTGCCGGGTATCATATCAGGTTTTTCCCTTGCCGTGACACTGTCGCTGGACGATTATTTCATAGCCATGTACACCAAGCCGGCGACTTTTGATACCATCAGCACCTATGTTGTAAACGCGACGAAGGGAGCCCAGACTACGATCAAGACGGCTCTGTGGGCACTCTCCACGGTGATTTTCCTGATCGTCGTTCTGGTAGTCGTGATCTCAAATCTGCGTGTGACCCTGGCCGAAGGCGGGAATAAGAACGGAAATAAGAATAAGAAAAAGAAAGTTCTTCGTAAGGAAGGAGGCAGGCATGCGGACTGACATAAAAAAGACGGCCGGGATTCTCGCCGGAGCGGCTGCCTTCCTGCTGGCTTTTTCCGCACCGGCCGGAGTCTGCCTTGCGGCGAATATACCGGCAGCCCCTGCATCTCTTTCGACTGCAGGGCAGGATGAGAAAAAAGAACTGAAGACCGGAGAGACAAGGAATAAAGCCGCCTGGCAGGAGAGCAGCGCAAGCGAAGAGACCGCAGCGGAGGAAAAAAGTGAGGAGCAAGCCTCCAAAGGCCCCGTGAAGCTTCGCGTCTCCAACTGGGAGGAATATATAGACCTGGGAGACTGGGATGAGGAAGAGACTATTGAGCTTGACTCAGGTGACATCATAGGCGAGAACTCCATGATAGAGGATTTTGAGGAATGGTACCAGGAGACCTACGGAATCGAGGTGGAAGTCGAGTACTCCACTTTCGGTACCAATGAAGACCTCTATAATATGCTCACCCTGGGAGATGTCTACGACGTGGTCTGCCCCTCTGAGTATCTGATCATGAAACTTATGGCAGAGGGGGAGCTGGTCCCTCTTTCGGACAGCTTTTTCGACACCTCGGACAAATATAATTACTATTCAAAAGGCGTGGCTCCTTTTATCCGGAACATGTTTGAGAACAGTGAGATCGAGGGCGAACCCTGGGCCAAATATGCCGCAGGCTATATGTGGGGAGTCACGGGCCTGGTCTATAATCCGGAACTGGTGAGAGCGGATCAGGTATCTTCCTGGAAAGCTCTTGCGGACCCGGCCTTCAAGCGCCAGGTAACGATCAAAGACAGTGTCAGAGAAGCTTATTTTGCGGCTGTTGGATCCATCAAATCCGAACTTCTGACATCGGAGACCTTCCGCAGCGCGCCCGATTACAAAAAGCAGCTGGAAATCGAGATGAATGACACATCTCCCGAAATGATCGCGCAGGTCCAGGACTGGCTCAAGACGGTCAAAGACAATGTATATTCCTTCGAGACGGACGCCGGCAAGGCAGACATGATCACGGGAAAGGTCGCGATCAACTACCAGTGGTCCGGAGACGCTGTCTACACCCTGGACCAGGCGGAAGAAGATGACTTTACTCTTTGCTTTGCCGTGCCGGAGGAGAGCACCGATATTTATTTTGACGGCTGGGTCATGCTCAAGAGGGGGATTGAACAGGACCCCCGCAAGCAGCATGCGGCGGAGGCCTTTATCAACTTTCTCTCACGCCCGGACAGTGCCATCCGGAATATGTACTATATAGGATATACCTCGGTCTTGTCCGGAGGAGATGACCCCCGCATCCTGGAGTACGCCCGCTACTGCTACGAGGCGGAGGACGACGAAGAGGATACCGTGGACTATGATCTGAGCTACTTCTTCTCCGAAGAAGATGAAAGCGGTGATTTCACAATCACAGCTGCCGCAGACCAGATGAACCGCCAGCTCTTCGCGGCGTATCCCCCGGAGGAAGTGATCCGCCGATCCTCCATCATGAGTTATTTCAATGATGAACAGAACGCGGAGATCAACAAGATGTGGGTCAACGTCAGGTGCTTTGACATCCGCAGGGCTCCGCTCTGGGGATGGATCCTGCTGGCAGCCGCTGCCGCCGCGGGAGTCTGGGCTCTGATAAGGCGCAGAAAGAACAGCTGAGGCTTACGGACTGCTGCCGGCGTTTTTCACGGGGCGGGAGCGTCCCGCCGAAGCAGTGATGCACAAAAGGCGTATTGTTCTCAGCAGAGCCTGAACTGCAACGTCATTCGGACTGCTGCCGGCACCCGGTATGATCAGGATTGACACCGGTCAGGGCATTGCAATATAATAACATTCAACAAGATGCAAGGGCGCATCGGGAAATGCTGAGGCAGATTCCCGGTGTGCCTTTTCTTTTTTTGGGATTCCGAATGTCTGCGTACGGATTGCTGTACTCTTCTTAGGGCTTCGTGCCGGTATCCGGAACATAAAAAAACCCATCGAATGATGTGCTTTTGGGAAGGATTGGGATGGGTGTATTGAAAAAAATACAGTTTTCTCCCTTTTTGAGGCTTTTTACCGGCTATGTTGGGATTCTTAACTGCTGACAAAAATCCCATTATGGTGATATTATTCAGTTGTCTTTTTTCGATATTCAGAGTCAGAATAGGAGATTCAATTTTTATGGGTGGTTTTTTTGGAGTCGCATCAAAACAGGACTGCGTTTTTGATTTATTTTATGGAACTGACTATCATTCACACCTGGGTACCCGGCGCGCCGGACTCGCTGTCCATGATGCTGTGAAGGGATTCGACAGAGCTATTCACAATATTGAGAGCTCGAATTTCCGTCCCAAATTCGACAAAGATATATTAAAGATGAAGGGACAGCTGGGAATCGGCTGCATCTCCGATTACGAGCCCCAGCCCCTGATCGTCCGCTCCCACCTGGGAACGTACGCGATCACAACGGTCGGCAAGATCAACAATTCGGAAGAACTCATGTGGAAGCTGTTCAATGGCACTCATTCCCACTTCCTGGAAATGAGCGGCGGGGACATCAACCCGACTGAGCTCACAGCTGCTCTGATCAACCAGCAGGATTCTTTTGTCGAAGGTATCCGTTACGCGCAGAATCTGATCCGGGGTTCCATGACCATGATGGTTATGACTTCAGAGGGAATCTACGCCGCCAGAGACCGGCTGGGCAGGACTCCGGTCGAGATCGGAGCCAAAGAAGATGCGCATTGTATCTGCTTCGAGAGCTTCTCATTCCTTAATCTGGGATATCACCATGTAAAGGAGCTGGGCCCGGGAGAAATCTGTTTCGTTACGCCGGAGGGCGTCGAGACTGTGGCAAAGCCTTTTGATAAAATGCGGGTCTGCACATTCCTGTGGATTTATTACGGATTCCCGGCATCCACTTACGAGGGGATGAATGTTGAATATGCCCGTTATGAGTGCGGAAAACATCTGGCAAAAAGGGATATGGCACGCGGGAACGTGAAACCGGACATCGTCGCGGGAGTACCCGACTCGGGCGTGGCTCACGCCGTCGGCTATTCCAACGCTTCCGGAGTGCCCTATTCAAGGCCTTTTGTCAAATATACGCCTACCTGGCCCCGTTCCTTTATGCCTACGATCCAGAGCCGCCGCGACCTGATCGCCAAGATGAAGCTTGTTCCCATTCATGAGCTCATCGAAAACAAGAGCATGCTGCTCATCGACGATTCCATTGTCCGCGGGACCCAGCTTCGCGAGACCACAGAGTATCTGTACAGGAGCGGCGCCAAAGAAGTCCATGTACGTCCCGCCTGCCCGCCCCTGGTGTTCGGCTGCAAGTACCTGAACTTCTCCAGATCCAATTCTCATGGTGAGCTGATCACCCGCAGGATCATTGAGAAGCTGGAAGGGTCGATGGATCCTGATCCCCATGTGATGAACAGGTATATCGATCCCGATTCGGAGGAATACGCGACCATGCTGGAGGAGATCAGCAAGGAACTGAACTTTTCCTCCCTGCATTATCACAGGCTCGACGATATGATCGAGGCAATCGGAATCAACCCCTGTAAACTCTGCACTTATTGCTGGGACGGAAACGAGTGAGACCTCCCGGCTTTTCGAAAGCACCGGCTTTCGGCTTTGCCTTCACGCGCTGTCAGGGTATTGACAGGCAGGGAGAGCTGTAATACAGCGCAAAAAGAGAGCGGCCTCTGCTGTTCCGGAACATGTTTCGGGGCAGCAGAGGCACTTTTTTATGACCCGGCCCGCGCAATGAAGCTTTCCGCCTTGATGTGGATGCGGGCCTGCCGGGGGCAGAAGGCGGCAGGGCCGTCTCTGCCTATTGCCCCCTCACGCAGGGGCAGAAACCACTGCTTTCCCCATTTGCATCTTTTATTGTGACGCCATTGGGGATTTATTTGTTTTGGGAGTCGAAAAAACCCGCCGGACGATGTATTATAGAAGTACTGTTGCAAATCAGATGTTTTTCATGGAGTTGTTATGAAGATTGCTGTTATCCTGTTTATCCTGATGTATGTACTGATCATTTTCCTCCCTAAGTACCGGGTATGGGCGGCACTGGGAATCGCGGCCCTGTTCCTGGTGCTGGGCATTCTGCCAATCGGGGAAGTGCCTGCTGCCATCAACTGGAATGCCCTGATGATGATGAGCGGAACGATGATCCTCGTCTACTATTTTATAGAGAGCGGCATGCCCGGAAAAATCGCGGATCTTCTTTTGGAAAAATCTAAAAATCTCATGATGGTGACGATATATATGTCCTTGTTTTCGGGTCTGATCTCGGCTTTCATCGATAATGTGGCGACGGTCCTGATCGTCGCACCGGTGGCTGTCGCGATCTGCCGCCAGCTGAAAGTGTCGCCCGTCTCCATGGTCCTCTCGATCGCGGTATCCTCAAACCTGCAGGGCGCGGCAACGCTGGTGGGAGATACCACATCCATCATGCTGGGATCCTACGCAAACATGGACTTCCTCGACTTTTTCTGGATGAAGGGAAGGCCGGGAATCTTTTTTTCGGTTGAACTGGGCGCGGCACTCACGATTCCCGTCATGATCTTTCTGTTCAGAAAAGATACCGCGCCGATTTCGCACAGCGGGACGAGCAAAGTGAAGACGATACTCCCCACATTTCTGCTCCTTTTAATGATCGCGATGCTGATCGGTGCGTCCTTCATAAAAAATAAACCGGACGTTACCAACGGTCTGATCTGCCTTGCACTGGCGGCTCTTATGATGATCGTGGACGCTGTGCAGATGCACAGCATAGAGGGCACCAGGAATGCTCTGAAAAATGTGGATTACCAGACCCTCCTTCTGCTCCTCGGCCTGTTTCTGGTAATCGAGGGGGTCACGGAGGCCGGAGTGATCGACCGCCTGGCGGATCTGATCGGCTCTCTCGGCGACAAGAGCACCTTTATCCTCTATACCGTGATCGTGTGGGGATCAGTCCTGATCTCTGCCTTTATTGACAATATTCCCTATGTGGCAACCATGCTGCCCGTACTCACGGAAATCTGCGCCAAAACAGGGATTGAGCCCTGCCTGTTGTACTTTGGCCTTCTGACGGGCGCAACCCTGGGTGGAAATATCACCCCAATCGGCGCCTCAGCCAATATCACTGGTGTAGGGATTCTTCGCAGGGAAGGTTATAATGTATCTTTTCCGGAGTTCGCCAGGATCGGTATTCCCTTCACGTTTGTGGCTGTGATGGGAGGATATCTTCTGAACTGGTTCCTTTGGTCTTAAAGAAGGTATTCGAAAGAAGGTATTCGAAAGAAGGTATTCGAAAGAAGGTATTCATAAGGAAGGCAATCATCAAAAAAGAAGAAAATCACAAAAAGGTGATCGAAAAGAAGATGATCGAAAATAAGATGATCGAAAAGAAGATGATCGAAAATAAGGTGATCGAAAATAAGATGATCGAAAATAAGGTGATCGAAAATAAGGTGATCGAAAAGAAGATGATCAAATAGAAGATGATCAAACAGAAGGCGATCATAAGGCAGATAATTATAAAGGAAGGTAAAAGCAGCGCGCGGTTTTCTGCTCGGTGAATCTGTGAATAATGCTTATAACCACAGGCTCACAGCTATAAGTTCACAGCTATAAAATGGCAGCTGTATGCTCATGATCAAAGGCTGGAAAATCCTGCGCGGGAGGAGGGACAATATGAAGAAAAGAATAATTGCTTTGGGCCTTGCCGCGGTTCTTGTACTGATGCTGACTGCCTGCGGCGGAGGGAACGGTAAGGGAAATGACAGCGCATCTGCAGGATCGACAGACTCCGCGTCCAAGCCCATTATGGAGGAACCCCTGGTAAAAGAGGTGGCGGATGACGGTCTTTGCCATATTGGTATTCTGACATATCGAAGCCATGGAGCCGCCGAAGAGACCATTAAAGGATTTGAAGATGAATTCAGGAGTATGATGGGCAGTACCGAGGTGGTATTCGAGAGAATGGACGCCGACGGGGATCCGGAGAAGTGCGCCCGGATCGCCACCGGATATGCCAACAGTGGGTATAAGCTGATCTTCGCAGTCGGGACCGAAGCCGTGCAGAATGCGGGCGCAGCCGTGAAAGACGTACCGATCATAGGAGCCTGCGTCACGGATTATCTTCTGGCAGAGGTCGTCAGTTCTCTTGAGGCTCCCGGAGGAAATATTACAGGTGTATCTTCCATGGGACCCATCAACCTGCAGATAGACCAGATCACGGATGTCCTTCCCTGGCCCGCCAAGGTGGGAATTGTGGCAAGCGGGACCGAAGTGGGATCCAAATTCCAGGTCAGCATAGCTGCCCAGTGCCTGGCGGAAAAAAATATTGAGTGGGAATCCTACAACGGAAACACGGAGGAGACGCTGAGGGAAGTGCTGGAAAAAGCCGCTTCCGAATGCAGCTGCCTCTACCTGCCCACAGACAGTTTCGTGGCGTCTCACATGGATATAGTAAAGGAGGTCTCCCTCTCCTCGCAGATTCCCGTGATCACAGGAGATTATCATATGTGCCGCGGCGGCGGTTTGTTCTGCTACAGTATTGATTATGAAAAACACGGAAGACATGCGGCCGCAATGGCATTTGACGTGCTGGAAAAGGGCGAGGAGATTTCCAGACTGGCTGTCAGGGAAGAGGAACTCGAAGATACACAGCAGTATTATAATCCCGAGATGGCGGAAGCCCTGAACTGGTACGACTACGGAAGCATGTCCCCTATTGTGATCGCGCAGCCGGGGGAAGAGGCACAGAGCGGCGAAACACAGTATGACGAAACACAGTACGGCCAAACGCAAAACGGCGAAGAAAATACTGAATATTGATAAAACGCGGGAGCAGTCTGTCCTTTTTTCCGGGGACTCCCCTTCCGGTCTTCCGAAAGGGCAGAGGAGCAGCCTGTTGCAGGTCCTCCTCAAGTCCGCGGTCAGTGACGGAAGAATCCCTGCAGCAAGGCTCAAAACATACAGAAATATTCAGGACATACAGGATTTATAGTAATAATCAGAACATGCGGGAACATTCAGGAACAGTGACTGCCGCAAAGACCGGAGGTTGAATATGAGACTGCTGCTTGCGGAAGATGAAGAAGCTATGTCCGAGGCTGTAGCGGACATTCTGGAATATCACAAATATCAGGTTGATACGGTCTATGACGGGAACGAGGCACTGGACTATATACACGCTGCTGAATATGACGGCATCATTCTGGATATTATGATGCCGGAGCGCAGCGGGCTGGAGGTTCTCAGACAGATCCGGAGCGAAGGATGCAGGACGCCGGTTCTTTTGCTGACCGCAAAATCAGAGATCGAGGACCGGATAGAAGGGCTGGATCTGGGAGCGGATGATTATCTGGCAAAACCCTTCCATATGGGAGAATTGCTGGCAAGGATCCGGGCCATGCTCAGGCGCAGAGAAGATTACACTCCCGATATCCGTTCTTTCGGAGACGTGACTCTGGATCCGCGTACCAGTGAGCTTCGCTGCGGCGATAAGAGTGTCGAACTCTCACGTCTGGAGTGCCGCATGATGGATACTCTGATGCTCAATCACGGAATCTACCTGTCCTCCGAGGACCTGCTGGAAAAGGTCTGGGGATATGAATCCGACGCGGATGTGGGTTCGGTCTGGGTCTATATTTCTTATCTGAGAAAGCAGCTGGCCAAAGTGGGCTCTTCCGTGGCTGTGAAGGCAAAGCGGGGGACAGGCTACATGCTGCAGCTTTGATCTGCATGCTCTTGAACATAAGGTCACGGCGGCAGCCGTGCTTCTAAGTATCGCTATTATTGCTGATCCCGCCGGCAGATCCTGCTCTGCGGCATTTTTTGTAAAAACCTTTTAGGATATGGTCAAAACACTCCAGAAAAAATTTATTATCGCCTCCATGACAGCCGTCACGATCCTTCTGGTCACCCTGATCGGAGCGATCAATATTCTGAACTATATCTCGGTGACAGACCGCCGCGGCAGGATGCTGGATATGCTCTGCGAGGCGGAAGCCCGGGCGGAGAGATACGGCCTTGAACATGGAGATGAAAGACTGATGACCGGAGAAGCATTCCCCCCGCCTGACCATAAAGAAAACCGGACCACGGGCGGCAGAAGGGGACAGAATAACTCCAGGGAGCTGATCGGACGCGGATTTACAATGGACGATATGATGTCCCTCCGTTATTTTTCCGTCTGGTATGACCGGGAGGGCAGGATCCTGCAGACAGATGTTTCCAGGATCTATTCGGTCTCCGAAGAAGAAGCTGCGGCGATTGGAGAAAAGCTCTATGTGCCCCTTGCACGGGGAGAGCAGAAGAGGGGCGCCTCGGGATCGTTCAGATATATTCTTGTTTCCCGGACCGGAGAGGATTATATCCATCGGGAGGGCTCCTCAGACTCTGCTTCGATCGAATCTGCGCAGGCTTCTCAGGAGCAGAAACAGACGTCCCCGGAAGGAGCGGTTCCTTCCCCGCAGGGGAATGACGGACAGACCCTGGAATCCACAGGGCAGGGAGCTGCCTCTTTCCTTGTTGCCGTGGATATCTCCTCGGACCTGCGGGCTCTGCTGGCAGTTCTGGGTATTTCCTGTGTGATTGCCCTGCTCTGCTGGCTTGCCATGCTGATTCCCGTCTTTTTACTGGCCAGACGGGCGATCGCGCCCGTGGCTTTAAGCATCGAGAGACAAAAGCAGTTTGTCACAAACGCCGGTCATGAACTCAAGACCCCTGTGGCGATCATTCAGACCAACACCGAGGCGCTGGAATTGTTTAACGGGGAATCAAAGTGGACCCGCAATATCCGAACCCAGACCGAGCGCCTGAACGGATTAATGCAGAATCTGCTGACTCTCTCAAAAATGGACGAGAACGCGCTGCAGCTGAAGATGAGTCCGTTTTCAGCAGGAGAACTTGTCAGTGAAATCTGGGAGAATTTTGCCGAATCTGCCGGGGCTAAAAACATCAGCTTTATTTATGAAAAACCCGTGCAGGGGACGGATTCGGCCGTGGCGAACAGGGAGAGCATAGCCCGGCTTTTATCCATACTGTTCGATAATGCGGTGAAATATACACCTTCCGGCGGCAGGATCGAAGTCACTGTTTCCGGGGACTCGGGAAAGATCAGACTGATCCAGTCCAATACCATAGACGCGGAAAGCGAGATGCCTGAAAATCCCGACCGCCTCTTTGAGCGCTTTTACAGGGCCGATCAGGACAGGAGCCGCAAAAAAGGCGGGTTCGGCATAGGACTTTCTGCCGCCCGGGCCATCGCGGAGGCCAACAGAGGGAGCATCCGGGCGGGGACCGGGAACGGGCAGATTTCTTTTATTGTTGTATTGCCCGGAAAAAAATAAAGTGCTGCGCGAAAAAAAATAAAGTGCTGCGCGGGAAAAAAAATAAAGTGCTGCCGGAAAAAAATAAAGCAGTGGCAGCAGGAGGCTGTTTCATATTTTTATATAATGAAGTGAATTTTATTCATTATTCATAGACAAAAAGTGAGAATTCCACAAAAAATATTTTATATACACGCAACAGGTATGCTATAATGACTAATAGCGGGGTTATGTATTGAACGGGATATAGTGTCGTTTTGCATGAATCCGCAGACAGCCGGATTCAGTTTAAGGGCTGTACTTTGTAATGTTCGGTAATAGTCTGGACTGTAATATTGGGACAGATCTTCATTATCTGAACCGAAATGCTCAAAATTTCAGTCGCTCACAGGAGGTTTCAGAGATGGAAAGTGGTATGACGAAGGCGGAGGTTTTAAAGAAGGTTATTCTTTCACAGTATAAGAGTGTAAGGCAGTTTGCCGTGGAAATGGACATTCCATACAGCACACTAGTGACAGCCCTTGAGAGAGGGATTGAGGGAATGGCTTACAGCACGGTCATCAGAATTTGTGATGCACTTTCTCTGAATCCTGTTGATTTTACCCCGCTCGACGAAGGTGAAGATCTTTCCGCGCAGATTACAACGAAACGTGTAATGGAGCGCTATAACAGATTTAACAGGGTCGGACGCAAAAAGATCCTGGAGATCATGGATGATTACAGCCAGATAGAGGTTTATACCAGGAAGGATTAAATTGGTCATCTGTAAACGAAAGGGAGAAGAATGCACTATCGCTGGCTAATAGTGGGAGCGGGCCTGTACGGCGCCGTTTTTGCAAGAGAGATTAAAGAAAAGGGTGAAACCTGCGCGGTCATTGACAGGCGCAGTCATATCGCGGGAAACATCTATACAGAAAAGAGAAACGGTATACATGTTCATCGCTTCGGAGCTCATATTTTCCATACTTCCGACAAGGAGGTCTGGGAGTATGTGCAGCAGTTTGCCGAGTTCAATAACTATATCAATTCCCCTGTGGCAAGATATGGTGATGAAATCTATAATCTTCCCTTTAACATGAATACTTTCAGCAGAATGTGGGGGATCCGCACACCGCAGGAAGCAAGGGAGATGATTGCCAGACAGGTCCGGGAGGCAGGAATCGGCGAGCCCAAAAACCTGGAAGAGCAGGCACTGTCCCTGGTGGGCCGTGACATCTATGAGAAACTGGTCAAGGGGTATACGGAGAAACAGTGGGGCAGAGACTGTACAGAGCTCCCTGCGTTTATCATCCGCAGACTTCCGGTCCGGTTTATCTATGATAACAATTATTTCAATGACCGCTATCAGGGTATTCCCATCGGCGGTTATACGCGTATGGTAGAGAAGATCCTGGAAGGAATCCCTGTATTTCTGAATACGGACTTCAGATCCGCCGTGGAGGAAGTCCCGGCCGGGAACGGCAGCGGCACAGTATTCCGCATGGGAGAAGATACTTTCGACAAGGTCCTCTACACGGGTATGATCGATGAGTTCTTCGATCAGTGCTACGGACCTCTGGAGTACAGATCGCTCAGATTTGAGACAGAGGAACTGCCGGATACAGATAATTTCCAGGGAAATGCGGTTGTGAACTACACAGAGCGCAGTGTGCCCTTTACCCGGATCATCGAGCACAAGTTTTTCGAGTTCGGTAAGGATTCCGAGACCGGGGAAGAGATTCCCGGCACGATCATCACACGGGAGTATCCCGCCGCCTGGGAGACCGGCATGGAGCCTTATTATCCGGTAAACAATGAAGCCAATAACGCGCAGTATCAGAAATACCGGAAGCTGGCAGCAGAGAAGAAGAATGTCATCTTCGGAGGCAGGCTGGGACTTTATCAGTACTTTGATATGGATAAAGTGATCCGTGCTGCCCTGGATGCGGCAAAAGCGGCTCTGTCGTAAGATAAACCTGCTTTGCGCGCAGAGAGCGCGTATCATATACCGGGCCGGCGCAGTGTGGCTGTGAGTCCCCGGCAGACAGCCTGAAACCGGGATGGCTTCCATGTTGCCGGCAGACGGCAGGGCAGGATATTTTCTAAGGGAGGACTTCTCAAATGCGAAATTATGAACTGGACCATAAGCTGGAGCATCTTTATACTCTGAAAGCGTATGCGGAAGTTGAGAGAAAACCCGTCAACAGTAAAAACTGCGACAGGATTCTGAAGCTCCAGAACAAACGTGTCCATAAGCTGATGAAGGCCGCGTACGAGATTCCGTTTTATCGTGCCCGGTTCGAACAGTCCGGCACGACGCCGGACGATTATCACTGTGCCGAGGATCTCTATAAGTTTCCCCTTCTGACCAAAGACCAGCTGCGGGAATGGATGGACGAAGAGATGGAGAAGGATCCGGACAAGTATAAATACTGGCACGTCTCTCCGACTTCCGGCTCCACAGGACGTCCTCTTCGCGTTCTGATCTCCCCCAGGGAGTACGGATGGGTCACCGCCAACTGGCTCCGCACCATGGGCTACGGCGGGTTCAACCCCTTTACCGGAAAGACCATGTCCCGTCCCAATTCCCTGCATGGACCGGTCAAGGAATATGACTCCCCGATTCAGAAGATGGGTATTCTTCGCCGCAAATATATGTCCGATACCATCAAAGAGCGTGTCGACACCCAGACCCTGGTCAATGAGATCAATGCCTATGAGCCGGATTATCTGTACAACCACAAGAACCTGCTCATGCGCATCGCCAAATACGTCAAGGAGAATGACCTCTACCTGTGGAAACCCTCCTTCTATACGCCTTTTGGTGAGATGCTCGACGATCCGTCCAGAGAACTCCTCAAAGAGGTCTTCGGTCCCGGACTGATCGACGCCTACGGAATGGGAGAGACCGGCTCCTGTGTCGTCCGCATCCCCGGCAAAAAATACTATCAGGTCAACAGCGACCTCTTCGTAGTCAATGTCTATAACCAGGATCTGACCGGACCTGCCCTTAAGGGTATGGCGGTTATCACTCCCCTGTACAAGACAGAGCTTCCTCTGATCAACTACACATCTTATGATCAGCTGGACAGCTATATGCGCCGAGGGCTCCGCTTCGCAAGGGGCGTCCAGGGCCGCATGAATGATGTCATCCACCACCGGGACGGATCTGTGACCGAGTGGGGCAATATTTCCGGTATCGTCAATTACATCCCGGAGATTATTTCCTACAGGATCGTGCAGGAGGATTACGAAAATCTGACCATGATGATGGTCAGGAATCCCGATACGCCCGAAGAGAAGCAGGACGAGATCGTTAAGGTGCTGGACGAGAAGCTTATGGCCATGTTCAAGGATCCTTCCTTTAAGATCAGCTACGAGTGGCTCGATGAGATCCCTGCGGATCCCAACGGTAAACTCCGCGTCATCGTGAGCAAGGTGAAACCCGGTGCCATAGGCGAGCCCGAGCATGCCGGTGAAGACGTCGGCAATGCTGAGATAGCAGAAGATACAACTGCAGAAGACATGCCGGCAGAGGACGCTCCTGCGGAAGATGCAGCTGCAGAAGACGTGTCAGCAGGGGACACTCCTGCGGAAGATACAGATGCAGAAGATGTACCTGCAGAAGACACCGGCGAAGCCTGATCCCTCCCTGATCGTCACAGAAGATAAGAAGATACCGACATGATATCTGATGGCCTCTGCAGGTCTTTACAGGTCACTG
>ODAI010832358.1_pt1 | contig 17528 bp, 14 predicted proteins | sample 1539321 | NCBI WGS metagenome assembly ODAI01 (sample SAMN02144231, study PRJEB22623) | gut metagenome | biome: sheep rumen | host: Ovis aries | place: New Zealand | reverse complement strand
TTGATACAAGCATCATTTTGCACTCACTTATTGCAAAATTGCATTGCATTGCAATTTGGCGGAAAATGAAGGAGGTGGAAAATAGGTAAAAAATAAGGTAAATTTTAACATAACTATCTAATATATAATAACTTATACTATAATTATACTCTCTCTACTGTTTTCTCCACTTCCTCGAAAAGTAAAAGCAATGCAATAACGCAATATTAAGCTGGACGAATAGCGCCCTATACCGATTCATTTCGGACGAGACGTAATCTCGTCGCTGGTGAGGTTACGGCTCGTGCCCCACGAGATTACGGCTCGTCATAAGTGAGCTTATTGTCTTTTGGTTATCTTCAATAAAATCGGCACGTTTTTCGAATTTTTCACCCAAATGCGTTTTGATTCCCAAAATTTTTGTATCTTTGCCCCTTGAACACTGGCGCATGCCTCGGTGGAGGTGCCAGTGTGACTTTCGTGGGTAAATAGATAGTTGTATCTATATTCTATAGAGGTTCATACCGAAATCCGACCAGATTAGAACGAGCCTCATGGAATCGGGATACACCTTGTAAATAGGTGTACCCGTTCCTTATGTCTCGTTCAAGGTCCTTGGTCGGATACCTGGTGTGAAGCATATATTTAGGAACGTGGTACACTTTCTTTGTATCTGCACTTTGATATCGTTTCACGCAAAAATCCGACCAATTATGAACGTAACGGACGATAAGCAAGAGAGGCAGGTAGTGTCAAGGCAACGCGTGGCCGACCATGGCGAGGTATATACCGCCAAGAGGGAGGTGAACGCGATGCTCGATTTGGTGAAGGAAGAGACGGAGCGTATTGACTCTCGATTCCTGGAACCTGCCTGTGGCAATGGAAACTTCCTCGTAGAAATACTGAACAGGAAGATGGAGGCGGTACGTCGGCAGTTTGCCCGAAACCGCTTTGAGTACGACCAGGCTTCGGCTGTGGCCGTCAGTTCGATGTATGGCGTAGAGCTGCTGCCCGACAATGTTGAGGCATGCCGCCAGCGCCTGCTGAATCAGTATCTTGAAACCTATCGGGAGCATCAGCATGTGGATGCCTCGCCTGAATTGGAACGATGCATCCGATTCCTGCTTCAGAAAAACATTCTTTGTGGCGATGCCCTCACCATGCTTCAGAACAACGGCGAGCCTATCACGTTCTGTGAATGGACGTTCATAGGCACCAACGGCAAGGTGAAGCGGCGCGACTTTGAGCTGTCGGAACTGCTTCGCAACGTAGAGTACGACAAGCCAAAGCCTGGCGAGGAGGGCCTGCTGTTTGCAGACACGGGTGAGCCGACTTTTGTCCATCTGCCCAAACGGGAATACCCACTGACTGACTATCTAAAACTGCCTGACTATGAATAACCGATTAAGCTATAATCCCGATGTACTGTCGTGTCTGGCTAACCTGAGCAACGACGAAGTGTTCACGCCACCGCAGCTGGCCAACCAGATGCTGGATATGCTGCCGCAGGAGCTGTTTCGGAGTCCTGACACCAAGTTCCTTGACCCCTGCACAAAGAGTGGTGTCTTTCTGCGAGAGATTGCCAAGCGACTGATTGAGGGACTGGCCGACACGATTCCAGACCTGCAACAGCGCATCGACCACATTATGCATCACCAACTTTATGGCATCGCCATCACTCGTTTGACCTCCATGATGAGCCGCCGAAGCCTCTACTGCTCGAAGGATGCCAGCGGCAAGTATAGCATCTCGCAGTTCGACGATGAGGCAGGTAACATCCGCTATCGTGACATCAAGCACTCTTGGGTGCAAGGGAAATGTAAGTATTGCGGAGCCAGCCAAGAGGTCTATGATCGAGGCGATGACTTGGAGTCCCATGCTTACGAATTTATTCACACAGATAATCCAAACAAACTATATAAAAATATGACATTCGATGTAATTATCGGCAATCCGCCGTATCAGATGAACGATGGAGGTGGGTCAGGTTCCAGTGCAAAACCTATTTATGATAAGTTTATAATTCAAGCAAAGAAACTTAATCCACGATTTCTCACAATGATAATACCATCAAGATGGATGACAGGAGGAAAGGGGTTAGATTCATTTCGAGAGATAATGATTCAAGATCGAAGAATCCAAGTTGTACATGATTATCTTGATTCTTCTCAATGTTTTACTGGAGTTAGTATCGAAGGAGGTGTCTGCTATTTTTTATGGAACGGCAACTATTCGGGTATGTGCAATTATTATCTCCATCAATCAAGTGGTAATGTGTTGCAAACACAAAAAACACTAGATGAAGATGGGACAAGTGATATTGTAATAAGAGATCCAAATTTAATTGGTATTTTAAATAAAGTAACAGTTTTACACGAGCCAACTTTTGATAGATTGGTGTCTTCGAGAAATCCTTTTGCCATTAGAGAAGATATACCCTCCTTTCTGGCTGATAATGCGACAAGAAGAAGGATTCTATGCAGGCTTAATTCTAAAAGAGAAATTCTCCCAATAAAAGACAGTTACAACTTAAATCGAGGTAGTGAAAATATAGGAAAGTTTAAACTATTTATTTCTAAAGCAGATGGTGCTGCAGGTCAAATTGGGAATCCTATTCCGGCACGAATAATAGGTAAAGCAGAATTAGGAGAGAAAGATATGATTTGTTCGGAGACCTTTCTAATGATAGGTCCATTTAATAACAAGGATGAAGCTTTAAATGTGGCATCATATATGCAAACAAGGTTTTTTCGACTACTTGTAGGAATTAGAAAGAATAAGAACATGACACAAAAGACATACTCTTATGTCCCCCTCCAAGACTTTTCGAAACCGTGGACGGACGAGGAGCTATATAAGAAGTACGGGCTGACGGACGAGGAAATCCAGTTCATCGAGTCGATGATTCGCCCGATGGAATAAACAAAAAAGAAACAGAATAATAACACAGGCGCTCTTTGACAAGTTTTGGTAGATTTATTTGGAAGTTTCGCGGATATTGCCTATCTTTGCAGCATAAAAACAAAAGACATGGAAGAAAAGAGGTATCCCATTCTTGAAGAGGAAGAAAACGTTGGATTATGCTCCGAACCATCTGTAGCTGCCCGATATGCTGTAGAGGAACAGTTTGATGTGCCAATGCTTGGCCCTTCAACATGGAAAGAGGCTATGGACGACCTTGATGAATCAGAGAAAGAATTCGATGCTGGAAAATGCATTCCTTGGGAGGATGTCATGTCTGAAATAAAAGACCGTTACAGGCTTTATGCGCATTGAGATTTCTCCTAAGGCGAGGCAGCACCTGCTGGCAGCAACGGATTCTGAAATATCCTAAGGCATATCATCCAGAACCATTATTGTCAGACAGAAAAGTCGAATATCGTTCTGTTATCATCAACGATTATTACAAAATGATATACAGGCTTGATGATGACGTTATTACGATTGCTGCTTTCTGGGATATGCGAATGAATCCGAACAAACTTAAACGGATGATCTAATCAGAATTTGTTGAAGTTGCGCCATAACAAAACGATGAGGTTATGGCAACAACACAGAATTATTTCCCACGGAAGTCGGAGTCGGCTCCGATGATTTATGCGTATGAGGATAAGTATGACCCACAACTGAAGGGTATCCTGAAGGTGGGCTACACCACTATTGGCGTACAGGAACGTGTGCACCAGCAGTATAACATCGTGCGGCCTGGCGAACCTCCTTACCGCATACTGGTGGAAGAGAGTGCCATGCGTCAGGACGGTACGGTGTTTATGGATCACGACGTTCACCGGATGCTGGTGAAGATGGGGTGCCGGAACATTGAAGGCGAGTGGTATCGCTGTACGCCCCAGCAGGTCAGGGCTGCCATCGTTGCCGTCAGGGAAAGGATAGACGTGGCGTGGAACCGCGACAAAACCTTCGGCATGCGCCCGGAGCAAAAACGGGCTGTTGACAAGACGGCAGACTACTTCGACAGCTACAAGTCGGAAGCCGGGCGTGTGCCTCACTTCCTGTGGAACTGCAAGATGCGCTTTGGCAAGACCTTTACCACTTACCAACTGGCACGACGCATGGGGTGGAAGCGCGTGCTGGTGCTGACATTCAAGCCTGCGGTGGCTCATGCCTGGGAAGAGGACTTGATGACGCATGTAGATTTTGACGGGTGGCAGTTCATAGCCCGCAGCCAAGAGGCTTCTATCGACTATCAGTTCGAACATGCCGACCCGAAGAAGCCGATGGTGGTGTTTGGCTCGTTCCAGGACTTCCTTGGGAAAAACACAGCCAGTGGCGGCATGAAACTGAAACACGAGTGGGCACGTGGTTTTAACTGGGACTGCATTGTGTTGGATGAATACCACTATGGTGCATGGCGTGAGAATGCCAAGGAACTGATAGGCGTCAGCGAGGATTTGGGCAGCGAGATTGAGAATCCCGACTACTTCGACGAAGACCTGATTCCCATCACGTCGAATCACTATCTTTACCTGTCAGGAACACCTTTCCGCGCCATTGCCTCCGGCGAGTTTATCGAGGAGCAGATATACAACTGGACCTATAGCGACGAACAGCGGGCCAAAGAGGAATGGGGCGACAAGCCTGACAATCCATACGCTTCGCTGCCCAGGATGGTGCTGCTGACGTACCAGTTGCCAGCGGAAATCTCGAGAGTGGCAGAGGAAGGTGAGTTTGACGAGTTCGACCTGAACTCATTCTTTGAGGCAGAGGGCAAGGGCGAGGATGCTGTGTTCAAACACCATGATGAGGTGCAGAAATGGCTCGACATGCTGCGCGGACAGTATCTGCCGACATCTATCAACGACTTGAAAACCGGTAACCGGAAACCGCCACTGCCATTCCTGAACGGTGACCTCTATTCGAACATGAACCATACGTTGTGGTTCCTGCCTAACGTGGCTTCCTGCTTTGCCATGCGCAATCTGCTGACGGAATTGCAGAATACGTTCTATCATGACTATCGGGTCATCGTGTGTGCCGGAACAAAGGCAGGTATTGGGCAACAAGCTCTGCCACCCGTAGAGAAAGCCATGTCGCATCCAGACCCGCTGCATTGCAAGACCATTACGCTGACCTGCGGAAAACTGACAACAGGTGTTACTGTGCGTCCGTGGACGGGAATCTTCATGCTGCGTGACACATCGTCGCCAGAGACTTATTTCCAGTCGGCATTCCGTGTACAGTCGCCCTGGACCATCACCAATAGCGACGGACTGCATCCGAATCAAGTGGAGATATTGAAGAAGGTTTGCTACGTATTCGATTTTGCACCTAACAGAGCATTGCGTAAAGTGGCCGACTATTCGTGCCAGCTGAACATTGAAGAGGGTAATCCGGAGAAGTGCGTGGACGACTTTATCAAGTTCCTGCCCGTACTCTGTTACGAGAACGGAGTGATGAAAGTGCTCTCGGCAAGTGACGTATTGGATATGGCCATGAACAACACGTCAGCCACGTTGCTGGCCCGTCGATGGGAGAGTGCCTTGTTGGTGAACGTCGATAACTTCACGTTGCAGCGACTGATGAATAACAAGGAGGCAATGGCTGCATTGATGAAAATAGAGGGGTTCCGTTCGCTGAATCAGGATATTGAAACCATCATTAACAAGACCGACAACATCAAGAAGAAACGCAAGGAACACGAGGATGGATTGACAACTAAGGAAAAGAAAGAACTGAGTGAAGCCGAAAAGGAAATCAAGAGCAAGCGGCGCCAGATACAGGAGAAGTTGATGAAGTTTGCCACACGCATTCCTATATTCATGTACTTAACGGATTTCCGTGAGTATTCGCTGAAAGACGTCATCTTGCAGTTGGAACCCAAATTGTTCGAGCGTGTCACGGGTCTTACCAAACAGGACTTTGCGTTGTTGGTAAGTCTTAATGTGTTCAATGAAGTTTTGATGAATGACGCTGTCTATAAATTCAAACGATACGAGGATAGCAGTTTGGCGTATGCTGGAGTAAACCGCCACGCAAAGGATGAAAAAGTGGGCGGATACAGTACCGTCATTACGATGGACGAATATTTATCATAAGCAAGCTGGTGGCATTGCAAAATTGACTTCGTCGATAATGCCAACGCTCGGCATAATTGATGCAAGCATCATTTTGCACTCACTTATTGCATTATTGCATTGCATTGTTTTTCTCGATAAAGTGGTGGCGTCCACAGTGGAATCTGCCCTTTATTTATTAAGAATATTATTAACAATATTTAGCGAAAATAATAGCAGATATATTTGGATTTTCCGATTATTTTTAGTACCTTTGTAACATAGAAAGGCAGGAAAGTCCTGACCTGGATATTGTTTCACTTAATAATCTAACATTATGAGTAAAATTCTTTACGAAGTGTACAAGAATGACATCAAGGACTCAGAGTCCGTGATGTATGGAAGTGGTACGCCCGCCTGAAGAGCATCGAGACGATGTCGATGGGAAAGTTGGCCAAGCACATCAGCGAGCACGGTTCGGTATTCACCGAAGACGTGGTGGAGGGTGTGATGAAGAAGTTCAAGACCTGTCTGCTGGAGATGTTGCTCGAGTCGAAGAAGGTGAAGATCAACGGTCTGGGCACGTTCTATCTGACGGCAGAGTGCGCCAAGGGCGGTGCCGACAAGGAGGAGGATTTCAACGTGAACCAGCACTTGGCTGCGCTGCACATCCGCTTCTTGCCCGACCAGACGGCGGAGGACAACATCTCCAGCCGCGAGTTCATCAAGAAGGCCGAGTTTGTCAACATCAAGAGCCTGCTGGGGAACGCTAACGGGAACGATAACGTTAACCCTAACCCTAACCCTAACCAGGGAGGTGGCGACAACCAAGGCGGTGGCGGTGACAGCGGCAGCATTGTCGACGGAACGGATGAGGGCTAAACGGCCCAAAGTGGAAAAGGGGGGACTGGCAACGAAGCCGGTCCTCTTTTTTGTTTTTTACGGGTACTGAAAAGTCTTGTATTCGACAGGTAAATAATAGGCAAAAACGGCTAATATTACAAATCGAACAACAATAACGAAAAAAGGAACAATAATTTCTTATAAAAAAAGTGTAATTTTGCACCCGAATTGTAAATGTGAGTTAAATTAATACATGGCAACAATCAAAGTTGAAGTAATCAGTAATAAAAAGGAGATGAATGACTTCATCCAATTGCCATATCATATTTACAAAGACTGTCCACAATATGTCCCTGATTTAGAGAGCGATATCCGCGATTTGTTAAATCCCCAGAAGAATTCCGCCTTCAAGTTCTCGCACATCAAGCCCTTTGTGGCATACAAGGACGGTGTTGCCGTAGGACGCATCGTGGGACTTATCAACAAGAAAGCCAACGAACATTGGAAACGGAAGAATGTGCGCTTCTCGCTCATCGAGTTCATTGACGACCAAGAGGTGTCGGCAGCGCTGATAGAGGCCGTGATGAAATGGGGCAAATCGCACGGCATGGAAACCATTCAGGGACCGATGGGCATTACCGACTTCGACAAGGAAGGCATGCTCGTTGAGGACTTCCACCTGACGGGCACGATGAACACCATCTACAATCCCGCCTATTACCCGCGCCACATGGAGGCCCTGGGATTCGAGAAGGAAGTGGACTGGGTGCAGATACGCATCAACATACCCGAGGAGGTTCCGGCACGCTATGCCCGCACCGCCCAGTATGTGAGAGAACAGATCGGACTGAAGGTCATCAAGTTGACGAACAAGGACATCTATAAACGGGGCTACGGCAAGAAGGTGTTCATGCTGCTGAACGAGGCCTACAAGAATATCTTCGGATTCTCGTCGCTGTCGGAAGCGCAGGTGGACGAATTCATGAGCAAGTACCTGAAGCTGATAGACAAACAACTGATTCCCGTGGTGGTGAACCAGCAGCAGGAGGTGGTAGGCGTGGCCATCACGATGGGATGCCTGTCGCACGCCATGCAGAAAGCCCACGGACGACTGTGGCCGCTGGGGTGGTGGCCCCTGCTGAAGGCGATGAAATGGCACCACGAGGAGAGCGCCGAGATGCTGCTCATCGCGATCAGTCCCGCCTATCAGGGCATGGGAGTCAACGCCTTGTTCTTCGACGACCTCATACCTATATATAATAAATATGGGTTCCGATGGGCCGAGACGGGACCGCAGCTGGAGGACAACGTTCGCGAGCTGTCACAATGGAAGCCGCTGAAGCCCGAATATGTGAAGCGCAGAAGATGTTTTAAAAAACAGATAATAGACAACTAAACATTATGGAAAGAAGAGTAGTAATTACGGGAATGGGCATTTGGTCGTGCATCGGTACGACGCTTGACGAAGTGCGCCAGTCTTTGTTTGAAGGACGTAGTGGCATCGTTTTTAGCCAGGAGCGCAAGGACGCAGGTTTCCGTTCGCCCATCTGTGCCAATGTGCCAAAAGCAGATTTGAAGAAAGTGTTGAGTCGCAATGTTCGTCAGATGATGCCTGAGGAGGCTCAGTATGCCTATATGGCTACTGTGCAGGCCCTGGAACAGGCTAAGCTGACACAAGACTATATTGACAGCCATGAGGTAGGTGTCATCTATGGCAATGACTCTGTGGCTGAGGCTACGATGGTTGCCATGGACAAGTTCCGTCAGGTAGGCTCAACAGCAGCCTGTGGCTCTGGAGCCATCTTCCAGTCCATGAACTCTACTGTGACCATGAACCTGGCCACATTGTTCCACCTGAAGGGTATCAACCTCACTGCCTCTGCTGCTTGTGCCAGCGGTTCTCAGTCGCTCGGACTGGGCTACCTGCTCATCAAGAACGGACTGCAAGACTGCATCGTCTGTGGTGGTGCTGAGGAAAACAATATGTATGGCATTGCCTCGTTCGATGCCCTGCAGACCTTCTCTACACGCATCGATGCCCCTGCCAAGGCAAGCCGCCCCTTCGACCGCGACCGCGACGGACTGGTGCCCAGCGGTGGTGCTGCCACACTGATCATCGAGAGCTATGACCATGCTGTACGTCGTGGTGCTCCCATCCTGGCTGAGATCCTCGGTTGGGGATTCTCCGGCAATGGTGACCACATCTCTACACCCAATGTGGAAGGTCCCACCCGTTCGCTGCTGCGCTCACTGGAGAGTGCAGGCATCTCACCCCGCGAAATCGGTTATGTGAACGCCCATGCCACCTCTACGCCTATTGGTGACAGTCGTGAGGCTGAGGCTATCGCAAGCGTGTTCGGGGACTATCGTGTTCCTGTGACCTCTACGAAGAGCCAGACGGGACATGAGATGTGGATGGCAGGGGCTTCAGAAATTATCTACTCGATGCTGATGATGAAGAACGACTTCATTGCCGGTTCTATCAACTTCGAGAATCCTGATGAGGTTACCCAGTGCATCAACGTCATTCCCGAGACTCGTCAGGAGCACTTCGACATCTTCCTGAGCAACTCGTTCGGATTTGGTGGTACCAACTCGACGCTGATCGTCAAAAACTGCTGATATCGGAAAATAAACAGTAAATAGAAAATATATTGTAAATTGTAAAATTTTAAATTGTCATGACAAGAGAAGAAATTATCGCACAAGTAAACAGCCTGCTGGCTGAAGAGTTTGAAGTTGAAGAGAGTGAGTTCACACCCGATGCTAACCTGAAAGAGACCCTCAGCCTCGACAGTATTAACCTCGTGGACCTCATCGCACTGGTGCAGTTCAACTACAAAATCACCATCCCAGTAGAGGACCTGAAGAAGATTCAGACCTTCGACAACCTGTACGACTACATTGAGGAACATCAGGCTGCATGATATACAGCGGTGATGACATCAAACGGCTGATACCCCAGCGCTATCCGTTCATGATGGTGGATACGCTGGAGGAGCGTGACAGTAAGAGTGCTGCCGCTACCCTTGAGGTACGGCAGGACAATTACTTCATGCTGCCCGACCAGACGATGGCAGAGACAGGACTCATCGAGCACATCGCACAGTCCTGCTCAGCCTTGGCGGGTAGCCAGGCTTTGTCTCCTGAGTCATCGGCTCCTCCTGTGGGCATCATTGGCGAGGTGAAACATTTTGCCTGCCATCGTCGTCCGCGTCTGGGCGAGCGACTTGATACCGTAGTCTCTTTCGACATGACGTTTGGCAACGTCACACTGGCCACTGGCCATACTTCCGTAGGCGATGACCCCGTCGCTGAGGTTAAACTGAAAATATTCATGCAATGACCCACTTGTTGATCCGTCTCGCTCAGTATTTCCGCAGCCATCAGCTCGTCTGCTGGCTGTCCATGGTGGCTTTGTTTGCCTTCTTCGGTTACTTTGCCACCCAGATACATTTGGAGGAAGACATCAACAAGCTGATGCCCTCGTCCAAGAACGAGGATGGTACCACCAAGTTGGCTTTTGCAGACTTGAAAATCAAGGATAAGGTATTCCTGTTGTTCGAGGGAGAACATGCTGACAGCCTGGCTGAAACGTGCGATGCGTTCGTTGAGTCACTCACCAGGAGCGACTCTGCCAGCCAGACCATAGGCGATGTGTTCTACCGCTTGGACGAAGACTTGATGCCTGATGCCATTGACTATATGGCGGAACACATTCCCGCCTATATTGACACCTCTGCCTATGCGAGGTTTGACACCTTGCTCACCCGCGAGCATTTCGTACGTCAGATGCAACAGAACCGCGACGACCTGACGGGCGAGTTTGGCAGCATGTTCCCGGAACTCATCCAGATGGACCCGATGGGCATGCGCAGCGTATTGGCAGAACAGCTGGCACCCATGATGAGTGCTGGCAACTACAAAACCATTGATAACCACTTTTTTGTTCCCGACTCAACAGTATGCATCGCCTTTATCACCCCTCGCTATTCTGCCACCAATACCGGACAGGGCTCTGCCATGTTCCAGATGCTGAACGAGCTGATAGACCAGTATGCCAAGAGTCATCCGCAGGTGCGCATCAGCTATCATGGGACACCTGCCAGTGGCTATTATAACTCTACACAGATCAAGCACGATCTGACGACTACAATAGCAGGGGCACTCGTCTTGGTGCTGCTATTCCTGCTGTATTGCTTCCGTCGCTGGGATACTATCCCTCTGTTGTTATTACCCGTCGCCTTTGGCACTTTGTTTGGCTTGGCCATGATGTACTGGCTCAAAGGCGAATTCTCACTTCTGGCCTTGGGCATTGGTGGTGTGGTGCTGGGGGTGGCCATGAGCTATGTGCTCCATGTCCTGACGCATCACCAGTATGTCAGCGACCCTGAACAACTGTTGCGCGACCAGGTAAAACCTGTACTGCTGGGCTGCATCACCACCATCGGTTCCTTTGCGGGTCTGTTGTTTGTCAATACCGACCTGCTGCGCGACTTTGGCTTGTTTGCTGCCTTTGCCATCCTGGGCACCACTTTGTTCTCGCTCATCTGGCTGCCTCAGATGCTGTCCAGCAAGACCAGTCAGCATGCCTTCAACTGGCTGGATCGTATCAATGCCTATCCTTTCGACCGCAAACGGCCTCTGCTGGTCGCTATCTTGCTGGTCGTCCTGCTGGGTGTGGGTGCCTATCTGGTGGGGGGAACTCATTTCGATGCTGACATGCACAATCTGGGCTACGAGGCTGAGATTACGGAGCATTCCGAGAACCTGCTTCGCGACAAGACCTATACAGGCGACAAGACCAAATACTTTGCCAGTCAGGGGCGTACCATGGAGGAGGCCATTGACCACTTTACCATCTTGGACCATAAGCTCGATTCGCTGCAGCGCATCGGACTGGTGAAGAGCTATACCCATACCAATCAGCTGCTGGTGGCACTCCATACACAGCAGCAGCGCATCGATGCCTGGCATCGTTACTGGACTCCGGAACGTCAGGCTACCGTTCGCAAACTCATCAACGAGACGGCTTCCCAAGCCGGACTGAATCCCGAGGCTTTCAATGCTTTCTTTGAGGCTGCCAATGCAGACTACCAGCCTGACGCGCTCTACAACGCAGAACTCATCCCCGAGGGCTATCTCTCCACCCTGACCGAGCAGTCATACGGTGGGGACTATCTGGTGTTTACCTCTGTCCGCTGCCAGAACGACTCTGTGCGCAGCAGCGACAGCGACTATATCCGTATCTGTGATGCCGTCAGCAGCAATCCCAACCTACTCGTGCTCGATACCTATTATTATACGACAGACACGCTGATTCAGATGAGCCAGGACTTCGACACCCTGCAGTGGTTGTCCATGGTTTTTGTCTTCGTCGTGCTGCTCCTGTCGTTCCGTTTCAACGTCAAGTACACGGTGCTGGGCTTTGCACCCATCCTGCTCAGCTGGCTCATCGTGTTGGGTGTCATGAACTTGTTCGGAGTACAGTTCAACCTCATCAGCATCATCATTTCCACCTTTATCTTCGGTATTGGTGTCGACTACAGCATCTTTGTGATGAACGGTCTGATCAATCAGAACCTGCAATACCACAAGACGGCTGTACTACTCTCTGCTATCATTCTGATCGTGACTGTCAGTAGCATGTTGCTGGCTCAGCATCCTGCCATTCGCAGCGTAGGCTTCTCTACGCTCGTAGGCCTGCTCTCTGCGGTGATTCTTGCCTATGTCCTCCAACCTGCCGTTTTCCGGTGGCTGCAAAAAGAAAAATAATCGAATAGTTTGGTGAAGTACGACGTAGTAATCATAGGCAGTGGACTCGGAGGTCTTATCTGTGCCCGTCAACTGGCACAGCGGGGGCGTAGCGTGGTGGTGCTCGAGCGTCAGCGCATACCGGGCGGATGCCTGCAGAGCTATCGTCGTGGTGGACTGGAGTTTGACACGGGGCTGCACTATGTGGGGGGCCTGGACGAGGGACAGTCCTTGCACGATGCTTTCCAGTCACTGGGCTTGCTGAGCCTGCCTTGGCAACGACTCGATGCCGATGGCTTCGACCTCATCACCATAGGCAACCAGACATTCCCTCTGGCTGAGGGCTTCGACCATTATGCTGACACCTTGGCTGCCTTCTTCCCGCAGGAGCGCAGTGCGCTGCGTCAGTTCGTGACGATGCTGCGCCAGTTGCCACCCATGGAACAGAGCTTCCAGGTCAATGCCTACGACTACCTGACATCTCTCTTCCACGACCCGTTGCTGGTCAACGTGGTGTCTGCAGCTGCCATGAGGATGGAACTGCGTCGCGAGTCTCTGCCGTTGTTCACCTTTGCCCATGGCTTGAGCAGCTACATCCAGAGCAGTTGGCGACTGAAGGGCAGTGGCCAGCTCATCATCGATTCTCTCATCCGTGATATCGAGGCTGCTGGGGGCGAGGTGTGCTGTCAGACTGAGGTGTGTGAGATGCGGGAGGCTGATGGTCGTATTGCCGCTGTCCTGTGCCAGGATGGCAGGTCCTTCGAGGGCGACCTCTTCGTCAGCGATGTCCATCCCCAGCTGACTCTGGGCTGGCTGAAGGAGTCGCAAGTGCTGAAGAACATGTTCCGTCGTCGCATCAATAACTTGGAGAATACGTTTGGCATGTTCACCGTCTCACTGGTGCTGCGTGCAGACACGTTGCCCTATTTCAACCACAACAAGTATGTCTATCGGGAGGCTAACGTATGGACCTTCTCTGAGCAGACTGATGGAGTGGGGGCCATCATGGTTAGCGCTCGTGTACCGGAAGATGGCTCGACATATGTTCGTCAGATAGACCTGCTGACACCACTGCCCTGGACTTTGTGCCAGACATGGGAGCATACCCAGGTGGGACGACGTGGTGCTGACTACGAACAACAGAAAGAACGACTGGCTGACGCGTGCATCCTGCTGGCAGAACGGGTCCTTCCCGGACTGCGTGACATGGTGGAGAAACGCTATACCAGTACTCCCCTGACGTGGCGCGACTATACGCTATCGCCCTGTGGTTCAGCCTTTGGTGTCCGGAAAGACTGCCGTCAACCGCTGATGACCATGCTGTCCACCAAAACCCCCATCCCCAATCTGCTGCTGACAGGCCAGAGCCTGATGCTGCACGGACTGGAGGGTGTCACCATGACAGCCCTCAGCACAGTAGAGGAAATCACGAAAGGGGAAAATTGAGGAATAAATAGTAAGAACTTCGTATCTTCGAAGATTCGTAAAGAGAATAAAAAGTAGAATAGTAAAATTGAAAATTGAATAAATGAACTACGCATTGATAACAGGTGGCAGTCGTGGCATAGGCCGCGCCATCGCAGTAAAATTGGCTCAAGAGGGCTACCATGTGTTGATAAACTATACCAGCAATGACGCTGAGGCTCAGAAGACGCTGGAACTTTGTGGCGGACAGGGTACTTTGATGCGCTTCGACGTTAGCGACAGCGAGCAGGTGCGTGCTGCCTTGACCGACTGGCAGGCCAGTCACGACAGTGAATACATCGCTGTCGTAGTCAATAATGCCGGCATCCGTCGTGACAATGTCTTGGCGCTGATGCCCGAGGCAGACTGGCACCGTGTGCTTGACATCACCCTGTCTGGATTCTACAATGTCACCCAGCCGCTGTTGCCTGCTATGCAGCTGCATAAGTTCGGTCGCATCATTAATATGGCCAGCGTCAGCGGTCTGAAGGGTTTGCCCGGACAGACCAACTACTCGGCTGCCAAGGGTGGCATTATTGCTGCAACGAAGGCCCTGGCACAGGAGGTGGCACGTCGTAACGTCACCGTCAACGCCATTGCACCGGGCTTCATCCGTACGGACATGACAGAGGGACTCGATGAGGCCGAGCTGAAGAAGCAGATTCCCATGGGCCGTTTCGGCACGCCCGAGGAAGTGGCCGATGCTGTTGCATTCCTGGCATCACCTCAGGCAGGCTATATCACGGGTAATGTTATCTCCATCAATGGAGGGTTGTACACTTGAGTTTAGAGTTATAGAGTTTATAGTTATGAAAAGATTGTTTTTAGTTTTATCATTTGTTATTTGTTGTGCAGCTTTCAGTGTTGCTCAAAACGTTACTCGTACACAGCATCGTGAGGCTGTGGCTCAGGACGATGTCACCACAGGCACCATGACCATCCGCAAGCCCGACTATATCTGCATTTCTACCAACGAGGGCAAGGAACAGCTCATCATGGACGGTACCAAGTTCACGATGACTATGGGTGGCAAGAAGCACGTTACTGACAGCAAGAAGAACGCACAGTTTTCTACCTTCCACGACGTGCTTCAGGCTGTCATCAACAACCAACCCCTTCCTACGGGCGAAGACCTGACAGTCGCCACACAGAAAGGCCAGAAGACCATTACCATCACTCCTGTCAAGAAGAAACGTCAGCTGTTTACTTCATTCGTCCTGGTCATCGACACCAAGACGTCTGCCATCCGTGAGCTTCGTATGAACGGGCGAAAGGGCGATTATACCGATTATAAGATGAAATGATTACACAGCGCAAGATACTTTTCCTCATCTGCTCACTATTGTCGGTCGTGCTGGCTCAGGCCCAGCAGATTAGGGGAGTGGTTACTGATGCCGAGACGGGCGACAGCATTCCCATGGTGAGTGTCATCTACAAAGGTCACCACGTCGCTGTGGTGTCCGATGTCAGTGGTCGCTTCACCATCGACCGCCATGAAGGGTGGAACATCACCTTCAGTGCTGTGGGTTATAAGTCACGCATCGTTGCTGTGACCTCCAAGACCAAGGGCCGTCTGCACATCAAGTTGTCGCCTGACAAGCATATGCTGGCAGAGGTCACCGTCAAGGCCAAGCGCCAGAAGTACAGCCGTAAGAACAATCCTGCCGTGGAACTGATGCGTCGTGTGGTGGCTGCCAAGAAGAAGACTGACCTGTCGCTGAACGACTACTACCAGTATAACAAGTACGAGAAGATTACGCTCTCCTTGAACGACCTGAAACCCGAACAGCTTGAGACTGGCCCCTTCAAGAAACACCCCTGGCTGGTGGAACAGGTAGAGGTCAGCCCCCAGACGGGCAAGATGATACTCCCTGTCAGCGTCGATGAGACGGTGTCGCAGAAAATCTATCGCCGTAATCCCCGTTCGGAGAAGACTATCGTCATGGGACAGACCTCCAAAGGTGTCAACCACCTGTTCCAGACGGGCGACATCATCAACACCGTCCTGAAGGATGTCTTCACTGACATCGACTTGTATCAGGACCACATCCGACTGTTGCAGTATCCCTTCATCTCTCCCATCAGCAACGAAGGCATCGGCTTTTATCGCTACTACATCGAGGATACACTCGCCATAGAGCGCGACTCGTGCATCCATCTGCACTTCCTGCCTAACAACCAGCAGGACATGGGCTTCCGCGGTGACCTGTACGTTCTGAAAGACTCGTCTCTCCACGTGCGCCGCTGCGAGATGACCATCCCCAAGCAGAGCAATGTCAACTTCGTCAACAATGTCAAGATTCTGCAGGAGTACACCAAGCTGCCCAACGGTCAGTGGGTGCTCTCCAAGGACGACATGACCACCGACCTCAACTTTGCCAGTTTCCTGCGCAGTACCACCGTCACCCGCACCACCTGCCTGACGGACTACAGTTTCGACCCGTTACCCAAGAAACTCTTCAAGGGTAAGGCCAAGCAGGTTACCGAGGCCGATGCCCAGATGCGTGACGACGAGTTCTGGAAGCAGTACCGGCAAGTTGAACTCACCAAGAGCGAGGGTTCCATGGACAAGTTCGTCCACCGTATTGAGAACATCAAGGGCATGAAGTACGTCATCTTCGGACTCAAGGCACTCTTCGAGAACTCCATTGAGACCAGTACGCCCAACTATATCGACATCTGTCCCGTCAATACCATCCTCTCTAACAACTATGTTGACGGATGGCGCTCGCGACTCAGCTTCAAGACCACGGCCAACCTCAACAAGCACTTCTTCCTTTCGGCCTACTACGGACGAGGATGGGGTAGCCACAAGAACTATTATCTGGCCGAGATGACCTACTCGCTCAATCCTAAGAAGTACCTCCCCCACGAGTATCCCCGTCGTACGCTCACCGTACAGCTCAACCGTGATGTCTGTTCGCCCAGCGACCGCTTCATGGATACCGACAAGGATAACTTCATGGTGGCACTCAAGTGGGCCAAGGTCGACAAGATGATGCTCTACAACCGCCAGCAGGTCACCTTCGACTACGAGACTGACTGGGGCCTCAAGGCTACCCTCATTGGTAAGCGCGAGGAGAACGAGTCCTGTGGCAAGATGACCTTCACCACGCTTGACCAGCCGGCACCCACCGAGTTCCGTCGCACGGGCAATGGCGACTTCCTCAAGACCACTGAGGTCACTGCCCGCCTGCGCTATGCACCTGGCGAGACCTATATCAACAACAAGCTGCGCCGTCGCGTCATCAACATGGACGCCCCCGTGTTCAGTATCTCTCACACTATGGGTTTCGACGGCATCATGGGTGGCCAGTACAACTACAACTTCACCGAGGCCCACATCTACAAGCGCTTCTGGCTCAGCAGCTGGGGTAAGCTTGACTTCAGCCTCAAGGCCGGCATCCAGTGGAGCCAGGTACCTTATCCGCTGCTTATCCATCCCGCTGCCAACCAGTCGTACATCATTGCTCCTGA
>ODAI012539583.1_pt1 | contig 17529 bp, 17 predicted proteins | sample 1539321 | NCBI WGS metagenome assembly ODAI01 (sample SAMN02144231, study PRJEB22623) | gut metagenome | biome: sheep rumen | host: Ovis aries | place: New Zealand | reverse complement strand
TGTATCTATCATGTTTGAAATAACTGCAACCCTTACAAGGTCTGCATCTTCACCGTATATATCGTCATAGAAACGTGTGAAAATTATTTCAAGAGCCTGCGACTGTATTTCGGCAACGTCTGTATTTGATATTTGCAGGTACGCAGGAATTGTATTCTGACAGGTCGCATAAAAATGTCCGAATTCATGAACGCAGTCTGTCAAATCCCTGTAATTGTCATAAATCATGTTATATATTACAGCCCTTTGTGTATAGGGCAGACACATTGTAAACCCTGTATCCATTGACTGTTCAAAATTTCCCAGAAGATAAAGACCGTCATCAATAAGCATATCAATTTTTTCCTTTATGCCGTCAGAAAGCTGAGGTGCATACTTCTGTATAACCCCGAACGGATTTTCAACGCCCTTTATATTGATAAGCCTGTCATCAGCATCAAGAACATTATAGAGTTTCATGAGTTCATTATTTGCGGGTATAAGTTCCTTAATTATGATTTCAGATGTCTTTGCAGCTTCTTCGGGTGTAAAGTCACGGTAATACATATCATAGAAAGTATCAGGGTCACAGTTTGAAAGTATATCTATATACACTTCGGCACATTGGAGATTTTTTTCATCATCGCTCAGACTTTCGTCATGTATTATCTCGTTATACTTATCAGTGGATTCTCCTGCAAGCCTGTAATCAACCTTTGCATATTCCTCTGCACGTCTGAGAGAGTTGTTTCTTGCCGTATATAATGCATTTGACTCCTCGTCATCAAAGATAAGTTCTGTGAATAAATCCGCATATTCTTCGGCAAGTGCCGCATTGCAGAATGTATATGTAAGTCCTGCGTTTACAGCGGAAAAATCTTCATTGATAATGTCATATCTTTCTTTTAAATATTCATTCTGCCAGTCATAGTTAAAAGCAACGCTTGCATATGAGGACAATTCAGATGCGGTATCCATATAACTGAGAAGTCTGTCAATATCATTCTGAACATTTTCCTTGTTATTGCTTATTTCCACATCATCAAGCAGTTTGTATGCCCATTCATTGAATGAATCAATATCTACTCTTTCATATTGATAGTCCTGCTCATCATCTTCATAATCTCCGTATCTCGAATAATCATCATATTCTTCATAATCAATGCCGTCCTCACCATAATTTTCATCATAGTCTTCGGAATAGCCTTCATTTTCGTCATAATCCTCGGAATAATCTTCATCATCGGAATATGTAGAAATTTCAAAATTAAATTCTGTCGTTGTTGAGGTTGTGGTCGTGCTTTCACATGAACAGAGTGAAAGCGGCATGACAGCAGCAGTAACAAGTGACAGTATAAGATTTTTTTTCATTATATCTCCTCCGTAAGCAACTTTACAGCTGCGGGTATTTCATTTATATTATTGACAATTATATCTGATTTTTCAAGTTCTTTAACTGTTCCGTATCCGTAGCCGCAGCCAATTGATTTAAGACCGTTTTTTGTTGCTGTTTCGATGTCATGAAACCTGTCGCCAATGATTATGTATTGTCCGCTGTGCTGTGAACTTATTTTCCTGAATATCTGATATTTCGGGAGGAAATCATATTCCTCACAGCAATAGAAATAATCAAAGAATCTGTCAAGCCTGAAAATTCTCTTATGCCTTTCCATGTACTGAACACGGCAATTACTCAGAAAAATCAGAGTATGCCCCTGATTTTTCAAATCAAGGAGCATATCCTCTGCACCGTCAAAAAGTTCAGCCTTGCCGTTTTCAGCGTATTCACCCATATAATTTCCGAGGATTTTCCTGACTTTTTCCTTTATTTCGGGAGCGAGATTCGGCTGAAACTGCTGCCACATATCCGTTGAATTGAAACCAAGCCAGTAACTTATTTCTTCATAGGAAAAATCTCTCTGCTCTGCATAATTATTGTCAACAAGCCACTGATAGGCATTTCTGAATGACGGTTCATATATTTTCATGGAATTATGTATAGTACCGTCATAATCAAATATAAGATTAGCCATTATTTTTCTATATTTCTGACAAGATTTATCATTTCGATTGCGCCTTCTGCACATTCGCTTCCCTTGTTGCCAGCCTTTGAGCCTGCACGTTCAATAGCCTGCTCAATGTTTTCAGTTGTAATAACTCCGAACATTACAGGCACTCCGCTGCTGAGTGATACCTGTGCTATACCCTTTGCGGCTTCATTGCATACAAGGTCATAATGTGACGTGCTTCCCCTGATTATTGCACCGAGACATATAACTGCATCATATTTGCCTGATTCAGCCATTTTCTTGGCAATAAGCGGTATTTCAAATGCTCCGGGTACCCATGCGACATCTATTGAATCTTCGGGGACATTGTGTCTTTTAAGGGTATCGAGCGCACCGCCTAAAAGCTTTGATGTTATGAACTCGTTGAATCTTGCAACGATAATTCCTATTTTCACACTTTCGGGTATAAGTTTTCCTTCATAAATATTCATAATTATTTCTCCTTAATTCTCTTTATTGTAATTATTTTTTACAAGCTCAATGATTTTGCTTTTGTTTTCGGACATTTGCAGTTTTATGGGTTCAGGAGTGTCTTTGCAGTAAAACAAAATCGTCATTATAAAAATAAATGCACCAATAATGAAATATACTAATTCTTTCATAAGCCCTGCTTAATAGTTGAGTATATGCCCCATTTTATTCTGTTTTGTCCTGAGATAGAAAAGGTCGTATGCGGTAGCGTCCATTTGTATCGGAACACGCTCCTTTATTTCCATGCCGTAACCGCTCAGACCATATATTTTATCGGGGTTATTTGTCAGAAGTCTTAATGTTTTACAGCCGAGTTCACGGAGTATCTGTGCGCCTATGTAATATTCCCTCATATCCGCAGGAAATCCGAGTGCAAGATTTGCTTCAAGGGTATCCATGCCCTTATCCTGCAATTCATAAGCCCTGAGTTTATTTATCAAGCCTATTCCTCTGCCCTCCTGACGCATATAGAGAAGTATTCCCCTGCCTTCTTTTTCAATCTGCGTCATAGCTGATGCAAACTGCTGTCCGCAGTCACATTTCAGCGAACCGAATGCATCACCTGTAAGGCACTCCGAATGTACTCTGCAAAGTATATCTTCACCGTCACCGATTTCTCCCTTTACAAGTGCGACATGATGTTCACCGTTTAATCTGTTTACAAAACCTATCGCACGGAAATCACCGTATTTTGTGGGGAGTTTCGTATCTGCAACACGCTCGACAAGTACATCATTTATTTTTCTGTATTCTTTGAGAGCCTGAATGGTTATGAATTTCATATTCCATTCCTTAGCTTTCTGCATGAGTTCCTCAGAACGCATCATAGTACCGTCATCACGCATAATCTCGCAGCAAAGTCCGCATTCTTTCAGCCCTGCAATACGCATTAAATCAACTGTCGCCTCAGTATGCCCCTCACGTTCAAGGACACCGTTTTTCTTTGCCGTAAGCGGAAACATATGTCCGGGGCGGCGGAAATCTTCAGGCTTTGCATTTTCACTTACAGCCATTCTTGCGGTATATCCTCTTTCCTTTGCGGATATTCCTGTAGTGGTGTCAACATGGTCAATTGATACTGTAAATGCTGTTGAATGGTTATCCGTGTTATAGTCCACCATTTGCGGAAGATGCAGTTTATTACACAGTTCAATGCTCATTGGCATACATATTAATCCCTTTGCATGGGCTGCCATGAAGTTTACATTTTCGGTTGTTGCAAATTCTGCGGCACAAATCATATCGCCCTCATTTTCCCTGTCCTCATCATCTGTCACGAGGATTATTTCCCCGTTTTTCAAAGCCTGTACAGCTTCTTCGATAGTATTATACTTAAAGTCCATATTTCCTCCTGTTGTTTTTTAATCAAAAGGGAAGATATTCGTCTAAATTTCCGTAAAAACTGGTTGCTCTTATTAGATTTCCGTTTTCATTATATGTATATTCATCAACTGAGCCGTTTTTGCGAAAATACAATCCCTTTTTGCCTACACCGTTTTCAAATTCACCGATATAAACATCACCATTAACAAATTTTAATATTCCTTTTCCTTGTCTTTGTCCGCCTTCCCATTCTCCGTCATAAACATCACCGTCTGTCCATGTTAATTTTCTTTGTCCATATCTTATATTTAAATAATCATATTCTATATTATGAACATCATTATAAACATCACCATTTTCATATATCATTCTTCCCTTGCCTTGTCTTTGTCCGTCTTTCCATTCTCCGTCATAAACATCACCATTTTCATATATCATCTTTCCTTTGCCGTGCTTTTTTCCGTTTTTCCATTCACCGTCATAAACCTCATTGTCAATGAACTCATCATTTGCATATGTCATCTTTCCTTTGCCGTGCCTTTTTCCGTTTTTCCATTCACCGTCATAAACACTACCATTTGCATATGTCATCTTTCCTTTGCCGTGCCTTTTTCCGTTTCTCAATTCGCCATAATAAACATCTCCGTTTGCATATGTCATCTTGCTTTTGCTGTTTGGCAAATCGTCTTTCCTAATTTCGTTCAAAAACTTTTCTCCGCAGAACGGACATTTTTTTATTTCCCATTCCGCACCACATTTACTGCACTTCACAATAATCTCCTCTCAAATCAGAACTCACCGTTCATATTCTCGAATGTATCAATAACGACAACGCAGTCAGGGTCTACATTCTGCATGACGAGCTTCATTATATTTTCGGGTATCGCAACACAGCCGCCTGTATATGGTTTAAGCGGTCCTAAACAGTGCAGGAATATTGCAGAACCTCTGCCAGCCGTGCCTTCTTCGTTGAAACTGATGTTAAGGCAGTTCTGTTACTGATATTCATAATCTGTTATATGCTCGCTGTTGGTCATATCAAGGTCAGGATAATCCTTTATGTCAACCATTTCATTATAATGCATACCCTCTCTTTCATCGCCTGACCAGTAGATGTCATCATCAACCTTTATATAGGGAATTGCACAGCCTGGGTCATCTGCTATTCCGAAAGCCTTATTGAATTTATATGTTCCGATAGGTGTCTGGGATGCGCCCTCTGTATGGTCTTCATCGAGGCACATTCCGTTCAGTCCGACAAATGCGGGAGTTGAAAGAATCTGTTTCCAGTTGCCGTTTTCATCTCTGTTATGCATTGAAACGGTGGCAGTAGTTTTATCCATGCCCATAGCACCGACAACGAAAAGTTGTTTAGTATTCTCGTCCTGTGCGGCAGAGAGATTCTTTACCCATTCAGGAGAATCAATTTCATGCTGTATTGATGCATGAAGTGTATCATTTGCGGAAACGGATACATTTTCAACAGGTTCATCTGTCGTTTCAGCCTCAGTTGATTCTTCTTCAATTTCGGGAGCATCTGTTGTCTGTTCAGCCATAGCTACTGATTCGGAATTTGAAGTTTCAGATGTCTGTGCAGTTTCTCCGCAGCCTGTGAATGACGCACATATAAGTGCAGACAAAATAATTAAAAATTTTTTCATAATTTCCCTCCGTAATTAATATTCTGAAATTTTATATTATTGTCAAATAAATCCTGTCTGTGCAAGAAGTTCAAGCGTTACGCCCTTTTTCTTAGGCGGAACGATAAGCTTTTCAACATATTTTGCGATTATGTCATTTTCAAGATTTACAATGTCACCTATTTTTTTCAGTGAAAGTATAGTCTGCTCTGCCGTATGCGGAATAATCGAAACACTGAAATTATTTTCCGTCACCCTTGCGACAGTAAGGCTTATTCCGTCAATTGCAACCGAACCCTTTTCGACTATATACCGCATAATTTCAGGCTTTGCGGAAATTGTATACCATATTGCTATTCCGTCATTTTTAATATCCGTGATTTTTCCTGTACCGTCAATATGTCCCGAAACGATATGTCCTCCGAAACGTCCCTCTGCTGACATGGCACGTTCAAGATTTACTTTTGAGCCGTTTCTGAGACTTCCGAGTGATGAACGGCTTAAAGTTTCATTCATGACATCAGCCTGAAAAATATTTCCGTCATGTCTTGTAACAGTAAGGCATACACCGTTTACCGCTATACTGTCACCGATATGAACATCTGACAGGACTTTTTCCGCAATAATTCTTATATATGAATTATTGCCGTTTCTTTTCACTTCGCAGACAGTTCCGATTTCTTCAACGATTCCCGTGAACATTATATATCACCTTCCCCTCTATGAGAAAATCATCGCCTATTTGTCTGATATTTGTATTTTCAAGCATAAATGCATTATTGGGAGAATTTACACCCATGCCCGATACAGGGGATTTTGCACCTGCTCCGCCAAAAATTTTCGGAGATATATATGCCTGAATTTTATTCACATTCCCTGATTTAAGCATGAACCAGTTCAGTTCACCGCCGCCTTCAAGGAGAATACTGTCGATTTTCATATCTCCGAGTTTTTTCATAACTTTGTCAAGGTCAACATGAAAATTTTCTGAACTTGTGTGCGTTGTTATAAATTCACAGCCCATTTCTTCAAGAATTTTTTTCTTTTCTTTCTTTTCATTATTGATTCTTTTACTAAAATCAGTTATTGCTATAATAGTTCTTATATCCTTTGCAGTTTTAACTATATTGCTTTCAAGAGGGATTCTGAGATTTGAGTCACATATTATTCTCACTGGATTTCTTCCGTTTTCAAGGCGGCAGGTAAGCATGGGATTATCCGCTAAAACCGTACCTATACCGACCATAATTGCTGAATGTCTCAGTCTTTCTTTCTGAACATCAAGCCTTGCCTGTTCGCCTGTAATCCATTTTGATTCACCTGTAACGCAGGCGATTTTTCCGTCAAGCGTCATAGCATACTTCATGGTTACAAAAGGTCGTTTAGTGGTTATGTAATGAAAAAATATCTCATTGATACTGTCACATTCATTTTTCAGGATATTTTCATATACTTCTATACCGTGTTCACGCAGTATAGATGCACCCTTTCCTGCAACAAGCGGATTCGGGTCTGATGAACCGATGAAAACTCTTTTTATACCGTGTTCAATTATAGCCTCTGTACATGGAGGAGTTTTCCCGTAATGACAGCAAGGTTCAAGGGTTACATAAATATCTGCACCTTTGCAGTCAATACCTTTGCTGTCACAGTCCGCAAAAGCATTTCTTTCGGCATGGAGCTGACCATATTTTTTATGGTATCCCCTGCCGATTATTTCATTGTTTTTAACTATGACTGCCCCTACCATTGGGTTTGGGTTTACGAATCCCATACCCTTTAATGCAAGGTCAAGGGCAATTTTCATATATTTTTTATCCATAAATAACCTCTTTGATTTTCTCCGCTATTTTGTCTGCAACGGCAAGTTTACCGTAAAGGCGGTTTTTCTGGGGTTGCATGATTATTTTGAAAGATTTTATATCACCTCTGAAATCTATTGCAAAATAAACTTCTCCGATAACGCTGTCATTATTATTCGGGTCAAGATTTCCCATACTTCCCGTAACGCCTGTGCCTATATCCGCATTATAGAAATTACGGCAGGTTTCAGCCATTTTTTCTGCTGTCTGAACTGAATACACGCCATATTTATCAATAATTTCTTTCGGTACACCGTTCAATATTTTAGCTTCATTGGAATATGTGACGAATGAACCTTTCACAACAGCAGAAGAACCCTCCGTATCGGTTATCAATGAAATTATCTGTCCTGCGGTACAGCTTTCCATAGCGGTTATGGTTAAATTTTTTTCAATAAGTTTTTTTGTAAGCTCAGTATAACTTTCTCTTATTCTCTCTGTATCTTCTTCACTGATTACAGGAATATTTATTATATCCATAAATCCTCCAAACAAAAAGCCCCGAAAAACTTCGGGGCTTGGTAATCGCAGTTATAACGCATTATCTTCTTTTATCCGGACTATACCGTCGGCTTCGGAGTTCCACCGAATCAACCGCATAAAACGGCTCGCAGGCTTTACTGCCGGTCAGGAATTTCACCCTGCCCTGAAGATAATATCATTATATCACATATATTATACTTTGTCAAGCATAACAGAAATTTTATTAATTTTCAGAATTTACGGAAGAAATAACTTCTGCAAGGAGGTTTGCGGGGAGCTGTTCATATCTGAGGAAATCAAGTTCAAAACTTCCCATGCCTCTTGTGGTCTGGCGGAGGTACATAGCGAAATCATGCATTTCTCTTATCGGGACTTCTGCCTGAATTACAGTGATACCGTTTGAAGCGGGTTCCATGCCGAGAACTCTGCCTCTGCGCTTGTTGAGTTCGCCCATGATATCGCCTGTATTTTCATCGGGAGCAGTAACTTTGAGTTCTCCGATAGGTTCGAGCATAACGGGGTCAGCCTGTTTAAGACCTTCCTTGTAAGCGATAGATGCAGCGGTTTTGAAAGCCATTTCCGAGGAATCAACAGGGTGATATGAACCGTCAACAAGAATTGCTTTAAGACCTACAACGGGACAGCCTGCGAGAACGCCTTTTCTTACAGATTCTTCAAGACCTTTCTGGACTGCGGGGAAGTAGTTCTTGGGGACTGCACCGCCGAATATTTTTTCTTCAAATACGAGAGTATCGCTTACGCAAGGCTCAAATTCTATCCATACATCACCGAACTGACCATGACCGCCTGACTGTTTCTTATGTCTGCCCTGAACCTTAACCTTTTTGCGGATAGTTTCCTTATATGCAATCTTGGGAACGGAGAGGTTTATATCAACGCCGAACTTGCCTTTGAGTTTAGCGGCAGCGACTTCGAGGTGCTGTTCACCGAGACCGCTGAGAATCTGTTCTTTGGTGTCATCGTCCTGAACATAGGTAAGAGTGGGGTCTTCCTCGACAAGTCTCTGCATACCTGCTGAAATTTTAGCTTCATCGCCCTGAGCCTTAGCCTTTACAGCCATTGAGTAGCATGGTCTTGGAAATTCCATAGCTTCAAACTCGATAGGCTTTGAAGAATCGCAGAGAGTATTTCCTGTATTTGCGGTTATCTTTGCGGCTACGACAATATCACCTGCGAAAGCTGTTGAAACTTCTGTCTGTTTTTTACCGCAGAGAGTGTACAGTTTTCCGATTTTTTCGGAAGTACCTGTTGAAGCGTTGAGAACTTCGCTGTTTGAGGAGAGTTTTCCTGACCTTACACGGATAAAGGACATTTTTCCGACAAAGGGGTCTGCAACGGTCTTGAAAATATATGCTGAAAGCGGAGCAGATGCATCACATTCAACATCTTTTCCCTCTTTGGTTTTAGCGGTATTTGCTTCTTCGGGTGACGGGAGAAGGAGTTCAATCTCTTTGAGGAGCATATCAATACCTGTGAGTTCCGTTGCGGAAGTGCATACGACAGGAGTTATAATACCTCTGTTCATACCGTCATGTATACCGTCAATGAGTTCTTTCTGAGTAAATTCCTCGCCCTCGAAAAATTTCTCCATAAGTTCGTCCGATGTTTCAGCGACAGCCTCTGATATAGCGGCAATAAGACCGTCAATACGGTATTCAAATTTTTCTGATATTTCAGCGGTGGGCATATCTGTCTCGACAGCATTTCCCTTATTATCGTATTTATATGCTTTCATCTCGATGAGGTTGACATATGAAACGATTTTTCCGCCGCTTATGACGGGTACGACAACGGGGCATACGGTAGGACCGAAAACAGTTTTGAGTTCAGTGAGTACGTTGAAGAAATTAGCGTCCTTGTCGTCTATTTTTGTGACAACGAACATTTTTGATTTATTCTGTTTAAGAGCCTCGTCATATGCTTTTCTTGCGCCGACCTTAACGCCTGACTTTGCGGAAACAGTAATCATGACAGTATCAGCGGCACGGATACCCTCTGTCATTTCAGCGGCAAAGTCAAAAAGTCCGGGTGTATCGAGGATATTGATTTTAAGGTCATTATATTCAAAAGCAGCGAGAGAAGTGCTTATTGAAATCTTTCTTTTGATTTCTTCGGGGTCATAGTCACAAACAGTTGTGCCGTCAGCGGTTTTTCCGAGACGGTCGGAAGCACCTGCCTTAAAGAGCAGAGCTTCGGCAAGTGAAGTCTTGCCTGAACCGTTATGTCCTGCAAAAGCAATATTTCTGATTTTCTTAACATCATAGTCTTTCATAATAATTTTACTCCTCTTTTTGCGGATTATGTGCAGTATTGACAACTACAAGTTTTATTATATAATAATTATTTATAAATTGCAATACTTTTTTACTATATGTAAAAAATTTCTGCATATTAGCTTACAAACCTTGTTGACATTTGGGCATCTTTCACAAAATCATTTTTATTTTCCGATTTTTTATGACATTTATTATTTATCACAAGAAATACAATTCCATAAAGCGCAATCCATACCGCTGTAAAAATTATGACGGAAATCATATTGTTTTCCTGCATATCAAAAATTTTAAGTATAAGTTCCGCAGTATTCATCGTTAGAAATGAATAAAGAATCGGTGCGGCTATTGTCTTTAATGGTCTGAACGGAGTTTTTGTATATCTTGTTATCTTTATGAATCTCATGCAGTTTCCGAAAATATTGCTTGCATAATATGATGCGGCTATTCCGTAGAATCCCGTTTTCGGTACAAATATCAGAACTATGAATATTCTTATTACATATTCCGCAAGATAATTGAGAGATGAAAAAGTCTGCAAGCCCATTCCCTTTATCAGGGCTTCAAGGACTATTTCCATGTATATAAAAGGCACAACAGGGGCAATAAATTCTATCATCTGCCCTGCAAGCTTTCCGCCGCCCAAAAGTATTCCTATATTCTCACCGAATTTCATAAGCACAGATGCGGCAAATATTGCATAAAAAAGAGTATACTCCGTAAGCCTTGATGTAAGGCTCTGAAGTCTTTCAGTATTTCCTGCGGAATTTGCCCTTGCACTTTCGCTGACCGTTATTCCTGAAAGTGAACATATAACTACTGACGGGAAAAACAATGTCGGAATTACTATCGCCTCAAATATTCCGAAAAGACTCAGTGCATCACTGACAGAATCACCGTACTGTCTTAAACACATGGGAATTATTGCATCATTTGTACTGCTCAGTGCTGATGTGAGAATACTCCCTCCCATTATGGGTACTGCCGCAGATACATACTCCCTGAAAGTAAGCGGATTATTTCCCTTTTTTCTGCCGTGGAATTTCAGATATCCGCATATGAGATATACAAGCGAAAATATATTTCCTGCAATTATGGATATTATAAGTATCCTGCAAACATCTTGTTCATCAGGTGAATCCATACATAATGTCATGGTTATTATTATAGCCGCACGGACTGCAAATTCAATTATATCCCCCACAGCCGTGAATGTCGCTTTCCTTACTGCGTTGAAATAGCCCTTTATGCATGAAGATACCGCACCTGCCGCAAGTGCAAGGGGCATGAATCTCACAGCCGCAGTCATATCCGCACCGCTGAAAAATTTTTTACTTATATCATCTGCAAAAATAAAAATAATAACAGATACAATACTGCTGAGAAATGCACATAATTTTATGCCGTGAAACAGAACCCTTTCGGGATTTCCGTCCTTTTTTCCGATTTCTTCGGAAATAAGCCTGTTCGTGCATAAAAATGCATTTCCGTTCGACAGTATCCCCGCAAGCGCAAGAAATGAACCCATAAGCGACAATATCCCTATCGCTGATGCTCCAAGATGTGATGTTATGAAGGAATTTAAAAATAATGCGGAAGAATCAAGCATTAACTGCATGACCGAAAGCATTATTGTATCTTTAAGCATTTTGTTTCTTGTCATCATATCCCCCTGATAAATAATATTCACAATATAAAAAATAAATTCTGAATATTTTTGAAAATTATATTGTAAAATTCAGAAAAATGTGCTATTATATATTTATACTATTTCAGAGGAGAATTAAATTGAACAGAATATTAATATTGATAGGTAAAATAATTGTCGGGATTCTGCGCCTTATGGGTCGCAGTGCAGGAAATCTCCCCGGCATTGTATTATGGCACTTAACAAGAGGAAAATGCTGTAAAATGTTTAAAATCGACTGCCCCATAATCGCCGTAACAGGCACTAACGGCAAAACTTCCGTCACAAACTGCATAGCACAGCTTTTCAAACAAAGCGGAAAAAAAATCATAATAAACAAGGAAGGCAATAACCTCGATACGGGTATATGCTCGCTTCTGCTGAAATACTGCGATATGAGCGGAAAAGTCAACGCCGATATGCTTATCCTCGAAACAGACGAAAGTCATGTCCCTGTTGTATATTCACAGCAGAAACTCGATACTCTCGTAGTGCTTGACTTCTTCCGTGACCAGCTCGACAGAAACGGTGAAATGGAAACACTTATCCAGAAAATAAACGGCTTCTGCAAAACCTTTGAAGGAAATCTCATTCTCAACGGTGATGACCCCAATACCGCCCGCCTCGGCAAGGCTAACCCTGCAAATAAAAATGTAAAATATTTCCACGCACAGCCCTATGCTTTCGCCACAAAGGAAATTTTTGAGGCTTCTGAGGGAAGATTCTGTCCCTTCTGCGGGCAGCCCCTTGAATATGAATACTACCAGTATTCGCATATAGGAAAATTCCTCTGCAAAAACTGCGGTTTTGGCAACTATGACTACTATATTTCCGCTGAAAATATCAACCTCGAAAAACACGTTTTCTATGCGGACGGTCATAAATATACTCCAAAACTCAACAGCATATACAATATCTACAATATGACCGCTGTCGCAGGCGTTGCAAAATTATACAACATTGACCAGAAAATTACCGACAAGGTTATCTCAGGATATACCGTCAAAAACGGACGTATGGAAAACTTCATGCTCGGTGACAGAAAAGCTACTCTCAACCTCGCTAAAAACCCTGTCGGCGCAAATATGACCCTGCGTGTCATGAACGAAATGCAGGGCGAAAAAGAACTGTTATTCGTTCTTAATGACAATGTTGCTGACGGTCTTGACGTTTCATGGATATGGGATATAAATTTCAGTATCTTTGAAAGAGTTACCCGTGTGGTTACATCGGGAACAAGAGCCTATGATATAGCCGTAAGAATAAAATGTTCGGGCTATGATGCTGATAAGATAGTCGTTGTCCCCGACCTCGACAAAGCTGTTGAGGAACTCGCAAAAACAGAAGGCAGAAAATTCGTAATCGCCAACTATACAGCCGTTCAGCCCACAAGAACTGCCCTTAAAAATTACAAGGGGGGAAATAAATGAAACCTTTGAAAATACTCCATATGTATGCGGATATGCTCGACCTCTACGGTGACAGCGGAAATATGGAAATTATAAAATACCGCTGTAAAATGCGTGATATTGAATGTATCATTGATACCTATTCAATAGATTCTGATATGCCCGATTTTTCCTCCTATGACCTCATATATATAGGCGGAGGCGCAGACCTTGAACAGCAGCATATTTCCGAGGATTTGCTGAAATGCCGTGACGGTATCCGAAAAGCCTACGAAAACAATACATTCCTTTTCCTGATATGCGGTGGCTATCAGCTTATGGGAAAATATTACCGTGATGCTGACGGAAACGACATAAAAGGTCTCGGTCTTTTCGATTATTATACAGTCGCTCCCGAAAGCAGAAGAATGAGATGTATCGGAAATATAGTAGTCCGCACTAAGTTCACAGGCAAAAATGTCGATGTAGTCGGATTTGAAAACCACGGCGGTCAGACACATGATGTAAAAACTCCTTTCGGAGAAGTAAGATTCGGTAACGGCAACTGCTCAAAAAGTCAGTATGAGGGATATTTTGAAAAAAATGTCATAGCAACTTATCTCCACGGTCCTATGCTCGCCAAAAATCCCGAAATTGCCGACTATATAATATCATACTGCATAAACAGAAACAGCATTGAAAATATAAAGCTCAAAAAACTTGACGACAAACTCGAAAAAGACTGCCGTCAGGTAATGCTTGACAGGCTCATAAAATGATAAAGATTAAAAGGGGGATACAAAATGAAAAAACTGATACTTAATATTGCAGCACTCGCAGGAAGTTTAATTCTTGTCGGCTGCGGAAGCGTGGGGCGTTCAGATAATATCGCTGAAAATAAACCGCCTGAAATTCTTGCGGAAACTACCGAAGAAACTACTCTGGCGGAAACAACTGCTGTCATTACAACAGATGTTTCAACAGCCTCGGAAACAGAAACTTCCATTACAGAAGAAACTTCCGCCACTACTGCAATAACTTCAACTACTGTAACAACTACCGTCAAAACAACAGAAAAAACTACCGCAAAAGTTACCACCAAAACCACAACTAAAACCGCTTCAAACAATAATTCAAACAATTCAAATAATTCAGTAAGTACAACTACTACTGCCGCTCCCGTCACTCAGACACAGCCCGTTACTACTGTAAGTACAATTCCGCCCGAAATTATCATAGAAAATTATCCGACTGCCGAAGTTTACAGCGAAATACCACTCGGAAACATGATTTCAAATTCAAATATCACAATAGAAAATTATGATACTTTAATTGATACTTCATATATAGGTGACAAGACCGCAGATGTAAAATTCTGGTACAACGGAACTGAATATACAAAACAGATTAAGTACAGCGTCGTAGACATTACTCCTCCGGTGATACTCAATAACGGCTGGTCACCGTATGTACAGCTTTATTCCCAGTTCGACCTCAGTTCACTGATAGGATATGCAGATAACTACGACAGAAACCCTGTACTGACCTATGAAGGCTATGTCGATACAAACTATGAAGGAACTTATCCGATAACTGTATACGTTACCGACAGTTCAGGAAATGTTTCAAGCTGGACAATGAATGTCTATGTAGTGTCATCGCTCCCCGAAAGCAGTCCTAACCCGACAGTGCCTTTTGATTATTATGTCCAGAAATATGCAGGACAGAATGTAAGGCTCGGACTTGACATCTCAGCATGGCAGCCATATATAGATTTTCCGACTATAAAGGAAGCAGGCGTTGAATTTGTAATCATGCGTATGGGCTATTATTACGGCGAAATCAAAATGGACGATTACTATTACAGAAATATGCAGGAGGCTCAGGCTAACGGTCTTGATGTCGGAGTTTATATCTATACCACAGCCACAACAGAAGATGAAGTCCGTGAACAGGCAAGATGGATGGCTGAAACTTTGGGCTATCAGTCAATATACTTCCCCATAGCTTTTGACTGGGAGGATTTCGACCATTTCCAGAAATACGGCATGAGCATACACGACCTCAATCACCTCTTTGATGTATTCTATGACGAACTTTCAAAATACGGATACTATGCTATGCTTTACAGCAGCAGAAACTTCCTCTATAATTTCTGGGAAAACAAAAACAACCGCACTGTATGGCTCGCACATTTCATCGACGAAACCGACTACACAGGCGAATATGCTATATGGCAGACAACCGCAGACTGCATAGTCCCCGGTATCGACAGAATTGTAGATGTGGATATACAGTATATGGACAGACCACTCTATAAATAATTCGGAATTATATAACAGGACTGCTGCCTGATTCGGGGCAGCAGTTTTTTATGAATTTTAAAAATTTTTTTTAGATTTGCTATTGATTTTTGTGAAAGAATGTGATATAATTCGTTTTAGAGTGATAACATAATAAGAGGAAAATCTGCGCTCTTGCGCTGAGAATGAACGAAACGCAGTGGAGTGAATGAAAGCGCAAGGCTCAAAAGCGCAGATTTGACGATTTTAAATAAGAGGAAATTTTTGCCCTTGTCATGAGAGTGAACGCAGCGAAGCGAAGTGAACGAAATGACAAGCACCAAAGGCAAAAATTGACGATTTTAAATAAGAGGAAAATTGCGCCCTTGACGTATGAACGAACGGAATGTAATGAAGTGAGTGAATAGTCAAGGCTCAAAAGCGCAGATTTGACGATTTTAAATAAGGAATGATGTGTAATGAAAGCAATATGTTCAAAAAAGGAACTCGTACTCAGCAGCTATTATCCGTGCATTTCCGATATTATCAAAGAACCATGCCTCGACAAACTCAAAAATATAACTCATCATATTCATACTACCCGATATCAACATTGCGTAAATGTATCGTATTACAGTTACATAGTCTGCAAAAAATTCCGCCTTGATGCAAGAAGTGCCGCAAGGGCAGGGCTTCTCCACGACCTTTTCTATTACGACCGAAAGGAATATAATTCGTATAAACATAAGGGTCAGCCCTCCCACAGCCTTATGCACGCAAAACTTGCTCTGAAAAATGCCAACGAAATAACAGATATAAACCCACTCGAAAAGGATATGATTGAAAACCATATGTGGCCCATGACAAGACCTCGCCCGAAGTATAAGGAAACATACATAATAACTATCATCGACAAATATTGTGCAGTCCTCGAATTTTGTATCCCAAAAGTTCACGGAATAATATCAAAAATAAAATAACAAAAGGCAGGAGAAAATCCTGCCTTTTTTGCTTATTTGAATACTGAAAAATATATCAGTACCAGTGCGCCGAGTATGATTCTGTACCAGCCGAATACCTTGAAATCATGCTTTTTGATGTAATCCATAAGGAATTTTATTACAAATATTGAAACAACAAATGCAGTTATCATGGCAACAGCAAGTATTACTGCCTGATTTGAAGTAAAGTCCTCATCAAATTTTACAATTTTCAAAAGACTTGCTCCGAACATGACAGGCACAGCAAGGTAAAATGTAAATTCAGCCGCAACAGTTCTCGATATTCCTATGAGAAGTGCGCCCACTATTGTTGCTCCCGAACGTGATGTTCCTGGGAAAAGTGCCGCAAGAAGCTGAAATGCTCCTATTATAAATGCAGCCTTGTATGTAAGTTCGCTTATAGTTTTAACTTTTGGTGTTCTGTCCTTATTCCAGTTTTCGACAACGATAAAGGCTATACCAAAAACTATAAGTGCAATTGATACGACCCACGGATTATAGAAATGCTCATCTATCCAGTCATCAAGAAGCACTCCCACAACTGCCGCAGGCACGCACGCAACAAGAACTTTGAACCACATTTCAAAAATATCACATTTGACATATGCTCCGAAACCTTCTTTACTTAACGGAGCTTTATTATTTTCCTTACCGAAAGGAAATAATTTTTTCCAGAAAATAACGACTACCGCAAGTATAGCACCGAGTTGTATAACCACATCAAACATTGACTTGAAAGACTCCGTTTCCTGAAGCTTTATAAACTCATCAACAAGAATCAGATGTCCTGTACTGCTGACGGGAAGCCATTCGGTTATGCCCTCTACAATGCCGAGGACAACGGCTTTTAATATTTCGATTATATCCATTACTTCTCCTTATTTAAAATCGTCAAATTTGCGCCATTTGAGCCTTGCGCTTTCATTCACTTCACTTCGTTCCGTTCATTCTCAGCGCAAGGGCGCAAATTTTCCTCTGATTTAAAATCGTCAAATTTGCGCTTTTGAGCCTTGCACTTTCATTCACTTCACTTCGTTCCGTTCATTCTCA
>ODAI012648151.1_pt1 | contig 17530 bp, 17 predicted proteins | sample 1539321 | NCBI WGS metagenome assembly ODAI01 (sample SAMN02144231, study PRJEB22623) | gut metagenome | biome: sheep rumen | host: Ovis aries | place: New Zealand | reverse complement strand
GGCAAATTCGTTTTAGCACCGCTTGAGCGTGGATACGGTATAACGTTGGGCAACAGCCTCAGACGTGTGCTGCTCTCCTCACTTCCGGGTGTGGCTGTAACCTCCGTAAAGCTCTCGGGCAAGGACGGTACAGTCCACCATGAGTTGTCAACAATTCCGGGCGTAAAGGAAGATGTTACGGAAATTATCCTCAGCATTAAAGGTCTTACGGCAAAACTCTACGGAGAAGGTCCAAAGACGGTTTATGTCGAGGCAGAAGGTGAATGTGAAATCACTGCAAGCGACATAAAAACCGATTCAGAGGTGAGTATTCTTGACCCCGGTATGCATATAGCTACACTGGGCAAAGATGCAAAACTGTACATGGAAATAACTATCGACAGAGGCAGAGGCTACGTTTCGGCAGAAAGAAACAAAAAGCAGATAAACCTCCCCGTCGATGTTATCGCAGTGGACAGTATATATACACCCGTCCTCAAAGTAAAATATACCGTGGAGGATACCCGTCTCGGACAGGTAACAGACTATGACAAGCTTACCATGGAGGTATGGACAGACGGTACAATCTCCGCTAAGGAAGCACTGTCACAGGCAGCCAATCTCCTCAATGAGCATCTGAAACTGTTCATTGACCTCTCAGAAGAGGCAGGAATGGCAGAGGTACTCGTTGAAAAGGACGATAAGGGTAAGGAAAAAATCCTTGAGATGACCATTGAGGATCTTGACTTGTCGGTACGTTCGTTCAATTGCCTTAAACGTGCCGGAATTAATACTGTAGATGACCTCATCAACAAGTCTGAGGAAGAAATGATGAAGGTTAGAAACCTTGGAAAGAAATCCTTCGATGAAGTAAAGGAAAAGCTCCAGTCACTGGGCTTTGAACTTGCATCAGAAGAAGATTAAATCACTGATTAAGAAAAGGAGTGAATTACAATGCCGGGTACAAGAAAGCTGGGCAGAACATCTGACCATAGAAGAGCAATGCTCCGTGGCATGGTAACTTTCCTTCTCGAAAACGGTCAGATTGAAACAACCGTTACAAGAGCAAAGGAAGTTCGTGCTGTTGCAGAAAAAATGATTACTATCGGTAAAAATAATGATCTGCACTCCAAGCGTCAGGTAATGGCTTATGTAACAAAGGAAGCCGTTGCCAAGAAGCTTTTTGACGAGATTTCACCTAAGTACGCTGACAGAAACGGCGGTTATACACAAATCGTAAAGATTGGTCCCCGCCGTGGTGATGCTGCTGAAATGGCTATAATCAAGCTCGTTTAATCGCAGATATACAGAGCCGCTTTTCCTGTCAAGGGAAAGCGGTTTTTATTATACAAGGAGAATAATATGTTCGGAAATGAAGCCCTGTTAATACTTATCGCAGTAGTATCGGCAATAATATATATAGCATGGCATTACGGAAAAGAAAAACCTCCCCCCGATATCACTCAGATGTATGTATCAAAACCCATACTGACCGACAGGGAATATAAATTCTATAAAAGGCTGAAAATTTTAGCCGATAAGTATAAATTGCAGATTTTCACAAAAATACGCCTTGCCGACCTCGTTGAACCTAAACCAAAAGAGGAAAATCCCATGTGGATTCAGTGTTTCAACAAGATTAAGGCAAAGCATATAGATTTTGCACTCGCTGATGAAGATACAAATATAATAGTGCTTATCGAACTCGATGACCGCACACATCAGCGTCCCGACAGGGAAGAAAGAGATGTATTTGTAAATGCCGTCCTGAAAAATACAGGCTATACACTCCTGAGAACCTATGGAAGCACTGACGAAATTGAAGAACATTTAAAATAATTATATTTTGACTATTGATGCATGAGGATAATAATGTGAAATAATATCCTGCCATTTCTGCCCCTGAGAAGCCATTGCATCAGCCCCGTACTGACTCATTCCAACACCGTGACCGAATCCCTTTGTAGTGAATATTATTTTGTCATCTTTATAATCCACATCAAAACAGGCTGAACGCAGTCCAAGAATATCACGCAGATTACTGCCTGATATATTTTTGTCCCCGACATTGACGGACAGAACTGTTCCCGAATCAGAAACATTTTTTATTTCAATCCATTTTTTGAAATCGCTGTCAAGATTTATGTCATTAAATTCACTTTCAAGAATTTTTTTCAGTTCATCGCCTGAATAGCTGATTTCGTCAAGATATTTCGGAGCGTCCTTGTCATAACTGCTGTCAACAGGGACAAGATAGTCAAGTTTAGTTCCCCAGATATTTTCTGCGCTTTCGGTTTTTCCTGATGACATTGAGTGAAAAGCTGAAATAATAGGCTCGTCCTGATATGTGATTATATAGGGAAGTACCTCGCTTACAGCATTTTTTATTTTTGAATAATAGCTTTCATAATTTTCGCCATACTGCTGACGGATTTTTTCGTTGTCAAAAAATCCCTGATATTTTGAGGTATCGTCCGAAAAATCCGCTCCGCACAGTTCAGGGTCAGGAGAAATTTCGGCTTTAAGGCGTTGTCTTTCCGCATAGGTATGTGCAGCGACAGCCTGAGCTTTAAGGGCTTCTGTTTCAAAGCTTGCGGGCATTTCGGCGCATACAGCACCTATGACGTATTCTTCAACGGGAACTTCTGATATTTCGCCTGTTTCGGTGATGAGAACCTTGTAAGGCTCAGAAGAAAAAAGAGGCTTGTCATCAAGGATATTTTCTTCAATAATATTTTTCCCCGAAGTTTTTCCCTGTATATACGCAGGCACAGCAGGCTCAAAAATTATAACTGCCGAAAGTACGGCAACAGCCGATAAATATTTTTTCATTATGTTTTCCTCCGTTTTTAAAAATAGTTTGACATAAGACAGAATATGGTGTATAATTAATAATAAGTAATTATATCAGGAGTGTGATAATATGCATTTGATGAATTTCGATAATGACATTAAAAGTTTATGCAATAAAATAAAGGAAAATTCCGTTATTAATCCCAGTCTTTATGAAAAATATCACGTCAAAAGAGGTCTGAGAAACGGCGACGGCACAGGCGTTGTTGCAGGCATTACAAATATATGCAACGTTCATGGCTATGTACTCAATGAAGGTGAGGTTGAACCAATTCCCGGACAGCTTATATACAGAGGATACAGTATAAATGACCTCGTTGAAAATGTTGAGGAAGAGGACAGATACGGATTTGAAGAAACTGTTTTTCTTCTTATATTCGGACATCTCCCGAATAAGGAAGAATTAAAGACGTTCTGCACATATATTTCCGTACTCAGGGATTTGCCCAACGGATTCGTTGAGGATATGATACTCAAAGCCCCCTCGAAAAACATCATGAACAAGCTTGCACGTTCCGTACTCGCTCTCTATTCGTATGATGATGAATGTGAAACAAAAAGCCTTGAATATGAAATGAAAACAGCAGTAAGCCTTATAGCAAAGCTTCCCGTTATAATGGCTAATGCATATCAGGTTAAAAAACGCTATTTCGATAACGAAAGTATGATAATGCACCCCATAAGATATGAGGAAAATACCGCACAGTGCATTTTATCACTCCTGCGCCCTGACAGACAGTATACAAAGGACGAGGCACAGATGCTTGACAGACTTCTCATGCTTCAGGCTGAACACGGCGGAGGAAATAACTCAACTTTTACCTGCCGTGTGCTTACATCATCGGGAACAGACCCCTATGCCGCATATTCATCTGCAATATCTTCTCTCAAAGGTCCTCGCCATGGCGGTGCAAATTTGCAGGTTATACATATGCTTGACGACTTCAAGGCAAATATAAAGAACTGGGAAGATGAGAATGAAGTTGCCGACTATATGAGGAAAACTCTCCGCAAGGAAACCAATGACCATTCAGGTCTTATCTATGGAATGGGTCATGCAGTCTATACAATTTCTGACCCCCGTGCCGTAATACTCAAGAAAAAAGCCTTTGAACTCGCCGCAGGAAAAGAAATAGAAGCAGAATTCAGACTCCTTGCCACCATTGAACGCCTTACCCCCGAAATTTTCAAGGAAGTAAAAGGCAGCGAAAAAACTATGTGTGCAAATGTCGATATGTATTCAGGTCTTGTATACAGAATGCTGGGAATCCCCGATGAATTATTCACACCCCTTTTCGCAGTCGCAAGAATGTCAGGCTGGTCAGCCCACAGAATGGAAGAAATACTCACAAGCAACAGAATTATACGTCCCGCTTACAAGGCAATTGCAAAGGAACGTGAGTATGTAAAACTTGAAAACAGAGAATAATTATTTAATGAAAGCTTTTAAAATATTGTCTCTTGCAATACCTGTATCCATGCTTGCAGGCTGTTCGTTCAGCGCAAGCATAGATACACTGATGTCACCGCCCAAACTCAGCGTCGAACAGGAACAGATATACAGTGCGCTTACAGATGCGGCAGGCACTTCAATAAGCCTGAAATATCCTAAATCAGGAAAGTATCTTTCCGCCTTCATAGTGGAGGATATAGACGGTGACGGTGGAAATGAGGCTGTTGTGTTCTATGAAAAGACAAGCCTTGCCGTTGAGGAAAATACCATGCGAATAAATATCCTCGACAAGGACGGTGATAAATGGCGTTCTGTCTGCGATACCTCCGCAGACGGCACGGAAATCGAAAAGGTAATAATATCACGCCTCGGTGATAATGAAAGAGTAAACCTTATAATCGGCAGCAGCCTTATAAACCGTTCAGAAAAGAATGTATCAATCTATAACTACAATAACGGAATCATAGAAAGAACATTCAACGAACCCTATTCTTTCATAGATGTCACAGACCTCGACAACGACGAAACAAATGAATTTCTTGTCCTTGCAGGCGCAGCATCAGGAACTCCCGCAGTCGCAGAAGCCTATAAACTCGACAGCGAAGGCAAATACCATAAGTACAGCGCAGAACTGAGCGGAAGTTTTACAGAGTTCGACAGCCTTAACTACGGAAGTATAAACGGCAGTACAGGTCTTTATATAGATGCCGCATCAGGTGCGGGAATGTTGCAGACAGATATAATATATATGGACAGCTCAGGTCTGAAAAAAATTTTTAAAGAGCCTGAGGAATCCCTCGAAACTCTCAGGGCGGCAGGCTGTAATTCCTTCGATATAGACGGTGACGGAATACTTGAAATACCCATTCAGACTATCGCTCCCGGATATGAGGAAGTATCCGAAAGCGAACAGCTTAAACTTACAAACTGGGTCTGTATCAACGAAAACGAAAAAAAAGAAAGAAAATATACTTCATATTACAGCGTGCAGAATGGCTATATTTTCGTTTTCCCCGAAAAATGGCACAACAAGGTTACAGTCAAGCGTGATGCAATAAATGATGAGCTTGTTTTCTGCGCCCTTAATGAAAATAATCAGGCAGGCAGAGAACTTATGAGAATATTCGTTGCGGAAGATTCAACCTCCGCAGAGGACAGAATATCCACAGGCTATATGCTCCTCCATACAAAGGGAGATTTTTCATATCTTGCCTATATATCGCCTTATACGGAAAATACAGACGGGCTTTCAATAACTCAGGGCGATGTTGCAATAGGCTTTAAATATAAATAAAGGAGTGAATTTTATGAAACGCATACTCATATGCGAGGACGAGGATACTATCCGTGAATTTGTGGTGATAAACCTTAAACGTGCAGGTTATGACGTTGTTGACGTGAACTGCGGAGAGGCAGCATTAAAAACCTTTGAGGCTGAAAGAGGAAATTTTGACGTTGTACTCCTCGATATAATGATGCCGGGAATAGACGGCTTTACCGTTTGCAAAAAAATAAGAGAAAAAAGTTCTACCATTGGCATTATTATGCTCACAGCCAAAACTCAGGAAATGGATAAGGTCAGCGGTCTTATGATAGGTGCGGACGACTATATAACAAAACCCTTTTCACCGTCAGAGCTTACCGCAAGAGTTGATGCAATATACAGGCGTGTGTGCATGAGCTTTATCAAAAATGAAAAACAGTCCGTAGTTGAAAGCGGACCTTTCGTCCTTAACCTGAAAAGCCGTACAGTTACCAAAAAAGGCGTACCTATAGAACTTACACAGGTTGAATACCAGATACTCGAATTTTTCATGAACAATAAAAATACCGCCCTCGACCGTGCAAGTATCCTCAACCATATATGGGGAGAAAGCTACTACGGTGATGATAAAATAGTCGATGTAAATATCAGAAGAATAAGAATGAAAATAGAGGAAGAACCCTCCAACCCCAAATATATTATTACTATATGGGGCTACGGCTATAAATGGAATGACGTTCAGTAATGGCTAAAAAAAGTATAACTAAACGCTGGATAGTCAATAATCTCGGTGTTATCATTCTTGCCCTGCTCGTCATAGAAATGGTTGTCATATACGCAGTGCAGAGCTATTTTTACAGTTCCGCAAAACAGTATATAATCTCCAAAATAAATGCCGTAACAAGCGTACTGAGCATACATTCACAGGACAGTTCTGCGAGCTTTTCGGCAGAAATGCGGAATATGCTCGAAACTTTCAACGAAAAGGACAAAATAGAACTCATGGCAATAAATTCAAAGGGCAGAGTTGTACTCACCTCATCAGGATTTTCCCCCGATGATGATGCACCTATGCCCGACTATGAAGAAGCTATGGAGGAGGGCGAAGGTGCATATATGGGAACTCTCACAAGCGGTGAGAAAATACTCGCCGTATCAGTCCCGATATCATCTTTCAACAGCGAATACAGCGCAGTACGCATGGTTACAAGCCTTACAGAAATAGACAATACCATTCAGGGATATATCCTTATGATAACCGTGGTGTGTACGGCTATCATACTTATAATCATAATAACAGGACTCTATTTTGCAGGTTCTATCGTAAAACCCATACGGCAGATAAGCAGTATAGCAAGAAAATTTGCCATGGGAGATTTTTCTGTGAGAATCGAAAATAACAGCGATGACGAAATAGGAGAACTCTGTACAGCTATAAATCATATGGCTGATGAACTTTCAACAGCAGAGGCTATGAAGAATGAATTTATATCATCTGTTTCACATGAACTGCGTACCCCCCTTACAGCTATAAAGGGCTGGGCTGAAACCCTTATGATTGACGGCGGAGGCAGTCCCGAAACTATGCGGAAAGGCGTAGGCGTTATCGTGAACGAAACAGAAAGATTATCTCAAATGGTTGAGGAACTTCTTGACTTTTCCCGTATGCAGAACGGTCACTTTACACTTCAAAGCGCAAATATGGATATACTCGCAGAACTCGGTGATGCAGTCCTCATTTACAGCGAAAAAGCCAAAAAGGAAACAAAACGCATAATCTATGAAGAACCCGAAATGCTCCCCTTTGTCTACGGCGATAAAAACCGCATAAGACAGGTGTTTATAAATGTAATAGACAATGCCGTGAAATATTCCTCGGCAGGCGATACCATAACAATAAAAGCCTTTGAACGTGACGGAAATGTCGTAGTCTCAGTTACAGATACAGGCGTGGGAATCAAAAAATCCGACCTCGCAAAAGTAAAGACAAAATTCTATAAGGCAAACCATACAAGGAGAGGTTCAGGAATAGGTCTTGCCGTTGCTGACGAAATAATCTCTCTCCACGGCGGAACACTTGATATCACAAGTCAGGGCGAAGGTCTCGGAACTACCGTCACTATATCGCTCCCCGCAAAGGATAATATCTGAAAAGAGGTATATGATGAGCAGTAATAATCAGAATACTGAAAAATTCAAGTCGAAAATAGGCGGACAGGCTCTCATTGAGGGAATAATGATGCTCGGTCCGAATACAGGAGCTATGGCTTGCCGACTGCCTGACGGAAGTATTGACGTTGAAACATGGGAGGAGCATAACGGCAAAAATGCACCGTGGTATAAAAAAACTCCCCTCGTGAGAGGCTGCTGCAATTTTGTGGTGTCTCTTGTGAAAGGCTATAAATATATGATGAAATCCGCTGACAAGCAGATAACCGAAGAAGATAAGGAAGAAGCAGGCGGAGATTCATTCTTTGATGTGATAATGCTTATAGGCTCAGTTATCGGAGTAGTGCTTGCACTGGGGCTTTTTATTTTCCTGCCGAAATACCTTGTCGGACTTATCCCGCATATAAAGGAAAGAATAATAATCCGCTCCGTATTGGAGGGAATTGTGAAGATAATAATTTTCGTAGCCTATATGTACGGAATAAGCCTTACAAAAGATATAAACAGACAGTATATGTATCATGGTGCGGAACATAAAACAATCGCCTGCCATGAAGCTGAACTTCCGCTGACTGTTGAAAACGTCAGAAAGCAGATAAGATTCCACAAAAGATGCGGAACAAGTTTTATATTCATAGTTCTTATAGTGAGTATATTTGTGATGTGTTTTGTGCCGTTGACAGTCACATGGCAGAGAGTGCTTGCATCACTTGTACTGTTGCCCTTTGTTGTCGGTATATCTTATGAGTGCATAAGACTTGCAGGCAATAATGATAACTGGTTTACAAAAATATTATCCGCCCCGGGACTTGCAATGCAGAGAATTACTACCAAAGAACCCGATGACAGCATGATTGAAATAGCCATAGCCGCTATGAAACCTTGTATTCCAAAGGATAAGGAGGAGGACAGGTGGTAAGCCGCAGACAGCTTTATAATGAATGTGCCGATATACTGAAAAAATATGCAAATCCCGATGCGGAATTTGATACGCTTTGCATATTTCAGGATATATTCAATGAAAAAAATCCCCTTTTCAAGCCCATGGAGGCAGTAACGGAAAAAGATGAAAAAATTATAAGAGAATATATCAGAAAACGCAGTGAAGGCTATCCCTTGCAGTATATACTCGGCAAATGGGAATTTTACGGCTACGATTTCAGAATATCGCCCGATGTCCTGATACCCCGCCCCGATACAGAGGTACTTGTAGAAAATGTCCTGTCGATATGCCGCAGAGAGGGAATGACTTCCCCTGTAATATATGACCTTTGCAGCGGCAGCGGCTGCATAGCTGTAACACTTAAAAAGGAAATACCCTCGGCAGATGTTTACGCTGTTGAAATATCAAAAAAGGCTGTCGGTATAATAAAAGAAAATGCATCTCTGAATAATGCTGATATAACAATAATAAATTCAGATGTCAGAAATCCCGAACTGATTAAAAATCTTGAAAATATTGACATAATAGTCTGCAATCCGCCTTATCTCACTCAGGAGGATATGGACACACTGCAAAAGGAAGTAACTTTTGAACCTGAACTTGCACTTTTCGGAGGTGCGGACGGTCTGGATTTTTACAGGGAAATAACCGAAAAATGGAAGAAATGCCTCAGAAACGGAGGATATCTCTGCTATGAGTTCGGCTATGACCAGCATGAAGATGTAAAAGATATACTTGTTAAAAATAAATTTGATAATATAAGTTTAAGCCGTGACCTTGCAGGAATTGTCCGCACAGTCACTGCACAGAAAATTTGAAAGTTTTAAATTAGAGGAAAATTTGCACTCTTGCCATGGGAACGAACGAAACGCAGTGAAGTGAGTGAAATGGCAAGGCTCAAAAAGTGCAATTTGACGATTTTAAAACAGAGGAAAATTTGCACTCTTGCCATGGGAACGAACGAAACGCAGTGAAGTGAGTGAAATGGCAAGGCTCAAAAAGTGCAAATTTGACGATTTTAAATAGGAGGATTAGAAATGGCTAAGAAAGAACTCGCTAAAAAAGCACCCGTCGTAAGAATCACAACAAAAGAGGACAGAAAAGCTGCCCTCGAAGGCGCACTCAAACAGATAGAAAAAAAATACGGAGCAGGTGCAGTAATGCGCCTCGGTCAGACCCAGACCCTTAAAGTTGATGCTATCCCCACAGGTTCAATGACTCTTGATATGGCTCTCGGAATAGGCGGCGTGCCAAGAGGACGTATTATTGAAATATACGGACCTGAAAGTTCAGGTAAAACTACCGTTGCACTCTCAGTAATCGCACAGGCTCAGAAAATGGGCGGAGAAGCTGCATTTATAGACGTTGAACACGCTCTCGACCCGAATTATGCAGATGCCCTCGGAGTCAATACGGAGGATTTGCTTGTATCACAGCCCGACAGCGGTGAACAGGCTCTCGAAATCGCAGAAGCTCTCATACGTTCAGGGGCAATAGATGTTATTGTACTCGACTCAATAGCCGCTATGACTACCCGTGCGGAAATTGACGGCGAAATGGGCGACCTCCATGTAGGTCAGCTTGCAAGACTTATGTCACAGGCTATGAGAAAACTTACAGCCGCAATTTCAAAATCAAACTGCGTTGCAATATTCATAAATCAGGTGCGTGAAAAAATAGGCGTAATGTACGGCAACCCCGAAACTACCCCCGGAGGCAGAGCTTTGAAATTCTATTCGTCCGTCCGCATAGAAGTCCGCAAGGGCGAAGTAATAAAGGACGGAAATATGATAATCGGTGCGGAAACTAAATGCAAAGTCGTTAAAAATAAAGTCGCACCTCCATTTAAAGAGGCTCATTTCGATATGATGTACGGCACAGGTATTTCACGCACAGGCGAAATTCTCGATATTGCAACAGACCTCGAAATCATCAAAAAGGGCGGTTCATGGTTCAGCTATAACGACAAGAAACTCGGTCAGGGCAGAGACAATGTAAAGGAACTCTTAAAGAATGACCCCGAACTTATGCAGGAAATCGAAGAACAGATTCTCGCCCGCAAAGATGAAGTTGTCGCAAATGCTACTAAGAAAAAAGATAAGAAAATAAAAGGCAAGGCTGCACAGGCTGCCGCAGAGGCAAATGATGAAAATACCGAAGGCGCAGAGGATTTTGAATCAGAAGATATAGTTGAAAATATTGATGACGAGGACTTTGAGGAATTTACTCCTGCCGAAGAATAATGGAGATAACAGATTTAAAAAAATATAAGGGTACTACTTATGAAGCCGAAATAGACAATCAGCGGAAAATATATCTCCATATCGACATAATAACCGATTTCGGGATAGCAAAGGGAATGACACTTGAACGTGAACAGCTTAAAAAAATAATATATGCCTCGAATTTTCGCAGAGCATATCAGTATTCCCTTTACTGTCTCGATTATCGTGACTATTCTGCGGAAGAAATATATGAAAAGCTGATGAAAACCTATAAGAATGAAAAATTATGCCTCGATGTTGTCAGGAAACTTGCAAGGGCGGATATCATCAACGATAAACGATATGCCGAAAAACTTGCAAGACGTTACGTTGAATCAAAAAAATACGGCTTGAAACGTGCCAGAAGAGAAATTATTCTCAAAGGTATTGACGAGGATACGGCTGACGAAATGCTCGCCCGTTATGATGAGGTATTCTATGAAAACCTTGTATATCTCATAGAAAGTAAGTATTGCAGACAGCTCAGGGATAAAAATGACAGAAAAGAAATTGAAAAAGTTAAGGGTATTCTTTTCAGGTACGGCTACGGATTTGACGATATAAACCGTGCCATAAGAGAATACTTTGAAAATGCAGATTTATCGGAGGATTAGAAAAATGGCGATAAAAGTTGGAATGGTATCGCTTGGCTGTTCAAAAAATCTCGTTGATTCGGAAAGAATGTTGTATAAACTCAGAAAAAACGGATATGAGCTTGTTACCGAAGCGGGACTGGCAGATGTTGTTGTAGTGAATACCTGCGGATTTATAAAATCTGCCAAGGAAGAAGCAATTGAAACTATTCTCGAACTCGGAAAACTCAAAGAAGAAGGTACAATTAAAAAAATAATCGTCACAGGCTGTCTCGCTGAACGCTATAAAGAGGAAACAGCAGAACTTTTTCCCGAAGCCGATGCAGTAATGGGCATAGGAAATAACAGAGATATAGTCGATGTTATCAGTCATGTTATAGCTGACGAAAGATATATAAATTTTGCCCCGAAACTCAGCGCAGAAATGACAGGCGGAAGAATAATTTCAACTCTGCCGTTTTTCTCATATCTCAAAGTTGCGGAGGGCTGTTCAAACTGCTGTACCTACTGCGCTATCCCGCAGATAAGAGGAAAATTCAGAAGTACACCCATTGAGGAACTCGTAAAAGAGGCACAGTGGCTTGCCGATAACGGCGTTACGGAACTCGTCGTTATCGCTCAGGATACTTCACGGTATGGAGAGGATTTATACGGAAAATCCATGCTCCCCGAACTTCTGAGACAATTGTGCAGAATAGAAAACCTTAAATGGATAAGAACTCTCTACTGCTATCCCGAAAGAATAACCGATGAACTCCTCGAAACTATCGCATCTGAGGAAAAACTTGTAAAATACCTCGAAATTCCCATACAGCACAGTGACGGTGATATCCTTAAAAGTATGAAACGCTGGGGCGATGAGGAAAAACTTGAAAATCTCTTTAAGCATATAAGAGAAAAAATTCCGAATGTTATCCTGCGTACAACCCTTATAACAGGCTTTCCGTCCGAAACTCAGGAGCAGTTCAATTCACTTGCCGAGTTTATAAAAAGAGTGAGATTTGACAGACTGGGCTGTTTTGCCTATTCCCGTGAGGAAGGTACTAAGGCGTATGATTTTCCGAATCAGATAGACGAGGAAACCGCAAACCACCGTGCTGATATAATCATGGAACAGCAGATGCTCATAAGTGCTGAAAATAATGAAAAGCTTATAAATGCGGAATTTGAAGCAGTAGTCGAGGGCTTTGACCGTTTCGGAGAGTGCTATTTCGGAAGAACTCCCAATGATGCCCCCGATATAGACGGAAAAGTATTCTTTACATCTGAAACTCCGCTGAAAATCGGAGACTATGTGAAAATAAAGATTACAGATACACTTGATTATGATTTGATAGGAGAGGTGATAGCAGATGAATCTGCCGAATAAGCTTACGCTTTTAAGAGTATTTCTTATACCTTTCTTTCTCATATTCATGTACTGGAAAATTCCGTTTCATTATCTCATAGGACTTTTGTTGTTTTCGGCGGCGGCAATTACAGATGCACTTGACGGAAAAATCGCAAGAAAGAGAAATCTTATAACTAATTTCGGAAAATTTCTTGACCCGCTTGCGGATAAAGTCCTTGTAATTTCAGCCCTCGCATTATTTGTGGATATACCTGAAATACACATCGGAGCAGTACCGCTTATAATAATAAGTGCAAGAGAATTTATGGTATCAGGACTGAGACTTCTTGCAGCGGACAGCGGAATAGTAGTTGCCGCAGGAATATGGGGAAAACTTAAAACAGCATTTACAATGGTTGCAATAATTTTTGCGCTTTTGTGGCTCAGTGTGTGTTATGATTTCAGTTTTTCGCTGTCAGGCGGTCTTGTGAGTGCAGTTGATGATGTAGTTATCCCCGTGCTGATATGGATTTCAACAGTGCTGACCGTAGTATCAGGAGCAGTATATCTCAAAGGATACTGGCATCTGATAGATTCAGATAAATAAAAACAGAGGAAATTTTCGCCCTTGTCATGAAAGTGAACGAAACGCAGTGCAGTGAACGAAATGACAAGCCCCAAAGGCGAAAATTGACGATTTTAAATAAGGAGCAAACTATGAAACATTGTGCAGGACAAATCAGGTATCTTATAGCTATTAAGGAACTTTCCGACAAAGACGAATATGTTAAATGTGTAAGCATATCAAGACACCTCGGAGTTTCAAGACCAAGCGTGAGTAAAATGCTGCGCTGTCTTGCAAATTCAGGGCTTGTATATGAGGATTTCTGTAACAGCGTGGTACTCACACCTGAGGGTATTGAGGCAGTAAATCAGATATTTTCAAGTTTTAATGAAGTATATATGTTTTTCCATAATTTTCTTAAACTTCCTGCGGAGGAGGCACATTCACAGGCAATATTGTTCATAACCGACTTTCCGAATGATACCTGCGAAAGACTGAAACGTATTGTAAGAAGAACTATTCACAAGAAATAAAAAAAGGCTGTATATACAGCCTTTTTATTTTTACTTTTCAAGGGCATCAGGACCGAAACTTTCGGGAAGAAGTTCTTCAAGAGTCATATCCTTGTAATCCTTTGTAGATTTTGCAAAAATGACGTGCATTTTTTGGGGGTTGCAAAATTCACGCATTACCTGTCTGCATATTCCGCACGGGGCGCAGTAATCATGGACTTCATATCCGGAACCGCCTGCTATTGCGATTGCGGTAATATTTCTTTCACCGCACTGTACAGCATGGAAAATGGCATTTCTTTCGGCGCAGATTCCTGCGGGATATGATGCATTTTCGACATTTACGCCTGTATATATTTTTCCGCTGTCCATGAGTACGGCTGCTGAAACGTTATAATTTGAATACGGGGCATAGGAATTTTTCTGATTGTCAACAGCGATTTGAATAAGCTGTTCACGGTCAAAATTTTCGTCTGCTACTTCTGCGGTTATTGGTGATTCCTGAGCGATTTCGGCTTTAAATATTTTCATATAATACCTCCCTTTGAACTGTGCTTTTATTGTATCATTTTTTTAATTTAATGTCAAGGATTATATTAATGCAAAAAAGCTCCCCGTTGTTTTATGATACAGGGAGCGTTGATATTATGCAATATATACTTTTTTCATTATCTGGGGAGTTCTGGGTCTGTCGTTATAGTCTGTGGGGGTGACAGCTATTTCGTCCACAACGTCCATACCCTCGACTACTTTACCGAAAGCGGCATACTGACCGTCAAGGTAGGGAGCGTCCTCATGCATAATGAAAAACTGTGAACCTGCGGAATCATACTGTGCAGAGCGAGCCATTGAAATAACGCCTCTTGTGTGTTTAAGGTCATTTTTCACGCCGTTTGCTTCAAATTCGCCCATAATATGCCAGCCCGGACCGCCTGTGCCTGTACCTTTCGGACAGCCGCCCTGAATCATGAAACCTGCAATAACTCTGTGAAAAATCAAGCCGTCATAGAATCCGCTGCTGACGAGTTTTTCAAAATTCTTGCATGATACGGGAGCGATTTCGGGATAAAGTTCAATTTTTATCTGTTTGCCGTTTTCCATTTCGATAATTACCATAGTATACCTCCGAGTAAAATCTTGTTAATTGAGTATTATCTGAAAATCAGATGGGAAAGTTGCATTTTCGTATGAATTTTCATCATTTTCTTTTTTATTGCCGTGATTATATCCGCTGAGTTTATTATTATTATTTTGTTCCTTAGCCTCCTGATATTCTTCGAGGGCGGACTTAGGTTTAGTAGTTGGTTCGGGGATATCTTCGCTTACGACAGCGATAAAGGTTTCACCGTTTTCGTCGGTAAATATTTCCGTAACGGGGATATATTCAACAGTATCCTCCTGCGGGACATCTTCCTCATCGGGTATGACGACACTATTTTTAGAGGCTTTTTTCTCCGTAGGATAGACAGCTTCATACTGTGGTGCAACAGGAGTTTTTGAAGATTTTTTGCCGTTGGTTCTGCTTATATCTTCCGTACAGCTTTTTCCTGCCATTATTACGAGCATGGCAGCGATTGATGCGAGTATAACAGCGATGACTCTGTTTTTTTCCATACTATCCGACCTTTCCGCAAAAAATCACATATTAATTATACTAAATTTTCCTGTAAATGTCAAGCGATAAAATTATTTTATTTGTGCAGTACGAAAAAAACTCCCCTTTGCCTGTACGCAAGGGGGAGTTTTTATTATATCAGTGGTTTATATTTGTATGTTGATTAGTCCTGACCGTAAAGAGTTGTAAGTCTTGTAAGGTAGTCGTATCTGTCCTTAGCATTAGCAACAGCGGCATCGAAAAGCTTTTCAGCTCTCTCAGGATTTGAACGAGCGAGTGAATTATAACGAACCTCACCCATAAGGAAGTTCTTGTATTCGTCAACGTTAGGAGCTTTTGAATCAAGAGTGAAGGGATTCTTGCCATGAGCCTTGAGGTCGGGATTATATCTGTAAAGGTGCCAGTAGCCAGCCTCAACAGCCTTCTTTTCCTCAGCCTGAGCAGTAGCCATACCTGTTTTGATACCGTGGTTGATACAAGGAGCGTAGCAGATAACGATTGAAGGACCGTCATAAGCCTCAGCCTCAGCGAATGCCTTGATACACTGGTTCATATTTGCGCCCATAGCAACGTGAGCAACATATACATAACCATAGCTCATAGCGATACCTGCGAGGTCTTTCTTCTTCGTAACCTTACCGGCAGCAGCGAACTGAGCGATAGCACCTGTAGGAGTTGACTTTGAAGCCTGACCGCCTGTATTTGAGTAAACTTCTGTATCGAATACGAGGATATTAACGTTTTTGCCTGATGCGATAACGTGGTCGAGACCGCCGAAACCGATATCATAAGCCCAGCCGTCACCGCCGAATATCCACTGTGACTTCTTGGAGAGGTAATCCTTTTCAGCGAGGATAGCCTTAGCATCATCACAGCCGCAAGCTTCGAGAACTTCAACAAGCTTGTCAGTAGCGATATTATTAGCAGCACCGTCATTGTATGTATTGAAGTATTCAGCGATAGCGTCCTTAACTTCCTGTTTTTCAGCCTTAGCTTCGAGAGCCTTAACCTTGTCGGTAACTCTCTTGCGGAGTGTTTCCTGAGCGAGGAACATACCGTAACCAAATTCAGCGTTATCCTCAAAGAGTGAGTTGCTCCATGCAGGACCTCTGCCCTTCTTGTTTACGGTGTAAGGAGTTGAGGGTGCGCTGCCGCCCCAGATTGAAGAACAACCTGTTGCATTTGCAATCATCATTCTGTCGCCGAAGAGCTGAGTAACGAGTTTAGCATAAGGAGTTTCACCGCAGCCTGCACAAGCACCTGAGAATTCGAGGAGCGGCTGTCTGAACTGTGAACCCTTAACTGTTTCAGCCTTGAACTTAGCAGCAACTTCGGGCTTTTCGTCGAGAGTAACACCGTAGTTGAATACTTCCTGCTGGTCCATCTGAGAAGCGATAGGCTCCATAACGAGGGCTTTTTCCTTAGCAGGACAAACATTTGCACAAACACCGCAGCCTGTACAGTCAAGAGTTGAAACTGTCATAACGAACTTGAGGTCATTAAGAGCAGGTTTGAAGTCAGCAGACTTTGTTGCAGCAGGAGCAGCAGCGAGTTCGTCAGCAGTCATGGCAACGGGTCTGATAACAGCGTGAGGACATACATAAGCGCACTGGTTACACTGGATACACTTTGAAGCGTCCCATGAAGGAACTTTTACAGCGATACCACGTTTTTCAAAAGCAGCACTGCCCTGCGGGAAAGTACCGTCAGCCATATCAACGAATGTTGAAACGGGAAGTTTGTCACCCTTCTGAGCGTTGCAGGGAATCTGGATATTGTTTACATAGTCCTGAAGTTTCTTGTCAGCACATTCAACGTGTGACATACCCATCTGAGTATCGGCGCAGTCTTTCCATGAATCGGGAACGTCAACCTTCACAATATTCTGATGACCTGCATCAATAGCATTCCAGTTCTTTTCAACAACGTCCTGACCCTTCTTGCTGTAAGAAGCCTCAGCAGCAGCCTTCATATATTTGAGAGCGTCCTC
>ODAI014669751.1_pt1 | contig 17534 bp, 11 predicted proteins | sample 1539321 | NCBI WGS metagenome assembly ODAI01 (sample SAMN02144231, study PRJEB22623) | gut metagenome | biome: sheep rumen | host: Ovis aries | place: New Zealand | reverse complement strand
TCAGACATTGAACCGGAACAGGATGACATCGCCGTCACGGACCACATAGTCCTTGCCTTCCATGCCGACCAGTCCCTTTTCTCTGGCGGCTGCCAGGGAGCCTTCTTCCAGAAGCACCTTGTAATTGACGACCTCCGCCTTGATGAATCCTCTCTCAAAATCACTGTGGATCTTGCCGGCTGCCTGGGGCGCCTTTGTTCCGATCTTGATGGTCCAGGCCCGGGTCTCATCTTCACCGGCCGTCAGAAAACTCATCAGGCCCAGCGTACGGTAGCTGGCACGGATCAGTTTCTCCAGGCCGGATTCCTGCAGGCCCAGGTCTTCCAGGAACATCTGCTTCTCATCGTCGTCCAGTTCAGAAATCTCCGCCTCAATACTGGCACAGATCACGAAGACCTCACTGCCGTTCCGGGCCGCGTATTCCCTTACTTTCTGTACGCCTTCGTTGCCGGCCGCGTCATCCGCCAGCTCATCTTCACTGACGTTGGCGGCGTAGATCACGGGCTTATCGGTCAGAAGGTTGAATTCCTTCATCCATTTCTTCTGGGTATCATCCTCCAGCTCCATGGAAGAAGCCATTTCCCCGTTTTCCAGATGCTCTTTGAGCTTCCTGAGCAGGACCAGCTCTTTGGCAGCCTCTTTATCTGACTTGGCTGTCCTGGTCACCTTGGAAATCCTGCGCTCCAGCACCTCCAGATCGGAGAAGATCAGTTCCAGGTTGATGGTCTCGATATCCCGCAGGGGATCGATGCTGCCGTCCACATGGATGACATTGGGATCCTCAAAGCAGCGGACCACATGCACGATGGCGTCTACTTCACGAATGTTGGCCAGGAACTGGTTGCCCAGGCCCTCTCCCTTGGATGCGCCCTTGACCAGACCTGCTATATCAACAAATTCGATAACAGCGGGCGTGATCTTTTTGGAGTTGTACATCCTGCCCAGCAGCTGGATTCTCTCATCCGGTACCGCTACGATGCCGACGTTGGGATCGATGGTGCAGAAAGGATAGTTGGCCGCTTCCGCGCCTGCCTTGGTCAGTGAGTTAAAAAGTGTGCTTTTTCCTACATTGGGTAAGCCTACGATGCCTAATTTCATTCCTGCTTCATTATCCTTTCTTTTTATATACAGGCCGCTGGTTCTTGAGCTCCGCGAAAAGCTCGCAGTAATTGCGATACCGGATGGGGCTGATCTCACCCCGCTCCAGGGCCTGTTTGACAGCGCAGTCCGGTTCGGCGATGTGGACACAGCCGTTGAACCGGCAGCCGTCTGCCCATTTGGTAAATTCGGGATAGTAATCCTTGAGGTCTTCCGCCTCCAGATCCTGCAGATACAGGGAGGTAAAACCGGGGGTATCCACCAGGAAGGTGTCCTCTCCTGCCGCCAGCAGTTCCACGTGCCGGGTCGTATTCTTCCCCCGGGAGATCTTCCGGCTGATCTCGCCGGTCTCCATGTTGGCATGGGGACAGAGCAGATTGATCAGGGTCGATTTGCCGGCGCCCGAAGGCCCGGTGATCACGGTGGTCTTGTGGTCCAGGACCTGTCTGACCCGGTCAATGGATTCTCCTGTCACATTGGAAATGAAGAGGACCTGACAACCGCAGGCTTCATAGGTTTCCTGCAGTTCCCGGATCTCTTCCGGACTGGCCAGATCTTTCTTGTTGAAGCAGATGACTGCATGCAGATCCTTGCGGGCCAGGACCAGGAGAAAGCGGTCCAGCATGTTGTAGCTGGGATATGGTTTTGTGATCGAGAATACCAGCAGGGCCTGGTCGACGTTGGCAACATTGGGCCGGATCAGCGCGTTGGTCCTGGGATAGAGGCGGACCACATTGCCTTCGGGCGGCACGCTGACGGTATCCGTAATGTCGATCTCCACATCATCTCCGACCAGAGGTTTCTGCTTCAGGGCCCGGAACAGGCCCTTGGCTCTGCATCTGTAAACAGTATCACCGGTATGGACTTCATAAAAACCGGCAATGCTCTTAATGATTTTCCCTCTCACAGATCAATACTCTTTCTGGAACTCAAGGTTTCTGGTCTCTTCTCTGTCCTCTGTGATCTCATTGACAACCGTGGTCGTCGTGGTTTCGGGAGATTCCTCCGAAGCCGGCTCTGTACCGCCTTCGCCGCTGTCTTCTCCCTCCACAGGGATCGTGACCTCTTCCTCCTCATAGTAGGTGTAGGACCAGGTCAGGGTAACAGAACCTGCGCCCTCAGGAATCTCGGTAATCCTGCCCTCTACATAAGGGAAGCTGTCCGTATCCGTCGTCAGCAGCACCTGACCGCTGTCGGTGGATACAACGATATGGACCATGGTGCCTTCTTCATAATCATAGGAAGGCTGTGAAATGTTGACATTGTAGCTGTAGGTCATCTGCTTGCCGACGGTCAGGCCGATTTCTGTTCCGGCATCGACGTAAGTGCCTTCTTCCACCGTCTGGTCCAGAACGACGCCTACCTCTCCTTCATCGTCCGTTACCTCAAATCCGATGGTGCCTACTTTCAGGCCCATGGCGATCAGCAGTTCCTCTGCCGCCTCCTCGGACATGCCCCGCAGATCTACCATCTGCACCTTGCCGCTGAGATCGGGTCCGCTGCTTACCGTCAGTTCCACTGTAGAACCGGTGGAAATACGGGTTCCCGCGGAGGGATCCTGCCCGATGACAAGTCCTGTCTCCACTTCGGAACTGGCCACTTCCCTGACGCTGACATAGAGACCTGCTGTTTCCAGGATCTCAACAGCTTCATCCCGCTGGTAGCCCAGAACATCCGGTACTTCTATGCCCTTGCTGCCGGATACGGTCAGGGTCACGATGGATCCTTCCGGAATCCTGCTGCCTTCTTTTTCACTGGCATCTGTCACGGTGCCGGCTTCATATTCACTGTTCTCTACATAGAGTACTTTATATTTCAGGCCGGCCTCTGTCAGATTCCTGCAGGCCTGGGTCTCTTCCAGGCCAAGAAGCTCCGGTACCGTGACCATTTTGACTCCGTCAACCGTCGTGGCCGCTGTCTGGGAGTTATTGCCGCCCAGCTGGATAATGCCCATGCGGCCCGCTGCCACGATAATGATGACAAGACCGATGATGATGGCGGCCAGGATCGAAATAATAGCGGTCAGCCGTTCGGTACGGTTGTCCTCTTCTTCCTCTTCCAGTTCTCTTTCCGTCTCCGTATCCGTATTTTCCTCGTCAAACAGGTCTTCATCCAGCCGGGCGGCTTTCACTGTTTCTCCCGGCAGGGTGTCGTCTGTGACCGTGTCAATCTCCCCGGCTGCCCCGCGGCCGGTGACCTGTTTGATGGCCTGGCGCTCCTCGGGCGTGATGGCTCTGGTGCTGCCCAGGTCATCCGGGCTGAAGCGTTTGACAAAATCGCCGTCCGGATCCATCAGAGACCGCTTCAGGTCCGCGATCAGCTCTGCTGTATTCTGGTACCTGCGGTCCGGGCTCTTCTCGCAGCATTTCATGACGATCTGCTCTACACTGTAGGGAAGATCCCTGACATACTGCCTGGGAGAAGGCATGGGATCCTGAATATGGCGGATGGCGATCGCCACAGTCGTCTCGCCTGTATAAGGCACTTTCCCTGTGAGCATCTCAAAAAGTGTGATACCCAGCGAATAGATATCACTTTTCTCATCGCTGTATCCGCCCCTGGCCTGTTCCGGCGAGGTATAGTGGACGGATCCCATGACATTGGATGTAATGGTATTGGAGGTGGCGATCTTGGCAATGCCGAAATCCGTCACCTTGACTTTGCCTTCTTTGGAAATGATGATGTTCTGGGGCTTGATGTCCCTGTGGATGATGTGATTCCTGTGCGCTGCTTCCAGCCCCATGGCGACCTGAATGGCAATGGTGACCGCCTCCTGTACGGGCAGTCCCTGCCGGGTCTCAATATATTTTTTCAGTGTGATGCCGTCCACGAGTTCCATGACGATAAAGTAGACGCCCTTTTCCTCGCCGACATCGTATACATTTACTATATTCGGATGCATCAGTCCCGCGGCGGCCTGGGCCTCCACACGGAACTTGGATACGAAACTGGCATTTTCGGAAAATTCCTGCTTCAGGACCTTGATCGCCACCAGCCGGTTGAGTTTATGGTCCTTGGCTTTATAGACGTCCGACATGCCGCCGCAGCCGACCTTTTCCAGAATTTCGTATCGATCTGCAATAAGCATTCCTATCTTAACCATGTCTTCCTCCGTTAACAGTGTATTTCCCGCTGCTCCCCTTTTCTCCGGCCGGTTCCCCGGTCCGGTTCATGAAAATGAGGCCGCTACGCGGAACGGAAGGGATCTATGAGGGTCACGGAAATATTGTCCTTCCCGCCCGCCTCATTGGCTACCGCAATAAGTACCTTAACAGCTTCCTCAAGATTTCTTGTGCTTCGGATGATCTCCTCGATCTGGGCATCCTCCAGCATATTGGTCAGTCCGTCCGTGCACATAAGGATCAGTTCATCCCCCTGCAGGACCTCCGTGAACAGATCTACATCCAGGGTATCCTCCGCCCCGATGGCCCGGGTGATGACATGACGGTCCGGATGCATCCGGGCCTGCTTCTCATCCAGACTGCCGGCGTGGACCATCTCTTCCACCAGGGAATGATCATGCGTGACCTGCCGCATGCCGGAGCCACCCTGCAGGATATAAAGCCTGCTGTCGCCGACATTGGCCACCTGCAGAACCCTGCCGGTCACCACGCAGGCAATGGCCGTGGTCCCCATACCTCTGTATTCCGGCTCCCGGCGGGCTATGACCCGCAGCTCCCGGTTGACCTCCGTCAGGGCCATCCGCATCAGTTCCGCAGGATCGCTGCGCGCCGATTTCTCAATGATCCCGACTGCCCGGTTGGCCGTAAACTCCGAGGCGTACTCCCCGGCCCTGTGGCCTCCCATACCGTCCGCCACAATGTAGAGATCGGGCAGGCGTCCCACCGGTATGTCGCTGGAAAAGATAAAGTCCTGATTCATTTGTCGTTTGCGGCCGGTATCGGTCGCCGAAAAAGAGATTGGCATGGTCTATCTCCAGTCATTTGGCAGTCTTCGAGAGGTCGGATCAGTCAGCCTTCTGACCGTCCCCGGAAAGGTGGCGGTGCCGCAGCTGGCCGCAGGCGCCGTCAATATCCCGGCCCAACACTCTCCTAATACTAACATTTATTCCATGTTTTTCAAGTTTATTTTTAAAGGCCCTGACAGCCCTGTCATCCGGATGCCGGTAGCCTCTTTCCTTGACGGGATTGACCGGTATCAAGTTTATGTGGGCTTTCAGCGGGCCCGCCAGGGCAGCCAGGCCGGCTGCGTCCTCTTCGGCGTCATTCACGTCTTTGATCAGGCTGTATTCAAAGGTAATCTGCCTTCCGGTCCTGCTGAAGTAATAGCGGCAGGCTTCCATCAGCTCCGCAATGGAATACCGGTTGGCGATCGGCATGATCTCCCTGCGCTTTTCATCCGTATAGGCGTGCAGGGACAGGGCCAGTGTAATAGACAGGCCCAGATCCGCCAGCTGCCGCATACGGGGCACGATCCCGCAGGTGGAAACTGTAACATTCCGCTGGCTCAGATTCAGGCCGTTCGGATCGGTCAGAAGCTCCAGGAAACGGACAAGATTGTCATAGTTGTCCAGGGGCTCTCCGGTCCCCATGACCACCAGATGGGAGATCCGCTCTCCCGTTACCCGGGTGATCTCATAGACCTGTTCCAGCATCTCAGCCGGGGTCAGGCTGCGGATCAGGCCGTCCAGCGTGGACGCACAGAAACGGCATCCCATCCTGCAGCCTACCTGGGAGGATATGCAGACACTGTTGCCGAATTTGTAGCGCATGAACACGCTTTCCACCAGGCTGTTGTCCGGCATGGCAAAGAGGTATTTCTGGGTCCCGTCTATTTTAGAGACCTGTCTGTCAATCATACGGACGCGGGTCAGCTCCGTTTCCTCCGCCAGCTGCTGCCGCATGGATTTGGGCAGGTTGGACATCTGGTCCCAGTCGGAGACCAGTTTGCAGTGGATCCACTGATAGAGCTGGCCGGCCCGGAACCTGGGATAGCCCCGCTCTGTCAGAAAAGCGGTCATCTCCTCCAGGTTCATGGATTTCAAATCCGTTTTATTCATTCTATGTATATATTCTCCGGTCAATTTACTGGGCGAAGGGTTTTCTGAATCTGGCCACGAAGAAACCGTCTGTTCCATGGATATGGGGAAGGAGCTGGATGGCGTTGTGCCGGATACCGGGAACGCCCGCGGGCAGCAGGCCGGAAATGTCCTCCGGTATCATGCCCAGTTCCTCCTTTATATATAGAAGGTTCTCTTCATTTTCCAGTCTGTCTATGGTGCAGGTGCTGTAGATCAGAACGCCGCCGGGCTTGAGACAGGGAAGGGAAGCGGCCAGAATCCTGCGCTGCAGATCTGCCAGGTCCGGCAGATCCTGATATGTCACTCTGTATTTAATATCCTGCTTGCGGCCGATGATACCCAGGCCGGAACAGGGCAGATCGCACAGGAGGACATCCGCCTGTTCCCGTCTCGCGCTGTCTTCCGAAAGGGCGTCCCGCTTTTGGGCGGTCAGATTGGTCAGACGGAGACGGGCGGCGTTCTCCCGGATCCGTTCTACCTTCTGTTCTGTCAGGTCAAAAGCCTCCACATGTCCGGCGGGAAGGAGGGAAGCCGCATGTGTGGCTTTGCCGCCCGGTGCCGCGCAGACATCCATCAGGAACTCATCCCCGGTCAGTCCTGCTGCCGTGACCGCGAACATGGAACTCTCATCCTGGACGGTCCATTTGCCTTCCCGATAGCCGGGCAGGTCGGTCAGACGGCCGGACCGTTTCATATAATAGCAGTCCCGGATCCATCTGCCGGGCGTCAATTCCGCCCCGGCCGCAGTCATATCTGTGATCAGCCTGTCCCGTTCTTCGCCGGTCACGGCAGGCATGATCCGGATGCAGACCGGCCTCTCTGCCAGCAGGGCAGGCAGGAGCTGCTCCGTTTGTTCCCGGCCCAGCTGTTCGTCCCAGAGATCGATAATCCACTGGGGCATGGAATAACGTACTGAAAGGGATTCCTGTTCCGCAGTCAGCCTGCCGTTCTCAAGGTCCCTTGCTATATTGCGGAGCAGGCCGTTGATATACCCGGAGACTGCAGACAGCCCGACCCGTTTGGCAAGCCTGACAGATTCATTGCAGGCGGCGGACGCCGGCACCGAATCCATATAGAGCAACTGGTACAGGCCCATACGGAGTATGATCCTGGCCTTGGGCTTCTGGGAGGACATGGGCTTTTTGGAATAGCGGTCCAGGACCGCATCCAGCTCCAGCCTGCGCTCGACCACCCCTTCCGCCAGGCGCTTGATAAAGGCCCGCTGGCGGGGCTCCAGATCTGAAAAGCGGTCCAGGGTCTCCCGGACCAGCACGTTCATAAAGGCCCCTTTCTGATGTTGGGCAAGGAGGAGGTCCAGGACGATCTCCCTTTCATTTCTGCGTTGTTTCATTTCTGCGTTTGTATATGGTTCATGGTTTCCCCGCCGCCCGCGCTTTTCGCTTAGGGGCAGGGGGAATCCCGCCATTGTTCGTTGAAAAGCAATACTTCCTTATATATATACGCATTATATATATACATTGTATACAGGCTGCCGGGTCCCTGTCAGCGATGCAGCCTGTCTCCGGGGCTGACCTTATAGCCCAGCAGGAAACTCTGGACCGGCATACGCTTTTTGCCTTCGATCTGCACCTCATTGATGGCCAGGACGCCTTCACCTGTCATTACATAGATCCGTTTCTTATCCACGCCCAGTACATCGCCGGGCCTTGCTCCTTCCAGGGTATCGCGTCCCGGGAAGGAATCCTCTGCCGAAAGAACATCCGCGTCCCAGATTTTCAGGAGTTTCCCATGATAGCCGGTATAAGCGCTGGGCCAGGGATTGAGTCCCCGGATCAGTCGCTCGATATCCGTCGCGGTCCGGTTCCAGTCAATCTCCCCCATTTCCCTGCTGAACATGGAGGCATAGAAAGTCTGCCTGTCGCTCTGGGGCGTCCCTGTAACAGTCCCCGCCTCAATGGCGTCAATGGTCCTGAGAAGAAGGGGTCCGCCCATGTCCGCCAGTTTGTCGAACAGGGTCTCGGCGGTCTCTTTGGGATCCAGCACCAGCTCCTCCTGGGTGAGGATATCGCCGGTATCCAGGCCGGCGTCCATCTGCATGATGGTCACGCCGCTCTTCTTCTCCCCGTTGATGATGGCCCACTGGATGGGGGCTGCGCCGCGGTATTTAGGCAGCAGGGAAGTATGGACATTAATGCAGCCATATTTTGGAATATCCAGAAGCTTCTGGGGCAGGATCTGGCCAAAGGCAGCCACGACGATCAGATCCGGTTCTTCCTGCCGGATCCTCTCTACCGCTTCAGGCCTCCTGACCCGCTCCGGCTGGAAGACGGGAATCCCGTATTTCTCAGCGCAGATCTTCACAGGTGATTTGACAATGCTTTTTCCGCGGCCTTTCTGGCGGTCCGGCTGGGTTACGACCAGACTGACCTGCCGGCCGTCCTTCAACATGGTTTCCAGGATCCCGGCCGCGAGATCCGGCGTACCCATAAAAACAATCTTCATATATGTTCAGGCTTCTCCATTCGTTTCTTCTGTTTCCTGTCCCATGTCCGCCGCTTCGTCCTCTTCGTCTTCCGCAGGGACAAGATCTTCGTTGTCATAGAGCTCGCCTTCCACCAGATCGACATAGATTTTGCCGTCCAGATGATCCAGCTCATGGCAGATGGCCCTGGCCATCAGCTCAACGCCTTCGATCTCAATGGGCTCCATCTTTTCATTCAGGGCCCTGGCCTTCACATGGTTGGGCCTGGTCACCATACCGGATTTGCCGGGTACGGACAGACATCCCTCCAGTCCCTTCTGTTCTCCATCCGATTCAATGATCTCGGGATTGATCAGGATATGGGGCTCATTCTGCTCTTCGGAAATGTCAATGACGACAAGCCTTTTCAGCATACCGACCTGAGGGGCCGCCAGACCTACACCGCCGGAATCATATAATGTTTCCAGCATGTCCCTGATCAGAGCCTCGATCTTGGGTGTCATTTCCTTGATGGGTTTTGCTTTTTTCGTCAGTACCGGGTCTCCGTATTCACGGATTGTGCGAAGTGCCATAGAATCTCCTTTTCTGAATCCTGCCCTTATCAGGAGCTGTGGAATATCTTCTTCCATAACCTGCCCTTAATAAGGGACCACCGGATCAAAATCAAACTGTACCTGTAAATCTCTGGCGGGCAGGTCTGCAGTGCGCAGATGTGCCTCAATTATATCCTTACAGTGTATCAGTTTATCATATTTTACGTCTTTAACATAGATGACAAAGCGGTAATTGTCACGCAGTTTTCCAATCAGGGCAGCCGCGGGACCGATCAGGGCCGCAGGGGCAGTCTTCCGCTGCAGCAGGTCCCGGATCATTCCGGCCGTCAGCATGGCGGCGTCCTCATCCCGGGACTGGATCTGCACAGCCAGCATATGCCCCGCAGGCGGATAAAGCAGCAGGCTCCTGTAGCGGATTTCCTCTTCATAAAAGGCTTCATAGTCCTGGCGGGCTGCCAGCCGGATGGCATAATGATCCGGCTTGTAGGTCTGGATGACGACCTGCCCGGGCCTGGTCCCTCTGCCGGCGCGGCCGGCCGCCTGGGTCAGCAGCTGGAAAGTGCGCTCCGCCGCCCTGTAGTCATTGGCGTACAGGGACAGATCGGCCAGCAGGATGCCGACCAGGGTCACATTGGGGAAGTCATGTCCTTTGACGATCATCTGGGTCCCCAGCAGGATGTCGGCCTCCTCATTGGCAAAAGCGGAAAGGATCTTTTCATAGCTGCCCTTACGGGCCGTCGTGTCCGCGTCCATGCGCAGGATCCTGGCACCGGGAAAATGTTCCTGCAGCCAGGTCTCGATCTGCTGGGTCCCGGCCCGGAAAGGGGAAATATAAGGGGATCCGCAATCCGGACAGGTCTTCGGCTGGAGGGCCTGATGCCCGCAGTAATGGCAGACCATCCTGCCGCCCCGGTGCAGGGACATGGGGACATCACAATGGGGACACTTTACCACGAACCCGCAGGACCTGCAGGAGACCGAGCCCGCAAAGCCCCGGCGGTTCAGAAAGAGCATGGTCTGCTCTCCCCGTTCCAGGCGGTCCCGGATCAGGCTGTCCAGAGACCGGGACAGAATGCTGCGGTTGCCTCTGCGCAGTTCCATCCGCATATCCGTGATCTCTGTACAGGGCAGGCTCCCGCCCGTCAGCCGTTCATCCAGAGTGAACAGCCTGTATTCTCCGTGCAGGGCCCTGTAATAGGACTCCATGGAAGGCGTCGCGCTGCCCAGGACCACACAGGCGCCCCGCATGCGGGCAATCTGAATGGCCGTTTCCCTGGCATGGTATTTGGGCATGGATTCATTTTTATAACTGTTCTCGTGTTCTTCGTCGATCACGATGACGCCCAGACGCTCAAAAGGGGTAAAGAGAGCGGAACGGGGGCCGATGATGACATCGATCTCACCCCTTCTGGCCCGTTCCCACTGGTCCGCCTTCTCGCTCTCAGACAGAGAGGAATTAATGACCGAGACCCGGTCTCCGAAATGTCTGTAAAAACGGAGCAGGGTCTGGTAGGTCAGGGCGATCTCGGGGATCAGCATGATGGCCTGTCTTCCCGACCGGCAGATCCTGCTGATGATGGAAATATAGACCTCGGTCTTGCCGCTGCCGGTAATGCCCCGGATCAGGTTCACGCCGGGTCTTCCGGCTTCAAAGGATTCTACGACCGCGTCCGAAATCCGCTGCTGGGCCGGACTCAGGGTCTTGCGCTCTGCGGCGTCCGGACTGACACTGACCGGATTGCGCAGGTCTGTATAGGAATCCACCTCGATCACGCCGGCCTGCTTCATGGCCCGGATGACCGGAGCTCCCACATGCAGGCGGGTCGTGATCAGGTCATAAGGCTGGACAGGCGTCCCGATCAGCTCCCGCAGCAGACGTTCCCTGGCCACCTGATGTTTCTGATGGTAGAAAGCCAGCTTTTCCTCTGCGGCATCCCGGTCCAGCAGCAGGCGGATCTGCCGCCTGATTTTGGGTTTGCCGGTCTTGCGGGAAGTCAGGACTGTCTTCAGGGCCGTAATTGTCGTGGCACCGTACCGCTCTTTCATCCAGCTGGCCAGCCGGATGTAAAAACCGCTGTCCTTTTCCCGGCTGTAGCCCTGTCCGGGCAGGAGGACCTCCCCGATTTCCCGGATCTTATCCTCCGGCAGATCGCAGCTGTCCGTCAGCTCGACCACGTATCCTGTCCGGACAGCATGGCCGAAGGGGATCCTGACCCGGCTGCCCGGCTCCACCTGGTCTGCCAGCGCAGCGGGAATCCGATAGGTGAAAGGCCGGTCCAGCTTCTCATGGGATATATCTATGATGATTTGGGCATATCGATATTGTCTGTCTGCCATATACTCCTGTTTTCAGAGATTTGACTGTTTCAGTCAACTCAATGCGGTTCTTTACTGTCCCGCCTTTGCCGCGTCTTCCGCCAGGATATCCCGGATCAGGTCTCTTTCATCCATGGGATATTTAACGCCCCTGATTTCCTGATAGTCCTCATGGCCCTTGCCGGCCAGGATGATGATATCACCGGGCTGACCATTATGGATGGACCAGGCAATCGCTTCTTTCCGGTCGGGGATCTCTATAAATCTGCCTCCGGTCCGGCTGATGCCGGTACGGATATCCGCGATGATATCCAGAGGCTCTTCAAATCTGGGGTTGTCGGAGGTGATGACCGTCAGGTCGGCCAGACGTCCGCTGACTTCGCCCATCTCAAAGCGCCTGGATTTGGCCCGGTTGCCGCCGCAGCCGAATACACTGACCAGACGGTTGGGATTGTATTCCCGCAGGGTCGTCAGCAGGCTCTCCAGAGCCATGGCGTTGTGGGCATAGTCGATCATCAGGGTAAATTCGCTGGAAACGGGTATCATTTCGATCCGCCCCCTGACTTTGACCTCCAGCAGGGCTTTGCGGATGTTTTCCGCAGTGACGCCGAAATGCCTGCAGATGGCAATGGCGCAAAGGGCGTTGTATACGCTGAATCTGCCGGGCGTGGTCACCTCGGCCGCAAAGTCCATCAGGCCGCTGACCCGGAAGGATACGCCCAGCTCGCCGGGCTTATGGATCAGGGCCAGGTCTTCCGCCCGCAGGTCATTCCCCGCCCCCAGTCCAAAGCGTTCTACCGAGCAGGTATGACCTTCCAGTACTTCATCCGTGTATTTGTCATCGCCGTTGACGATGCCGACCCGGCACTGCTTGAAGAGCAGGCCCTTGCAGTTCTTGTAGTCCTCGAAGTCTTTATGCTCGCCGGGCCCTACATGGTCGGGCGAAAGGTTGGTAAAGATCCCGTAGTCAAAAATGAAGCCCTGGGTCCTGTGCAGCATCAGAGCCTGGGAGGAAACCTCCATGACGACCACCTCGACGCCCGCGTCCGCCATATCCTTAAAGATCTTCTGCAGGGTCAGGGATTCCGGAGTAGTATTGGCGGAGGGGATCCTGACATCTCCGTACAGAGTCTCGATCGTGCCGATCAGGCCTACGTTGAAGCCGGCGCTCTGCAGGATGGACCGGACCATATAGGTGGTCGTGGTCTTGCCTTTGGTGCCTGTGACGCCGATGATCTTCATACGGGAGGCAGGGTTGCCGAACCACGCGGCGGAAATAAAGGCCATGGCATAACGGGAATCATAGACACGGATGATGACCGCGTCCCGGGCCGCCTCTCCCAGATCCAGATCCTTCTCCACGACCAGGGCCTTCGCTCCCTGCTCCACTGCCTGCAGGGCAAAATCATGTCCGTCAAATTGGGCCCCGGCAATACAGAAGAAAAGACTGTCCTGCCTGATCTTGCGGGAGTCGTTGGTGATGTCCTGTATCTCCACGTCCAAGAGGGCTCTGGCCCGGTCCGGGTCTGTAACGGCCTGTCCGTGTTCGTCATTGAAATGATAATCCAGCTTGCTGATCAGTTCCGAAATTTTCATATGGCATTCTCCTGTCCCTGCTGTACGCAGCGATCTGTGATGATTGATATTTGAGCTTTCTTCCATTTTACTCTACTGCCGCCTTTACGGCACAGTTTTGTTTTTATTTACTGATTTGTTAATTTTTTCATTATAAATTTTAGATAAAGGTTAGAGGGCAGACACAAATTGCTCACAAATTCCCTTTATAGTATTAATAGATAGTTGATCAGAACTCACTATCTCCCCCCTCATATGAAATCGAAGCACCCGCGTCAAGCGGGTGTTTTCGTTTGCGGAAATCCCCGGGGATTTCCGCCGCAGGCAGCCTGAAGGATCTCTTTCCCGGTTTCCTTTATGGCTGTTTTTTTAGTCCGGGGGAACACGTATCTTTTTATCTGACGAAAATACGTGTCTTTTTTGATTCAATGGAAACGCATGTCTTTAATCCTGATCTGCACATTCCTTTCCCCGCGGAAACTGTTGATGGAAGGTTCATAGACAATGTCCGCGCACAGACTGCCGCGGCCTGCCCGCAGATCATGCAGGACCATTCTCCCCTTTTCCCGCAGGATTCTCTCTTCAAATTCGTCTCCGTCTGCAAAACAGATCATCTCAGGGGCCCGCGCTCCATCGACCGTTCCGGTCAATTTTACCACATTCCTGTTCTGTCCCAGGATCCGGTATCCGAGCAGATATATGTTACGGGTCACAAAGAGAGGGTGGGGGTTGCCGGTCCCGAAGGGACCCAGCCGGTCAAAGCTCTCCGTCAGCGGCATATCCACAAAACGCAGGGGGAGTTCCATATCGATATGGATGACTTCACACAGATCTTCCTCCCGCAGAGAGCAGAGTTTGTTGATCCTCCTGCGGAACTCTTCCACTTTCCCTTCCTGCAGAGTCAGGCCGGCTGCCATCTTATGGCCGCCGAAACGAACGAACAGATCTTTGCATTTGTTCAGCTCTTCAAACATGTCATAGGCTTCGATGGATCTGCCGGACCCCTTGATCTGTCCTTCCTCGGTCTTCGTCAGAACAATAGAAGGTCTGGCGTAACGCTCCCGGACCCGGCCGGCGATGATACCCGCCAGGGATTCATGGCAGTCCGGCATATAGATGACCAGGACCTTATTTTCCGGATAGCCCTGGGCGGGCGCGATCCGGCAGGCTTCCTCAATGCCCTGTCTGGTCATATCCTTCCGGCTGTCATTCAGATTTTTCAGTTCCTGGGCGGCATACAGAGCCCGGTTCTCATCCTCTTCAAAGAAAAGAGCCAGGGCTCTTTCCGCAGTATCCAGCCTGCCGGTGGCGTTCATGCAGGGTCCCAGGATAAATCCGGCATGATAGGGAGTCAGGACGCTGCCTGTCAGGCCGGTCACGGCGATCAGGGCCCGGAGTCCGGGGTTGGACGTCGCTGCCGCTGCCTGCAGTCCGTAACGGACCATGATCCTGTTCTCATCCTGCAGAGGCATGACATCGCAGACCGTAGCCAGGGCACAGAATCCCAGCAGTTCTCTCAGAAGTTCCTGTCTTCCCGGCGTATCCATCCTGGCAGTCAGGACCTGAGCCAGCTTCCAGGCAATGGCAGCCCCGCAGATATCGCGGAAGGGGTAGTCCGGTCTTCCGGTCACAGAGGAAGGAATCTTGGGATCCACGACCGCGTCAGCGGGCGGCAGGATCCAGGTCTTTTCCCCGTTCTCTTCCAGATGGAAAGGCACCTCATGATGATCTGTCACGATCACGGTCATACCGGTCTCTTTGGCGGTCCCCAGGGGCCCCGCAGCCGCTATGCCGTTATCACAGGTCAGGATCGTATCAATCCCGCTGTCTCCTGCCTCCCGGACCAGACGTTCATTGATTCCGTATCCGTCGCTGATCCTGTCGGGAAGCCTGGCATCCGCCGCGGCCCCGCAGGCCCGCAATACCGTGACCAGTATGTAGGAGGCACAGATCCCGTCCACATCATAGTCCCCGATGACACGGATGGCTTTCCCCTGGCGGATCTTTTCCTCCAGCAGGCTGACGGCCCGGTCCATATCCGGCAGGAGATACGGATCATGCAGCATGTCCATGGTCCCGTCCAGGTAACGCCGGGTCGCTTCCATCCCGATCACATCCCGGTTGCGGATGACCCTTGCCAGAACCGGAGATATGCCGCAGGCCCGGGCGATCCCCATGAAATCTTCTTTTTTATGATATACCATCCACTTGGCCATGGCTTTCCTCCGGAAAAAACAGGGGGATACCTGAGCATCCCCCTGCTGTTCGTTACTGTTTGTGATCAGACAACTGTCTTGGATTTATTTCTCTCTTCGATTTCCTTCTGCTTCTGCAGCCTTCTTTCCTTCTTGGACATCTTGCCCTGGCCGCTGTATTTGTTATGGCTGACAACAGGACCGCTGCCTTTGGGTGCTTCTGCCGCATAGCTGTCTTTGGCAGGTTCAAATTTCTTACGAAGGATGAACCATATAGAACCGGCGATGCAGATGGAAGACCACGCGCCGGCAACGATACCGATCATGATGGGCAGGGCGAATTCCTTGACGGAAGATACGCCGAAAATATAGAGCCAGAATACCATGAAGAAGGTAGTCAGGGACGTAAAGAGGCTTCGGGTCAGTGTCTGGCCGACACTGCGGTCGATGATCGCTTCCAGATCACTCTTGCTGTTATAGCCTGCCATGTTTTCACGGACACGGTCGAAAATAACGATGGTCGCGTTGATGGAATAACCGACGATGGTCAGCATACACGCGATAAAGGTAGAACCGACAGAGACCCGCAGCAGGGCATAGCCTGCCAGCACGATCAGGACGTCATGGATCAGGCAGGTGACCGAAGAGATACCGAATCTGGGATCTTTAAAGCGGAACCAGATGTAGATCAGCATCAGAACCATGGCGACCAGGACCGCAATCCATGCGTCTCTCTTCATCTCCGAGCTGATCGTGGAGCTGATGGTCTCGGAAGTGATCTTGTCCTTGTCAACGCCGAACTCCTCGACCAGACGGTTGGACAGTTCTGTGGACTGGTCTGTGTCCAGTTCTTTGGTCTTGAAAATGACTTCATTTGTGCCGGTGACTTTCTGGACCTGTACATTGGCGTCCTTGATGACATCTTCAAATACGGGAACGACCTTGTCATTGATCTCTTCCAGGCTCATTTCCTCGGTAAATTCCACGTTGGTGGAAGTACCGCCGACGAAATCAAGGCTGTAATTCAGAAGGCCTTTGTGTCTGCTGGCATTCAGGCCCATGGCACCGAAGCCGATCAGGATGCAGAGGGCGGAAATCAGGAAGACGATCTTCCTCTTGCCAACGATCTTGAAATTGTTGGCCGCTCTTCCCTTGCCGTAAAGGGCAGGATTTTTGGCGCCCAGCGCATAGAAAATATTCATCAGTGTCCTGGTCACGAAAAGCGCCGTGAACATGGACAGAATGATACCGATGGCCAGCGTCTCGGCAAAGCCCTTGATGGTACCGGAGCCCAGGAAGAACAGGACTGCGGCTGCGATCAGGGTAGTCACGTTACCGTCGATGATAGCGGACAGAGCCTTGTCAAAGCCGACACGGATCGCGCGTTTTACGTTGGATCCGGCGGAAATCTCTTCTCGAATACGGGCGAAAATAATAACATTCGCGTCAACTGCCATACCGATGGACAGCAGAATACCCGCGATGCCGGGCAGGGTCAGAGTCACGTCAAAGCCGTTCAGGACAAGGGCGATCAGGATGACATAGATTCCCAGTGCCACGCAGGCCAGGAAACCGGGCAGCAGGTACATGATGATCATGAAGACTGCTACGGTGGCGAAACCGATCAGACCTGCCGTCTTGGAGGTCTTGATGGCGTTCTGTCCCAGCTGGGCACCGACGATCTCGGAACGGAGCCTGGTCAGCTCGACCTTCAGTCCGCCGATTCGGATGGTGGAAGCCAGGGTCCTGGCAGATTCGATGGATTCTTCACCCTCAATGATGGCGCTGCCGTTGGAAATGACCGCGTTTACCTTGGGAACGCTGACGAATTCACCATCATAGTAAATACCGATGGTCTCGCCTTTTTCGTATGCCCTTGCAGTCGCTTCCGCGAACTTCTTGGTGCCTTCATCCGTGAAGGCCAGCTCGACAACGATCTGCTGGTTGTTCATGTTGTCGGTGGTATAGCCCGCTTCCGCGTTGGCTACGTCTGTACCGTAGACAACGATCTCGCCGGTCTTTTCACATTCTTCCAGAGTTTTGGTCAGGACATATCCGTAGGTCCCGTCTTCCTTGGTGGTCGCCTGGTAGTTCTTATTGCCTTCATCATCCGTCTCACGGATAAAATAAAGGGAACCGGGCCGGCCCAGCTGCTCGAGGATCGCGTTGGTCTCGGCAACGCCGCTGATTCCGGGGATCTCAATATTGATCCGGTTATTACCTTCCTGATATACAACTGCTTCTGTGGAGTACTCCTCAACACGCTTCTGCAGCTTGTATATGGTATCACTCATGTCCTCCTGGCTGGGGGG
>ODAI010516204.1_pt1 | contig 17538 bp, 11 predicted proteins | sample 1539321 | NCBI WGS metagenome assembly ODAI01 (sample SAMN02144231, study PRJEB22623) | gut metagenome | biome: sheep rumen | host: Ovis aries | place: New Zealand | reverse complement strand
TGCCAATATCGCTTTCACCGCAATGGGCGGTCGGCGTCACACCCCGTTTGACGAAGCAGCGACAGCAGCCTTGTATGCTGCCGGCTTTCCCTACGTGGCATACGACGAATCCCGAACCATGGAGGAAAGGACCGACCCCGTCATCGACCTCTCGCTGAACATCACCTATCGTATTCATGGCAAAAAGTTCGATCAGATCATCGGACTTGACTATATGAACATCCTCGTCAACGAAGAGCCTTACCAGGACTTTTACGACTACCGTACCCACCAACCGAAGATTGTCAATTCCTATCTCTCAATACCCAATATAAGTTATGCGATCATTTTCTAAATACATAGTATGGTGCGTCCTGCTGACACTGGCGGCCGGTTGTGGTGAAACCGCCCCCGGCCCTGCCGCCGTCAATTACAAGACGCTGAAAGTAGAACGGCAGGACTATACGCTGGACCGCCAGTTCACAGCAAAGATAGAGAGCAAAGAGAACATAGATGTATGTGCGCTTATTGGCGGGACACTGAAGAAGATTTGCGTAAATGAAGGTGCTCGCGTGAAGAAAGGGCAGCCGCTCTTCATCATCGACCAGGCTCCCTACATCGCTGCTGTCAATGCCGCTAAAGCCCAGGTGGCTACAGCCCGTGCAGCACTCTCCACGGCGCAACTGAATTTAGACGGCAAAGAGAAACTCTATGCGCAACAGATGGTGGGTGAGTTTGACCTGCGCAGGGCGCGTCATGCCAAAGAGGAAGCCGCAGCCCAACTCGAGGCTGCCCAGGCGGAACTGGCGGCTGCACGTACCAACCTGGACTATACCACCATCTGCAGCCCCGTTGACGGAACCGTCAGTATCATGAACTTCCACGAAGGTGATGTCGTGTTCCCTACCAGCACACTGCCTATCACCACCGTAGCGGCCAACAAGCAGATTCATGCTTATACCACGTTGTCAGAAGAATTGCTCGTGAACCTGTTCAACGAATATGGCTGCAGCACTTCCGACGAACTGCTGAAAAAGTTGCCTCCCGTCTCGCTCTATACTGTCTGGGGTGAAGAACTTCCGCAGAAGGGACACTTCGATGCCGTTAGCGGTGAAACAGACATCTCGACAGGATCCGTCCTCTTCAGGGCGTCGTTCGACAACCCTTCGGAGATGTTCCGCAACGGCAGCAACGGATATGTAGTGCTGCCAACCACAAAGCATGGGGTCTTTGTCATACCGCAGGAGGCCACTATCCACATTCAGGACAAATGTTTCGTTTATCGTGTCGTCGATGGCAAGGCCGTTTTTACAGAGGTGAAAGGCATTCCTGCTAACGATGAGCACTATGTGGTGACCAGTGGACTGAATGACGGCGATGTCATCATAGCCGAGAATGCCAGCATGGTGACCGAGGGAATGGCTATTGCCCAGGAAACAGGGAAAAAATAACTTTAAAAACTACACTGTTATGCGTCAAAGATTACACCAGATTATATATGTAGTTGCCGTGCTGACTCTGTCGATACTCTGCACCAACTGTGGTGAAGAGGCCACACCGACGGTGAAGGATTGCTACCGCTGCCAGCGTGTGCAGCGGCAAGACATCACCCTGACTCGCAACTTTACCGTGAAGATGGAAGGCATACATAGTATAGGGGTTCGCCCACTTGTCAGCGGACGGCTTGCAAAGATTTTAGTAAAGGAAGGTGCCCATGTGAAGAAGGGGCAGCCGCTGTTCGTCATCGACCAAAGCCCTTATATTGCTGCCGTTGATGCAGCCAAGGCTCAGGTGTCCACTGCCCGCGCTGCACTCTCCTCTGCCCAATTGAACTTAGATGGCAAGGAGACACTCTATGCTCAGCAAATGGTGGGAGAGTCCGACCTGCGTCGTGCCCGCCATGCCAAGGAAGAAGCCTATGCACAGGTGGAAGCGGCACAGGCTGAGTTGGAAGCGGCGCGCATCCAACTGGGCTACACCACCGTCTTTAGTCCTGTCGACGGTGTCATAGGCATGATTGAATACCGTGTGGGCGATCTTGTTGAAACCGACGGCGAACTAGACATGACAATCCTTTCAGACAACAACTACCTTCATGCATACGGTGCCCTCTCTGAGGAGTTGCTCTCTGAACTTCTCCAGGACTTCAACTGCAACTCTGTCGATGATCTTCTTGAAAAGTTGCCACCCGTCACGCTTTATAGTAACTGGGGCTATAAGTTAGAGGAAAAGGGACATATTGATGCCATCAGCGGATCCGTTAATCTGGAAAATGGTGCCACCTATATACGTGCTACCTTCCGTAATCCCACGGAGATCTTCCGTAACGGCACTAACGGCTATATCGAACTGCCGTACATCAGGCATAATGTCATTGTCATTCCGCAGGAAGCGGTCGTTGACATCCACGGCAAATATCTCGTCTATAAAGTGGTCGAAGGGAAGGCTGTGGAAACCGAGGTGACCATCCTGCCTTATAACGACGGACAAAACTATGTGGTGACGGGCGGTCTGAGTGATGGCGACGTCATCATTGCCGAGGGAGCCGGATTCGTGACCGACGGAATGGAAGTAACAGAAAAGAAAGACAAGAAAGGAGGAGAACAATCATGATTAGCCGTTTCTTTATCAGTCGTCCCATCTTTGCCTGCGCCCTTTCTGTGCTTGTCCTGTTGGCTGGCATCGTAGGCTATGTCAACCTGCCCGTAGAGCAGTTCCCCAATGTGGCTCCGCCAGTGGTCACCATCAGTACGGAGTACACCGGAGCCAGTGCCGAAGCCGTCATGAAGAGCGTCATCACGCCCATTGAGGAGGCCGTCAACGGCGTGGAGGGCATGGAGTATATCACGTCGTCGTCAACCAGCAGCGGCATGGCCACGGTCAGCGTCACCTTCCGTCCCGGCACCGACCCCGACCTGGCACAGATACGCGTGAAGAACCGTGTGGAGGAGGCCAAGGGCTACCTGCCCGCCGAGGTGCTGAATCTGGGTGTGCAGGTGGAGAAGGAGGAGCAGGGTATGCTACGTATCATTGCCCTGGAATGTCCCGACAACCGCTACGACAATGCCTTCATCACCAACTATTTCAACATCAACGTGCAGCCGCGCCTGCAACGCATCGCCGGCGTAGGCAACATCCAACTGATGGGCAATGTCTATGGCATGCGTATCTGGATGGATCCGAAGATGATGGCCATGTACCAACTGAACCCGGAGGACATTGTCAGTGCCTTGGAAGGTCAGAACGTCGAGGCTGCCATCGGTACGCTGGGCGAGGATTCTGAAGGAACCTACCAGTACACGCTGGTATATAGGGGCCGTTTGGAAAACCCACAAGAGTTTGAGGATATTGTCTTAAAGACTGATGGTTTTAACGACCTGCATCTCAGCGATGTGGCTCGTGTGGAACTGGGCACGGTGAGTTATGCCTGCGACAGTTGGGTGAACTCTCACAACGGCACCGTTGCCATCATCACCCCTGCCACCGGGGCCAATGCGCAAAGAGTAAACCATGAGATAGACCGGCTCATGGACGAACTGAAGCCACACTTGCCGGCAGGGCTGGAGTTCAAGGTGCTCTTGGACACCAACGACTTCCTCGACGCCTCGATGAACGCGGTCTATAAGACGCTGTTCGAGGCCCTGCTGCTTGTCATTCTCGTGGTGCTGCTGTTCCTGCAGAACTGGCGCGCCACCATCATTCCCTCAATATCCATTATTGTATCGCTTGTGGGAACCTTCGCCTTCATGTATCTGGTAGGCTTCACGCTCAACCTTATTACTCTCTTCGCCTTGGTGTTGGTCATCGGGACCGTGGTCGATGATGCCATCGTCGTGGTAGAGGCGGTGCAGGAGAAACTGGAAGACCCGACCACAACTGCCAAGAAGGCCACCCACCAGGCCATGCACAACATATCGACAGCCATTATTACCACCACCATTGTCTTCATGTGTGTGTTCATCCCGGCTGCCTTCATGGGAGGACTCAGCGGAGCCTACTACCGACAGTTCGGTCTGACGATGGCCGTGGCTGTGGCCATATCCACCTTCTGCGCACTGACACTCTGCCCTGCCCTGTGTGCGCTGCTGATGAAACCCCGTTCCCCAGAGACTGAGCAACAGGCTCAAACATGGTCGGTGCGCTTCCGCCATGCTTACAACAAGGCCTTCGATGCGCTGTTAGGGAAATACAGCCGGGCAATGGGCTGGTTCATCCACCACCGCTGGCTCGTGGGCTCGCTGACGGCTGTCAGCATCGTCCTGCTGGCCTGGATGCTCTATAGCACTCCTACCGGCCTGGTACCCGATGAGGATACGGGTATCGTCTTTGTTGATATCACCACACCGTCGGGTTCTACCTTGGCACAGACGAAAAAGACGGTGAAGGAGATGTCGGAAATCTTGGAGAACGACCCCGATGTGCTGGTCACAGGCTCAGTAGCCGGCTGGAACATTCTGGGCGGCGACGGTCCCAACACCGGACTGGTGATGGGTCGCCTGAAGCACTGGGACGACCGCCAGGACGACGGGCACGACATCTTCAGCATCTACGACCGCATAGAGGGTGCCACCCATCAGGTGAAGAGCGGTTCCATGTTCGTGTTCCTGCTGCCCACCGTCTTCGGCTATAGTTATAGCAACAGCGTGGAACTGTATGTTGAAGACTATGGTGGCGGCTCTGTCACCAAACTCAAGGGCGTGGCCGACGACTTTATGAAGGCGCTGGAGGCACGGCCGGAGATAGAAGAGGTCTATTCGCCCTACGAGGTGAACTACCCGCAATACACCGTCACGGTGAATGCCTCGCTGTGTAAGCGCTATAGTGTTGAGCCTGCCACCGTGCTCGGCGTACTCAACGGCTATATAGGCGGTAACTATGCCTCGCAGTTCAACAGTTTCGGAAAACTCTATCACGTCATGCTACAGTCCGACCCCGGACTGCGTATGGACAGAGACGACCTGAACAATATCTTGGTTGCCACGCCGAAAGGTGCCTATACGCCAATCACCGAACTCATCACGCTGAAGAAGACCTACGGCCTTCAGTCGCTCAACCGCTTCAACCTCTTCCAGGGTATCAGCGTTGAGCTGACCCCCGCCGAGGGCTATACCTCGGGCGATGTCATCAATGCCGTGAGCGAGGTGTCGGCCACGACGCTGCCCCAGGGCTATGGCTATGAGTACACCGGCACGGCCCGCGAGGAGGCATCGTCCTCATCGTCCACGGCGTGGGTGTTTGCCATCAGCCTGCTGCTCGTATTCATAGTGCTCTGCTGCCTCTACGAGAGTCTGCTTATCCCAATGGCCGTCATGCTGAGCGTACCTTTTGGACTGCTCGGCAGTTTCGTGTTCATCAACCTTGTAGAGCTGGAGAACAACATCTATATGCAGGTGGGCATCATCATGCTCATCGGTCTGATTGCCAAGACCGCCATCCTGATTACGGAATATGCCTGTGAGCGTCGACGCGAGGGGATGGACATTGCCGAAGCCGCTCTTAGTGCAGCCAAAGCGCGCTTGCGCCCCATTCTGATGACTGCCCTCACGCTCATCGTGGGTCTGATGCCCATGATATTCGAGCGTGGTGCCGGTGCCATGGGCAACGTCACGCTGGGCCTGTGTGTCGTTGGCGGTATGCTGGTGGGTACGCTGGCCTTGCTGCTCTTCGTGCCCGTGTTCTTCATCTTCTTCCAGACGTTAGAAGAAAGGCTTAAACCACGTCAGATCACCTCTGCGGTGGCGATGCTGGCAGCCATCTGCCTGTTATCAAGTTGCAAGACCTACTCTTCGTACCACGCTGACTCTACGGCCACCGATGTACTGAAAGAACAACTCAGTGCTATTGGTGATTCCACTACAGACAGTGTTTCCAACGCATTGCCCGCCCAGTGGCGCGAGGTCTTTACCGAGCCGCGCCTGGCCGCCCTCATCGACGAAGCACTTCTACATAACAGCGACCTCCAGACCGCTCATCTGCAAGTTGAGGCCGCCAAAGCCGCCCTACGCGGAGCCAAGGGCGAGTTGTTCCCCGCAGTAGGACTTGCGGCCAGCAAGAGCAATTCACGGTTCAAGAACAGCGATTTCACCTCGACATCGTCGGGTTATAGCCTCGGCGCAGAGGCCAGTTGGGAGATCGATGCCTTTGGCCGTATGCGCAATGCCAAGCGGGCCGCCGCTGCCACCGTTGAGGAGCAGATGGCCTACGAGCAGGCTGTGCGTACCGAACTTATAGCCACCGTGGCCACCGCCTACTACCAGTTGGAAATGTACGATGCACAGATAGACGACACCCGTGCCATCATCGACAGTTGGACGGAGAGCATCGCCACACAGCGCGTCCTGCTGTCGGTTGGCGAGGCTACCAGCGATGATGTCGACCAGTCGGAGGCCGCTAAACTGGAAGCAGAATCGACGCTTGAGGAACTGCTGCTGCAATTGCGCCAGGCCGAGAATGCCCTGTGTGCTGTGTTAGGCCGCTCCTGTCAGCACATCGACCGCGACTCGCTTGGCAATTCGTGCCTCGCCATCGACAGCATCCCGTCGGTCAGCATCCAGGCGCTGGCACGCCGTCCGGACGTCCGCCAGGCTGAGGCCGCGCTGAAGGCTGCCTTCTATACCACCAATGAGGCACGTGCCGCCCTCTATCCCTCCCTGTCGCTCTCAGGCAGCATCGGGTGGACGAATGATGTAGGCGAGATTGTCAGTCCTGCCGGACTGCTGATGAACGCTTTGGGCTCGCTGACGCAGCCCCTCTTCGCCGGAGGTCGGCTGCGGGCAGAGGTGCAGCGCGCCAAGGCCGAGCAGGAGGCAGCAAAGGTAGCCTTCCGCCAGACGGTGTTAGAGGCTGGCCGCGAGGTGAACGACATCATGGCCACAGAGCAATATGCCCGCCGTGCCATCAGTCTCAGCGAGCAACAGGTGGAGAAACTGTCGCATATCGCCGATGCTTCAAAGTTGCGTATGCATTACGACGAGGACGTGAACTACCTGCAGGTGTTGCTGGCTCGCCAGACACTGCTCGAAGCCCGTCTGCAACTGCTCGCCCACCGCTATGAAATGATAGATGCACACATCCAGCTATACAAGGCACTGGGTGGTGGCATGGACAGTCAATAATAGTCATCAAGAATATGCAACTCGTGAAGAAAATATTCATTATACTTGTCGCCCTGCTCGTCTGCCTGAACGCGTCGGCACAGGAGGGTCTGCCGGGACTGCTGAGGAAGGCGGGCACGACGCTCGACTCCATGTCGGTCAAGGGTGTGGACCGTCGCTACATCGACGCGCCGGAACGGCCGTGGCAGGTCATCGTGAGGGGCAACGTGAGCCAGACCATCGTGAGCATGAACACGCAGGGAAGCATGGTGGGCATGGACTACAGCGCCAAGCCGCAGCTGAGGACCACACCCTCGCAGTACGTCGGACTGTGGGCCGGCTACAGAGGCTACGGCCTGGGCTACACGGTGAACGTGGGCGGCGACAAGGGTAGCCTGCTCACCTTCGGCGCCACGGGCGGTGCCTACGGCATCAACGTGCGCATCCACTCGTTCCAGAACAGCAACCCCAGCTTTAACCTGAACAGCGACCTTCTTACTGAGGAAGTGCAGGACACATGGAATGACCTGCAGCTGACAGACCCCATCCGTGTGAGAACGGTCATCGCCGACGGATATTATATGTTTAATGGCAAGAAGTTCTCCTATGCCGCAGCCTACGACCAGTCGGTCATCCAGAAGCGCTCGGCGGGGTCGCTGATGGCGGGACTGATGTACAACTATACGCACATCGACTATTCCTCCGACCGCAACGGCGACCTGGTATATCTTATGAAGGGTCTGGGCCAGGTCAAACTGTGGCAGGGCAGTGCGGGCGTGGGCTATGCCTACAACTGGGTGCCCGTGCGCGGCCTGCTGGTCAATGTCATGGCCATGCCCATGCTCACCTTCGTCAACAAGCTCAAGGCATACGGCTATGCCACCAATGTGGAGGAACTGATGGAAGACCCCTACTGCTGGGACCCGACGACGACCGAGGAGGAGTGGGACGAGTGGTTCTACGGGAAGGTACGTGTCACCCCCATGGGCGACCAGACTTTCAACAGCGGCATCAGCATCGGCTTCGACGCCCGCATGTCGCTGACCTATAACGTCGGGCGGTTCTTCCTGAACGCCTATGGCCAGTTCAACAACATCCGCTACTCGCACAACAACACCCACGGCTACCTGAACGACTGGTTCGTCAATACTTCTATCGGCATTAGATTATAAACGAATAACTTAATTAACAAATCAAACAAAAAGAATTATGAGAAAGATTATTCACTGGGTGATGGCCGCCACTCTTTTCCTTGGCGGCATGACGACTGCGGAGGCACAGACTTTGCGTGGCACAGTGACCGACGCCATCAGCGGCGAGGCACTCATCGGAGCTACCGTCAAAGTAGTGGAGACCGATAACGGCACCATCAGCGACGCCGACGGCAACTTCCGCATCGACATTCCCCAGTCGGGGCGATACACCATTGAGACGACCTACATAGGCTATGAGCCTAACGTGATGAAAGAGGTGCTGGTGGCTGGTGTGAAGGAAGTCGTGGTGGACATCCAGCTACGCGAGAACAAAAGCGAGCTGGCCGAGGTCGTCGTGAAGCCCCGCGTGAACAAGGCGTCTACCGTCAATCCTACGGCCCTCATCGGCGGCGTGATGCTGTCGATGGAGGAAGCCTCGCGCTATGCTGGTGGCTACAACGACCCTGCCCGACTGGTGACGGCCTACCCGGGCATATCGGGAGCGGCCAACAGCAGTGCCATCTCCGTGCACGGCCATGCGCCGACAACGATGCAGTATCGCTTAGAGGGCGTGCAGATCTTCACGCCCAACCACTTCAACGACCTCTGGGAGGCTGGCTTCGGCATGGTGTCGGCGCTCAACTCCAACGTCATCGGCAACTCCGACTTCTTCACATCGACGTTCAACGCCAACTACTCGAACACGCTCAGCGGCGTCTTCGACGTGAAGATGCGCACCGGCAACAACGAGAAGCACGAGAAGATCATACAGCTGGGCACCGTCTCAGAGGAGTTCATCGCCGAGGGACCGCTGTCAAAGCAGCACAACTCCAGCTACCTCTTCAACGTGCGCTACGGCTTCACCTCGCTGGCCAGCCACCTGGGGCTGATGGATTCCTACAACTGCGACATCTACTTCAACGACTTCTCGCTGAAGCTCAACTTCCCCACGAAGAAGGCGGGCACCTTCTCGCTCTTCGCACTCGGCTACTACAGCGGCTCGCTGGACCAGCGCAAGGACATCGCCGACATCAAGAGCATCTACAACGCCATCGTGCTCGACGACGACCTCTATGCCCTCGTGGCCGGAGCGTCGCACAGGATTCACCTCCCAGGCAACTGGACGTGGCGCACCACGTTAGCCTACAACGGTGAGCACGCGCAGACGAAACAGGGCTACTACGCCCTGAAGCACTCGGCCGACAACGTCCTCATCGTGCCCCTGCAGTGGGAGGAGCCCGCGAAACTCGTCCCCTACGGTCAGGAGAAGCTGCATGAGGACCGCCTGCTGCTGAACACCGAGTTGTCGAAGCAGGTGACGCCGGCATGGCTCATGCAGGTGGGCGCCGACTACTCCCACCGCTTCTTCCGTCTGAACTGTAGCGCCACCGACTACGTCTATTCCGTTAACCCCTTCACCACCTTCGTTGATGCCCGGGGCAACACCGGACTGGGCAGTGCCTACTGGCAGAACATCCTTAAGCTCGGAAACCGGCTCACCGTCAACCTCGGTGTCGCAGCCTCCTACTTCCTCTTCGACAAGGACTTCAGCCTGGAGCCCCGCGTAAGCATGAAGTGGGACATCGACGACCGCAACACACTCTCGCTGGGCTACGGTCTGCACTCCATGGTGGAGCGCATGGATGCCTACTTCTTCGAGCAGAACGGCGTGCGCACGAATAAGAACCTCGGCCTGTCGAAGGCCCACAACGTCCTCGCCACCTACATGCACAAGTTCAACGACAACCTGAACCTGCGACTGAGCACCTACTTCGACTACGGCTTCGACACGCCAGTGGGCATCAACGGCTCCACCTTCTGCGCCGTGAACCGCCACTATAACTACTTCAACGAGCCCATGGTGAACGAGGGTAACACCCGCAACTACGGCATCGATGTCGGCCTGGAGCACTACATGAGCCGAGGCTTCTATGGACAGATTAACGGCTCGCTCTTCCAGTCGGAGTACCGCGGTCAGGACAAAGTGTGGCACCCCCAGTTCTACAACCGCCGCTATATGTTCAAGATTCTCGCCGGTAAGGAGTGGATGGTCGGCAGTAAGAAGCAGAACGTATTCAACCTCAGCGTGAAATACTCCATACAGGGCGGACTGCGCTACACGCCCATCGACACCGACGCGATGAACCGCCTGCTCGACCTCGGCGAGATGCCCGAGGAGCCCATCGTCAAGGCCAACGAGTCGATGAGCGGACAGTTCAGACCCGACAATATCGTCGATCTCACCGTCAGCTACAAATGGAACAAGCGACGCGTGAGCCACACCATCGCCTTCGAGGGTCTGAACATCCTCGGCGTGGAGACTTGTCTCTTCCAGCGCTACGACCTCGCCGAGCGACGTGCCATCGACCACAAGGAGGGCATTTCCCTGCCCAATTTCTTCTACCGACTCGACTTCTGAACAACAAGTATAATTTAAACAACAAAACAATTATGAATAAATCGATTAAGAGAGTGCAGAGCAAGCTTGCTTGCTATGCCGAGCGTGAGAATTTTCGCCTGAAAGACAAAAAGATTCTGAATTGGGTGCTCGCCGCCATCCTCGTCTGCGGCGCAACGGCGATGCTGACGGCGTGCTCGTCGGACGAGGACAACCCGGCGGAGGGCGGCGGACAGGAGTACACGGGCGTGCCGCTGGTCATCCTCGACACCGACATCGGGTCATCCACCGACGACCTGTTCGCGCTGGAGATGCTCCATAACTATGAGCAGCAGGGACGCTGCCGGCTGCTGGGCGTGGTGGTGGACCGCGAGGGCGAAGACTGCGCCGCCTGTGTCGACGTGATGACCACCTACTTCGGCTACGGCGACGTGCCCGTCGGACTGGTGCGCGACGGCATAAAAGAGCCCAAGGTATGGATTGACTACAAGGCATTGCCCGCATACACGCTGGCCGACGGCACGCCCATGTTCGCCCGCAGCATCGGCGACTACTCGGCGCTGCCCGACGGCTGGCAACTCTACCGCCGCCTACTCGCCGCACAGCCCGACCACTCGGTGAGCATCTGCTCCATCGGCTTCGTCACCTGTCTGTCGCAACTCCTCCAGTCGGAGGCCGACGACCTTTCCCCACTTAACGGCGTGGAACTGGTGCGTCAGAAGGTGAAGTGCCTCTACATCCAGGGCGCCTCCTTCGGCCAGTCGCCAGAGCCCGACTACAACTTCCTCCAGGGCATGGACTTCGCCAAGACCTTGTTCCGTCTTTGGCCGAAGGACGTGGACATCGTCTTCAGCCCCATGGAGACGGGCAATGGCATCGAGTACTTGCCCGAACAGGTCATCGCCGACGTATCGTGGACCGACCGCCACCCCATCAAGCAAGTCTATATGCGGTGCAACTGCAACACGGGCCAGATGATGTGGGACCCGCTCACCGTCATCAACGCCGTGGAGGGCGACCACCTCTTCACGCTGACCGACCGCGGCACCGTGGTGTTTAGTGAAGACGGCACCGTCGTCTTCACCCCCTCGGCCACCGGCAACAGCCGCTTCCAGATGCCCGGCACGGCGCAGTGGGCCGACACGATGCTGGAGAAAATAAGGAGTGCTAACAAAATACATTAAGCGACAATGAGACAGAAGAAACTATGGATGGCAGCCGCCATCCTTATCATATGCACCGTAACAATGGTGTTCACTTCATGCACGGACAATGCAGACAACGCAGTAGCAGAGCCCGAGCAACCGCTGAGTGACAAAGAGATGCTGATGACTCTGTATGGTGAGAACAAAAAGATCACCGACGGCAACTACGACAAGTCGCTGGCCGTGAAGTGCATCAACGGCACCTTTGTGGGGAAAAGGTCAGGAGGCATCGTTGCTTACAAGGGAATCCCGTTCGTGGGCCAGCAGCCCGTGGGCGAACTGCGCTGGAAGGCGCCAGTGGACTATGTTGCAGATGAGAGTGTGTACGAGGCTTATTATAATGCGAAAAGTCCCTATCAGAGGGAGGATCTCAGCGAAAAGGCCTCCCTTTACGTTCAGGGCGAGGACTGCCTGTGCCTGAACATCTGGAAGGCTGAAGGCTCGTCTGCCGCCACGAAGCCAGTCATGGTATGGATTCACGGTGGAGCTTTCGAAATGGGTGGAACGGTTGACCCGCTGTATGAGGGCCACAATTTCATACAGGAAAATCCAGAAGTCATTCTTGTTTCCATCGAGTACAGGCTTGGTATTTTCGGTTTCCTCCATCTGTCTCACCTGCCCGATGGTGCTGACTATCCCGATGCGCAGAACTTGGGACTCCTAGACCAGCTGATGGCGCTGAAGTGGGTGCATGAGAACATTGCAGGCTTCGGCGGCAATCCTGACAACGTGACCATCTTCGGCGAATCCGCCGGTGCAGGTAGCGTGACCCTGCTGCCGCTGATGGAAGGCTCCCAACAATATTTTAAGCGCGTCATTGCCCAAAGCGGCGCTCCCGTCTTCACACGTTCTCCTGAACAGGCCATCGCCTGTACGGATGAGATAATGGCGGCGCTCGGCTGCAAGACCGTTTCCGACCTACAGAAAGTTGATATTGACAAGTTTTTGCAGGCAACGGTTGCGGTCGGACTACGCGTATGGGCAGAACGAGACGGACGCATCTTGCCTCTGGACCCATACGAGGCTTACGCTAACGGCGCGGCAAAGGACATCGACCTCTTGCATGGCTGCAACAAGGATGAGATGGGCTATTTCATTTACGGCTTCGGACTGGATTACTGGAATCCATGGGCTGCTGACCGCAAGGCGAAGAAACTGGCACAGTTGACGAACGAGGAGAAGGCTCTGGTCGAGAGTTATTGTCAGGACGTCAAGGACGCTACCGCCGAATATTCTGCCACCAGCCGTCTGTTCGACCAGATAACATTCATCGCGCCGCTTATCCGTCTGTCGGAGAACCAGACCAAGAGCGGCGGCAAGTCGTACACCTATTTTTTCACCCCAGAATCTTCTTTGCCGCTGTTGAGATGCGGACATTCGGTGGAGCTTCCGGTAATATTTAATCATCAGGAAATAACCTTGGAGATGGGGTGGACCTTCGACGCCACCTTCTCAAAGACCATGCGCCGCATGTGGGTACAGTTTGCCAAGACCGGCAACCCGTCGCTCAGCGCCGATCAGTCGCCCGATGGCAAGGCCAAGGAGTGGCCGCTCTACGACCTAGAGAACAAACAGCTGATGATCTTCGACGAGTTCAACATCCACCCCGAGAAGGAATCGCAGCGGAAAATCCTCGACTGGGACCGCACCTATTTCCTGACCAAGTATTATTGCATCTGATAACTTAAAACAATCTGATAATGAATAGAAGACTATTGTATGCCGTGATGGCCGCCATCCTCGTTTGCGCCACAAGCGTGCTCACTTCATGTTCCGACACAATCGATGACCCAGTAACGGAGAACGATCCCCTTGCAGAGGAGAGGGCGAAGCTGCAAGCCTTGTACGGCGAGAACAGGAAAATTACCGACGGCAATTACGACAAGTCGCTGGCCGTGAAGTGCATCAACGGCACCTTCGTAGGTAGAAAGACAGACAATGTCATTGCCTACAAGGGTATTCCTTTTGTCGGCGAACAGCCCGTGGGCGAACATCGCTGGAAAGCTCCGATTGACATTGTTCCCGACGATGGCATATACGAGGCTTATTACAATGCGAAGAGTCCCTGTCAGGTTGACGACGAATGGCAAAGGGCTTCCCTTTATCCGCGAGGCGAAGACTGCCTGTATCTGAATGTATGGAAGGCAGATGACGGAGCCGTAAAAAAGCCGGTCATGGTTTGGATTCACGGAGGGGCTTTTGAGGTAGGCGGCACGGTAGAACCTCGCGAAGAAGGAACCAATTTCGTCAGAGAGAATCCTGACGTCATACTTGTTTACATCGAGTATAGACTGGGCGTCTTCGGCTTCTTCCACCTGTCGCACCTGCCCGACGGAGCCGACTACCCCGATGCTCAGAACCTGGGACTGATGGACCAGATGATGGCGCTGAAGTGGATACACAACAACATTGCGGCATTTGGCGGCGATCCGGATAATGTGACCATCTTCGGTGAGTCTGCAGGCGGAGGTAGCGTATCCCTGCTTCCGCTCATCGAGGGCTCTCACAACTATTTCCAACGAGTGATAGCACAGAGCGGTTCTGTTTGTTTTTCAAGGTCGGAGGCAGAGGCAATTGCTTGTACAAATGAAGTGATGAGCGCATTGGGTTGCAAAACCGTTGCCGACCTTCAGAAGATCGATATCGAGCAGTTGGTGGAGGCTGGTGATGCCATCGATCTGCGAGTATTCCCTGAAAGAGATGGCAAATTCCTGCCCCTGGATGCTTATGAGGCCTACGCCAACGGAGCAGCGAAGGACCTTGACTTCATGCAGGGCTGCAACAAGGACGAAATGAACTATTTCTTGGTCTGTGCAGGAGGTCCGGAGCCCTTTATGGACTTCCTGAATGAACGTCTGACAACGAATCTCACCCGGCTGACGGCAGAAGAGAGAGCGCTGGTGGAGAGCTTCTACAAGGATGTCAAGGGAGAGGCTTACGATCCCCTCTGCCGCCTATACAATCAGATATGGTTTATTGCGCCTGTGTTCCGGCAGGCGGAGAACCAGACCAAGGCCGGCGGCAAGACCTACAACTATTACTTCACGGTTGAGTCATCTGTTCCGCTGATGAAAAGCGGACATGCCGTAGAGCTTTCTACAGTGTTCAATCATCCGGAACAAACCTTTGTAACGGGACGCACATTCGACGCGACCTTCTCGAAGACCCTGCGCCGCATGTGGGTGCAGTTTGCCAAGACGGGCAATCCGTCGCTCAGCGCATCCGAGTCGCCCGACGGCAAGGCCAAGGAGTGGCCGCTCTATGACCTGGAGAACAAGCAGCTGATGATCTTCGACGAGTTCAACATCCACCCCGAGAAGGAATCGCAGCGGAAAATCCTCGACTGGGACCGCACCTATTTCCTGACCAAGTATTATTGTCTATAACAAACAATCACAATTATGCAAAAGAAGAGTTTCTATTGGATGATGGCCGCCATCCTGATTTGCGGCGCAAGTGTAATGACATCGTGCTCGTCGAACGACGACAACCCCGCCCCACAGTCCAACATTGCCGAGAAGATTATCGGCAAATGGATGGTTTCTGAGCTGGACGAAATGCCGTGTCCTACGAACTTGAAGACGGTGCTGACCTTTGTGTCGCCCACCAAAGCCTACGGCAGCCTGTCGGACTTCAGTACCCCCATGTGGAACGTGAAGGTGCTGGCCGACGTGAAGATCGACGGCAACAAGGTGAACGTCATCAATACCGACGGCAACATCCGTCAGGTGCTGGACTGCACCATCCTCTCCATCACGGACAAAGACTTGCTGATGAGTTCCGACTGGACGGTCTATGAGGACGGTGAAAAAATTTACCAGGAGGCCTATGGCAAGGAGCGCTATGACCGCATCACCGCCGACTACAGCCAGGACATCCTCGGCACGTGGGAGGGCAAGGTGACCAGCGCGGAGGACGAGCACACCGACGGCGAGATGCACCGCTGGGAGTACAAGGCCGACGGTACCTACGCGTATTATAATAAGGTAGGCACCGAGTGGGTGGCGAACAATGACGCGCTGGCTGAATACTTCGTCGACGGCACCCTGCTCTGCACCCGCTGGAAGAAGACCGCCGACAGCGAGGAACTGCGCGAGTGGTGGGAGATTGAGAGCATCAGCGACGGCGTGATGAAGTGGACTGCCCTGCGCCAGCGCGAGGACGGCACGACCTACACCGCCACGTTCCAGATGACGAAAGTGAAATAAAACATTTATATACAATCTTAATTTCAAAACAAAATGAGAAAGAAGATTCAGTATTGGGTGATGGCCGCCACCCTCGTCTGCGGCCTCGCGGCAGGCATCGCGGCACCTACAAGAGCACGGCCTTCGACGCCGAGGACAAGAGCATCCTCCTCATGGGCGGCGAGAACACCCTCTACTATCCGCAGAGCGGTGCCGGCATCGGCGCACAGCGCGCCTACTTCAAGATTGGCGACGACGGCGCCCTCCTGGCCCGCCGCCTCACCGCGTTCAACATCGACTTCGACGGCCAAGAAACTATGACCGCAATTGATAGCCTCACCCCAACCCTCTCCAAAGGCGAGGGAGCTATATACAACCTCCAGGGCCAGTGCCTGAATAGCCTGCAACGCGGTATTAACATCATTGGAGGCAAAAAAGTGCTGGTGAAGTGATTCTCACGAAGTGAAAAGTGAATAGTGAAAAGTGAAAAATCTGAGTAACTATTCACTCACTTAGCCAAAGCATCAGCTATTTACTCATCACCATGATGAAACAAAACGTCATAACGTCATATTGCTTTGGAAGCAACTACGTTTCAGCGAGTTACGAATGACGTTTGGTTTTTAAACGTCATGGGAAACGTCATGAGTATTGTTCAGCATAAAAAGTCAACGAGTTTTTTGAAAAACTCGGCCCCGCGTGAAAAAAACTCATTGCCGCAGAAGGGTATGACGTTTCAATGACGTTTCAAAGTGGGAAACGTCATAACGTAAATGGCTCTTTGACAGGAAGATAATGGGCCAGATGACGTTATGACGTTTTGCGGAGTGGAAAAAGCCAGGGTCTTGATGAGGCACGGGCTGGGCTCGGTGTCGGAGCCGTCCCCATGCCCCCGCCGTCTGTGCGGCGGTGGCGGTCAGCCGATGGGCAGGAGCTGGTACTCGAGGGCGACGTCGACGGGGTCGGTGGGCAGTATGTATTCTTCTTGTTCATGATTCTGATGATTTATTTGTTTATATTTTGTTGTTTCGAGAATTATGCGTATATTTGCACACTAAGAATAAAATGTTAGGATTATGACTGCAATACAACTGAATAATCTCTGGACGTATATCCAAGGGATGTCGCTGAAGAAAAAGGATCGCGAGTGGCTTGCAGGAAAGTTGCTGGAGCCTACAACTGACGATGCTAAGACCGCCCAGCAGAAGGCGTATGTGAAGGAATCGCTAACCCGTGCGCTGAAGGAGGTAGAAGCCGCCAAAGGGGAAGGTCGCAAGTTACAAACGTTAGACGAGTACATCCGCTGGCTTGTCAGTGAAGCAGGTAAGTAGCCCTTCCACGTTATAAGACGGCAAAGACGACACGTGGAAGGGACTATTTTTCGTTCAAATAAATTTGGTTTTTCGTTCGGTTTGCACTACCTTTGTAGCCGATATGGAGAGACTCACTTTAGGAGCAATGCAATTTACGGCGGTGGCGCTG
>ODAI014821682.1_pt1 | contig 17539 bp, 16 predicted proteins | sample 1539321 | NCBI WGS metagenome assembly ODAI01 (sample SAMN02144231, study PRJEB22623) | gut metagenome | biome: sheep rumen | host: Ovis aries | place: New Zealand | reverse complement strand
GTCGTCCTGGCACTCCCCTCCAAGAATTCCCGAGCGCCCAAAGCGGAAGGTATCCCGTACGACAAGAGCAGAAGATAAGATTCAAATGCAAAGGTCCCCGGCAGATGCCGGGGACCTGTTTTTTGGGCGATAAGCTGCCAGGCGCATCTCGTGCTTGCACGAAGATGCATTTGGCAGCCAACGGTCAATCGAGTAGGAGCATCCTACTCGATTGTGCGATATCATCGGTTTTTGGCTTACTCAGCCCCACGAGTTTTGGAAATTTTTCTTCTAGTGGGGCTGGATTTTGGGACTAACGCTTAATCCGCCCCACGAAATTTGATAATCTTTCTTCTCGTGGGGCTGTTTTTTGGGACTGCCAGTCAGGCAGCCCCACGAGGCGAAAGATTTTTTGTTTTCGGGGGGCTGTTTCAGGCTTGTTCCGGCCAGGCAGCCCCACGAGATGGAAGTTTTTTACCTTTCGGGGGGTCTGTCTCAAGCTTGTTCCGGCCAGGCAGCCCCACGAGATGAAAGAATTTTTGTTTTCGGGGGGCTGCCTCGCCTGGCACTTGCTTTTTTTGCCCCCCGCTTTTTTTTAAACTTCTTTTTCGGGGGGCTTCCTCGCTTGGCACCTGCTTTTTCTGCCCCCCGCTTTTTTAAAACTTCTTTTTCGGGGGGCTGCATGACTCGCCATTCGCCGCAAAGTCAGTGCAAAATCCTGAATTGTGCTTTCTGCACTGTCGGCGCTCGTCGCAGTGTCAGTGCAAACCCCTGAATTACGGCTTCTGCACTGTCCACGGATTGAAAATGTTTAACCGCCCCCAGGAAACTTCATATTCTTTCTTCTCGTGGAGCTGAATGACGTTCCAACTCAATAGCCCCCGTCCATCACTCTTGTCGTCATGCCCGCAATGCGGGCACAAACAAGATTGTGATGAAGACGCGCTCCGCGCGGCTTCTAAAAATGCGAGCCTCGTTGTGCGAGCTTTTTTTTCACTCTTCCTATCTCTTGTACTTCTCGATCAGCGCCGCAAGTTCCGCGCTGAAGCGTTCAAGATCCTTGTTTGGAAGCCCCTGGCATTTGCCGACAAATTCCAGCACCTCCCGTGCAGTGAGCTTGAGCTTAGTGAACGAAGTGGAGACCGTCCTGCCGGCCGTTGCCTTGCTGATCGGAATTCCTTTCGTAATCTCGATAAATTTACCTGACGCCAGATCAAATCTGGTTCCGCTGTACGGAGCGCAGGCTCTCATCCCGCATTTCTCCGTGAGCGTCTGCGCAAAGAGTTCGGCGGTCTGGTCCTCGCCGTGGACTACGAAGATCTGACGCGGTTTGCTCCTGAATGCCTCGATCCACTCCAGAAGGCCAAGCCGGTCCGCATGGCCGGAAAGTCCGGGCAGCATTACGACCCTGGCTCTTACTGCCACATCTTCGCCGAACAGTTTGATCTCTTTTGCCCCGTCAACGATCTTTCTTCCGGGTGAACCGGCGGACTGATAGCCGACTATCAGGATCGTAGAATCGGTCCTCCACAGATTATATTTGAGGTGATGTTTGATGCGGCCTGCATCGCACATTCCCGAAGCGCTGATGATCACCTTGGGCGTCATGATCTCGTTTATCTCTTTCGACTCTTCCGTGGTGATCGAGAGATTCAGGTTCGGGAATGAAATGGGATTGATCCCTTTATCGAGAAGCGCATGGGCCTCCTCGTCGTAGCATTCATCTCCGCACTCATAGAAGATCTCTGTGGCGTCCACTGCCAGAGGGCTGTCAACATAAACCGGGAAATTCGGGAAATCCGGCACCATCTTCTTCTCTTTGATCTGCCGGATATAATAGAGCAGGACCTGTGTCCTTCCTACTGCAAAGGCAGGGATCACGACATTGCCGCCTCTGTGGAAAGTTTCACTGATTATATCGGCCAGATCAAGGACTACGTCTATATCGTCCTTCTCATGGATCCTGTCCCCGTATGTGGATTCCATAACTACATAATCCGCCTCATCCGTATACTCGGGGTCCTTAAGAAGAGGCTGGCATTTGTTACCGATATCGCCGGAAAAGACGATCTTCTTCTCCGTATTGCCCTCCTGCAGCCACAGCTCTATACTGGCTGACCCCAGAAGATGGCCAACGTCTGTGAAGCGGAAACGGATCCCGTCACACACACTGAAGATCTTGCCATAAGGATAGTGCACGAAAAGCTGAATCGTCTCGATCGCGTCCTCCATCGTGTAGATGGGTTCATAGCCCTCTCCGTCCACCTTTCTCTTGGCTTTCTTATTGCGCCACTGCGCCTCCATAGTCTGGATGTGCGCCGAGTCCCGAAGCATGATATCACACAGGCTCGCCGTCGCTTTTGTGGAAATAATCTGTCCGCGGAACCCGTCATGATAGAGCTTGGGAAGCATTCCGGAATGATCAATATGCGCGTGTGTCAGGAAAACAAAGTCGATCTCAGAGGCAGGAACCGGGAGATCCGCATTCTCAAACCGGTCAATGCCCTGCTCCATTCCGCAGTCTACCAGGAATTTTTTCTTGCCGACCTGCAGATAGTGGCAGCTCCCTGTCACTTCATGGTCAGCTCCGATAAACATAAGTTCCATATGCAGTCCTCCATTCTAGTGCGCTTATCACGGATCACGTATCAATTTCGAATGTTGTTCAGTTTCCGAAAACAGACTTCCGGATCAAATAAAGCAGGATCAGATGCCCCGGATAAAACAGGTAGAAGAAATACTTGTTCTGTTTTCCTCTCTTTCCATTATAACACCAGATGAGCCAAAATCCCGTCACTGCCAACAGTTCGTTCTCATTGTAATGCGTCAGCCAGGCCCACGACACCAAAATAGAGATTTCCCGCAACTTGTAAAGCAGATACAGGATCAGGATGCAGATGACCCCTCCGTAGGAGTAATCGCATCCAAACCATTTGGCAGTCTTACAGATCCAGTAAGCCGCCGCTGAGCAGGGGATCAGCGCCAGGATCAGCCTGACCGCTTCATGATCAGCCGGGCCGGGGAGATGCAGGACCGGTCTGTCTTTATCTTCTGACCGTCTGTGTGGTGCGGGCAGATACTTATCCACCCGGCAATATTTTGCAACCGTCTCTATAATCCAGATCAGCATGTATCCCGCTGCCAGTGTAAAAATAGTGTCCGCATGCCGCTTCTCCGAATTCGGGAAGACCAGCAGACAGAAAGGGATCTGTGAGACAGCGGCAAATATGAGGAGCCGCGCGAGATACTTCCATCTGTCCCTCGTGTACAGAAAGCCCTCTACAATGAGAAAACAGAAGATTGGAAAAGCGAGTCTGCCGATTCCTCTGCCAATCTCGTCGAGCGTCCTGCCCCAGGAAAAGGTGTGCATGATCCGCTTGCCTTCCGCGTTTCTGGCGACTTCCAGGAAGCAGAGCGTCGCATGGTCGATGAACATCGCTACGATCGCGATCTTCTTCATCATGGCTGCATCGAACCGGCTGTCTGTGTTAACCCACGGGTTCATCATCTGATCCCTCCGAATGCGGGCTATAGGCCCCGGCGCTCTCTTCCGCGTTCAGGTCGTCCTCAGACTCCGGGTATTCTCCCTCGTCCGGGCTGCCCTCGGACTCCGGGTATTCTCCCTCGTCCGGACCTCCCTCAGACTCCGGATACTCCCCTTCTCCGCTCTCCGCATCGTCGTCCGGATTCACTTTCCTGCTGTCCCCTGTGTCCAGCCGCTGGCGCTCCACCAGCTCCGCGAAGAATCCCTTCCTTGCGAGCAGCTCATCGTATGTGCCGTCTTCTTCGATCTTGCCTCCTCTCAGGAGCAGGATCCTGTCGCAGGCCTGGATCGTGGAGAGCCTGTGCGCGATAACGACCCTGGTGCACTTGTAAGAGTCCGGCGTCTCTGTCACTTTCCTCTACGTCAGTTTATCCAGGGCGGAAGTCGCCTCGTCGAAGATCAGGACATTCGGTTTCGGCGCGATCGCCCTTGCGATCAGAAGCCTCTGCTTCTGTCCGCCCGAGATTCCGCCCTGTCCCTCGGAGATCATGGTCTGCATGCCCATCGGCATCTCCCTGATGTCCTGGGCAAGGCCCGCCGCTTCTGCCGCCTCCCAGGCGGCGTCCATGTTCAGCCAGGGTGCCGAAATAGTGATATTTTCGAAAATACTGCCCATCAGGAGTTTTCCGTTCTGCATGACGACGCCGATATGTCTGCGCAGGGATCTAAGATCAAGGCTGTTGATGTCCTTGCCGTCGTAGAACACAGCGCCTTTTCTGGGCTTTTCAAATCCCAGAAGGAGCCTTACCAGCGTCGATTTGCCGCAACCGGTCTCACCGACGATCGCTACATACTCTCCCGCTCTGATCTTGATACTCAGGTCGTCGAGGATGTCGGGCATGGTGTCCGTATACCGGAAGCAGACATGGGACATCTCTATATTTCCGCCCAGCCGGGTCACGATCTGTTTTCCTCCCGTGGCCTCCGGTTCCTCCTGCAGGATCGGGCTTACCATCTCCAGCGTGGGGCGAATTCCGGCGATCATGAGCGCAATGGAGGAGATCTCCATAAACGCGCCGGAAATATAGCCGTAGGAACTTGTGAACGCCACATAGTTGTCGTATGTCACGCCGCTGTTAATAGCCGCGCTGTACATGACGACGGTCCCGATCAGGGAAATCGCTGTGCTGATCACCGAATTGAGCTTGATGATCATCGGCGGGTTGTAGAGAAACTCCGCCTCCCTTGCATAGAGTCTGCCCCAGCGGGCAAAGGCGCGCTTCTCTGCACCGGCCAGCTTGATCTTCTGAATTCCGGTGATCATTGCGTAATTCATACCGTTCTCCTGCGCCGCCAGCTGCATGGAAGCTCTGGCGATCTCTGTGTTCAGGAGCGTAGAAACCACCGAGAACACGACCGTAGCAAGCGTAATGACCAGCGAAGGGACCACCAGTGCCGGCGTGTAGTGGAAGATCTGGACGATATATACCAGCGAGAACAGCGATGTAATTCCTGTGGACAAAATAGCCGACGCCAGCTGTTTGCACAGCTCCGTGACCGACTGCGTCCTCGTATACAGTTCACCTGCGCTGAATTTGCGGAAGAAAGAGGCCGGTAGCGACAGCACTCTCATCATGACGGCCGCCTCGATCGCCACAGACTGCTTGGTCTGAACTGCCTGGGTGATCATATTGCCGACTGCGCCGAACACAAGGTGGCCGACAGATGCGCTGATCATAAAGAATCCCAGCGCGTACAGCATGTTCATCTCACCGCTTCTGAGGACCCGCCCGTAGGCAAGTTTGTTGAGCATGGGAGTCAGTCCTCCCACAGCCGTAAGCAAAGCGGCGCTGATAAGGATCATGGCGTGGTCAGAGACGGATCTGGAAAGCGCCATATAGAGCAGCAGGTCCTTGATCCCGAGCTTTCTCTGGGGAAACGGCTTGTAGAAACACAGGCCTTCTTCCTCGAAAAGCTTCTGTGTTTTGTCATCTACCCTGCACTTTTTCTGCGTGACGGGATCCGTATACTCATATCCCTTGATCTTACCCGGCAGTACAGCGACCGGCACCTGTCCGTCCTTGTAAATGAGGAGCATGGGACCTGCTGCGTCCTTATACCATCCGGGCGGAAGATATACGATCCTGCGCATGATCCCGTGCGGCTCAAGAAGATAGTCCAGCTGGTCCTCGAGATTCGTCACATCGTCCGGTATCTCCCTGCTTCTGACATGCATACTTTGCAGAACGGCGTCAATGGCGTTCTTGGTCTTAACCCGGTTGCTCTCCAGAGAAGCCTGCATTTCCATACCCATGACGGCCCCCGCCATGTCAAGAAAGGACTCCTCCAGAAGGTCATCATCATTTATTTTTCTCAGACGGATCTGTTCATCAAACCAACCCATATTATCCACCATGTCGAAGCGCTTTGCGCTGAGACCGCGAGGAGAATTTAACGAAGGTGAATTCTCCGATGCGATCACAAGGTTTGCGGCGCTTCGACGCAAACCTTGTGAGTAAAAAATCAGCTCATCAGAGTGATTTTTTACTCTTATCTCCTCTTTCTGCCTTTAAAAATCAAAGGCTTTGAACGTGAATGGTTTCCCCTCGATGCGAGGGAATGATGTTTTAATTATATATAATGGGTCCGACGGTTGCAATGCTATTCGAAACCAATTTTGGAGGGGGCAAAATAGCATAAAATCAAGGCTTCTGGGCCCCTGTGAGTGGATATTCCACTGAGTTTCGGCCGATTTAACAAAGATGTAAAATCTTCGGGAAAGGGGTTGTACTCAGACGCAGGTTGATCTTATAATCAGTTTCACCAGCCGGAGGAAGGAGGTGAAGCCATTGACCGAAGGCGGACGGACAGTGTTGATCCTGTTCGTGACGGCTGCTGCAGCGTCAGATCTGCGGCGGGGCAGAGTTTACAATTTCCTGACTCTCCCAACGCTTGTCTGCGGCGTATTGCTGCTGGCATACAAATCTCCTGAACAGATACCTGCTGTTATCGGGGCGATGGCTGCCGCCTTCCTGTTTTTATTCCCCTTCTGGAGGGGAGGAGGCCTGGGGGCTGGAGATATCAAGCTCCTGATGGCATTGGCACCACTGATGGGGGCCGGCTGGTTTCTATTCAGCATCATACTTTCTTTTCTGATCGGCGCGGTGATCTCCGCAGTCCTGCTGATCAGATATCGGGATCTATCCCGAACGGTTCATTTTGCTGTGCCGATAGGCATCAGCGTCATGCTCTGTCTGCTTCTCGAGCAGGTTGGAATACAGAGCCCATCCCTATTTTGACAATCTGCATATGATTTCTGAAGGACGAACGACAGAAGGCGTACGTGTCTTTTTGCTGACCGCATTTTTCTCAGGGGAGGAGGATCCCCTCGGAGATCAACGCAGTCGGGAATTATTCCGGCTCTAAAGGCGGCCCGGCCGCAGCGTCTTTACTGTTCTCGTGCAGTCCGCACTTTCCGCAGAAAGGAGAAGCGCCTATGAATAACGGCGGCAGCGAGATCACTGCGCGCAAAATCTGCATTTGTGACAGCGAGGTTTCCTACGGGGAGCATCTGATGGAATATCTCCGGCACGAAGGAAGGCTGTCCCGGGACATTTATCTCTACACAAGCAGCGAGATGCTGCTGGACAGGGAGACCCCTGCGGAGACAAGGCTTCTCGTGATCGCGCAGTCCCAGTATTCGGACAAAATAGAGAAAGCCGGGTTCAGCGACATACTCCTGCTCAACGAGAGCGGCGTCTATATGGAGAAACCGGAAAACATGAGCAAGTATCAGTCGGTGGAGAATATCTGCGACCGGATCCGGGAGCTGTGTGTGGCGCAGGAGGAGGAAGTTTCGGAAGGCGTCCGTCACGGAAAACCCATGAAGCTGATCGGCATCTATTCGCCGGTCACGAGATGCCTGCAGACGTCTTTTGCCCTGTGTATGGGGCAGCTCCTGGCGGCGTCGGTACCGGTGCTGTATCTGAATTTCGAGGCGTACTCAGGTTTTGAGAGCATGCTCAACCGCACTTTCCGGGGAACAGTCAGCGACCTTCTCTATTTTAATGACTGTGCAAGAGAGAAACTGGCCGGACAGCTGAGGTATATGACGGAGAAGATCGACAAACTGGACTTTCTGCCGCCCATGGAATCTTTTATCCTGCTTCGGTCGATCAGGGCAGAGCAGTGGCTGGAACTGCTGCGCACCATCGAGAAGGTAACAGAATATGAGTACTGCATACTGGACCTGAGCGAGCAGGCGGACGGCGTGCTGGAGATCCTGAGGCAGTGCGACTATATCTTTACGATCACAAGAGAAGACGGATTTGCCAGAGCCAAGATGACGCAGTATGAGACGCTGCTCCGGAGCACACAGTATGAAGATATCTTCCTGAAGACGAGGAGGTGCCGGCTGCCTGTTTTTCGGGAACTGCCCGGAAACATTTTCATGATGACGCACGGCGAGCTTGCGGCCTGTGTGAAGGGGATCCTGCAAGAGGAGGGACTGATGTGAACAAAGCTTATCTCCGGGCCCGGGAAGAGATCCGGGGCAGCATCATGAGCAAGATTGACTTTTCCAGGGAAGTGCCGGACAGCGAGGTGCTGGATCTGATCGACAGGCACCTCACGCTGAGCGGATCAGAATCTCTGCTGCTCACGCTGGAGGAAAAAAAGAGACTCAGGCAGGACCTGTTCCATTCCATTCGAAGGATGGACGTCCTGCAGGATCTCATGGAAGATCCGGAAGTGACCGAGATCATGGTGAACGGACCGGACAATATTTTTATCGAGAAAGCAGGAAGACTCTTTCGCTATCCCGGGAATTTCTCATCGGCGCAGAAGCTCGATGATGTTATTCAGCAGATTGTCGGCGCATCCAACAGAGTCGTGAACACTTCGTCCCCGATAGTGGACTGCAGATTGTCTAACGGAGACCGTGTAAACGTGGTACTCAACCCCATCGCAGTGAACGGACCGATCCTGACGATCCGCAGGTTTCCTCAGAATCCGATCACGATGGATGACCTGCTGCGGTTTGGATCCATACCTGAGGATATCGCGCGATTTCTCGGCAAGTGCGTCAGGGCCGGACTCAATATTTTCATCAGCGGAGGTACCGGTTCCGGGAAAACGACTTTTTTGAACGTGTTGTCTGACTGCATCGACCCGGGCGAGAGAGTCATTACGATCGAGGACAACGCCGAACTTCAGATCCGTCATGTGCCGAACCTGGTGCAGATGGAGGCGCGTAACGCAAATGTGGAGGGATGCAGGCCGATCAGCATAAGAGAACTTATCAAGGCAAGCCTCCGAATGCGCCCGGACAGGATCGTGGTCGGAGAAGTCAGAGGGGCGGAAGCGATCGATATGATACAAGCTATGAACACCGGACATGACGGGAGCATGAGCACCGGGCACGCCAACAGTGCGCAGGACATGCTGGCAAGGCTCGAGACAATGATCCTTATGGGGATGGATCTTCCCGTATCGGCGATCCGGGGGCAGCTTGCGAGCGGCATTGACCTCATTGTGCATCTGGGGCGCCTGCGGGACAGGAGCCGCAAGCTCCTGGAGGTGGCGGAAGTGCTGGGGATAGAGGAGGGACAGATCAGATTATCCACGCTGTACAGGTTTAAGGAGACGGGAGAACAGAATGGGAAGATCATCGGCGTTTGGGAAAAAGAAGAAGAGATCCTTCACAGGTTTAAGTTCAATATGGCGGGGATTGACCTCTGAGCGGACGGTTCTATTTCTGATCGAAGGAATCGCGATGGCGGCCGTTGCGGCAAGGCTTTTCTATCAGTCCTGGACAGCGGCGCTGATCCTGTCTCCGGTCGCCATCCCCTATTGCAGGCACAGACTCAGAGGAGACCGGGAAAAGGAGAAAAGAGTATTGTCGGGACAGTTCCGGGAGCTGCTTGAGAGCGTGAACAATGCGCTCAGGTCCGGGGATTCCCCGGAAAACGCCTTCCGCGAGGGGCACAGGGAGATGGTTTATCAATATGGTGAATACGCGCCGATATCGAGAGAGACTGCAAGGCTGGTCAGAGGCCTGGACAATCAGATTCCCCTTGAGAAACTGCTTGAGGACTTCGCGCGAAGGGGCGGCACTGAAGAGATCAGAGAATTTTCAGAGGTGTTCAGCATCGCGAAGCGAGGAGGCGGCAATATGACCGAGATCCTGGCGAGGACATCACTTCTGATCGAAGAGAGGCTGGATGTGGAGAATGAGATCAGCATTATGCTGGGAAACCGGCGGCTTGAACAGAGGATCATGGACATCACGCCTTTTATGATCATTTTCTATATCGGGATCACATCTCCGGGATTTTTTGACGTCCTCTATCACAATCTCGAAGGGGCGGCGTTTATGACGCTGTGCCTGGGGGCGTATCTGAGCGCACTGGTCCTTTCGGAAAAGATCCTGGCGGTAAACCTGTAACTCGCGTGCGGAAAGGCATAAGAAGCATTTGGAGCAGCCCGCACGCGGCGCGCCGGCCCGCAGGGCGGGTGGTGAATGGCGAGGGAGGAAGAGCGAGTGGAAATATACATTTACAGCATGATCCTGGCAGGTTATGCGGTCTTATGGTTTCTTTCAAGGGAGGCAGAGGGCACCGGAACGACGAGGATGGCCGGATTTCTCTATGAGAGAGGGAGGGAACTGGGGCAAAAGATCAGGGAAAAGGGCATGTTTCGTGAGAGCGGGATCCGGAGGGATCTGTCCGTATTGTACCCGTACGGCAGGCTGGAGAGAGAAGAGAAGCATTTCTATGTGGAGCGCATCCGGCTCGTGCTCATGATCATTCTGGTCGGAGATATTCTTGCGGCCGCCGGGTATGCGGCTGCGGAAGGCGCGATGCTTCTGGAAGGCGGAGGACTTGTGAGAGAAGAGATCGGCGGGGAAGACCGGAGTACGCAGCTCGACGCCTATATCGTGCACAATACGGGAGAAAGCGCACAGACCGAAGGGAACAAGGGAAGGGAGACAGGGGACGGAGCGGACGATACAGCCGGCCGGGAGTCCAAAAGCGATGAGAGCAGCTTGACCTATCAGGGGAGCTACCGGCTGGAGGTCCGCTCAAGAAAATATGATGAGAAACAGGCCGGATCCATGGCAGAGCGGCTGTTTGCAGCGCTGCCGAAGAGGATCCTGGGAGAAAACCCGGATTTGAGCCATGTGACAGCGCCCCTTGATCTTCCGGGCGAGGTGGAGGGATATCCGTTTCGAATTGTCTGGGAGAGCAGCAGTTACGCCTTGATCGATTCAAACGGGATGATCGGAAACCTGGGGATGGAGGAGGGAGAGAGCAGACCCGTGACGCTCACGGCAGTGCTCAGCTATGACAATGGGACAGCCGGCGGGCTGCGCTATGAAAAGGAGTATGACGTCACGGTATTTGGTCCTGAGCTCTCCGATGAGGAAAAGCTCAGCAGCGAGATTAAAGAGGCGATCCGGAGCGCGGATGAACGAAGCGCCTCCGAGGAGAAGCTGCCGCTTCCGCAGCAAATGGGAGAACAGTTCATCTTTTGGGAAGAAAAGCCGTCGGGATCGGGAATGTCAATGCTGGTGTTTGCCGGAATCGTTTCTTTCCTGGCGGCGGCAGCGATGGGGAGCCGCCTGCACGACAAGGTAGTACAGAGAGAGCGGCAGATGATGCTGGATTATCCTCAGATCATCAGCAAATTTGTGCTCTACCTCGGGGCCGGACTCAGTGTGCGCAGTACTTTTACCAAACTCGGTGAGGACTATTTGAGGCAGCGAGAAGAAGGAATGGAGGAAAGGGGCGCTTATGAAGAGATCCTTCTGGTTTGCAGAGAGCTGGCCAGCGGCGTGCCGGAGACGGAGGCGTATGCGGACTTCGGACAGCGCTGCAGGTCCAGACAATATACAAAACTCAGCGCTATTTTGGCACAGAATCTCAAGAAGGGAAATCAGGAACTACTGTCTGTAATGCAGCAGGAGGCGAAGGCATCATTCGAGGAGCGGCGGAATACGGCGAGAAAGCTGGGAGAGGAGGCGGAGACGAAACTGCTGCTGCCGATGATCGTGATGCTGGCCATTACAATGCTGATTATTATAATTCCTGCCTATTACAGTTTTGCGGCATGAGGTAAGTTACAAAAGGAAAGGAGTATGGATGAGAGAGACAGCAAGAGATTTTATGAGGGATGAAGCAGGCATGGGGACCGTGGAGATCATACTGATCATAGTGGTTCTGATCGGACTGGTCATTATTTTCAAGAAACAGCTCAATGATCTTGTCAAAAAGGTGTTTCAGAAGATCAGCAGCGACAGCAATTCGATCATTTCCGCAATACCCTGCGGAGGGTGCCGGAATTACACTGCATAGCAAGAAATGTGGAGAAAAGATCGAATCCGCAATGGAAAGGAGCGGGAGGCCGGAGGTTATATCACGATATACCTTGTACTGACCCTTGTGTCGCTCCTGACACTGTACATGGTACTGATCGGCGGCGCGCGGATCGGAGCTGCGCGCATGCAGATGGAGAGCGTGAGCCGGATCTCGCAGAACGCGGCCCTGGCGGAATTCCACAAAGAGCTGCACGGCAGATATGACCTCTTCTTTACAGATACGTCTTACGGCGGACCGGGAGGGGGAAACGAGATATTTGCACAGCATCTCAGGAATTATATGGACAGCAACTGTACGAGAGAATCAGCCGTTCCGCTCACAGGTATCAGGGATTGGACCTCTATGAAGATCACGGACGTCCGGGTGCCGGCAGCCAGGTATGCCTGTGATAACGGAGGAAGAGCGGTTCGCGAACAAGTCTATGCTTATCTGTCAGCTGACCCGGTCGGCGAGATAGCTGCAGAGTTTCTGGTTTCCGCTGATCAATGGAGAGGCCTCGAGATCAGCGGGAGAGAGTGGGCAGTACAGACGCAGCAGAGCCGGGAAGAGCTGAGAGAGGCTCTCAGAGAAGGAAGAGAAGAGCAGAGAGAAGAAATTGAGGAAAAAGAAGAGAATGATGAGGTTGTGACCCCGGAAGAATATGAGGCGGCATCGGAAGAACCGTCGGAAGCGGAAAACATGATAGATGAAATGGAGTCCTTTGAGTTTCTTCCGGTTCTCCTTCAGGTTTTCGGGGGGACTGACGGGCTTTCCGACAGACGTGTCGGGAAGGGGAGCGGTCTCTGCGAGCGGGAGGTACACCTCGGCACAGGGATGATGGCTGCCAATTCTCACAAGTATCCGGCGGCAGATGAGATTCTGTTTGACAGATATATTTACGAGAAAATGGGAAGCTGTACAAGACCTTGCGAGGATGGACAGCTGAGCTATCAGACTGAGTATATCCTTTGCGGAAAAGATTCCGACCGCGAAAACCTTGAAGCGATCGCGCTGAGGCTATTGATGATCAGAGAGGCGTCCAACTGCGCCTACCTGTTCATGGATGATGCGAGGATGTCGCAGGTCCATCTGGTTGCAGCGGCGGCGGCGCTGATCATGTTCAATCCGGATCTGGAGAAACCTGTCTCCAACGCACTTGCGCTGGCGTGGAGTTATCTCGAGAGCGTGCAGGATGTGCGGACCTTGATGACGGGCGGGAAAGTGCCGGTCATCAAGACGGGTTCGAGCTGGCAGACGCACCTTTATGAGCTGTTATCCCCCCTGACTGCCATAAAGGACAGGGACAGCGGAGAGGGAATTGACTACAGCGCTTATCTTCAGGGACTGCTGCTCCTGGAGGGAAGCACTGTCAAGACACAGAGAACAATGGATGTGATGGAAATGGACATACGTAAGATCACCGGAAACAGCGGTTTTCGAATGGATCTGTGTATGGATGAGTTTACTATGTCTGCTGCGGCGCAGGCCTGCGGAACCGAATTCCTGTTTGAGGGAAGCAGCGGATATAACTGATTAATTATGGATCTGGAAAGGAGGCGGGAGCGATGTCCTTGGCGCTTAGCGGTTATAGCGCGTATTCAAAACAAAACATGCCTCTCCGGGCGCCTGAAAAAGCGGCAAGGGCGTCATTCCCGCCTTCTTTGAAGGGGAGCATGACGTTGGAAGCGGCTGCAGCCATTCCGCTGTTTCTGTTCTTCGTGATGAATTTGTTGTTTATTTTCGAGGTCATCCGCCTGCAGAGCGGTCTTCAGGCGGCGCTTCAGCAGGCAGGGGAGCAGGTCTGCGAGGCTGCGTATTATACGAGATTCGGGGCGGCGGACGGACAAGGGGAAGGTGCCGGCGATCCTGCGGAAGCAGGCGGAAGTGAAGGCAGCGGCGCGGTATCCTTCCTCGTGTCAGAGACGTATGTGAGGAATAAAGTAACTTCCTATCTGGGAAACTCCTTCTGGGATCATTCCTGCATTGTAGGAGGCAAGGCGGGACTGTCTTTTGCACAGTCGCGGATCATGACGGAGGGCGATCGGGTTGAGATCATAGTCAACCTAAGGATCAGGCCTTTTGTGCGGGTCGTGGCTTTCAGGGACTTTTCCATGCAGGCGAGATATTGCGGACACGCCTGGGTAGGGTGGACTCCCGGCACAGGACCGGCAGAGACCGGCGCAAGTGCAGAAAGCGGCGAAAAAGTCTATGTGACCAGATACGGAGAGGTATATCACACAGATTCCGGATGCATATACCTCAATCCTCAGGTCCGGGCTGTACCGGCATCGCAAGTCGACAGCCTGAGGAGCGGCGACGGATCTGTTTACTATCCGTGTGAGTGCTGCAGACCTGGCGGCGACGGGATCGTGTATATCACAAAGGAAGGAAACAGGTATCATTCGGATCGAAACTGTGGGGGAATCGTCAGACATATCTCCATGGAGGACAGCGAATCTGCCAGAGACCATTACAGGCCCTGTCCCATCTGCGGAGAAGGCCACAGGGGAGAACACTGAGAGAAGAGACGGTTCAAAGATGAGAGAGTATTGGATGAGACTTGCGGCGGGATGCTTATTCCTGTGGATGGTTGCGCTGCCCGACATCAGATCCCAGAGGATCCCTGTCCGGATCCCTGCCTTATTTGCATCAGCTGCACTGGCGGCAAATCTGCTCCTGCCTACCTGTATCGGGCGCAGAGAACTGTGGGCCGGCGCGCTTCCGGGCGCATTCCTTTTGCTCCTCAGCTGTCTTTTCAGGGGAAAGATCGGGGAGGGAGACGGGATCTGCCTTCTGGTCAGCGGACTTATGACGGGGCTGACGCATGCTGTGATCCTTGCGGAGACAGCCCTGATCCTGGCTGCTGCCGCCGGAACGATCTGCATTTGGACAGGGCGGAAGAAGGCGGAAGAAAAGATCGCTTTTGTTCCGTTTCTTGCAGCTGCCCAGAGCCTGATCCTGGCTGTGGAAGTTGTTAAGACTGCCCGGATATGACGAAATGAGAGGGAAGATTGAAAAACCACTCTGATGAGCTGATTTTTCAATCACAAGGTTTGCGTCGGAGCGCCGCAAACCTTGAGATCGCATCGGAGAATTCGCCTCCGCGAAATTCTCCTCGCGTGTCTTCGCGCGAAGCGCTTCGACATAGAGGTATAAATGAGCAAAGGAATCAGGGGATATATGACTCTCGAGGCGGCAATGGTCTTTCCGGCAGCGTTTGCGCTTGTGATCATGCTCTTATACGTGACCTTCTTTCTCTATGATAAATGCCGGATGACACAGGACCTTTATACAGCTGCATACAGGCAGAGTATCGTGAGAGGAGAAGCGGCGCCTGATACGAGTATTGATACATCAGGATTCTTCATGCTGGGAAACTGCTCCGCACAGGTCGGCGGCGGCAGCGAGATCAGTGCTTCGGCGAGCGGAGACATGGCGCCTGCCCTGCTGACGGGAGCGGAAGAAGGGCAGAGCATTTGGAAACTGACAGTTACCATGAAGGCGCGTAAAACGGACCCGCCCCGTTCTTTCAGGAGATTCAGGAGAGTAATGGCGATTGCGGGACAAGTACTGGGAAAATAGCAAAAGGACTCTAGGATGAAAGCGACTTATTATAAGGACACAATGCACAGTTACATGATCATCCCGTGCCCGCAGGAGGCAGAGACGACCGGGTATCAGTACAGGATGCTGGAGATGAACCGGATTGACGGAATACTTCAATGCGGATTAAGACATATTGACGGAACGGGGCTTCTGTATTATGACACGACCGGAAAGCAGAGCCTGTCCGGATTGTACGAGGGCCGCAAAATTCCCGGAGCTGAATTTTTCAGACTTCTGGAAATGATGGACCGGGTATCCGAATCGCTCTCTAAATATCTGCTGGACGAACAGCACCTTGTACTGGCGCAGGACAGGATTTTCTATGATTTTTCATCGGGGAAGTACTATTTTACCTATTATCCGGGCGAGATCGTCAAACCGGAGGTCTTTCGTTTTCTTGCAGACAGCATAGACGGGAAGGATAAGAGGGCGGCAGCTGCCGCCTATCGCCTGTGCTCGTTATCGGGAGATGACCGTCAGGCGCTTCGGGAGGCGATCAGGGAAGAAGCGGAGACGAAAGATGCTCCGCTTCCGTGGGAGACTGCGGCGGATAAACATCGGGAGGAAAGCGCCTCCCGATGTGAAGACAGAGAAAGGACTGACCCGGAACGTAGCCTCAGAGGCAGCCCTTATGACCGGAACAGGAATCATGACCCGGATTTCCGGTCATATGCGGCGGAGGACAAAGAGAGAAGAAAGGCCGATTCGGATGCGGCCTCCGGGAGAAAACCGCAATCAGGGAAAATGGGCACAGTGATCAGGATTCTCCTCATCATTGCCCTGATCGCAGGGGCGGCCGGTCTGTTTGCAGTGCAGCTTCTGGTCTATATCTCACAGCGGGAGAGAAGGCTCTGTATTGCCGGGTCGATCCTGCTGATAATCTGTGCTTGTCTGATCATAGCCGAGATGGTCATACGTGTCAGGAAAAGAAATAAAGAGAGAAAGGAAGAGGAGGCCCGAAGAGATCCGGCCTATTCGGAGAGCGATGAAGCTGACATTCCGGTGTTTGGAACAGAAACAGGGGAAGATTACCGATTTGCCGGCAATGAGGCGGGAAACACCGTGCGATTCAGTGAACAGGATATGATCGGAAGGCTGTACGGAAGAGACAGAGGAAGCCGGATCGACCTTCGGACTTTGCCTCTCACGGTAGGAAAAGCGGAGGCTTACTCGGACGTTGTGCTGGCGGATCCTTCTGTAAGCCGCGTACATGCGCGCATATACAGAGGGGAGGACGGAGGTATAGAGATCAGGGACCTGGACAGCACAAACGGTACCTACATTAACGGTGAGAAGCTGGATCCCGATGAGAAGAGGCGGGTGCAGAGAGGGGACGAAGTCAGATTTGGCAATGTGGAATATGAATACAGATGAAATGTTCGCTGATTGTGCTATAATCAAATCGCACGAAAACAGCTGTTGAAGGAGGTAGGACAGTGAAAAACGATAATTGTATTTTCTGCAAAATAGCGAACGGCAAAATTCCAAGCAGGACGATCTGTGAGAATGAGAAATTCAGAGTGATCCTTGATAACGGACCTGCCACTGAGGGGCATGCACTGGTGCTCCCCAAGGAGCATTTTGCCGATCTTTTCGAGATTCCGGCCGATTGGGCGGCTGAAGCGATGAAAACGGCGCAGGTAACCGCAGAACTCCTCAAAGAGAAACTCGGTGCCGACGGACTCAATATTGTGCAGAACAATGGCGAGGCGGCGGGACAGACGGTTCGTCATTTCCATATACATATCATTCCAAGATATAAGGGAGACGGACAGAACATCCTGTGGAAACCCGGCCACCCCTCAGACGCGGAGCTTGACAGCATCTGCAGCAGGATTCTGAGCTGACCGATCCATGAGCAGGCAGAACCGGTCTTCGGACGCTGCTTCTGAAGACCGGTATATATTGTGTACATATGGCAAAAAAAACCTGTATCTTGTAATTGACAAAACAGAAACAAAACCTTATAATCATTATTACGTTCTTAAAAAGAATGTAACAACATAATACTAAATGCTTAAATCAGGCGAGGAGAAATACTCAAGAGGCTGAAGAGGCGCCCCTGCTAAGGGTGTAGGTCGGGAAACCGGCGCGAGGGTTCAAATCCCTCTTT
>ODAI014111173.1_pt1 | contig 17539 bp, 14 predicted proteins | sample 1539321 | NCBI WGS metagenome assembly ODAI01 (sample SAMN02144231, study PRJEB22623) | gut metagenome | biome: sheep rumen | host: Ovis aries | place: New Zealand | reverse complement strand
GTTCGTCTGCGCATAGACCATACTCTTGTGTCCTGTGGCATCGAAGCAAATGGGCTCACTGGTGTGCGATGCGGTTGCGGAAAGCCTTGATTTGCTGCAATTCCTTGAAGATGGCCTTCTGTCCGAGACCTATCTGCCGACCTGTAAATATCTGCAAGATGGACTGACCGCCGAGATGAAAGGGAACTTTTGTAAACATGTACGTCCAGAAGCCAAAGCTGACTGATGCAACCACTTTGTCGGGTGTGTATTTGCCTTTGGCACCATCGCTGTAATGTCATTCAGCGTATCGTGCTGGTGGGGCGAGTGTTCCAGCATCCCACCGCTCTGCAACTGGTGGTATATCCAATCTGCATCGTTGAAGTGGGCGGCATAATGCTGGTTGATGGCATTGCGGAGGATGATTTCGAAGATGTTCAGCACACCATAGAATTTCTGACACAACTTTAAGTTATGCCGGTAGAGCGTCAGGGCTTTGTTGGTGTTGCCATCGCACGCATTTTTGTATTTGTTGAGCCTTGCAGCCGAGAAAGCATCCTCGAAATCTTCATATTTCTAAAAATCTTTCCATTTGTTTGCACAATTCAGATATTTCGCCTACCTTTGTAGTGTAATCCCCCGGAGTCCCTGTCCTAAAGACAAACTTCGGGGTTAAGTTTTCTTATAGGCAGGTGCAAAGGTTGCGATATTTTTTGAATAATGATGCGATTGCCTTTGCTTTTTATTTCATAGGCGAGAAAGGGGGCTACTTTTCCTGTCCGAATGCAATCTCTTTGCGGAGCTTACTCAGATAGGTGGGCGTGATGTTGAGGAACGAGGCGATGTCCTTCAACAAGATCATCTGCCCCACCTCCTCCCGCTTCCACTTCGCTACGACGGCTGTTAGGCAGGGGCTGGTAGAGGCGATGCTGGCGAATGTAATCGATGACTTTGGGGTCGAGCCACTCGTTGAGTGCATCGCTGCCGGCGGCGATGGCCTGCCGTATCTGGGTGGAGGAGATGTCGCACTGCGGAGCGTCAATCACGTGCACGGTGGGGGGAAGCGATGCTTCGTCGATGGTGTAGCCCGGGCGTCGGAAGACGAGCACTTCGTAGCGGTCGAGTATGTCCTGTGCCCTGTACCAGCGGGGGAAGGACTGCCAGCTGTCGGCACCTATCACGAGCTGAAACTCATGCTCCGGATGCGCGCGGCTGAGTGCGCTGAGCGTGTTGAACGTGTAGGAAGGTAGAGGAAGGTGACGCTCGAAGTCGGAGACATACACTCCGGGGAGGTTGTCGGTGGCTAACCGAGCCATTGCCAAGCGGTGCTCGTAGGGAGCCAATTGGCTGTACGAAGCACCGCGTTTGAACGGATTAAGAGGGGACACGAGTAAAAAAAAACTAATACTATGATATACTTCCTGTAAAATCTTCATGACTTGTATGTGTCCCCGGTGAACCGGGTTGAACGATCCACCATAAATCCCGACCCTCATAACAATCCGCTGATAATTATATTCGAGAAGCGCAGACCCACTCCGCCTCCGTTTTAGAGGTTATTTACAATAGCTTTTATCTTCTCCTTCGTCGCCGCAGTCTGCTGCTCGTCAAGCTTAGCGGTCACAATCCCGCTGTCTTCGGCGCTCCAGTAGCGGCAGATGTCGTGATACTCGGCGGTGGCGCCCGTATAGACACCAGGCGAGTGGGATGACAGGAGCAGGGCCATCTTCTTTACCTTGGCAGGCTTGTTGACGCTGTACATGCGCTGGATGGGAGCCTGAATCTGTGCGTTGAGCGTGAAGTAGTAGATGGGCGCAGCGAGCACCAGCACGTCGGCCTCGGCCATGAGGGGGTAGATGGCTTGCATGTCGTCCTTCTGGATGCATGCGCCCTGCCCCTTGGTGTGGCAATATTCGCATGCCAGACAGCCCGCTATCTTCTTGTGCGACACGTCAACCAGCGTGACCTGGTGGCCGGCTGCTTCTGCTGCTTGCTTGTATTCGTCCGCCATCCAAGCGGTGTTTCCCTTAGCCCGAGGAGAGGCTTGCAAAATGAGAATGTTCATAACGTTAATGTGTAAAAGATTTATGTAAACCAAGAAAATGCGAGTCAATTGTCTGGAGAAGACGAGGCAAAGGTACAAAGTTTATTCTAATTGCGCAAGACTTTGCGGCAATTTTTTTTCAGTTTCTCTCATTTGGCGTGTCAACCGAGGAGAGAATCTGCACGTTCTCCACGACGGGGCGGCCCGCTGTGAAGCGCAGTACGATGCGGAAATTGGCGATGTCGCTGTAGATGTAGAGCGGTATTTCCTCGTCGAGCTTCGGTTGGTGGTCGAAGGTGAGGCGTATGGAGGAGCCGGCAAGGTAGTTTTCGGTGGGGCGCTGGGCGCGGTCCTTGTCGTTGATGGGATAGAGCGAGAAGACGGGGTCGATGAGGGCGAGGAGGCGGGGCAGCTCGATGTGGAGCTTCTTGTCGCCGCCCGTGACGAGGTTCTTCACGTCGCGCTTCACGTCGTTCCACAGGTTGCCGTCGCTCGCAGTGCCCACCACCCGTATGCCCTGCTCGATGAGGCGGTGGAGCTTGGGGGGGGAGAGGTGGAGGTCGCGGAGAAGCTGCTGGTGCGAGCCGGTGGTGGCGGGGAGGCTGGCCGGGGAGTGGGAGGACGGGGAGCGGGCCAGCCGGACGGCCTGCTCCGTGGCGCGCATGTACTTGTAGTCCACGTTGTCTATCCAACATATCTTGTCGTCGGTCATGGCAATGGCACGTATGTGGGTGATGTCGTTGTATTTCTTGTCGGCATACCTCAGCTTCACCACCCCAATCTCGGTGCGGTCGTTGTGCCGGATGATGTTGACGGAGGGAAGTTTCTGTACGTCATACTCGTCCTTATACATGTCGGTGTAGTGTAGGCAGAGGAAGATGCGCACATTCTCCAGGTCAATGTCAGAGCGGTTGTGGATGGTCACCTTTATCTCGTCGTCCTTGTCAGCCAGCGTCCAGTTGACGGTGGGCTCCACCTGCACATCGAGGAAACTCTGCTCGAGGAGTATCTGCTTGAAGGCGCTGTATATGTTGTCCTCGCAGTAATGCATGTCGCTGAGCAGGCAATCATACACACCCTGATGGCCGCGGCGGTAGAAGTGGTTGAAGATTTCGCGCTTGCTTCCCTCTACGTCGCCCTGCTGCGCGTAGTAGTGAGCCTTGAGGAGGTTGGGGCTGAAGATGCCGAAGCCCTCCATGGTGGAGCGGTAGAGGCGGAGCAGGTACTTGCCCTCGGCGGAGTGGTTGAGGTAGGTGCGGGCGCGGTAACTGTCGAGCAGGTCGGTGAGCTCGGCGGCCTGGCGGGGGTACTCGATGGATGCCTGGTCGAAGTACGACACGGCCTTTGCGGCCTCACCCTGCTGGCAGTAGAGCAGTCCCTTCAGCACGAGGGCGGGTGCGGAGCGCGAGGGATAGAGCGCAAGGTAGTGGTCGAGCGTGTTCTCGGCCTCCACAAGCATGTCGGCGCGAGGGTCGGCCCGCGGGGTCTCCACATGAGCGCCCGCCAGCACGGAGTCGGCCTTGGAGAGGGCAGCGTCGGCACGCTCCAGGCTCTTCGGAAGCCCCACCTCCTGAGCAGTACGGAGCGCCCCCGATGGCCCCGTGCCGCTGCACACCTGAATGAGCGACAGGCTCTTCAGCAGGAGGGCCTCGCGGTTGGTGGGATAGTCATTCAGCACCTGCTGGGCCTGATTGTAGGCTCCGAGCGGATGGCCCTCGTAGAGGTCGATGTACGCCTTGTCCTTCTTCAGGCAGAGGGCGTCCCACTCGTGCATGTACTTATAATATATAGGTGCGTACTGTTCCAGGTAGTCGATGTACGACATCCTCACGGCCTCTATCTCGCGCTCCAGCTGGCGCTTCAGCTCTTTCTGCTTCTCATACTCGTCGAAGGCGGCGGTCTTGGCCTTCTCCACGCCCCCTGCCACACTCACCGAACTGAGCGTGGCGTCGCCTGTGAGCATGGAGCCTATCACGCCCACGGGGTTGACCTCGGAGGCAAAGGTGGTGGCGCCGCTGGTGGCGCTGCGCATGAGCATCCACACGTCATCAAGCTCCTGGTGCTCGCGCCGCAGGTCGTACAGCCGCTGGAGGATGGGGAAAAGTTTCCGTTTCTGCTCCAACACCTCAGGAGCCACATGGCTGAAGTCTTGCTTGGCCACATACTCCAGGTAGGACATGAAGTCCTCGCTCTGCACCTGCGCCACCTCCAGCGCATTCATGGCGCGCACAGTCGCCTCCAGATCGTACTCCGGGGCTGCAGCCTCCACGTCCAAGGCCTCCCAGGCGGGTTGAAACTCCCTGGAGGGCTCATACGCCTCCAAGTCCATCTTCTCTACGGGCCAAAACTGCCAAGCCAGCAGTCCGGCGGCGCACAGCACCACCAGTGCCACAAGGGTCCAAACAATTGTCTTTTTCATCATTGCCTCTTCTTTGGCCACAAAAGTAGGGATATTTTTCCGTATCACCAAATAATTGCATGGAAATCCGCAAAAAACGCGGGCGGACCAGCCTGAGCCAATCCACCCGCGCACGTTTTGGGGAATGAATATGTGTGGGGACTATCAGAACTCGCTCTCGTAGCTGGAGAACACCATGTCGGCATCGAACGGACGACGCTCAGCCGGCTTATAGTCTTCCTTCGCACCCACGATAATCTTATCGAATTCGCGCATGCCGGTGCCAGCAGGAATGAGGTGGCCGGAGATGACGTTCTCCTTCATGCCCTCAAGCGGGTCGCTCTTGCCGCAGATGGCGGCCTCGTTGAGCACCTTGGTGGTCTCCTGGAACGAAGCGGAGGACATGAACGACTTGGAGCCGAGGCCTGCTCGGGTGATGCCTTGGAGTATCTGGGTAGAGGTGGCCGGGACTGCGTCGCGCGTCTGCACCAGCTTCAGGTCACGACGCTTCAGCATCGAGTTCTCGTCGCGCAGCTTGCGCGCAGTAATGATCATGCCCGGCTCCAGCGTCTCTGAATCGCCTGCGTCGGTGACGAACTTTTTGCCCCAGATGCGGTCGTTCTCCTCCAGGAAGTCGAGCTTGTCAACTATGCCGCCTTCCAGGAAGCGGGTGTCACCGGCATCCTCGATGCGCACCTTGCGCATCATCTGGCGTACGATAATCTCAAAATGCTTGTCGTTGATGCTCACACCTTGCATGCGGTACACGTCCTGCACCTGGTTGACAATGTATTCCTGCACAGCAGTTGGGCCCTTAATGGCGAGGATGTCGGCAGGAGTGATGGCACCGTCGGAAAGCGGCGTGCCCGCGCGAACGTAGTCGTTCTCCTGCACGAGTATCTGCTTGGAGAGTGGAACGAGATACTTGCGCACATCGCCCACCTTCGAGGTGAGGATGATCTCGCGGTTGCCGCGTTTCACCTTGCCCATCGTTACTTCACCGTCTATCTCAGCCACCACGGCGGGGTTGGACGGGTTGCGGGCCTCGAACAGCTCTGTCACACGGGGCAAACCACCGGTGATGTCGCCAGCTTTCGCCACGCTGCGGGGTATCTTCACAAGGATGTCGCCAGCCTTCAGCTGCTGACCGTCCTCCACCACGATGTGACCGTTGATGGGGAAGGAGTAAGTGCGCAGCAGGTCGCCGTCGGGGGCCGTGAGGATATGGCAGTAGGGCACTGCCGCGCGGTCCTTGGCCTCGGTGACGATAAGGTCGCGCAAGCCCGTGGTCTCGTCGACATCCACACGGTAGGTGAGACCTTCACGAACGCCTTCGAATTGTGCCACACCGTCAAACTCGGTGACGATGACGGAGTTGAAGGGGTCCCAATCGGCTATCACCTGTCCGGCCTCCACCGTGTCGCCAGAGTTGGCATACAGGTTGGCACCGTATGGCACGGGCACGGTGGAGAGCACAATGCCTGTGTTGAGGTCGTGGAACCGGAGCTCGGCAAGACGACCCACCACAACTTGCCCGTTGGGATGCTCCTCGGTGGGGCGAGCCACGGTGCGAAGTTCGTCGATTTCGATGCGGGACTTGTTCTTGGCTTTGATTTGTGCATTGGCGGCGGCGTTACCGGCCACACCACCTGCGTGGAACGTACGCAGCGTCAGCTGAGTACCTGGCTCGCCAATGGCTTGGGCGGCAATCACGCCAACGGCTTCGCCTTTCTGCACCATGCGCTGGGTGGCGAGGTTGCGCCCGTAGCACTTCATGCACACACCTTTCTTGCTCTCGCAGGTGAGCACGGAGCGTATCTCCACGCTTTCTATGCCGCTGGCTTCGATTTCGGCTGCAAGGCGGTCGGTAATCTCTTCGCCGCTGGCCACGATGAGCTCGTTGGTTTGTGGGTTGACGATGTCATGCACCGAGACGCGGCCCAAGATGCGGTCGGCAAGCGATGCTACCACGCGGTCGCCGTCCTTCAGCGCGGTGCAAACCAGTCCGCGGAGCGTGCCGCAGTCCTCTTCGTTGATGATGACATCGTGCGACACATCGACCAGACGGCGGGTGAGGTAACCTGCATCGGCCGTCTTCAGGGCTGTATCGGCCAGACCCTTACGCGCACCGTGGGTGGAAATGAAGTATTCCAGCACGGACATGCCTTCCTTGAAGTTCGACAGAATGGGGTTTTCGATGATATTGTTGTCGGAAGCACCTGCTTTCTGAGGTTTTGCCATCAGACCACGCATGCCAGCAAGCTGTGCAATCTGGTCGGCGGAACCACGGGCGCCTGAGTCGAGCATCATAAACACAGCGTTGAAGCCTTGGTCGGCCTCGGTCATCTGCTTCATCAGCGTCTTCTTCAGCTCATCGTTCTTCTTGGTCCACGTCTCCACCACCTGCTGGTAGCGGTCCTTGTCGGTAATCAAACCCATCTGGTAGTTCATCGTAATCTGGTCAACAGCATCGTGACCGTCCTGCACAATCTGCTCCTTCTCGGCTGGGATGATGATGTCGTCCAGCACGAAGGAGAGTCCGCCCTCGTAAGCCTTACGGTAGCCCAGGTTCTTGATGCCATCAAGGAAGTGGCAAGCACGGGCCATGCCGACACCCTTGATGACGCGGGTGATGACCTTCTTCAGTGCTTTCTTGTTAATCACTTCATTCACAAAGCCTATCTCTTCGGGTATCACTTCGTTGATTGTGATGCGTCCCACGGTAGTCTCTACCATGTGCTTGATGCGATTGCCGTTATCATCTATGTCCCACACCACACACTTAATCAAGGCGTGGACATCTACCCTACCCTCGTTGAAGGCAATGATGGCCTCCTCTGGACCGTAGAACGTGAGGCCTTCGCCCTTCGCACCCGGACGGACTTTGGAGATGTAGTAGAGTCCTAACACCATATCCTGTGAGGGGACCGTGATGGGTTCACCACTGGCGGGCGAGAGGATATTGTGCGACTGAAGCATCAGGAGCTGAGCCTCAAGAATTGCCTCGTTGGAGAGGGGAAGGTGCACGGCCATCTGGTCGCCGTCGAAGTCGGCATTGAATGCAGTACAAGCAAGTGGGTGCAGCTGGATGGCCTTGCCCTCAATCATGCGGGGCTGGAAAGCCTGAATACCCAAGCGGTGAAGCGTAGGCGCACGGTTGAGGAGCACGGGATGACCCTTCATGACGTATTCCAGAATGTCCCACACCACGGGGTCGCGGCGGTCAACAATCTTTTTGGCGGACTTCACAGTCTTCACGATGCCGCGCTCTATCAGCTTGCGGATGACGAATGGCTTATAGAGTTCGGCAGCCATCAGTTTAGGCAATCCGCACTCGCCCATGTTGAGTTCGGGACCCACTACGATGACGGAACGGGCTGAATAGTCAACACGCTTGCCGAGGAGGTTCTGACGGAAACGTCCCTGCTTGCCTTTGAGGGCATCGGAGAGGGACTTCAACGGACGGTTGCTTTCGCTCTTCACCGCACTGCTCTTGCGAGAGTTGTCGAAGAGCGAATCGACTGCTTCCTGAAGCATGCGCTTTTCGTTGCGAAGAATCACGTCGGGAGCCTTTATCTCAATGAGTCGCTTCAAGCGGTTGTTGCGGATGATGACACGGCGATAGAGGTCGTTGAGGTCGGAGGTGGCGAAGCGTCCACCATCCAGGGGCACCAAGGGGCGCAGGTCGGGCGGAGTGACGGGGATGTTGTGCATAATCATCCACTCCGGACGGCTCTTTCCCTTGCTGGCACGGAAGGACTCTACCACCTGCAGACGCTTCAGTGCTTCGGTCTTGCGCTGCACGGAACCATCCTTGTCGGCGGCAGCACGAAGTTCGTTGGCGAGGTGGTCGAGGTCTATCTTCTTGAGCATGTACTCCACCGCTTCGGCTCCCATCATGGCGATGAACTTGTTGGGGTCATCGTCGGGAAGGTTCTCGTTGTCGGGATCGAGGTTGTCAACGATGTCATAATACTCCTCTTCTGTGAGTAATTCACCGTTTAAGATATTCTTCTCAGCATCCTCAGCCACACCGGCTTGGATGATGATGTAACGCTCATAGTATATAACAGCATCGAGTTTCTTGGTAGGCAACCCTAACAAGTAACCAATCTTGTTGGGCAAAGAGCGGAAGTACCAAATGTGGGCCACCGGCACCACAAGGGCAATGTGTCCCGTGCGCTCGCGGCGCACTTTCTTCTCTGTCACTTCCACACCGCACCGGTCGCACACGATGCCCTTGTAGCGAATGCGTTTGTACTTGCCACAATGGCACTCATAATCCTTGGTGGGACCAAAGATACGCTCGCAGAAAAGGCCATCGCGCTCGGGCTTGTAAGTGCGGTAGTTGATGGTTTCTGGCTTCAGCACCTCACCGCAGCTGTTCTCCAGTATCTCTTCGGGGGATGCCAAGCTGATGGTGATCTTGGTGAAGTTATTCTTAATCTTTGTTTCTTTCTTAAAAGCCATGTTGTATGTCGTCTATTTATATTAATCCAATGAGATGCTAAGTCCAAGACCACGGAGTTCGTGGAGCAGCACGTTGAGAGACTCTGGAATGCCAGGAGTGGGCATGGGGTCGCCCTTCACAATGGCTTCGTAGGCCTTGCTACGACCGTTCACATCATCTGACTTGATGGTAAGTATCTCCTGAAGTACATGGGATGCGCCGAAGGCTTCGAGCGCCCACACCTCCATCTCTCCGAAGCGCTGGCCACCGAACTGTGCCTTACCGCCAAGGGGCTGCTGCGTGATGAGCGAGTAGGGACCAATGGAGCGAGCATGCATTTTGTCTTCCACCATGTGGCCGAGCTTCAGCATGTAGGTGACACCCACGGTGGCGGGCTGGTCGAACCGAAGGCCTGTCTCACCGTTATACAAATAGGTGCGGCCGTAGCGTGGAAGGCCTGCCTTGTCAGTCCATTCGCAGAGGTCTTCAAGACGTGCACCATCGAAGATGGGGGTGGCGAACTTCACGTTGAGTTTCTTTCCTGCTGCACCAAGCACGGTCTCGAAAATCTGACCGATGTTCATGCGCGAGGGCACACCAAGCGGGTTCAGTACGATATCCACAGGAGTACCATCCTCGAGGAACGGCATGTCTTCCTGACGAACCACCTTGGATACAATACCCTTGTTGCCGTGGCGACCGGCCATCTTATCGCCCACACCTATCTTACGCTTCTTGGCGATATAGACCTTGGCCATCTGGATGATGCCTGATGGCAGCTCGTCACCGATGGTGAGGGCGAACTTCTTGCGGTGCAATTCGGCTGCGAGTATCTTGTACTGCTTGAGGTAGTTGATGACCAGCTCGCGAATCAGGGTGTTGGTGTGCTCATCTTTTGTCCAGCCAGACAACTGTACGGTCGTGTAATCAATGTTATGAAGTGCACCAGCGATGAATTTGGCCCCCACGGGGATGAGGTCGGCACCCATGTAGTCCTTTACGCCCTTTGATGTCTTGCCCTTCGTCAGCTCCAGAATCTTGTCGATAAGGATTTCCTTGAGGCCATCCATCTTGTCCTGATATTCCTGGTCGTAACGGGGAAGAATCTTCTTATCCTCAGCCTTCGACGCACGTGTCTTGATGGCCTTGGAGAAGAGCTTCTTGTCAATCACCACACCAGAAAGGGAAGGAGTAGCTTTCAGCGAGGCATCCTTCACATCGCCAGCCTTGTCACCAAAAATGGCGCGGAGAAGTTTCTCTTCAGGAGTGGGGTCAGACTCACCCTTAGGAGTAATCTTACCAATGAGGATGTCGCCAGGTTCGATGCGTGCACCCACGCGCACAATACCATTCTCATCAAGATCCTTCGTAGCGTCTTCGCTGACATTGGGGATGTCGGCAGTGAGTTCCTCCACACCGCGCTTCGTCTCACGCACTTCGAGCGAATACTCATCTACGTGGACAGAGGTGAGCAGGTCTTCGCGTACCACACGCTCGTTCAGCACAATGGCGTCCTCATAGTTATAGCCCTTCCATGGCATATAGGCCACAAGGAGGTTGCGTCCAAGTGCCAACTCGCCTGCCTCGGTTGCATAGCCTTCCGTAAGGATGTCTCCCTTCTTCACATGCTGACCACGGTCGCAAATGGGGCGAAGGTCAATCGTCATGTTCTGGTTGGTGCGGCGGAACTTGGGTATCTTGTATTCTTTCAGTGCGGGTTCGAAGCTGACAAACTCTTCATCCTCTGTGCGGTTGTAGAGAATGCGGATGGTGGTGGCATCTACATATTCAACCACACCATCGCCCTCGGCCACAATCATGGTGCGAGAGTCCTCGCACACCTGCTTCTCAATGCCAGTGCCCACAATGGGAGCCTCAGTGCGAATCAACGGAACCGCCTGGCGCATCATGTTCGATCCCATGAGTGCGCGGTGTGCATCGTCGTGCTCCAAGAATGGGATGAGGGCTGCAGCGATGGAGGCAATCTGCTGAGGAGCTACGTCCATATAGTCCACTTCTGATGGTGGAACCACTGGATAGTCAGCATCCTGGCGACACTTCACCACCTTGCGGATGAAATGACCGTCATCCTTCAAGGGAGCATTTCCCTGACCGATTATCTTGTTCTCCTCTTCTTCTGCAGAAAGGTAAACGATGTGGTCGTTATCAATATCAGCAACACCATCAATCACCTTGCGATAGGGAGTCTCAATGAATCCGAGATTATTAATCTTTGCATATACGCAAAGGGAAGATATCAGACCGATATTAGGTCCTTCAGGAGATTCGATTGGACAAAGACGACCATAGTGGGTATAGTGCACGTCGCGAACCTCGAAACCTGCACGTTCACGAGACAAACCACCAGGACCGAGTGCGGAGAGACGACGCTTGTGAGTCACCTCTGCCAAGGGGTTTGTCTGATCCATAAACTGCGACAACGGATTCGTTCCGAAGAAGGAATTGATCACACTCGATATAGTCTTGGCATTAATCAGGTCGGTGGGTGAGAACACTTCGTTGTCACGCACATTCATGCGCTCGCGAATCGTACGGCTCATACGAGCAAGACCACTGGCGAACTGATTGGAAAGCTGCTCGCCAACGGTACGTACACGACGGTTGGAGAGGTGGTCAATATCGTCCACCACAGCCTTTGAGTTAGCAAGTTCCACCAAGTATTTGATAATCTCTATAATGTCCTCCTTCGTCAACACACGCACCTCGGGGTCGATGGAAAGATTCAATTTCCTATTGATGCGGTAACGACCCACATCACCCAGGTCATAACGTTTGTCGGAGAAGAAAAGTCCATTGATGACTTCACGCGCTGAGGCATCATCGGCTGGGTCGGCATTGCGCAACTGACGATACACGTATGTGACGGCTTCCTTCTCTGAGTTGCTGGGGTCTTTCTGCAGCGTGTTGAAAATAATGGAGAAGTCGGCAGTGTTGGCATCGTCGCGCTGAACGAGAATCGTATCAACTCCTGAATCAATGATCTTCTCCACCACATCGTCGGTGATGACGCTGTCGCGGTCCACCACAATCTCATTACGCTCAATTGAAACCACTTCACCCGTATCTTCATCCACGAAGTCCTCATTCCACGATTGGAGAATACGAGCTGCAAGCTTACGGCCTTTCGCTTTCTTCAGATTAGCATCGGTCACCTTTATCTCGTCAGACAGATTGAAGATGTCAAGGATATCCTTATCGTTTTCGTAGCCGATGGCACGAAGCAGCGTGGTCACAGGCAATTTCTTCTTACGGTCGATGTAGGCATACATCACATTATTAATGTCGGTAGCAAACTCAATCCAAGAACCCTTGAAGGGAATGATACGAGCCGAGAAAAGAGGAGTACCATTGGCATGGACACTGGAGCCAAAGAACACGCCTGGAGAACGGTGAAGCTGAGAAACGACAACGCGTTCGGCACCATTGATGACGAACGTACCATTGTCTGTCATATAAGGAATCGACCCCAAGAATACGTCCTGGATAACTGTATCGAAATCCTCATGGTCTGGGTCTGAACAATAAAGTTTGAGCTTGGCTTTCAAAGGAACGCTGTAGGTCAGACCACGTTCCAGACACTCCTCAATCGAATAGCGAGGTGCATCAATATAGTAGTCCAAGAACTCAAGAACAAAATTATTGCGCGTATCTGCAATTGGGAAATTCTCTGCAAACACCTTGTAAAGGCCATCTTTCTTACGCTTCTCTGGCGGTGTGTCCAATTGAAGAAAATCTCTGAAAGACTTCAGCTGAACGTCCAAGAAATCAGGATATGGCATCGGGTTCTTTACGGTGGCAAAGTTGACTCGGTTGTTGATGATTTGGGACATCTTATAAATTTGTTTGAATAATAACTCAGATTATAAAGTAGGTATTATCTCTGCGCTTGATTTCTGGTGCTACAGCATATTTTGTTCTCTCTTCCCAATAGGAATTGCAACTCACACCGATAATCAAGAAGGGATGCTTTGCCTAAAAAAGACACAAAAAGGTTAAGAACCCTCAACCTGAGGATTCTTAACCATCGCTATGTAAGGTGATAAATTACTTAATCTCTACCTCAGCACCAGCTGCTTCGAGAGCGGCCTTAACTGCCTCGGCTGTAGCCTTATCAACGCCTTCCTTCACATTGCAAGGAGCACCATCAACAAGATCCTTAGCCTCCTTAAGACCAAGACCAAGAGCTTCCTTAGCAGCCTTTACAACCTGAAGCTTAGCAGCACCTGCGCTCTTGAGAACAACATCAAATGAAGTCTTCTCTTCAGCAACAGCTGCACCTTCAGCTGCGGGACCAGCAGCAACAGCAACAGCTGCTGCAGCAGGCTCAATTCCGTACTCATCCTTGAGGATAGTCTTAAGTTCACTTACTTCTTTCACTGTCAAGTTAACCAACTCTTCAGCGATAGCTTTAACATCTGCCATTTTACTTAAATGTTTTTTATGTGTTACTATTATTTTTTGTTTTAACTTCTGGGAGAACTTGCATGGAGGCGCAAACGCATGCACACATCAGCACAAGTTTTCGACAGTTTCGAGGTCTTTACTCCCCTTTTTTCTCAATTGCATCAAGCAATCCGTGAATAGTAGTGCCCGCATCGAGAGCAGAGAGAACGCTGTTGACTGGGCCTTCGAGCATTGCGACAACATCTGCGATAAGCTCGGCCTTGCTCTTGATTGCAGCAAGAGTGCTAAGTTGATCTGCGCCAATGTAAACGCTCTCTTCCGCAAACGCTCCTTTCAGAGCTGGCATGTCGCCATGTGTTTTACCAAACGACTTAATCAGTTTAGCAGGCTGGTTAGCAACCTGAGAGAACATGATACCGGTCGTGTTCTTGAGAATGGGCTTCAGCGCCTCAAAATCGGCATTGCCAATTTTTTCAAGTGCCTTGATGAAGAGTGTGTTCTTCACCACCTGAAGCTTAATTCCATCCTTATAACAAGCACGACGAAGCTCGCTTGTCGTCTGAGAGTCAAGAGCAGTTACATCTACTACATAGAAATGTGGATAATTGTTGAGTGTCTCAACAAGCTTATCTATAAGTAAAGCTTTATCTTCTTTCTTCATGATTCTGATCCAAATTAATTATTCAACAGACTTAGGGTCAACTTTGATGCCCTTGCTCATAGTACTTGAAAGATAAATGCTCTTGATGTAAGTGCCTTTCGCTGTAGCAGGCTTGAGTTTGATGATTGTATTGATGAACTCCTGGGCATTCTGAGCAATCTTCTCGGCAGAGAATGAAACCTTGCCGATGGATGCGTGAACTATACCAGTCTTGTCAACTTTGAAATCTATCTTACCTTGCTTCACTTCACGGATAGCCTTAGCAACATCCATAGTAACTGTACCACTCTTGGGGTTTGGCATCAAGCCACGAGGACCTAAGACACGACCGAGTGCACCAATCTTACCCATGCAAGAAGGCATAGTGATGATGACATCGATATCAGTCCAACCACCCTTAATCTTGTCGATATACTCTTCAAGACCTACGTAGTCAGCACCAGCTTCGGTTGCAGCAGCCGCTTGGTCAGAAGGAACGAGTGCAAGAACACGTACTTCCTTGCCTGTACCGTTAGGGAGAGAAACCACACCACGCACCATCTGGTTAGCCTTACGTGGGTCAACACCAAGACGGATGTCAATGTCCAACGAAGCATCAAACTTCGTAAAGGTGATATCCTTCACAAGTTGCGATGCCTCAGCCAGCGTGTAATCCTTCCCTGCTTCAACCTTGTCAGCAACTGCTTTCTGATTTTTTGTAAGTTTACTCATTTGATTGAATTTTTAATTATTTACCAGGGAATTCTCCTTTAACTTTAATACCCATACTTCTTGCTGTACCTGCAATCATAGACATTGCAGACTCAATTGTAAAGCAATTCAAATCAGGCATCTTATCCTCTGCGATAGTACGAATCTGATCCCATGTCACCTCGGCCACCTTCTTTCGGTTAGGTTCAGCAGAACCTTTCTTAATCTTGGCAGCCTCCATCAACTGAATTGCAGCAGGTGGTGTCTTGACAACGAAATCATACGATTTATCTGCATAGTAGGTGATAACGACAGGAAGAACCTTGCCTGCCTTATCCTGAGTTCTGGCGTTGAATGCTTTACAGAAATCCATAATGTTAATTCCTTTAGAACCCAATGCGGGACCTACTGGAGGTGATGGATTTGCTGCACCGCCTTTAATCTGTAATTTGATTAATCCAGCAACTTCTTTAGCCATTTTTTAATCGATATTTAATAATTGAACGATAAAAAGGACTGCCTGCGTAACATCAAGCAAGTTCCTTTGAAACTTGTGTAAAGCTTAATTCGAGAGGAGTCACCCTTCCGAATATCTTCACCGACACCTTGAGCTTTTGCTTGTCAACGTTAACCTCTTCAATGATTCCGTCAAATCCAGTAAAAGGACCTTCATTGACTTTGACAGATTCACCTACAAGATAGTCAGCATTAACAACTGCATCAACAACATCTGGCTCCTCGTCTTCACCAAGACCTAACATCCGGTTCACCTCTGTCTGACGTACAGGAGAAGGCTTATCAGTGCCGCCTAAAAATCCGAGGACATTTGGAGTGTTGCGAAGCATGTGCGTAATTTCGCCATCAAGAGCAGCCTCAACCAGAACATAGCCAGGAAGAAGATTCCTCTTGGCTGGTATGCGTTTGTTATTAGCACCTACCTTGATAATGTTCTCTTGAGGAATGAGAACCTGAGTAACTCTGTCTTCATAACCGTGGTTCTTCATGTCAAGTTCAATATATTCCTTGACAGAAGCTTCTTTTCCACTGATTGCCTTGAGGACATACCATCTCAGAACAGGTTCTTCCTTAGGTTTCTTCGCCCAAACCTTAAGGCCCGTTTTCTCATCCTTTTTTAATTTTTCTGCCATATCGCTCTAATCAATAAAAGAGTGAATAAATGAGCTTCAAAACCCATTCAAAGACGAAATCTATTGCACCGACCAGCAAAGCGATAATGATGGAAGCTGATAAAACAAGTATCGCCTGAGAGGTCAACTCTTTGTTTGTCGGCCAAGTCACCTTATGAACAAGTTCATCGTAGGATTCTTTGCAATATGTGATAATACTATTCATATTCTTACACTTTTTTGCACGGGAAGAGAGGCTCGAACTCCCGACACCTGGTTTTGGAGACCAGTGCTCTGCCAACTGAGCTATTCCCGTAGATTAGGTGTCAGGCGACAAGAGCATCACCTGACACCATATTCTTGATTGTCCTTAATCAAACGATTAATCAAAAACCTCTGTAATCTGACCAGAACCAACTGTACGACCACCTTCGCGAATAGCGAAACGAAGACCTACGTTGATAGCAACTGGGTAGATAAGTTCAACCTTGATCTCCACGTTGTCACCAGGCATTACCATTTCAACTCCGTCTGGGAGAGAAATCTCACCTGTACAGTCCATGGTACGGAGATAGAACTGTGGACGATAGTGATTCTTGAATGGAGTGTGACGACCACCTTCTTCCTTTTTCAGCACGTAGATAGAAGCCTTGAAACCTTTGTGAGGAGTGATAACTCCAGGGTGAGTAATCACCATACCACGCTTCACATCCTTCTTGTCGATTCCACGGAGGAGAAGACCTACGTTGTCACCAGCCATACCCTCAGGAAGAATCTTACGGAACATCTCAACACCAGTAACGACAGACTTAGCATCTTCACCAAGACCAAGGAGCTGAACTTCGTCACCTACCTTCACAACACCAGTCTCGATACGGCCTGTAGCCACTGTACCACGACCTGTGATAGAGAACACATCCTCAACAGGCATCAAGAATGGCTTATCAACATCACGAACAGGCTCTTGAATCCAAGTGTCGCAAGCATCCATGAGTTCCATCACCTTGTCTTCCCACTCTGGAACGCCATTCAAAGCACCAAGAGCAGAACCGCGGATGATAGGAGTCTCAGGCTCGAAGTCATACTGAGCGAGAAGATCCTGCATATCCATCTCAACGAGCTCAAGCATTTCCTCATCGTCAACCATATCACACTTGTTCATGAACACTACAAGACGTGGCACATTCACCTGACGAGCAAGGAGGATGTGCTCACGAGTCTGAGGCATAGGACCATCGGTTGCAGCAACCACGATGATAGCACCGTCCATCTGAGCAGCACCAGTAACCATGTTCTTCACATAGTCGGCGTGTCCAGGGCAGTCCACATGAGCATAGTGACGCTTTGCTGTCTCATACTCGATGTGAGCAGTGTTGATAGTGATACCACGCTCCTTCTCTTCTGGAGCATTGTCAATCTGGTCGAAAGACTTAACTTCCTCAGAACCGAAGCCCTTCTCATGAAGAACCTTAGAAATCGCAGCAGTAAGAGTAGTCTTACCGTGGTCAACGTGACCGATTGTACCAATGTTTACGTGTGGTTTGGTACGCACGAATGTTTCTTTTGCCATAGCTAAAAATTATTCTTTAGAGTTATTAAATTGATTTACCATTTAATTTTTCTCGGCGAGAGAGCTGTTAACGAGATTTGAACTCGTGACCTCTTCCTTACCAAGGAAGTGCTCTACCACTGAGCTATAACAGCATTTTACATATATATAAATAATGTGTATCTCCCCTCTTGAACTTCTTGTCGGAGTGGCTTG